>ERZ1066117.419-NODE-419-length-34814-cov-14.014183_pt1 | contig 34814 bp, 27 predicted proteins | sample MGYA00382764_ERZ1066117 | MGnify/ENA primary metagenome ERZ1066117 (study PRJEB33369, sample SAMEA5778347) | biofilm metagenome | biome: Industrial cooling water; feature: Water cooling tower basin; material: Biofilm | place: United Arab Emirates | collected...
TGGCTCGCCCACGGTGCGCGCGAGGTCTGGGTCGTCGACCCGAAGCGCCGCACGCTGACGCTGCACACCGCGGACACAGCGCCACGCACCTTGGCGCACGAGGCAACGCTGTGCGAATCGGCCGTGCTGCCGGGATTCACCTTGGCGCTGACTGACCTGTTCGACGACTGACCGAGACGCCGAAGACGTTCGTCCCCCGCGCCGGTTCCGCCTCAGCGCCCGGCAACCTTCGGCAGGCGCAGCGTGCAGTCGCCGACGATCGACCAGAAGTAGGCGCGCTTCCTGCCGATGTCGCCGCCGACCTCGTCCCAGTTCGCCGCCTGCGATTCGAGTTCGAAGTAGCGCTTCCAGGCGTCGCCGATCGTGCCGCCCTTGCCGAGCACTTCGGCGAACTCGCGCGGCTCGTCGTAGAAGACCTTGGCGCGGCCGAGCATCGCCACGCACTCGCTGAAGAACAGGATCGCCTCGGCGTGGCCGAACTTGCCGTACTCGGGATCGTCGTACGGCAGGTCGCTGCGCGGCGGCGACAACGCTTCGCAGCCGGTGTGAAGCAGCAGGAACGGACCGCCGTTCGGTTGCTTCTCCGCCACCGCGCGCCAGAACACGTGGTCGGCGCGGCCGCCGCGATGGTCGCGCCAGCTCGGCACGAAACGTTCGCCGTCCTTCACCCACTGCCACGGCAGGCCGAGTTCGCGCTGCATCGCGTCGGCGTCGGTCGCCGCGAACGCCGCCCCCCACGGATCGCTGTGGGCGCGCAGTGTGCGCAAGACCGCGGGGCGCTGCAGCCAGCGGAACAGTTCGAGCAGATCGGCGCCGGTGTGTACGTCGTAGCCGGGCTCGGCAAAGTTGGCCCACGCGGGATCGGCGGCGCGCAGTGCCGCGAAGCCACTGCCGAGTTCGTGGGAGATCGACGCCGGGCGGTGGTGTTCGGCGGCGCGACGCGTCGCGGTGCGGAACCGATGGTTGCGCTCGAGGTAGCGCAGCAGCAGGTCGACTTCGCTGTGCGCGAAGGCCGACCAACGCGGCGGGCCATCGGCCGCCGCACGAACCTGCGGCTTTCGCGTCTCGTCCTGGGTGAGTTCCAAGGCACCGACCGGCGACCAACCGAGCCCGCGGGCATCGATCCGCGAGACCGCGATGTCGGGCAGCGACATCGGATTGCCGCGTGCGCGTTCGGTGACCGCCACCTCGTGGTCGCGGTCGTTCGGATCCAGGTGCAATGTGAACGTGCGGGCATCGGCGATCGCGGCCCCGTCGCGCACGTGGAACACGTCGGCCACGGCGATCTCGCCGACCTGCAGCGCCTGGCAGGCACCACCCCGCTCCGGCACCGTGGCACCGAAGCTCGCCCACGCCGAACGCAGCGTCGAAGGCCCGGGCACGTAGCAACGCTCCCAATCCCCGTCGAGGTCGGCCAGCACGAGGTCGCAGCGGTGTGCGACGACCTCCGGCACGGCGCGCACGTTCGTCGTGCTCGCGTCGATCGCGATCGGCTTGCCGTCCCTGCCGGGCAACTGGAGCACTTCGTTGCGACGCCAGTTGCACGTGCGCACGAGCATCGCGTCGGGGAAGTGCCCGACGAGCACCGCGGCTTGCATGGGCGCCACCGCATGCAGCCGCTGGAACAACCGACGGATCGCGAGCACCGTGCGGCCGTCCTGGTGCGGCGGGCCAGAGTGCACGTCGACGGTCAGCAGCAGCACATGCCGACCTTCTTCCGCGATGTCGCGCGCGAACTGGAGCAATGGCAGGCGCAGCTGGTCGACCTTCCCGGCATCCACGGGGTCGAGTTGCCACAAGCGGCCCTCGACCAACACCACGACCAGCGGCCCGCCCGCTTTCCCCCGCTCCTCGCGCCAGCGCAGCGCGCGAACCTCGGCCCGACCGTCCCCGTCGAGGTCGAACGGCGCGAACGACTCGACCACGTCCTCGAGCGGGCTCTGCGCGCCAGCGAGCGCACAGCAGGAGGCGGCGAGCACGAGAGCGAAGGGGCGCACCATGCCGCGAACGCTACCACGGGCACCGGCCCGCCAGCCGCGGCCGCCTCTCAGCGCGCGCGCGGTTTGCCCTTGCCGGCCTTGGCGAGCTTGCCCACGTTCGCGGCCGGCTTCGCCTTCGCGGCCTTCGTCGCCGCAGCCTTGGCCGGAGCCGCACCGAACACGTGCTCGAACACCTGCTCGAAGCGCTCGACGAAGTGGATCTCGAGCCCTTCGACCAGTTCGGGCTTCAGTTCCTTCGCCTCGGCTTCGTTGCCCTTCGGCAAGAGCACACGCGACAGGCCGAAGTTCTTCGCCGCGAGCACCTTCTCGCGCACGCCGCCGATCGGCAGCACTTCGCCGACGACGGTCAGCTCGCCGGTCATCGCCAGGTCCATCGGCGCCTTCTTCTGCAGCAAGGCCCCGAGGAACGCACACGCGATCGCGATGCCGGCCGACGGCCCGTCCTTCTTGATCGCGCCGGCCGGGAAGTGCAGGTGCAGGTCGAGCTCGGCGAGCTTGCCGAGGTCGAGCCCGAACCGGTCGGCGTGGCCGCGCAGGTAGCTGAGGGCGAGGCGCGCCGATTCGCTCATCACGTCGCCGAGCGAACCGGTGAGCTGCAGAGCGCCCTTGCCCTTGCTGGCGATCGCCTCGACGTAGAGCACGTCGCCGCCGACCGGTGTCCAGGCGAGGCCCTGCACGACGCCGGGCAGCCGCTGCTTGCGCCGTTCCTCCGGCTGGAAGCGCGGCCGGCCGAGCAGCTGCTCCATCTCGACGAACGACAAGCGGCCCGGGCCCTTGCCGCCGTCGGCGACGCCGCGCGCGACCTTGCGGCACAGCCGCTGCACGACCTTGTCGAGCCCGCGCACACCGGCCTCGCGCGTGTGTTCGGCGACGATGCGCGACCACACCGGATCGGCGATCGACAGGTGCTTGCCGGTGATGCCGTGCCGCTCGAGCTGCTTCGGCAGCAGGTGGCGGCGCGCGATCTGCACCTTCTCCTCGCGCAGGTAGCCGGGGATCTCGAGGATCTCCATGCGATCGCGCAACGGTTCGGGGATCTGCGACAGCACGTTCGCGGTGGCGAGGAACATCACCTTCGACAGGTCGAACGGCACGTCGAGGTAGTGGTCCTGGAAGTGGTGGTTCTGCTCGGGGTCGAGCACCTCGAGCAGCGCCGAGCTCGGGTCGCCGCGGAAATCGCTGCCGAGCTTGTCGATCTCGTCGAGCAGCATCACCGGGTTGTTGCTGCCGGCGGCCTTCAGGCCCTGCAGGATGCGGCCCGGCATCGAGCCGATGTAGGTGCGGCGGTGGCCCTTGATCTCGGCTTCGTCGCGCATGCCGCCGAGCGAGAAGCGGAAGAACTTGCGCCCCATCGCGCGCGCGATGCTGCGCCCGAGGCTCGTCTTGCCGACGCCGGGCGGACCGCTGAAGCACAGGATCGAACCGGGATGCCCGGGCCGCAGCTTGCGCACGGCCAGGAACTCGAGGATGCGGTCCTTCACCTCGTCGAGCCCGTAGTGGTCGTCGGCGAGCACCCGCGCGGCGCGCCCGAGGTCGGCATCGTCGACGGTCGTCGTGCTCCACGGCAGCGACACCAGCCAGTCGAGGTAGTTGCGGATGACGCCGTACTCGCCGGACTCGACCGGCGTCGTCTGCAGGCGCGTCATCTCCTCGCGCGCGCGACGCAGCGCCGCCTCCGGCAGCTTCGCCTTCTCGATCGCCTGTTCGAGGCGCTGGATCTCGAGCGCGCGCGGATCCTTCTCGTCGCCGAGTTCGCGGCGGATGATCTTCAGCTGCTCGCGCAGGAAGTAGTCCTTCTGCGCCTTCTCGGCCTTGTCGCGGATCTCGGCGAGGATCTTCTTGTCGAGCGCGACCAGCTCGCTCTCGGCCATCGCGAACTGCAGCGCCAGATCGAGGCGCTGGGCGACGTCGACCTGTTCGAGCAGGCGCTGGCGGTCGGTGACCTTGCGCACGACGCCCGCGGTGAAGTCGGCGAGCTGGCCCGGATCCTCGACATTGAGCAGCGCCGTGGCGAAGCCGTGGTCCTGCTGCTCCTGCAGCTCGGCCAGCTGGCGCAGCTGCTTCTGCAGCAGCCGGAACAGCGATGCCGGCCGATCGCCCTGGGCCGGGATCTCGACCAGTTCCTTCGTGCGCACGACCAGGTGCGGCTGCTCGCGCACGACCTTGGCGATGCGCGCGCGCCGCAGGCCCTGCGTCATCGCCGACATGCCGCCATCGGGCAACTTCAGCGACTTCAGGATGCGGGTGACGACGCCGACCTCGTGCAGGTCGGCGGCCGACTTCACGTCCTGCTCGGGGTCCTTCTGCAGCACCAGGAACAGGTAGCCGTTGTGGGCCTCGGCCTTGGCGACGATCTCGCGCGCCACCGGCGTGTCGAGCAGCAGCGGCATCATCAGCTGCGGGAACGGCACCGCCTTGCGCAGCGGGAACACGAACATCGTGTCGGGCAGCGCGTCCTGCACGACGACCGAGCCGGGTGCGCCTTCGGCCTCGAGCACGACGGTGCCGGCGCGGGCGCCGGCGTCGCGGCCACTGCTGCCGTCGCCACTGCTGCCGTCGCCACTGCCGCCGTCACCACTGCCGCCGTCACCACTGCCGCCGTCACCACTGCCGCCTTCGTGACTGCCGCCTTCGTGACTGCCGCCGTCACCGCCGGAGCCACTGCGACCAGGATCATCGGACGACGCGGGCGGAGCAGAGTCTTCGGGGCGTTCGGCAGCCATGGAGGCGCCGGTTGTAGGCCGGCGCGGCGTGCGACGGAAGGCACGCACTCCGGCCCAGTCGGCGGCTGCCCCCGCGGCCGCGAACAGCAGCCGGGCAACACCGCCGAGAAGAGAACACGGGTGCACGAGCCGTCGCGTGACATTCACGCAACCACGCTCACCGTCCCTGCCTGCCCCAGTTGGGAACGGCTCGCGTGGACCAAACGGCCCGTGCACCCGAAGAAGGGTCGGATGCACGGCCCGCGCAACACACGCGGGAGATCTTGATCGGCCCCTGCCTGCCCCAAATGTGGGCCGATCGCGATCCATGGACCGTGCATCCGCGACGCGCTTGCGGTCCGGAGACCCTGGGCGCGCCGAATACGGATGACCATTGCACTCGCGGTCGGACACCGCGGGCGACTTCGGTCGGAGGAGAGAAAGAACGTCAATGCGCCGGCTGCAGCCCGGTGCTCGATACGGATCTGTGCTTGCTACGGATCAGCGTGACGAGATCACACTGATGCGGACGATCACTCCATCGTCCTTGCGCTGCACGTCGAGAGTGCCGACGTGCCGCTTCGGTTGTTGGGAGAGATCGAGCCGCGCGCCACCGGAGGCAGTCACCGCATTGGCGAACTGCGTGAACAGCGGCGCGAGATCGACGTCGAAGAGACCGGCCACGCGCTCGTTGCCGAGCGCCTGCACCGCGTTGCCGACGATCTGGTCGCGGCGCGTACGCGCCCTGCCGGCACTACGCATGTCGTCGATCGCGGCGGCCAGGGATTCTGCATCGGACGACAACAGCAGGTCGTCTTCGTGCGCCGCGAGGTAGGCGACCGACGCGTGCGGACCGGCGCTGCGGATCTCGACCAGTTCGAGGCGACGCTCGCGCATCGGCACGAGGCGGCCGATGCCCGCGGCCTCCGTCGCACGGCGGACGTCGCCGAGCAGATCGACAGCCGCGTTGCGGCCCTTGGTGCGCAGCGCGTAGACCGAGCGAAGCTCCGCTCCCGCGCGTTCGGAACGCGCGAGCTGCAGCTGCACCGTGCCTTGCGCACCGAGGCGCGACAGCACGTTGCGTTGGAAGTCGAGGCCGTAGTCGTCGAACGCGTGCTCGAGGTCGTGCAGCAGATTCTCGCCCTCGGGCGAGCGCGCCAGCATGCGCGCGAGATCGACGGAGAGGACGAGGCCACCGAGCCCGCCGCCGGGCAGTTCGTTGACCAGAGCGCGAGGCGCGACCGGCTGCACCGACGCGAGCCAACCGGCGAGGTCGGCGTAGGCGTCGGACTCCGAGCCAACCCCGTGGGTCCGCCCGTCGTGGCGCCCACCGGCCGCATGCTGCGGCAGATCCAGCAGGAGCTTCACCGCGAACGCGCCACCGCTGCCTTCGACGGTCAGCATGACGCCGCGCGCCGAATCGAGGCCCGACGAGCGCAGCAACGCGCCGGGCAGGCCGTCGAGCGACGGACGCAGCCGCTGGCCGAGGCGCGGCCAGTCGACGTAGACGCGCAAGGCGCCGGCACCCACCTTCGATTGGGTCGACAGCACCTGATAGTGCGGGTCGGCGGCGAGGCCTTGCCGCGGCGTGGCCGCGGTCACGGCCGTCGGCTTCGACGGATCGAGCAGCGTCGCGAACGCCAACGTGTCGTTGCCGACGACGAGGTCGTCGCCGACCAACGCCAGCTCGACCTCGTGGCCGATCCCATCCCGGCCGGCACTCTCCTGGCTCGCCGCGTCGCGCAGGCGGTAGGCCTTGTGCGCGCCGAACTGCCGGCCAGGCGCCGCCAGCTCGCCCGCGGCCAGCACTTCGCGCAGGCGCTTGCTCTCGCTCTGCAGCAGGCGCGCGCGCAGCACCAGCAGCGGCTGCCCGCCGTCCGGCACGACGCCGGTCAACGCGATCTCGAGTTCGCCGGAGTTGCGGGTCAGCAGGCCGCGCACCAACGCCAACGCCCGCGTCGCACCGGCGGCGTCCGAGCCGCCGAGCAACACGCCGAGTGCTGGATCGGCGAGCAGCTTCTGCACCGGCCCTGGCTGGCTGCGGGCGCCGGCCGCGACCGGCGCCACCTCCATGCTCATGTAGGCCAGCGGCGCTTCGACGCTGTCGACGAGGCGCGGCGCCTGCGCCGACACGGCGGCAGCGGCGACCATCGCAACAGCGATCGACAGCAGGAAGCGCGACACGAGGCGCTGTAGAGCAACCGCGGTACCAGCGTGAGACATTGCCACAACCTCCTTCTTCCCAGAGCTTTGAACACCGATCCCGAACGCGGCGACCTGCGCCGGTTGCGCACGGGTGCGCAGTTTCCGCACACGGCGGCGGACCGCAAAGAACATCGCCAGGGCTACGCGCCCCCGAGCTTGTCGTAGAGCGTGCGCCGCCCGATGCCGAGCAGGCGCGCCGCTTCGGCCTTGTTGCCGCGCGCCAACGACAGCGCCCGCTCGATCGCCCAGCGCTCGACCGACGCGAGGTCGAGCGCCTGGGGCAGCGGCCCGGCGTCGGCGACGGGTCGCGTCTCGGCCGGCGTCAACGCCTCGACCTGCAGTTCGCCGCCGGCCGCCAGCGCGAACAGGCGCTGCATCTCGTTGCGCAGCTGGCGCACGTTGCCGGGCCACGGCCGCGCCTTCAATGCGGCGGCGAGCTGCGGCCCGATCGCCGGCTGTGGCATCGCGCGTTCGCGCGCGGCCGCGGCGAGGAACGACTCCGCCATCGGCACGATGTCCTCGGGCCGTTCGCGCAGCGGCGGCAGCTGCACCGTCACCACCGCGAGCCGGAAGTAGAGGTCCTCGCGCAGGCGGCCGTCGGCGATCGCCTGCCGTGGATCGCGGTTGGTGGCAGCGACGACGCGCACGTCGAGCGCGAACTCGCGGTCGGCGCCGAGCGGGCGCACCTTGCGGTCCTCGAGGGCCCGCAGCAGCTTCGCCTGCAGGTCGAGGTCCATCTCGGTGACCTCGTCGAGGAACAGCGTGCCGCCGGCGGCCTGGCGCAGCAGGCCGGTGCGTTCGCGGTCGGCGCCGGTGTAGGCGCCGCGCACGTGGCCGAACAGCTCGCTCTCGAGCATGCCGTCGGCGATCGCGGCGACGTTGACGCCGACGAACTCGCCGCGGCGCCGCGGCCCTTGCTGGTGCAGGGCGCGCGCCGCCACTTCCTTGCCGGTGCCGCTCTCGCCGGTCAGCAGCACCGGCAGCTCGGTGTCGACGACGCGGTCGAGCACGTGCAGCGCCCGCAGCAGCGCCGGCGACGTGCCGATCAGGCCGGGGAACGCGTGCCGCAGGTCGCGGCGCGAAGGGGCCGGCGCGGCGGCCAGCACCTCGGCCTGGGCGGCGACCGTCTGCTGCAGCGAACGGTTGTGTTCGGCCAGCTGCGCCGCCTGCGCGCGGTTCGCGGCCAGCAGGTCGTGCAGGTGCAGCACGATCGCGCCCTGGTCGGCGAACGCCATCAGCCACGGCAGGTCGGCTTCGGCGAACGCACCCGCCTGGAAGCGATGGTCGAGGTAGAGCGCGCCGAGCACCTTCTCGCCGACGCGCAGCGGCATGCACAGCACCGAGCGCAGCCGCAGGTCGGCGACGCTCTGCGAACTGGCGAGGTCGTCGGCCTGCGCATCCTCGCTGAAACGGCCCTCGCCGCGCTCGAGCGCGCGCTGCAGGATCGTCGTCGACACCTTGCGCTCCGGATGCACGACGGCTTCGCGCTCGAAGCTGCGCGCGACCTCGACGCGGAAGCCCGGCGCCGTCGCGTCGCGCACCACCAGGAAGCCGCGCTCGGCGCCGAACAGGCGCACGGCTTCGTCGACCAGCACGGTCAGCACCGCACCGCGCGAGTCGACCGCGGCGAGGCGCCGGTTGAGGCCGAGGATCGCGAGCCAGCGTTGGCGTTCGCCATCGCGGTCGTCGCCGCGCAGCCGCTGCAGGAAGTCGTGCCAGCGCGGCATCAGCAGCCTCCGGCCGCGGCCAGTGCCTTCAGCACCATCGCCTCGGCGTGCCGTTCGTGCGCGGCGAGCCCGCCGTGCGCCGCGATCGCCTCGCGCAGCAGGCGAGCTACCTCGGCGCGCGGCACGTCGACCAGCACCTTCGCCGCCAGCGCGGCGACCGCCATCGACGCCGGGCAGCCGTTCGCGCGCCATCGCACCTGTTCGACGCGATCGCCGCGGCAGCGCACGCTGAGCTGCACGACGTCGCCGCAGACCGGGTGCTCGGCGCTGCCCGTGCGCGCCTCCGGGCCGTCGCACGCACCGACGCCTTCGCCACGCAACAGCAGTTCGCGCAGGCCGGTGCCGACCATCGTCGTCAGGGGCGCCCGAGCGTGGCGTCGTGCGGTCGATCGCCCTGCACGGTCGCCTCCGGAGCCGCACGATCGATCCAGGTGAACTCGTCGGCGATGAAGGTGCAGCCGCCGAGCGCCAGCAGCAGGCAGCCGACGCCGAGCAGACGCAGACGACTACGCGTGGAAGGTCTCATGCGCATCCAGTTCGTTGGCGAACAGCTCGGCGAAGGTCTCGCGCTTGCGCACGAGCACCGCCGTGCGGCCGTCGACGAGCACCTCGGCGGGACGGCGCCGCGTGTTGTAGTTCGACGCCATGCTGGCACCGTAGGCGCCCGCACCGAGTACCGCCAGCAGGTCGCCGCGGTGGCACGCCGGCAGCATGCGCTTCTTGCCGAGGAAGTCGCCGGTCTCGCAGACCGGCCCGACGACGTCGACGAGGCGGCTGTCGCCTCGAGGCGCGGCCACCGGCACGATCGGGTGTTCGGCCTGGTAGAGCGCCGGGCGCATCAGGTCGTTCATCGCGGCGTCGACCAGCAGGAAGTCGGTGCCGCCCTGCCGCTTCTCGCCGAGCACGGCGGTGACCAGGATGCCGGCGTCCCCGACCAGGTAACGCCCCGGTTCGGTCACCGGCCGCCAGCCGCGCGCAGCCAGCAGCGGCCGCAGCGCCGCCGCCACGGCACCGACGTCGAGCGCTTCGCCCTGGCCGTAGGCGATGCCGAAGCCGCCGCCGAGGTCGTAGTGCGTGACGCCGTCGCGGCGCACCGCGGCGCCGTCGGCGAACGCACCGACGCGCTGCAGCGCCTCGACGTACGGCGCCACCGCGCGCAGCTGGCTGCCGAGGTGCACGTGGTAGCCGGCGAGTTGCAGCCAGCGATCGCGCACGATCGCGTCGACGATCGGGCCGGCGCGGTCGATGGCGATGCCGAACTTGTTCTCCTTCTTGCCGGTGCTGATGTAGGCGTGCGTGCCGGCGTCGACGTCGGGATTGAGGCGCAGGGCGACACGCACGCGCTGGCCGGCGGCAGCACCCGCCGCCGACAGCAGCGCCAGTTCGTGCTCGGACTCGACGTTGAAGAACAGGATGCCGGCGGCGACCGCGGCCTCGACCTCCCACGACTCCTTGCCGACGCCGGCGAACACCGCCTGCGTGCTCGGCAGTCCGGCGGCGCGCAGCCGCTGCAGTTCGCCGCCGCTGACCAGGTCGAAGCCGGCACCTCGCTCGTGCACGCGGCGCAGGATCGCGAGGTTGCTGTTCGCCTTGACCGCGTAGCAGACGTGGGCCTCGTCGCCGAACGCGGTGCGCACGGCGGCGAGGCGACGGTCGATCGCGGCCCCCGAGTAGACGTAGAGCGGGGTGCCGAAGCGTTCGGCCAAGCGCGCCACCGGCACGTCCTCGCACCACAGCTCGCCACCGCGCAGGTGGAAGTCGGAGGTGCCGGCACCGGGGCAGGGGCGGAGATCCAGCGGGGGCATCCGGGCATGCTGCCGCAGCGGCAACGACGACGCCAGCAGGCGGATTCGCGTCCGCTCGCCGAGTTCAGCCTGCCGACTTCAGCCCGCCGACTTCAGCCTGCCGACTTCAGCCTGCCGTCGGCACGAGGCGCGCCTTCAGGCGATCGAGCACGCGGCCGTGGATCTGGCAGATGCGCGACGCCGACAGCCGCAGCTTGCGCGCCACCTGCTTGCCGGACAGCCCTTCCAGGTAGTGCAGCTGCAGCACGCGCCATTCGATCGGGTCGAGGCTCTGGCGGATCAGCTCGAGCAGCTCCTTCTGCGTGACCTGCTCGATCGGCGACTCGCAGGCTTCGTCGGCGAGCTGCGCGAACAGGTCCTCGCCGCCGGCGTCGCCTTCTCCCGTCGCTGCCACCGACGGTTCGCAGCGCCGCAGCAGCGCCTGCTCGGTGATGCCGAGCGCCGCCGCCAGCTCGCTGTCGGTGGGCTCGCGTTCGAGCTCCATGCGCAACCGCTGGCGCACGGCGTCGCGTTCGCGCAGGCGCCGGCGGAACAGCCGCGGCAGGAAGTCCATGTGCCGCAGCTCGTCGAGCATCGCGCCCTTGACGCGGATGCGCATGAACGCCTGGAACTGGTCGCAGCGGCTCGGCTCGTAGGTGTCGATCGCCTGCATCAGCCCCCACAGGCCGGCGTGCACGAGGTCCTGCACGTCGACACTGCGCGGCAGCCGCGACGCCAACGATGCGGCCATCGACTCGACGGTGGCGCGATGGCGCTCGACGACGTTGGCCAACACGCGCTGCGAACCGTGCGCGCGGTAGCGGGCCAACAACGCCTCGACCGAGTCGCGCGAATCGACGGCGGCGACCGGCGGCGCATCCGCCGACCGGGTCGCTCGCCCAACACGTGCGCTGGAGTTGCTCACCATGTGCGGTCCGTGTGCACCCTCGACGCGAGTCCGGGCGTTCGCCGTGCGCGCTCTCGCGTCACCGTCCGACCGCGAGGTCGAACGCGTGCACGTCGCGAAGACGCACACGAACGATCGCCGACGAACTTGCGAAGGAGCGAACGCGATGACGGTAGCACGAAGCACCATGTCGGTGCAACGAGCTGGCGACGAGCGATGCATCGATCACGACGACGAGGACGATGGTCGCGACGACTAGGACGTGATCACGATGCGCGACGTCACGCGCGCGAGGCGTCACCGATCGTCATGGGCGCGTCACGCATCGACCGCGTGCACGTGCAAGCCGAGACGCTGCAGCACCACCTGCTCCGCTGCCCGCATGCGACGACGATCGCGCACACGCACGTCGTCGTAACCGAGCGTGTGCAGCAGGCCGTGCACGATGTAGAGCGCGATCTCGGCGCGAGCTTCGTGCCCACGTTCGGCCGCGATGCGGCGCGCGGTCTCGACGCTGACGACGATCTCGGCTTCGCCGTCGAGTTCGAACGACATCACGTCGGTCGCCGACGGATCGCCGAGGTGCTGGTCGTGCAGCACACCGATCTCGGCGTCGTCGGTCAGCAGCAGCGACACCGGCATCGCCGGGCGTTCGCCGAACGCCAGCACCGCACGCACCACCTCGCGCACGAACGCCACCGGCGTGCGCGGGCGGCCACGATCGAGCAGCTGCAGGTGCAGCGGTGCTGCGGCGTTGCGGGCCTTCGCCTTCGCGCCGCGCCGCGCCGTCGCCGCCGCCTTCGCACGGCTCTTCGCCTCGCCTCTCGCCGCCGCCGCCGCCCGCTTGCGCACCGGCCGGCTCACGAACGCGGCCGCGGCCCGGGTGCGGCGTCGTAGGCGGTGACGATGCGGCTGACGACGGCGTGGCGCACGACGTCGGCGGCCTCGAGCCGCGCGATGCCGATGCCTTCGACGCCCTGCAGCTTGCGCAGCGCGTCGCCGAGGCCGGAGGTGACGTTGCCGGGCAGGTCGACCTGCGACGGGTCGCCGGTGACGACCATGCGCGAGCCTTCGCCGAGGCGCGTCAGGAACATCAGCATCTGCGGCACCGTCGTGTTCTGCGCTTCGTCGAGGATGACGAACGAACGGTTCAGCGTGCGGCCGCGCATGTAGGCGAGCGGGCACACCTCGACCACTTCGCTCTCGAGCCAGCGCAGCCGCGTGCGCGCGTCGAGCAGGTCCTGCAGCGCGTCGTACATCGGCCGCAGGTAGGGATCGATCTTTGCCTGGAAGTCGCCGGGCAGGAAGCCGAGCTTCTCGCCGGCTTCGACCGCCGGGCGCACCAGCACGAGGCGGCGCACGGTGCCGACCTTCATCGCTTCGACCGCCTTGGCGACCGCGAGGTAGGTCTTGCCGGTGCCGGCGGGACCGGTCGCCAGCACCACGTCGTGCTGGTCCATGCACTCGAGGTAGCGCTGCTGGCCGGCGGTGCGCGCGCGCACGGCCTGGCCACCGCCGGTCACGGCGACGGCGCGCTGGGCCCGATCGACCGCAGAGCCACCGCCGTCGGGCAGGTCCTGGCCGAGCGTCGCGCGCAGGCGGGCGGCGACGTCCTGGGTGCCGATGCGACGGCCCGAACGCATGATGCCGAGGCATTCCTCGAGCACCTGCTGCACCACCTGCACGTGCGCGGCGTCGCCGAGCAGCCGCAGGCTGCCGTCGCGCGCCAGCACGCTGACCCCGTGCAGTTCGCGGATCAACCGCGCGTTGCTGTCCAACGGGCCGAGCAGCGTGCGCGCCTCTTCGACGGCCTGCACCGGGATGTGGATGTCCGCGTCGCTCATGCGGGGCCGGAGTCTACGCCGGGGCCGGCGGAAGCGAGCGCATTCTCGGCGCCGCCGATCGGTCAGGTCAGCCGGACCAGCACGCAGAACCAGACGCAGAACGAGAACAGCAGGCTGTCGGTCAGGTCGAGCACGCCGCCGTGCGCCGGCAGCAGCCGCGAACTGTCCTTGGCGTTGCAGCGGCGCTTCAGCAGCGACTCGATCAGGTCGCCGGTCTGCGTGGTGAAGTTGAGCGCCGCCCCGGCGAGCAGTGCCCCCCACAGCGGCAACTCGACCTCGGGCGCCAGCAGCGGGCCGCGCAGCCCCACCGCCAGCGCCACCGACGCCAGCAGGCTGCCGAGTGCGCCTTCGACGGTCTTGCCGGGGCTGATGTGCGGGATCAGCTTGTGGCGGCCGAACAGGCGGCCGAGGCAGTAGCCGCCGATGTCGCCGCCCTTGCAGACGAGCACGACGAACAACACCGACGGCAGGTGGCGCAGCGCCGTGCCGATCGCGAAGTACATCGGCCACGCCAGGAAGATGAAGCCGAGCAGCGTGCTGCCCTGCAGTTCGAGGCCGACCTTCATGTCGGTCTTGCGCAGCGAGCGCACCGCCAGCGGGAACAGCAGCGCCATCGTGCCGAACACCAGCGGATAGAACTCGTGGTCGATCTGGTGCCAGCCGAGCGGGAACGCCGCCGCCAGCAGCAGCGTGCTGAACAGCAGCAGCGTCTTGCCGGCGACGGCGAAGCCGGCCCCGCGCAGCAACTGCACGTATTCGAAGACGCCGAGCACACCGAGCAGCGCCAGCACGCCGGCCGACAGCGTGCCCTGCTTCAGCCCGAGCGTCTCGTTCAGGTCGAGCCAGTACACGGTGCCGACCACCGCCAGCATCGTCGGCGCCAGCACGGCGCGGATCTGCAGGTCGCTGGCCATCACCGACCTCCGTGCGACGCGGCGCCTTGCATCACAGCACCTTGCCGAACTTGCGCACGCGGCGGCCGTAGTCGCGGAAGGCCGCCTGCAGGTGCTCGGCGCGGAAGTCGGGCCAGCAGACGTCGCAGACGTGGATCTCGGCGTAGCTGACCTGCCACAGCAGGAAGTTGCTGATGCGCTGTTCGCCGGCGGTGCGGATCAGCAGGTCCGGATCCGGCAGCTCCGGGTGGTAGAGGTGCGCGTGGATGCGCGCTTCGTCGATCGCCGACGGATCGAGCTCGCCGCGCAGCACGCGCATCGTCAGCGCCTTCACCGCGTCGACGATCTCCTGGCGGCCGCCGTAGCTGATCGCCAGGCTGAGCCGCATGCCGTCGTTGCCGGCGGTCAGCGCGATGGTGTCGTCGAGCAGCTTCAGCACGTCGGGCGCGAGGCGTTCGCGGCGGCCCGAGTGCAGGAGGCGCACGCGGTTCCGCATCAGCGTGTCGCGCTCGTCGACGAGGAAGCGCTTCAGCAGGCCGAACAGCAGCTCGACCTCGCGCTTGGGCCGCGCCCAGTTCTCCTCCGAGAACGCGTAGAGCACCAGCGCCTGCACGCCGAGGCGCGCGCATTCGGTGACCGTCGTGCGCACGGCGTCGATGCCGCGCTCGTGGCCGCGGATGCGCTCGAAACCGGCCTGCTTCGCCCAGCGGCCGTTGCCGTCCATGATCACCGCGACGCTGCGCGGGACCACCAGCTCGTCGTCTGGTGCGCCCTTCTTCACCGCAGGATCACCTGCTGCCGCTCGGGGCCGACGGACACCGTGCGGATCGCCATGCCGGTCAGGCGCTCGATCGTCTGCACGTAGACCTGCGCGTTCTTCGGCAGGTTCTCGAAGCGGCGGACCTCGCGCAGGTCCTCGTGGAAGCTCGGCAGCTCGACGTACTCGGGAACGACGCGCTCGAGGTCGAACGCGGGCAGCTGCTCGGTGCGCGTGCCGTCCGGCAGCTTGTAGGCGACGCACAGCTTCAGCGGGAAGCCGCGCAGCACGTCGAGGTTGGTCAGCACCAGCTCGCTGGCGCCGGAGACGGCGCCCGAGTAGCGCACGGCGACGGTGTCGAACCAGCCGCAGCGGCGCGGGCGACCGGTGGTCGAACCGAACTCGTTGCCGGCGATGCGCAGCTTGTCACCGGTCTCGTCCTTCAGCTCGGTCGGGAACGGACCTTCGCCGACGCGCGTGGCGTAGGCCTTGGCGATGCCGACGGTGCGCATCGCGTGCGGCGGCAGGCCGGTGCCGCTGAAGGCGCCGCCGGTGCTGGCGTGCGAGCTGGTGACGAACGGGTAGGTGCCCTGCTCGAGGTCGAGCAGGCAGCCCTGGGCGCCTTCGAGCAGGATGCGCTTGCCGGCGGCGTGCGCCGCCCGCAACGCCGCCCCGGCGTCGACGATGCCAGGCCGCAGCGTCTCGCCGGCGGCGGCGAGGTCGCGGAACATCGCGTCGACCTCGATCGGCTGCAGGCCGGCGGCGCCGAACCAGGCGTTCTTCTGCGCGACGAGCCCCTGCAGGGCGGCGCGCAGGCGCTCCGGCCGCACCAGGTCGCCGAGGCGCAGGCCGATGCGCGCGCAGCGGTCGGCGTAGGCCGGCCCGATGCCGCGGCCGGTGGTGCCGATCTTGCCGCTGCCGCGCAGCCCCTCGGCCCACTGGTCCTGGCGGCGGTGCGCTTCGACGATCACGTGCGCGCGCTCGCTCAGCAGCAGGTTGCGGCCGAGGTCGACCGGCAGCCCGCGCTGGCGGATCTTCTCGATCTCGCTGCACAGGTGGATCGGGTCGACGACGACGCCGTTGCCGATCACGTTCACGGTGTGCTGGTGCACGATGCCGGACGGGATCAGGTGCAGGACCAGCTTGCCCGTCGGCAGGACGAGCGTGTGACCGGCATTGTGACCACCACCGAAACGGACGACGAAGTCCGTGTCGGCGGCGAGGAAGTCGATGACCTTGCCCTTGCCTTCGTCACCCCAGAGGATGCCTACGACACACGTTGTGGCCATGGATCGGCGCTGCGGAAAAAGGGGGGCAGCATAGCGAGCGGTACCGGCGACGCGACGATTCCGTGGCCGGGTTGCCCCCGGTCCCCCACAAGGCAGAGGGAGAACTCCCGATGCCGACCATCACGCCGAACCTGATCGACCCGTTGGCGCCGCCGGAACCGGATCCGCGCCGGACCGCCCTGCAGCTGCTGGACGCGTTCTGCCGCGGTCCACTGCACCCGACCGTGCGGCGCAGCGCCGCCTGGAAGCACATCGACCGCAGCCAGCTGCCGGAGCTGATGGCCGACATCGTGCAGGAGCTCGCCGTCGACGTGCTGGCGGCGCCGGAGCGGGCGGTCGGCCTGCCGCAGCAGGAACGCCACCGCCGCTGGATGCAGATCGCCGAGCGCTGGATCTACCAGCAGAAGAGCCGTTCGCGCGCCACCGGCAACGGCCGCCGCGTCGACCCCAGCGAGCTGCCGGGGCCGGCGTGGCGGCCCGAGCCGCCGCCGGAGCCGGGCCTGCAGGTGCTGCCGGTGCAGCTGGCGAACGGTCGGACCAACGTCTCGGCGTGGGCGCGGCGCGCGGGCACGTCGCTGCACGCGATGCGCGATCGGCTGGAGCAGGTGGCGCTGGAGCTCGGCCACGGCCACGACCACACCGACTTCTGGCGCCGACGTGCCGCCGAGACGTTGGTCGGCCTCGCCGCCGACCTGCTGCGCCTGCGCGCCGGGCTCGCGCTGCTGCCGGCGCGCCGTTCGGCACCCGACCTGCGCCGGCGCGTGCTGCGGCTGCGGCGCATCCATCGGCACTTCCTGGTGCGGCCGGCGACCCGCGAAGTGCGTTCGGTGCTGCGCCGCTGGCTGCTGGCCGCGAAGCAGCACGGGCTGCAACCGCGGCCGATGCTCGAGGACGCGACCTGGCTGATGCCGGACTCGGCGGCGGCCTGGCTGTGGCTGTTCGAGGCGTGCCTCGCGGAAGGCGACCTGGCCGCGGCGATGCGCGCGGTGCGCATGGCGCGCCGGTGCGAGCAGCCGACGCCGCGCGCCCAGGCCTTGGCCCGAGCGCGTCTGCTGGAAGCGCGCGGCCAGTTCGCCCGCGCCTGTGCGCTGCTGCAGCGCGTGAGCCGCCGACGACCGCACGACGGCGTGCTGCACCAGCTCGCCAGCGACCTGGCGGCGAAGGCGCCGACGGCGCCGACGGGCGGTCGCTGATGCGTCAGCGGTCGTCGCGCAGCGCCTTGGCGAGGGCCTCGGCGAGCGCGCGCTCGGCCGCGTCGTCGCCGCGCGGCTCGGTCCAACCCGGCACGCCGAACCACGACTCCTGCAGCCAGCGCAGTTCGACGACGACCGCGAGCCCGGGCGGATCGACGGCGTCGTCGACGAACACCGAGCAGCGCCGTTCGCCGGGCGGATCGTCGACCGCCGCCCAGCCGGTCTGCAGCCGCAGCGGCGACGCGCTGGCGGTGACCAGGCCACCGCCTTGCTGCAGCAGCACCTGCTGGCAACGTTCGAACGCATCGGCCGGCAGCGGTGCGGTCAGCGGCACCGGGCACGCGGAGTACGGCGCAGTGTGGCACGCCGCCGCCAGTGCGGCCACGGCGGCCAGCACCGCGCGCACGAGGCTCGGCGTGCGCGGCCGCCCGCGCGGCTCAACCGCGGCCATGCCCACCACCGCCGGGCGTCTCGACCACGACCTGTTCGCCAGCGGCGAGCGGGAACGACGCCTTCGCCGCCAGGCGCTCGCGGCGCTGGCCACGCACGCGCCACAGCGCGCCGGTCGCACCAGCGGCACCACCGTCGAGGCCGGGCGGCCCCTGGCGATGGCGTTCGCCGAGGAACGACACCCGCAGCGGCGCGCGCGCCTCCAGCACCTTGACCATGCCGTCGCCGCCGTGGCGCGCGCCGCGGCCGCCGCTGCCGCGCCGCACCGACAGCGACACCACGCGCACCGGGAAGCGGTGCTCGATCTCCTCGATCGGCGTGTTGCGCGTGTTCGTCATGTGCGTCTGGATCGCCGCCTGGCCGGCGCGTTCGGCGGTGGCGCCGGCCCCGCCGGGGATCGTCTCGTAGCTGGTGAACTCGCGGCCGTCCTGGCGCACGCCGCCGAACGACAGGTTGCTCATCGTGCCCGCCGACGCCGCCGGCGTGCGACCGGGCGCCGCCTTCGCCAGCGCGGCGAACACGACGTCGACGAGGCGCTGGCTGGTCTCGACGTTGCCGCCGGCGACCGGCGCCGGCGAGCGCGGATCGACCAGGCTGCCGTGGCGCGTCTGCAGTTCGACCAGGCGGAACAGGCCGTCGTTGGTCGGCAGCCGATCGGGGCACAAGCAGCGCAGCGCGTAGACGCACGCCGCCATGACGATGCTGCGGTTGGCGTTGACGCCGCCGCGCGCCTGGTCGCACGTGCCGCGCCAGTCGAACACGGCGCGGCCGGCGCGCTTGTGGAACACCAGGTCCAGGCGCAGCGGACCGCCGCCGAAGCCGTCGTCGTCGAGCACGTCGTGCGCCCGATGGCGGCCGGGCGCGAGCCCGCGGATCACCGCGCGCGCGGCGCGTTCGGTGTAGTCGAGCAGCTGCTCCTGCATCGTGCGCACGGTGCGCAGGCCGTGCTCGCGCACGAAGCCGCCGAGCCGCGCCGCCAGCTGCACCAGGCTCGCCTCCTGCGCCTGCAGGTCGACCAGCCGTTCGTCGGCGCCGCGCACGTTGCGCGCGAACAGCCGCCACAGGTCGCGCTGCAGGCGGCCACCGCGGCGCAGCAGCACCGGCGGGATCACCAGGCCTTCGGCATAGAGATCGGAGGCGACGCCCATCGAGCCCGGCGTGGCGCCGCCGATGTCGGCGTGGTGCGCACGATCGACGAGGTACCACTCGGCCGTGCGCGCGCCCGGCAGGAACACCGGGCACACCATGGTGACGTCGGGCAGGTGCGTGCCGCCGGCGTAGGGATCGTTGAGGATGGCGATGTCGCCCGGCTGCAGGTCGAGTTCGGCGCGCACGGCAGCGACCGCGTCGCCGGCGCTGCCGAGGTGCACCGGGATGTGCGCGGCCTGCGCGATCAGCCGCGCGTGCCGATCGAACACCGCGACCGAGAAGTCGGCGCGTTCGCGGATGTTCGGGCTGACGGCGCTGCGCTGCAGGCGCACGCCGGCTTCTTCGCAGAAGGCGCTCAGCAGGTGATGGAACACCTCGAGCCGCACGGGGTCGATCGAGCGGGCCACGGCGCGAATGTCGCCGACGCCGCGGCTCCGGCGAAGGGGGCGCCCGGAAAAGCGGACGGCCGCACGCTCCCGGAGGAACGCGCGGCCGTCGGTGACCACCGCCGCGCCCGGCGCGGCGGCAGGGATCGGCGCTGGCTCAGTTGCCGCCGCGGCCACCGCCGCCGTTGCCGTTGCCGCCGCCGGCACCACCACCCGGGCCACCGCCCGGGCCGCCGCCTTCGCCGCCGCGACCACGGCCACCGCGACCGCCGCCCATCGGCATCGCCCCCTTCAGCTCGTCGACGGCCTTCTGCGCCGCGTCCATGTCGTTGCCGTCGAGCGCCTTCTTCAGCGAGCCGATGCCGGCCTCCATCTTGTCGGCGAGCTCGTCGTTGCCCATGTCGCGCATGCGATCGACCATCTGGGCGGCGCCGGCGAGGCCGTCCTTGATCTGCGTGATCTCCTCGGCCGACATGTCCTTCAGCTTCTTGTCGCCGCGGAGCAGGCCCATCACGCCGCCGCGAGCACCGCCGGGACCACCCGGACCGCGGCCGCCCTGCTTGGCGCGCTCGAGCTGCTGCTCCAGCTTCTTGACCTCTTCGGCGTTGCCGTCGGCCTTGGCCTTCGCGAGCTGCTTCTCGAGCTCGGCGACGCGCGCCGCCATGTCCGGCCGAGCACCGCCTTCGCCGCGCTCACCGCGCGCTGCACCACCGCGCGCGCCCTCGGCCGGGGCCGCCGCCTGCAGGTTGCCGATCAGCTTCTCGTACTTGGCCTTGAAGGCGTCGCGCTCCTTGGTCTTGCCGGTCGCGTCGAGCAGGCGGAACTGCTGCTTGGCGGCCTCCCCGGCGAGCTTGTGCTCCGGCGCCTTGTCGAGGAACTTCTGGTAGAGCTCCATCGCGGCGGCATGGTCCTTCGGCCCCTTCTCCAGGTAGAAGGCCTTGTAGAACAGGACTTCGACGTCGCTGGCGACGGGGTCCTGGGCCATCAGCGGCAGGGCGAGGGCGAGCAGAGCAGAGGCGAAACGGATCTTCATCGGGTCTCCTGAAAGGGGCTTCGGGCCGGGGGCCCGAGAGGTGCGGAAGGTTAGGGCGCGGGCAACGCACCTCGCGCGCTCGCCCCACGTAACGGTTTGGTCCCCGCGCCACATTCTCGCCGTTCGCGCCGGCTCCGCTGCCCCCGGTCGCACACCAGGAAGGGCCCGATCGATGCGACCTCGATCGATGCGGAGCAGGAGCGACCATGAACCACCACGAACCGACCTACGACGATCCCACCCGCGGCGCTGCCGACCACCGCCGGCGGCCGCCGCCCCAGGCGAACCACGTGCACGAGGCGCGGCCCGAGTGGCCGCAGGCCCAGGCCAGCCCGCGCTGGCGCATCCCGACCGATCCGCCGCCGGTGTGACGCCTCGGTGCAGCGCGACGGGAACGACGGGAGCGAGCTACTGGAACGTCGTCCCGACGACCGACGAGACGCTGCGCAGGCTCGGCACGCCGGCGAAGGCGTCGAGCATCTGCCATTGGATCACGAGCCCGGTCAGCAGACCGGGCGGCACCGGCACGGACAGCGTCGCCATGCCACGCGCATCGAGCGGGCCCGACCACAGCAGCAGGAAGTTGTCGAGCACCGGGAAGCCGAGCACCGGCGACTGCGTGCTCAGCAGCGACGCGACCAGGAAGGCGTCGCCGCCGTTCCAGCCACCCATCGTCCACTGCAGCGTGCTGCCTCCGGCCAGCGTCGACGGCACCAGCACCTGGCACGGGTTCGACGGGCGGTACCACAGCACCGAGGCATTGCTGGTGCCGGCGGCGTTGGTGACCGAGACCGGATGGAACGCCAGCGGCAGGCCCGCCGGCGGCGTGAACTGCAGCTGGTTGTCGCTGAGCACCTGGATGCCGGTGGTCACCGGCTGGCTGGCGACGGTCACCAACGTCGTGCCGATCAGGCCCGAGCCGCTGATCGTCACCAACGGCGGGTTGACGGTCGCGATCTGCACCGGCGTGACGCCGGTGATCTGCGGCGGTGTCGGCTGCAGGTCGAGGCACGACGCCAGCTGCTGGAACGCCAGGATCTGCGCCCGCTCGTTCGGCCCGAACGTCGACACGGTGCCGCTGCAGCCGCCGATCAACGAGCACATGATGTTGCACGCCGCCTGACCGTCGCAGTGCGTGGCGTTGCAGTTGTGGCCGAGCTCGTGCGCGGTGATGCCGACGCGGAAGGCGAAGTTGGTGCTCCAGCGCGTCTCCGACACGCCGTAGCCGAGCGTCGGATCGCAGACCACGCCGACGTTGGCGAAGCCGATCGTGCCGCCGCTGGCGGCGCCGAGCTGGCGACCACTGAACAGGTGCGCCACGTCGCGGCCGAGCGCGCCGTAGTTGGCGTTCCAGTAGTTCTGGAACTCGACCAGCAACTGGCTCGCGACGCTGGTCGTGTACGGATCGGGCGTCACGTCGACGATCAGCTGGGCGACCTGCAGGTTGATCTGCACGTCGCTGCGGAAGATCAGGTCGACGGCGTTGACCACCGACAGGACGTCGTTCTGCGTCGCGGTGAGGTTGCTGCCGTTCAGCAGGAACAGCGGATGGTCGGCTTCGATCGCCAGTTCGCAGACGTAGACCGCGTCGAGCCCGACCGGCGTCGGCGCCAGCGGCAACCCGGGAGCGGAAACCCGGCAGGTGGCGGCGCCGGCGATGCCGTCGGCGGCACGATGGACCACGTGCAGGGTCGGCGACGCGCTCGGCGACACCGTCGTCAGCGGCTGCACGACGAAGACGTCGCCACTGCCGCGGCGCACGTACATCGTCCACGAACCGCCGGCCTGCGACGCGGCGACGGCGCTGCCCGGTTCGCCGACGATCTCACCGCGGTAGGTGCTGCACGGCGCGACGGCCAGCGGCTCGAGGCCCCGGTCGCTGCGCGCGAACGCGGCGAAGCGCGGCCCACGCACGTCGAACGGCTTCACCTCCAGCGACACGGCACTGCCGGCGAAGGCGAGCTGACCGCCGAGGGTTCCGTTCGTCGCCCCGGCCACCGGCACCATCACCAGCGACTGCAGCGTCGCCGCCGAGGCGTCGAACGCCGCGGCCACTGCGGGCGGGGCGATCTGCACAGCGGCCCCCTGGGCAGCCAACGAGTCGGCGACGGCGAGTACAGCGACGACGAAACACGCCAAGATGGGATGCATGCCGGAGGCGAGCGGGAACGAGGCGGGGAAGTCTACCTCGCTCGTCGACGGCTTGCATCGCAGCGATGGCATCGGTGCCTGGCTTTCGCCGGCAACGAGGATTGCGGCGCCCCGTGCGAGCACGCCGCGCCGCGTCCCTTCACCGCGCCTTCGCGCGGGCCGCTTCCGCTTCAGCGCGCCTTCGCGCGGACGAGCAGCTCGTCGCGCACCATCGAGCCGAGCTCGCTGCACTTGTGGTCGCCGGCCTTCAGGCTGCGGATGCGGCCCTTCTGGATCAGGTCCGCGACCGTGGCCTCGAGCTCCTTCGCCGCCTGCGGCTGGCCGATGTGGTCCAGCATCAGGCCCATCGCCAGGATCGTCGCCAGCGGGCTCGCCTTGTCGGTGCCCTTGTACTTCGGCGCCGAACCGTGGATGCCTTCGAACATCGACACCTTGCCGGGGTGGATGTTGCCCGACGAAGCGATGCCCATGCCGCCGATCAGCATCGCGCCGAGGTCGGTGATGATGTCGCCGAACAGGTTCGTGGTGACGCAGACGTCGAACCACTCCGGCTGCTTGATCAGCCACATGCACGCCGCGTCGATGTAGGCGTGGTCGGTGGCGACGCCCGGATACTCCTTCGCGACCCGGGCGAAGATGCGCGTCCAGATGTCCTGCGCGCGCACCGCGTTCGCCTTGTCGATCAGCGTCACCATCGGCTTCTCGCGGCCCTTCTTCGGCCCGCGCTTCACGGCGAGTTCGAAGGCGTGGCGGATGATGCGCTCGGTGCCGCGCGCCGTGTAGACCATCGACTGGTGCGCGATCTCGTACTCGGTGTCCTTCTTGGTCGTGCCGTGGATGCCGGCGTAGGCGTCCTCGGTGTTCTCGCGCAGGAACAGGATGTCGATGTCGGCCGGGGTCTTGCCCTTCAGCGGGCACATCGACTCGTGGTAGAGCTTGACCGGGCGCAGGTTGACGTAGAGGTCGAGCTTGTGCCGCATGCCGGCGATGATCGCGAACTCGAGCTTGCCGACCTCGATGCGCGGGTCGCCGATGGCGCCGAACAGCACCGCGTGCATCTGGCGGATCCGGTCGAACGCGGCCTCCGGCATCGTCTCGCCGGTCTTCAGGAAGTGCTCGGCGCCGTAGGGCAGCGGCTCGCGCTTGGTCTGGAAGCCGTAGATCGACTGGATCGCGTCGAGCACCTTCAGGGACTCGCGCACGACCTCCTCGCCGATGCCGTCGCCGGGAAGAACACCGATGTCGTAGACCTTGCTCATCTGCTGCTGCGGGAACGCTGCTCGGGGACGCCCTCGCGGGCGGGACGATGGTCGCCAAGGACCACGAAGGGCGAGCAGTATGGCGATCGTGCGGCGGCGAACAATGCGCTTCCTGGCCCCGCGCGCCCCTGGTGCGGCCCGGCAGCGGGCGCAAGACCCGTGGCAGCGTGCGATGCGGCGGGAGCTCGGCGCCGCTAGGATCGTCTGGTCCTGCACGACCCCGCACACGCCGCAATGATCCAACGCCCGCTGCTGTCCAGCCTCGTCGCCTTCACCTTGCTCGGCGGTGCCGCCGCCCAACAGAACGAAGAACTGGAGTTCAACCAGCGCCAGGCGAAGGCGCTGAACGCGTTCGCCAAGAAGGCCTTCGACAAGGGCTTCCCGCGCATCGCCAAGGTCGTGTGGATGCAGGTCCACAAGCTCTACGACCCGGAGAACGTCGAGGCGTGGACCGCCCTCGGCTACGTCAAGATCGGCTCGAGCTGGAACCCGGACCCCAAGCGCCCCTACCCCACCACCGACACCGGCAGTGGCGCCGACGGGCAGCCGCTGAAGTCGAGCTACGAGTCGCTGAAGAAGGACCTCGCCAACCAACATCGCCAGCAGGCCGACAAGTTCGCCAAGGCCGGCCGCGCCGACCGCGCGCAACACCACTGGCGCATGGTGCTGCGCTGGGTCGACAACGACGAGCAGGCGCAGAAGGCGCTGTCGCACGTCGACGTCGGCGGTGTCACCGGCACCGAACTCGAGAAGACGCTGTTCGATCGCAGCAAGGCGATCATGAAGGTCGTCGCCGAGCAGTCGAAGACCGACTACGGCATCGAGGACGCGAACGTGAAGTGCCAGCCGCTCGACGTCGCCGGCGTGCCGTACGTGACCGTGCAGTCGGAGCACTTCGTGCTGCACGGCGACGCCAGCGAGAAGGAGAACCTGAAGGAGGCGCTGCGCTGGGCCGAGCGCACCATCGCCGTCTGCAAGGTCGCGTTCCCGTGGGAGGTGCAGTTCGAGCGCGGCCGCGTGCACTGGGCCTACTTCACCGCCGAGGAGGCCTACAAGCAGGTGCTGAAGGCCAACAAGGTGCCGGACCTCGAGTGGAAGCTCGAGCACAGCAAGACCAGCGGCGTCGGCAACACCGTGGTCGGCGCCACCAGCGGCCGGCAGACGCTGTTCGACGCCTGCGTGCGCAACGTCGCGCAGGGCTACTCGGGCTTCGGCAGCGACGGCTTCCGCGAAGGCATCGGGCACACCTTCGTCGGCATGATCTTCAACAACAACCGGCTGTTCTCGGTCGACCTGAAGAAGCAGCAGGGCACGTCGGCGAGCGAGGAGGACCGCGAGTTCACGTCGCCCGACTTCGACGTCTGGAAGAACCTCAGCCTGGAGCTGGCGTGGCGCAGCACCGGCGGCGTGCCGGCCAACAAGCTCGCCTTCTGCGACGCCTCGAACTTCAGCAACGAGGAGCGCATCAAGGCCTGGTCGTTCAGCGACTACATGGTGCGCCGCGATCCGACCATGCTGCAGAAGATGGACGCCATCGCGCTCGAGCTGCAGAAGATGCGCATCAAGCAGCCGGCCGAGTTCGAGAAGGCGGTGCAGGAGCGGTGCCAGGTGTCGCTGGCCCAGCTCGACAAGGAATGGGAGGACTTCTGGACCGGCGCCTCGCCGGTGCTGAAGGCGATCCAGAACAACACGCCGCCGCTGAGCGCGATCAGCAAGGGCGTCGACAAGTGGCTCGAGGCCTTCAACGCCGCCCGCAAGCAGCTCGGCAAGACGCCGGTGACCTACAGCGCCAACTTCTCGGCGCGCTGCAAGGACCACGCGGAGTACCTGAGGAAGAACAAGGAGCTGAAGAGCCCGGCCGAACTGCACACGCAGTCGATCGACCTCGGCGGCAGCTACCCGGGCAGCCTGTTCGCCCAGATGGCGCTGGTGCAGCCGGGCGCCAACGTCGCCAACGCCAAGAAGGTGCTCGAGCGCTGGATCTACTGGCCCGGCTACCGCGACGCGCTGATGAGCAACGGCATCCTGTCGGTCGGCATGTACCTCGACGGCGACCTGCTGGTGGTCAACGCGACCAGCGGCATCGGCGCGCCGAAGGCGAGCGACGCCGGCGCCGACTGCTACCCGCCGCGCAACGACACCAACCTGATCTTCGACGGCGAGGTGCCGGTCGCCGAGCTCGGCCCGGAGGTGGCGGAGCTGCTGAAGGCGAACGGCCGCGAGGGCAAGAAGACGATCGGCTTCCCGCTGACGTTGCACTTCGGCTCGACCGGCGGCGTGCCGGCGCGCGGCACGCTGCAGTGCACGGTGCAGAACCAGAAGGGCGAGAAGATCGAGGGCGTGCTGAAGTTCGACGACGGCGTCGTGCGCACGACCACGGCGCCGGGCATGGCGACGTTCTGGCCGCTCGATCCGCTGAAGGGCAAGATCAGCTTCGCGTGGAGCTGGATGGGCGGCGACCAGCAGCAGGTGCTGCGCGGCGCGTTCTCGGCGAAGTGACGGCCCCGGCGAAGTGACGGCCCCGGCGAGGTGACGGTGGCGCGCAGCCGGCCGCACCTCACCCGACGGACACGCTCACCAGAACAGGCGCTTCGCCACCAGCTCGACCGCGCGCACGTCGTCGCCGCGCGCGATCCAGACCTTCCACTTCTGGCCCTCGTAGGTGCCGAGTTCGCGATCGTTCCACAGATCGCGCAGGGCGACGAGGTCGGCGATGCGACGCAGCACCGCGCCGTCGCCGGCGGAGCGCAGCTCGACCGCCAGCAGCAGGTCGCCGGCCTGCACGTCGGTGCCCGCGGGCTGTTCGCCGGCGAACACCTGGTCGACGACGACCATGCGCTCCGGAATCTGCTGCGGCTCGCCGGTGCGATCGCCCGAGGTCGCCCGATGCAGCCCGATCGCCGCGGCGCGCACGCGCTCGGGGGCTTCCGCATAGGCCAGGTCGCGCACCAGCAGGCCCGACTGCCGCACCACCGCCCACACCGGAGCCGGCAACGGCGTCGCCTGCACGGTCTTCGCTTCGCCCTTGCGCAGCAGTTGCAGCGGCAGCGGCGCGTTCGCCGGCTGCTGCAGCAGGGTCAGCGCGAAGCCCGGGCTCCACGTGATCGGCGTACCGGCGACAGCGGCGATGCGGTCGCCGGCCACCACCCCGGCACGCGCCGCCGGACCGCGCGGATCGACGTCGAGCACCACCACCGCCCCGGCGTCGTCCATGACGCGCATGCCGAGGTCCGGGCTGCGCAGCTTGTATGCCTGCAGCAACAGGCCGAGGATCTGCTGCCGCACGTGGTCGACGGCGATCGCGTAGCCCTTGTTGTTGAACGTGCCGCCGCCGGCGCTGTTGATGCCGACGAGCCGCCCGTTCATGTCGAGCAGCGCACCACCGCTGTTGCCGCCGTTGATCGCGGCGTCGGTCTCGATCAGGTGCTCGAGCTTGGCCCAGCGGCCGCGCACGTTGATGCCCTGGTCCTTCGCCGACACGACGCCGAACGTGATCGAGTTGGCCTTGCCGTGCGGGTTGCCGATCGCCGCCACCTCCTGGCCGATGCGCAGCTGCTCGGAGCTGCCGAGCTCGACCGCGTGCACCTCCTCGCCGGGCTCCAGTTCGAGCTGCAGCAGCGACAGGTCGTCCTCGCGCGAGATGCTGAGCACCCGCACCTTGTAGGTCTTGCCGCCGAACACGCTGGCGAAGACGGCGTGGTCGGGCCGCGACGAACCGTCGGGATTGGTCGCTTCGTCGACGACGTGCCAGTTGCTGATCGCGAGGCCGCTGCGGTCGACGACGACGCCGCTGCCGAATCCCATGGTGACGAACTTGCGTTCGGCCATCGAGGCGAACGGGTCGTCTTCGTCGACCTTGGTGACGTCGCGCTTCAGCTCGATGTTGAGCATCGCGCCGCTGGCCTTCTGCACCATCGCCACCAGCGGGCTCTGCCGCAGCGCCGTCTGCGCCGCGGTCGCCGGGGCCGGTTGCCGGATCGACTCGGTGTCGGCGGCTCCGGCCGCCAGCTCCTTGGCGAACACGCTGCGCAGCCTCGCCACACCGACGAACGTCGACAGGTTGGTCTCGGTCGACACGCGATCGCCGCGCATCGCGTACTGCACGTCGATGGCGTCGACCGCGCCGGCGTCGACGATGCCGAGCAGGCGACCTGCCGCGTCGACGACGGCGCCACCGCCGTTCTGGTTGCCGAGGTTCGGATCGGCCTGGATGCGCCCGCCTTCGCGATCGCGCCTCGCCGACACCACGCCGGCCGAGACGACCGGCGACGCACCGAGCGGATTGCCGATCGCCAGCACGCGTTCGCCGAGCAGCACGTCGTCGTCAGCGCAGACGATCGGCGGCAACGACGCGCCAGCCGGCAGTTCCAGCTGCAGCAAGGCCAGGTTGGTACCCGCGTGGCGCTTCTGCACCTTGGCCACGAACGTGCGGCCGTCGCCCATGCGCACCCGCGCGCTGCCGCCGCCGACCACGTGCGCGTTGCAGACGACGAGGCCGCGCGCCGAAAGGACGACGCCGGAGCCGAGGCCGCTGCGGCGCACGACGGCGCCGGGATCGTCGCCGCCGAGTGCCGGCCACTCGCCGTCGCCCGCCCACACCGACACCACCGACGGCGCCGCCGCCTGCACCGCCGCCGCGGCCCAGCTCGGCGCCGCGGCCGCCGGTGCCTTCGCCAACGTCGGGTTCACGGCGGCGGCGAACTCGGCCGCGAACGCCTTGCGGATCGTCGCCACCGGCACGCAGACGCCGAAGCTCGGCCGCTTCAGGTCGGCGAGGTCCGGCTCGCTCTTGTCGCGCTGCACGTGCTCGCTGGCGTAGAGGCCGAGCAGGCGCGCATCGCCGCCGAACAACGGCGCACCGTCGCAGCGTTCGTCGTTGCGGGCGTCGCACAGGAACAGGTCGGCCGCGGCGCAGCGCACGCCGCGCAGCGCGACGTCGGCCAGCGCTGGGCTGGCGACGCCGGCGAACGCCAGCATGTCCTTGCCCTCGGGCCGGGCCAGCACGACCAGCGGCTCGCCCACCGCGGGCCGATCGGCGCCGAGCTGTGCATGCGGCAGTTCGGTCTTGGCCGCGTTCGCGCGCAGCAGGGCGAGCCCACTGGCGGCGTCGATGCGCACGACGGTCGCGGTCAGTTCGGTGTTTGCCGCGTCGTCGAGCTGCACGACGATCTTCTTGTCGCCTGCACCCTGCGCCTCGGCGACGAGGTGGGCCCAGGTGACGACGAGGCCGCTGGCGTCGACGACGACACCGGTGCTGGCGCGTTCGATGCGGTAGACGCCGCGGTCGCCCTTCACCTCGACGGCGACGTGCACGACGGCGCTGCGCACGGCGGCGACGACCGCCGCGGGCGAGCCGGGACGCAGGGCCTCGGCGGCATCGGCCGGGGCCTGCAACAGCGTGGGATTGACGACGCCCTGCGCGGGCAGCAGCGCGGCCCACAACGCGGCGTGGGCCAGAACGACGAACGGACGCACCATGCGGGCGAGCCTACCGCACGGCAGCGACGGCCGGCAGCGTCACTTGCCCTTGTTGGCTTTCTGCTCGGCGAGCACCTTCTCGTTCGCCTCGGCGCGCTTGTGCGCCAGCTCGAGCATGCGCTTCTGGTGCTTCAGGAAGTAGTCGGTGTGCTGCTTGAACGCATTGAGGGTGTTGGCCTCGCGCTCCTCGAACCCCTGGTAGTCGTCGCCGCCGTAGACCTTGCCGATCACCTCTTCGAGCCCCTTCGCGGTGCGCTTCAGCGGCGGGAACGACGCCTGGCCGAGACCGTAGGCCTTGACCAGGTCCTTCACTTCCTTGCGGGTCGTCTTGCCGCTCGGCTTGATCGCGTCGAGCGCCGCCATCGTCTGCTCGGCCTGCGCGATCGCCTTCTGCAGCGCCGCCGCGTTCGCCTCCTTGAGGCTCGGCTTCAGCGCCGCCACCTCGACGAGGCGCGCACCGTTGCACGTGCCGCATTTGAAGCCACCTTCGCCGCGGCACATCGAGCAGGCGCCGAACCGGTCGCCGCCGCCTTCGGTCTTGATCTGGCCGCCGCCGCCGCACAGCAGGCACAGCACGAAGCCGGCGGCGAAGCACTGCGGACAGTGCACCTTCTCCAGCGGATCCGGCCAGTGGCCGAGGCCGGCGCAAGCGCGGCAGGCCGCCTCGCGATCCTTGTTGCGCTTGCACTCGACGCAGTGCTTCGCGTCCTCGCTGAAGCGCCAGCAGGTCGAGCACTTGGTCTTGCCGGTGCCCGTGCAGCTCTGGCACTTGTCGGCCTTCCACTCGGCCCACTGCAGCAGTCCCTTGTCGTCCTTCGTGGTCGCGCGTTCGAACTTGTCGGGCGCCACGTAGCGGATCTGGGGTTCCTTGTCCTTCTGCGCGCTGGCGGTCGCGGCGACGACGAAGAACAGCAGCCAGGGCAGGAAGCGGGCGATGCGCGAGATCATGATGGCGACTCCGGGATGGACGCGGCGCACGATACCCGGAGCGCCCGCCCCCGGCAGCGGGCGAAGCCGCGTTCCGAGCACCGCGCGTTCGCGGGCCGCGTGCCTGGGCACCCGCACGACGCGCATGCGCTCACGCGGACTGCGGACCGTCGCCCGCATCGCCGTCGGCCGCCGCTTCGTCGTCGGCGAGCCCGGCGCGCTGCAGCTTCAACCGCACGCGGCGATTCTGCCGGCGCAGGCGATCGTTGCTCTGCTGCAGTCGCCCCACTTCGTCGAGCAGCAGCCGCAGTTCGGCGGCGGGCACGGCGACCTCCGCGACCCCTTCGCGCAGCTGGTGCCGCAGCGCCTTGCGCACGGCTTCGAGATCCTTGTGGCCGGTCATCGCCAGAGGCTCGCGCCTTTGCCCGCGAAGCGCAAGCGCGCGCTGGAACGGTTGGGCCGCAGGGTCATGATGCGGCGATGCCGCGCGCCCAGGTTCCTGCGTCGTTCTCCCGCCGATGACGACGCTGCCCGAACTGCTGCGCGCGGCGATCGGCCGCCGCACCCCGCTGCTGGCGCGTTTGCACGGCGAAGGCACCGACTGCTACCGGTTGCTGCACGGCGTCACCGAAGGCGCGCCCGGCCTGTCGATCGATCGCTACGGCAGCCTGCTGCTGTTGCAGACGTGGCGCGAACCGCTGGCCGCCGACGCCGTCGAAGCGCTCGCCACCGTCGCGCGCAGCGAGCTCGGCGTCGCACTCGACGTCGTCGCCAACCACCGCGGCCGCGAGACGCCGGCGGACTTCGTGCCGCACGAACCGACGCCGGCGGCCCTCGCCGATCGACGCTGCCACGAGCGCGGCGTCGTCTTCTGCATCCGCGCGCGCCACCGCGGCCAGGACCCGTGGCTGTTCCTCGACCTGCGCAGCGGCCGCGCCGTCGTGCAGTCGATCGCGGCGCAGAAGCGCGTGCTGAACCTGTTCGCCTACACCTGCGGCGTCGGCGTCTGTGCCGCGGTCGGCGGCGCCGCGGCGGTGGCCAACGTCGACTTCGCGCACAGTGCGCTGGCCGTCGGGCGCGACAACGCCGCGGCGAACGGCCTGCCGCCGGAGCGCTGCACCACCGTGCCGTCCGACTGCCTGCCGGTGCTGCGCCAGCTGGCCGGCATGCCGGTGCAGCGCCGCGGCAAGCACGTGCCCTACCTGCGCGTCGAGCGCACGCCGTACGACCTGATCGTGCTCGATCCGCCGCGGCTGGCGAAGACGCCGTTCGGCACCATCGACGTCGTCAACGACTACCAGTCGCTGTGGAAGCCGGCCCTGCTGGCGCTCGCCGACGGCGGTGCCGTGCTGGCCACCAACCACGTGCCGGCGGTCGACGAAGCGGCGTGGCACACGGCGCTGCGACGCTGCGCCGAGAAGGCCGGCCGGCCGCTGCGGGACCTGCAACCGATCGCGATCGACGAGGACTTCCCGTCGTTCGACGGCAAGCCGCCGCTGAAGGTCGTGCTGGCGCGGATCTGAACCAGCTCGCCCGCAGGACGACCCGGTTCCGCGATCGCCCGGGCGCCGCAACGCGGGACCCATGCACCGCGAAGGCGACGCTGTCAGCCCCGCTGCGTCGTCTCCTCGGCAAGACTCTCGGACGCTGCCGCGGTCGCGAGCAGACGCGCGCCGGTGATCAGAACACGCGGCCGCTGGCGCGCTGCAGCACCTCGTCGACCAGCGCCGCGAAGCCGGTCCACAGCGTACCGAGACGCAGCGGGCCGTGGTTGGCGACGGTGACGCCGCGCTCGTCGACGCGCCAGGTCAGCGTCGTCGTCCCCAGCGCTGCCGCCACCTGCTCCTCGTCCGGCACGACCTCCGAGCCGACACCGAGTTCGTCGCGGCGCTCGTTCATCTGGGCCCGCAACAGGCCCGCCAACGAACGCCAGCCGAGTTCGGCCGCGCGCGCGGAACGCACGTGCACGACGCCGCTGGCCTTGGCCGCGTGCTGCAGCAACTGCTGCATGTCGGCGGCCTGCGCCAGTTCGGCCTCGGTCTGGCGCAGCATGCGCACCAGCGCCGCGGTGTCCGACGCGATCCACAGCGCGCCGTCGTGCAGCACGTAGCACGGCGACAGCTGCAGGTCGGCCTCGGCGAGCGGCACCTGCACGAAGCGGATGCGATGGGCGTCCAGCTCGCGCGTCTTCCACTCGAGTCCGCGCTGTGCCACCGCCTCCTCGACGTGGCGCAGCATCGGGGCGAAGCGCTCGGCGTCGCGCACGGCGATGCGCAGCAGCAGTTCGGGCTTCGGGATCGGCCCCTTCTCGAGCGACAGCGCGATCGCCACCTGCGTGCCGAGCGCCGCCAGCACGTTCTCGACCTTCTGCGCGGTGGTGCCGGCACCACGGAACGCACCGACCAGCTCGCGCTGCAGCTCTTCGCCGGCGGGCGGCGGCAACAGGTCGATCAGCTGGCGCATCGCCGGGAACAAGGCGCCGAGGTCGAGGCTGCCGGCGGCGAGCAGCACCGTGTTGGGCGAGCACGAGCGCACGAACGACAGGTCGACCGGCTGCGACCACGCGGCCTTGCACAGGCCGCGGGCGCTGCCACCCAGGCCGAAGTGCAGATGGTCGCTGCTGGCGGTCGTCGCCGCGTAGATCGCATCGAGGCCGCCGAGGCCGAGCACGTCGGCGTAGGCCGCGGCTTCGTACGGCAGCATCGGCTGCAGCCAGCCGGTCAGCTGGCGCGCGTCGACGAACACGGACATCAGCGGCCGGTCGCCGAGCTCGGCGCGCAGCTCGCCGAGCCGCGAGGTCTTGGTCCACGCCGGCGCCCCGGCGAGCACGTCGGCGAGTTCGCCCAGGTACGGGCGGCTGTTGGTGGCGACGAAGAAGCCGCCGATCGACGCGGTGAACAGCGGCGGCTGTTCCGGTGCGCGCGAGACCAACGCGCTGTGCTGGCCGATGCGCACCTCCTCCTGCCGGCGCTCGCGCCCGGGCAGCTGGCGCAGCACCAGGTCGCGCACGCGGCGCAGTGCCGGCCCGGCATCGCCTTCGTCGACGACCAACGCCACCGACGGGCCCATGCCTTCGATGGTCAGCCGCCCGATCGCCAGCGCCATCGGCCGCGCCAGCAGCGCCCGCAGGTCGGCCGGACGCCAGCCGTCGCGCTGCAGGTCGGCCTGCACCTGGTCGGCCACGCGCGTCAGCTCCTGCTCGAGCAGGCGTTCGCGCAGCTCCGGCGGCAGCTGCTCGAGCAGTTGCCGGACCATCGGTGCCAGCGAGCTGCCGTTCGCGGCGTCGACCTGGGCGGCGAGCCCGGCGCTGCAGACGGCGGCGTAGGTCGACGGCGGCAGCACGTCCTCGACGGCACGAGGGCCGGTGGCGGGACGCGATTGGGCGGAGAGCGCGAGGCCGAGGCTGCAGGCCACGGCGAGGCGAGACGAACGGAGCAGCATGGAGGTCATGGACGACACCGGTTCGGAGAGGCGCCGCAGAACGGTGCGCCGCCGCGAGTATTCGCAGGCGCAGCGCCCGGACCGGGAACACGACGCCAAAGCGCCCGGTTCGTCAATCGTCGCCGGCCGCGTCGGTACCTTCGCCCGCCCGCTCGGCGGCGCGTTCGCCCGCAGGTTCGCCCGCAGCCGCCGCCGGCTCGACGCCCGGCTCCTCCCCCGCCGGCGACAGGTCCGGCGCATACAGCACCCGCAGCAGGTAGAGCCCATGCGGCGGCGCGGTCGGCCCGGCGCGGCGCCGGTCGCGCGCGGCCAGCACCTCGGCGAACCACTGCGGCGGCCGGTTGCCGAACCCGACCTCGAGCAGCGAGCCCATCAGGTTGCGGACCATGTTGTAGAGGAAGCCGCTGCCCTGCACGACGAAGTCGAAGCCGCCGCTGCGCCGCAGCAGGTGCACGTGCTGCAGCGTGCGCGTGGTGCCGCGCTTCCGCGCGTAGCCGGGGTTGCTGGCGAACGACGCGAAGTCGTGGCGGCCGACCAGGCACTGCGCCGCGGCGCGCATCGCCGCGAGGTCGAGCGGCCGCCGCACCCAGTGGTAGAGGTCGCGGCCGATCGCCGGCCGCACCGGCGCCGTCACGCAGCGGTAGGCGTAGCGCTTGCCGGCGGCGTGGAAGCGCGCGTGGAAGCCCTCGGGCGCGCGCCGGACTTCCTGCACCGCCACGTCGTCCTCGAGGTGCGTGTTCAGCGCCAGCAGCAGGCGATCGGGCGCGAAGTCGCGTTCGACGACGACGTGCGCGCACTGGCCGAGCGCGTGCACGCCGGCGTCGGTGCGACCCGCTCCTTCGACGTGCACGCCGGGGCAGTCGATCGCCGCGAACGCGCGCGTCAGGTCCTCCTGCACGGTGCGAAACCCGGTCTGCTGTTGCCAGCCGTGGAAGCGGGTGCCGTGGTAGGCGATCGTCAGCAGGTAGGTCGGCACGCGGGCCGGCACGATAGGCGGCGACCCCGACACGGCAAGCAGGCCGCCGCGCGGACCTCGTTCGCCGCGCGTCAGCCGCGCAGCAGCAGCCAGGCGAACGCGGCGCTGACCACGGTGGTCGCGGCGACGAGGCCGGCCATCACCGGGTTCTGCTGCATGACCAGCATCCACGACGCGACCGTGCCACCACTGGCGCACAGCACCAGCGGCACCACCATCGCCGCGACCGGCCGGCTGCGGCGCGTCGGCACGCGGTAGGGAGC
>ERZ1066117.423-NODE-423-length-34614-cov-41.698226_pt1 | contig 34614 bp, 31 predicted proteins | sample MGYA00382764_ERZ1066117 | MGnify/ENA primary metagenome ERZ1066117 (study PRJEB33369, sample SAMEA5778347) | biofilm metagenome | biome: Industrial cooling water; feature: Water cooling tower basin; material: Biofilm | place: United Arab Emirates | collected...
GTCATGTCCGAGTACGTGTACGGGTTGACGAGGCCGCCGACGGTCAAGATCACCTGGTAGGTCTCGGGGTCGACCTTGAAGGCCATCGACGCGCCCATGTCGACGACCCACACGTAGCCGTCGACGTCGACGCTGACGCCCCACGGCTGGCTGCAGCCGGGCAGCGGGATGCTCGGGTTGATGTACGTCCGGGTCTTCGCGTCGACGTGGACCAGCCGGCACGGGTCGCTGCCGGCGCCCCAGACGTTGCCGTCGCGGTCGGCCATCACGCCGTTGACGCGCGAGCCGGCGGCGTTGCCGATGTCCGACCACTGGCCCTGCGCCGCGTCGTAGACGTACATGTTGCCGCCGATGCAGCCGCCGTTCCAGATGTTGCCGTCGGCGTCGAGCGTCATGCCGTACTTGCAGCCGGGCGCGACGCCGAAGTCGGAGACCTGCAGCGTCTGCGCGTCGACCTTGACCGCGGGCCCGAGGTTGAGGCCGGTGGCGAAGAAGTCGCCCGCGGCGTTGACGGCCCCGCCGTACGGCGAGAAGCCGTCGCCGTTCGGCCACGCGTAGGTCACCTCGTCGAGCGTCGCGCCGGTCGCCCCGTCGACGCGGACGAAGTGCGCGAGCTGGCTGTTGTCCATCCACGCGAACCACAGCCGCGGCGTCGGCACCTGGCAGGTGACCGGGTCGGCCTTGACGCCCTCCCACGCGGTCGCGCGCGGGCCGTAGGTGTAGCCGCCCGAAGGGATCGGCTTGAACCACAGCACGCACTCGTCCTGGCCCTTCGGCTTGATGTCGTTCGGCCCGGTCGAGGTCGTGATCACGCCGTCGCCGTTGGTGTCGACGCAGCGCTCGGGCACCGCGGCGATCTTCGTCACGCCGCCGGGGTCGCGGCTCGACACCGCGACGTCGCCCTGCAGGTTGACCGAGGTCCGCGACGGCTGGCCGCCCTCGACGTAGTAGCGGCCCTCCTCGACGCCGGTCTTGGTGTTGATCTTCGAGACGGTGCCCTCGCCGCTGTTGGCGATCCAGATGTAGCTGTACATCGTGTCCGGCTCGCCGCCGGTGTCGCCGCAGCCGCCCATGCCGCCGAAGTCGGGCGCCGCGCCCTGGTCGAACTTCGGCGTCGAGTCGCTGCCGCCCTGCGACGCGCTGACCTCGCCGGTCGTGCCGCTGGTCGCCGACTCGCTGTCCGAGCCGCCGCCGCTGCTCGCCGAGGCGCCCGACGTCGGCAGCACCTCGGTCGAGGCGCCGCTCGTCGGCAAGCTCGGCCCCGAGCCCGTGCCGCCGGCGCTGTCGCGCCCACCGCCGCTGTCGCCGCAGGCCGCGAGGACGAGCACAGAGCACGAGAGGACCAGCGAGACGCGCAGCATATCGGCGCCAGCAGACACCCGCGCCGCGCGAATTGCAAGCGCAACGGGTACCGACGCCCGCAGCGCTAGCCGAGGTCGGCGAGGAACTCGTCGACGTCGGCGGCCGTGGTCGCGAAGCTGCACATCAGCCGCATCCGCGGCCCGACCGGCGTGGCGAACGGGTAGTAGCCGTGGCCGCGGGCCCGCAGGTGCTCGTCGAGCACCGGCGGCAGCGCGACGAACACCGCGTTGGCCTCGCGCGGGAACGCCGGCGCGCGCCCGCGAGCGCCGAGGCCGAGGGCCAGCCGCTCGGCGGCGTCGGCTGCGACCGCGGCGTGGCGCAGCCAGGCGCCCCCGGCGAGCACCTTCTCGAACTGCGCCGACACGTAGCGGTGCTTGCTCAGCAGGTGCCCGGTCGACTTGCGCAGCCACGGGAACCGCCCGGCGGCGCGGGCCCCCGCGGGCGCGCCGGTGAACAGCACGACCGCCTCGCCGAGCGCGAGCCCGGCCTTGGTCCCGCCGAACGACAGCGCGTCGACCCCGGCGTCGACGGTCAGCGCGCGACAAGCTGCGCTCTCGGACAGGCCCTCCGCGCGCATCGTGTGCACGACCGCCTGGCCGAACCGCGCGCCGTCGACGTGGACGCGGTAGCCGTGGCGGCGCGCCAGCTCGCACAGCGCCGCGGTGCGGGCGGGCGAGTAGACGGTGCCGAACTCGGTCGGGTTGGAGATCGTCAGCACCCCGGGCGCGGGCGCGTGGACGTCGCCGCGGCGGCCGACGAGGTGCGGCAGCAGGTCGTCGGGCGACAGCCGCGTCGGATCGCCGGCCGGGTCGACCGGCACCACGCGGCACAGCGTCACCCGCTCGGGCGCGGTCGACTCGTCGTCGTTGTAGTGGCTGTGCCGGTGGCACAGCACGCGCTGCCACGGCTCGGTCAGCGCCGCGATCGCCAGCGTGTTGGCGGCCGTGCCGGTGGCGACGAAGAACACCGCCGCGTCCTCGCCGAACAGCCGGCGCAGCTGCGCCTCGGCGCGCTCGGTCCACGCGTCGGCCCCGTACGCGACCGCGTCGCCCCCGCTCGCGTCGACCAGCGCCGCGAGGGCCTCCGGGACCAGCCCCGCGTTGTTGTCGCTGCGCAGGTTGGTCAACGGGCCCCCGCGACCAGGTAGGTCAGCCAGATCTCCTGGTTCTGCTCGTGCTCGATCTCGCGGTAGTCGCTCGCGTCGTCCTCGCCGGTGTACTCCCAGAACACCCGCGGCGAGGCGAACCCCGCCTCGTCGAGGCAGTCGCGCAGCTCCGGCAGCGTCCACATCCGCCACACGTAGTCGAACGCCGGCTCGAGCCGCGAGCCGTCGGGGAACGCGAAGCTGATCGAGCAGCGCGCGGTGTGGTCGAGCGGGTTGAAGTCGCGCTGCTGCCAGATGTACGTGAAGCCGTCGTAGTCGCGCTCCTCGCGGAAGTCGGCGATCGCCTCGGTGCCGCCGATGCAGTCGAGCACGAACAGCCCGCCCGGCCGCAGGCTGCGCCGGACCTCGCGGAAGTACGCGAGCAGCTGCGACCGCGCGCGCAGCAGGAAGTAGCTGAAGTTGAGCGCGCAGACGACGTCGGCCCGCAGCTCGCCGGCCGCGAGCACGTCGGCCCGCACCAGCTCGACCCGGCCCTCGACGCCGCGCAGGTTGTGGCGGGCGCCCCACGCGAGCGCCTCGGGGTCGAGGTCGACGCCGATCGCCCGCCGCTGCGGCGCGCGGCCGGCCCACGTCGCGGCGAGCAGCGCGGTCCCGCAGAAGTCCTCGCGCAGGACCTTCGGCTTCGTGCCGCGCATCTCGGCCCAGACCCGCTCGATGAACTCGACGTTGTCGAGCGGCGCGTTGACCGACGCCTGGTAGAGCGCGTGACGATCGGCCTGATCGGCGAGGGTCCCCGCGGGGAGCTTGCTGGCGGTGCTTCGGCTGGCCATAAAGCGGCGCGGGAAGCTAACACGCCGCCCGCGTGAGGACCAGGGCCCCCTCATCGCAGACGCGGCGCGGCGGGCGGCCCCTCTTGCGCCTCCTTCGGGCGGGTCTTTGAAGACATGTCCGCCAGGCCATCCGAGCACCGGCCCGGCTCGCCCGCGCGAGCGGCCGGCGTGGGGACGCGCACGCGCCCCGGCTCACCCGCCCGGAGCCTGACCCGCAGGACATGTCTCTTGCGCCTCGCGCAGCAGCCCGAGCGCCCCCGCCCGCTCGATCCGCAGCTCGGCGTACGGCCGGTCCCACCGCGGGGCGGCCCGCGGGTCCCACGCCGGGACCGGGACCTCCCCGCGCGCCGCGAGGTCGGCCAGCAGCCGCGCCTCGTCGGCCGGCTCGCGCGAGAACGCGAACGGGTTGCGGATCTGTCCTTCAGGCAAGCTCGGGTAGGTCCGGTCGTCGTCGGCGATCAGCTGGCACAGCTCGCGCGCCCGCTGCTCCATGTGCTGCACGAACGGGCGCTCGAACGGCCCGACGCCGGCGCGCCCGGCCGGCTCGCGCCGGATCCACTTCGCCCAGTCGTAGCCGTACAGGAAGTCGTGGACGTAGCGGAAGCGGATCACCGTGCTCTGCCCGTACAGCGCCTGCAGCCCGGCGATCCGGCGCGCGAGCTCGCCGAGCGCGGCGGCCCCCTCGGCCTCGCCCGCGCGCACCAGCGAGGCGCCGAGCAGCTCGACGTCCCAGAAGATGTTGTCGGGGAACGCGGCCGCGGCCGCGGCCTCGATCTCCCGCAGCGCGTCGGTCAGCAGGCCGGCCCACCGCGGCGCGTCCGCGGTCACCCGCGCGACGACCTCGTCGACCGTCCGCCCGCGGTCCCGCCCGGGCTCGAGCGAGCGGCCCGGCCAGCTCACGCCCACCCCAGCCAGCGCGCCGCGACGAGGCCGGCGGCGAGCACCAGCGACGAGCCCCACACCAGCCGGTGCAGCGCCGCCTTGTAGCGGGCCTGCGCCTTGAAGCAGTTGGTCAGCGCGTGCGGGCTCTCGCGCATCAGCGCGCGCCACGGCAGCGCCGCGGCGACCAGCGCCGCCTGGGCCGGCACGACCGGGAACGCCCCGCCGCTGAGCCGCACCGCCACGAGCCACGCGACCAGCCCGGCGAACGCGCCGTACTCGACGACCCGCCGCGCGAGGTGGTTGCCGAGCGTCGTCGTCAGCGTCCGCTTGCCGCCGCGGCGGTCGCTCTCCTCGTCGGACAGCCCGCTGGCGACCGCCGAAGCCAGCGCGAGCAGCACCATCCCCGGCAGCGCCCACGCGTACCACCACGAGCCCGGCTCGCCGCCCTGCGCGTAGGCGCTCCACCACGGCACGAGCAGGCCGACGCCGAACGCCTCGACCAGCTCGCCGCCGCCGCGGCTGTTGAGCCGGACCGGCGGCGCCGAGTAGACGACCAGCAGCGACAGCGCCAGGAGGGCCGCGAGCGTCAGCCCCTCGCGGCCCGGCAGGTACAGCTCGCCGCACAGCGCGATCGCCAGCGCCGTCACCCCGAAGCCGACCCCGGCGAGCAGCACGCTCTCGGCCGGCAGGATCCCGTCCGGGATCGTCTTCGGCGAGCCCGCCTCCGGGAACATCCGCCGCTTGAGCGCGTCGATGTCGGCGTCGAACCAGTCGTTGAGCAGGACGACGTAGCAGGTCGCGCACGCGGCGAACGCGAGGCCGACCGCCGCGCCGCCCAGGCTCCAGGTCCCCGCGGACATGTACCCGAGGACCTGGCCCAAGAGCGCCGGCGCGAGCACCTTGGGCCAGCTCGCCGGCTTCAGCGCGTACAGCCAGCGGCGCGGCGGCGAGGCGAACGCGGGGTGCATCGGCTCACCCCTTGAGGCGCGCGAGCTCGGCGTCGATCGCCTCCGCCAGCCCCGACGGCGTCGGGTTGCCCTCGAAGCTCTGCCCGTTGATGTAGAAGCTCGGCGTCCCGCCGACCCCGGCGTCGCCGGCCTTCTGCATGTCCTCGTCGATCAGCTTGCCGGCGCGGCCCGACTTCAGGCACTCGTCGAGCTTGGCCGCGTCGAGCCCGGCCTTGGCCGCGACCTCCTTGAGCTTGTCCTGCGACAGCTCGCGCTGGACCGCGAAGATCTCGTCGTGCATCGGCCAGAACTTGTCCTGCTCGTGCGCGCACTGGGCGTACTCCGCCGCCGGCCGCGCGTTCGGGTGGAAGCTGAGCGGGAAGTGGCGGAACACGAACCGCACCGGCTGCCCGGCGTACTTCTGCTTGAGCTCGCGGATCGTGTCCGCCGCGCGCGAGCAGTACGGGCACTCGAAGTCGGAGAACTCGACGACCTCGACCGCCTCCCCGTCGGCCGCGCCGGTCCGCGGCGAGTGCGTCGCCACCAGCTCGAGCTTCGGCGGGCGGACGTCGGGCAGCAGCTTCTCGACCTTCGCCGCGGTCCGCAGCTCGTTCAAGATCGACTCGAACACCTTCTGCGACTTCTCGGCGTTGATCGCCGCGACGACCTGGTCGCGGACCAGCTCGAGCGCCGGCGTGTCGGGCGACTTGCGGGCGTTGTAGAACGCCTCGACGTCGGCGTCGCTCGGCTGCGGCACCTCGGCGTCGATCCGGCCCTGCACGTACTCGTTGATCGGCTTGCCGGCCTTCTCGGCGGCCGCGGTCAGCACCTTCTGCTGGATCAGGTTGTCGAGCGCGAGCTCGCGCACGCGCGAGACCTCGCCGCAATAGGCGCGCAGCGCCTTGGTCTCGGCCTGGGCGAGCTGCTCGCCGAGGTCCTCGACCTTGATGTCGACGCCCTCGACGCGGGCGACCACCGACCCCGGCGCGAGCCGCAGCGCCGCCTGCTCGCACGCGGACGAGCCCGGGGGGATCGGGGCGCGCGCGGCGACCGGCCCCGGGCTGGCCTTCGGGCCAGCTTCCGACTTCGCCGCCGCCGCGACGGGCTTGTTGGCGGGCGGCTTGCCGCGCTCGGGCAGGCAGCCGGCCAGAAGACAGGGAGCCAGCAGCACGAGCGCCGCGGCCGAGATCATCGAGGAGCGAACAGACATGGGTGATTCCCTGAACCGAACTCCGTCGCATGCGACGGCGGCGCGAAGGATATCCGCCTGCATCGCCCGCCGCCACAGGCGGAGACTCGGCTCAAACACACGCCCCGCGGCCTGCTCGCTGGTTGCCCGGGCCGCGGCGTCCGGCGTAGCGTGCGGCGCGTGAGCCCTCGTCGCGCTCGAACGCCCGTCCTCGGCTGCAGCTTCGTCCTCGCCCTCGCCTGCGCCGGCCAGCGCCCCCCGGCGGCCCAGCCGCCCGCGAGCCCGGCCCCCGCGGAGGCCACCGCCGCCGCCGCCGAACCTGCCGCGCCCGCCCGCGCGAGCGAGGGTCCGCCGCGGCTGTTCCGCGGCGCGCGGATCATGACCGCCGCCGGCGCGATCCTCGAGCGCGCCGACCTCCTCGTCGTCGACGGCCGGATCGCCGCCGTCGGCCCCGACCTCAAGGCCCCCGACGGCGCGGTCGTCGTCGACGTCGCCGGCAAGACGATCACGCCCGGCATCATCGACACCCACTCGCACATCGGCGTCTACGCGGCCCCCGGCCTGGTCGGCCACGCCGACGGCAACGAGATGATCGCGCCGAACACCGCCTACGCGCGCGCCGAGGACGGCTACTGGCCGCAGGACCCGCAGATCGAGCGCGCGCGGGCCGGCGGCGTCACGACGGCGCAGATCCTGCCCGGCTCCGCCAACCTGTTCGGCGGCCGCAGCGTCGTCGTCCGCTTCGTCCCGTGGGCCCGCACCGTCGGCGAGGCCAAGTTCCCCGGCGCCCCGTACGGCCTCAAGATCGCCTGCGGCGAGAACCCCAAGCGCGTCTACGGCGACAAGTCGGGCCCGAAGACCCGCATGGGCAACCTCGCCGGCTTCCGCGACGGCTTCCAGAAGGCGCGCGAGTACGACCGCGCGTGGAAGAAGTACGCCAGGGACCACGCCGAGTGGGAGAAGAACAAGGACAAGCCGCCCCCGCCGCCGGGGCCCGGCGAAGGGCCCAACAAGCCGCCCGACGAGCCGCAGCCGCCCGCCCGCGACTTCGGCATGGAGACCCTCGCCGCAGTGATGCGCGGCGAGATCCTCGTCCACAACCACTGCTACCGCGCCGACGAGATGGCGCTGATGCTCGGCCTCGCCGGCGACTACGGGTTCAAGATCCGCAGCTTCCACCACGCCGTCGAGGCCTACAAGATCGCCGACCTGCTCGCCGAGCACGGCGCCTCCGCGTCGATCTGGGCCGACTGGTGGGGCTTCAAGGCCGAGGCCTTCGACGGGATCCTCGAGAACGCCGCGCTGCTGCACGCCGCCGGCGCGCGCCCGATCATCCACTCCGACAGCGCGGTCGGGATCCAGCGGCTCAACCAGGAGGCCGCCAAGGCGATGCACGCCGGCCGCCGGATCGGCGTCGAGATCTCCGAGAACGACGCCCTGCGCTGGATCACCTACAACGCCGCGTGGGCGCTCGGCATCGAGAAGGAGGTCGGCACCCTCGAGCCCGGCAAGCGCGCCGACCTCGTCGTCTGGTCCGGCGACCCGTTCAGCGTCTACACCCGCGCCCTCGAGGTCTACATCGACGGCGAGCCGGTCTACACCCGCAGCAAGGTCGAGCCGCGGACCGACTTCGAGGTCGGCTTCCGCGAGGGCGACGTGCCCGTCAAGCCCTGATCGTTAGGACATGTGCTCATGAACACCTCGCTCGCGCTCTCCCTCCTCCTCGCCCCCGCCCCGCCGGTCGCGCCCAGCCGCGCGCCCGTGACCGAGATCTTCGGCGCCGAGCTGCACGACGGCGCCGGCGGCGTGATCAAGGACGCGACGATCGTCGTGCAGGGCGGCAAGATCACCGGCGTCGGCGGCCGCGAGCTCCGCGGCCGCCAGACCGGCCCGGTCACCCTCGTCGACGCGACCGGCAAGGTCGTCACCCCCGGCCTCGTCGCCGCCGACTCGCGCGTCGGCCTGGTCGAGATCGGCATGGAGGGCTCGACCCGCGACGACAGCCGCGCGACCGAGCACCCCGTCCGCGCCGCCTACGACGCGAGCCGGGCGCTCAACGCCGAGTCGAGCCTGTTCCAGGTCCAGGCGATCGCCGGCGTGACGACCGCGGCGGTCGCCCCCGAGGGCGGCTTGCTCTCGGGACAGGTCGCGTGGATCGACCTCGTCCACGGCGACCACCGCGGCGCGCTCGTCCGCGCCGGCGTCGCCGTCGCCGGCAACCTCGGCCAGAGCTACGGCGGCTCGCGCGCCGCCACCCTCGCCAAGCTGCGCGAGGTCCTCAGCGACGCCCAGCTGTTCAAGACCCGCAAGGCCGCCTACGAGCGCGCCCAGTCGCGCCCGTTCGCCGCCCACCCGCTCGACCTCGAGGCGCTCCAGCCGGCGCTCGCCGGCCAGGTCCCCGTCACCCTGACGGCCGACCGCGCCAGCGACATCCTCGCCGCGCTCGACCTGGCGAAGGAGTTCAAGCTGCGCCTGGTGATCCTCGGCGGCGCCGAGGCGTGGAAGGTCGCGCGCGAGCTCGCCGAGGCCAAGGTCCCGGTCGTCCTCCAGCCGTCGCGCAATCTGCCGGGCAGCTTCGACAGCCTCGGCGCGCGCCTCGAGACCGCCGCGCTCCTCGCCGCCGCCGGCGCGCCGGTGGCGATCGCCTGCCTCGACGACGCCCACAACGTCCGCAACATCACCCAGGAGGCCGGCCTCGCGGTCGCCCACGGCCTGCCCTGGGAGACAGCCCTGCGCGCGATCACCCTCGAGCCCGCCCGCGCCTACGGCATGGACGCGAGCCACGGCAGCGTCGCCGTCGGCAAGGTCGCCAACCTCGTCGTCTGGTCCGGCGACCCGCTCGAGCTGTCGAGCAGCCCCGAGCACGTGTTCGTCCGCGGCCGCGAGATCCCGCTCGTCTCCCGCCAGACCCTCCTGCGCGACCGCTACCGCGACCTCGGCAAATTCAAGAAGCTGCGCCCCGCGAGCGCCGGCGCCCCTCCCCCCGCGCCGCAAAAGTGACGCCCGCCGCCCCCTCGCGGTATAGATCGATCGTCCCATGACGAGTTCCCACCGAAGCCCCCACCAGCTCGATCACGGCCCGATCTTCTCCTGGTACCGCGACCACAACGGCTTCATCTTCACCTCGGGCCACGCCGCCGTCGACGTCGACTCGCTCGGCATCACCCCCGGCGACCTCGTCAGCGAGACCACCGCGACCCTCAACAACCTCCGGCGCACCCTCGAGCGCGCCGGCTCGAGCCTCGACAAGGTCGTCAAGATCACGGCCTACATCACCGACATGAGCCAGTTCGCGGCCTTCAACAAGGCCTACGCGAAGTTCTTCCCCGGCCCCCACATCCCGGCCCGCACCTGCGTCGAGGTCTCCCGCCTCCCCTTCAACTTCAAGGTCGAGATCGAGGCGATCGCCCACACCTGACCGACGCGGGGCCCGACGACGCGGGGCCCGAAGGCCCCGCGTTCGCCTCAGCGCGACAGGTAAGGGTAGCTCTGCAGGATGCCCATCGCCCACGACTCGCCGAGCGTCGTCTCGACCGCCAGGTGCCGGTCGCGCAGCCACTTGATCATCCGCTCGACATCGAAGTCCATCGACGAGAGCACGTCCTCGCAGGTCGCCCCCATCTTGATCTCGAACGTCAGGTTCTCGCCGAGCTCGACGCGCTCGCTGCCCGGCAGCACCATGTCGTCGTCGGGGTTGCGCAGGATCACCTCGTGGCAGCGCGCGAACAGGTTGTGGACGTTCGCCAGGCTGTCCTGGTACGCCCCGGTCATGAAGAACCCGAGGTAGTACTTCTCGTCCGCGCTGCGGCGCTCGTGCAGCGGCAGGAACTTCATGTTGTCCTCCGGGTGCGCGAACGTCTCGACGCAGCCGTCCGAGTCGCAGGTGATGTCGACGATCTGCGCGTTGATCGTCGGCTTCTCGCCGTGGCGCGACAGCGGCGCGGCGGGGAACACCTGGTCGATGCTCCACGCGTCGGGGATCGACTGGAAGATCGAGAAGTTGACCAGGTACTTCTGGTGCGCCTTGCCGAGGAAGTCGACGATCTCCTCCGGCGCGTGCTGCATCCCCTCGACGATCCGCTCGACCTTGAGGCGGATCCGGGCGAACAGCCCCTCGGCGGCGGCGCGGTCCTGCAGCGTCAGGTAGCCGCGGGAGAACAGCTGGAGGCACTCGTCGCGGTAGTCGATCGCGTCGTGGAAGTACTCCTCGACGTTCTTCGCGTTGATGTGCTCGAGCGTCATCCGCAGCTCGGACACCAGGCGGTGCTCGTCCTCGCCCGGCTCGGGCACCGGCAGCAGCTCGCCCTGGACCTCGCGCAGGTCGGCGATCGTCACCGCGTGGTTGGCGACGACGACGCGGCCCGACTCGGTCAGCAGCGTCGGCTGGCGCGCGTTGACCTCCGCGCACGCCTCGACGACCTCGAACACCACCTGCGACGCGTACTCCTCGAGCGAGTAGTTGGCCGACGACGGGTAGCTCGTGCGCGAGCCGTCGTAGTCGACGCCGATGCCGCCGCCGAGGTCGAGGTAGCGCAGCTGCGGCGCGCTCTGCTGCAGCTCCGCGTAGATCCGCGCGCCCTCGCGGACGGCCGTCTTGATCCGCTTGATCTGCGTGATCTGCGAGCCGATGTGGAAGTGCAGCAGCGAAACCTGCTTCTCGAGCCCGGCGGTCGTCAGCTCGCGGACGACCGCGAGCAGCTCGTTGGTCGTCAGGCCGAACTTCGAGCTCTCGCCGCCCGAGCTCTGCCAGCGCCCGCTGCCGCGGCTGTACAGCTTCGCGCGCATCCCGACCTCCGGCCGCGCGATCCAGTCCTGCTCCTCGTACACGTCGAGGTAGCGCCGGACCTCGCGCGTGCTCTCGAGCACGATGATCACGTGGTGCCCGAGCTCGGCCGCGTGGAACGCCATGCGCATGAACTCGCGGTCCTTGTAGCCGTTGCAGACCAGGAGCGACCCCTTGAGCGGCGGCTGGGCCATCGCCAGCAGCAGCTCCGGCTTGCTGCCGGCCTCGAGCCCGTAGTTGAACCGCTCGCGCGCCTTGACCACCGTGTCGACGACGCTGCGCCGCTGGTTGACCTTGAGCGGGTACACGCCGATGTGCCCGCCCTGGTAGCCGTTCTCGCTGATCGCCTTGTGGAACGCGTCCTTGAGCTGGCTCATCTGGTTCTCGATCATCGTCGGGAACCTGACGACGTACGGGGTCCGGATCCCGCGGCGGGCGAGCTCCTGCGACAGCGCGTGCAGGTCGACCGCCGGCGAGTTCGGCGCGGTGAACACCAGCTGGCCCTGCTCGTTGGCCCGCAGGAACGCCCGGCCCCACCGGTCGATCCCGTAGCGCTTGAAGCTCGCGTCGACCGCGAGCGCCTGCGCCTGCGCCGACCGCTTGGTCGGGTCCGCCGGCTCGCTCACCGTCAGGGCCGTCTCCACGTTCGCCGCCGTCGCCGGCTTCGCCAGTTCTGCTTCCGTCATCTGGGCCATCGCGGGGGCATCATGGGTGCCCCCCGGCCCCCCCTGCAAGCCCTTTCCCGCCGAGCCGCCCCGGGCGCCGAGAATTCGCACGCGGCGCCCCCCGCGGCGCCGGGCCCCCCGCCCGTCTCGCCCGCCGTGGCCGCCCCGCCGCCTCTGCTATCCTCCCGCACCCGCGCCGCCCACGGGCGGCGCCCCAGGAGACGTCATGGCCTCGTACCAGTACATCTACACGATGAAAGACCTGCGCAAGGTCTACCCCGGCGGCAAGGAGGTGCTCAAGGGCATCTGGCTGAGCTTCTTCCCCGGCGCGAAGATCGGCGTGCTCGGCCTCAACGGCTCCGGCAAGTCGACCCTGCTCAAGATCATGGCCGGCGTCGACAAGGAGTTCCAGGGCGAGGCCTGGGTCGCCGAGGGCGCCACCGTCGGCTACCTCCCGCAGGAGCCCGCCCTCGACCCCAAGAAGGACGTCAAGGGCAACATCGAGGAGGCCGTGCAGGACATGAAGCAGACCCTGCAGCGCTTCGAGGATGTCAGCATGCGCCTCGGCGACCCGCTCAGCGACGACGAGATGAACCGCCTGCTCGCCGAGCAGGCCCAGCTCCAGGACAAGATCGACGCCGGCAACGGCTGGGAGCTCGACCGCACGCTCGAGATCGCGATGGACGCCCTGCGCTGCCCTCCCGGCGACGCCGACGTCTCGACCCTGTCCGGCGGCGAGCGCCGCCGCGTCGCCCTCTGCCGCCTCCTGCTGTCGCGCCCCGACCTCCTGCTGCTCGACGAGCCGACCAACCACCTCGACGCCGAGAGCGTCGCCTGGCTCGAGCGCTTCCTGCACGACTACCCCGGCACCGTCGTCGCGGTCACCCACGACCGCTACTTCCTCGACAACGTCGCCGGCTGGATCTTGGAGCTCGACCGCGGCTCGGGGATCCCGTGGAAGGGCAACTACTCGTCCTGGCTCGACCAGAAGCGCAAGCGCCTGCAGCAGGAGGAGAAGGCCGAGTCCGCGCGCCAGCGCACCCTCGCGCGCGAGCTCGAGTGGGTGCAGATGAGCCCGCGCGCCCGCCAGGCCAAGAGCAAGGCGCGCATCAAGGCCTACGAGGAGCTGCTGGCCCAGTCGAACGAGAAGCGGGTCGACACCACCGACCTCGTGATCCCGTTCACCAAGCGCCTCGGCACCACCGTCGTCGAGTGCAAGGGCATCAGCAAGGGCTACGGCGATCGCCTCCTGTACGAGGGCCTCACCTTCACCCTCCCGCGCGGCGGCATCGTCGGCATCATCGGCCCCAACGGCGCCGGCAAGACCACCCTCTTCCGCATGATCACCGGCCAGGAGCAGCCCGACGCCGGCACGATCAAGATCGGCGAGACCGTCGACATCGCCTACGTCGACCAGAGCCGCGACGCCCTCGACCCCAACAAGACCGTCTGGCAGGAGATCTCCGGCAACCAGGAGGTCCTCAGCATCGCCGGCCGCGACGTCCCCTCGCGCGCCTACGTCAGCAAGTTCAACTTCAACGGCGCCGACCAGCAGAAGAAGGTCGGCGTCCTGTCCGGCGGCGAGCGCAACCGCGTCCACCTCGCCAAGCTGCTCAAGCGCGGCGGCAACCTCCTGCTGCTCGACGAGCCGACCAACGACCTCGACGTCGACACCCTGCGCCACCTCGAGGAGGCCCTCGTCTCCTTCCCCGGCTGCGCCGTCGTCATCAGCCACGACCGCTGGTTCCTCGACCGGATCGCCACCCACATCCTCTCCTTCGAGGGCGACTCCAGGGTCGTCTGGTTCGAGGGCAACTTCGCCGACTACGAGGCCGACAAGAAGCGCCGCCTCGGCGACGACGCCCTCCAGCCGCACCGGATCCGCTACAAGAAGCTGACCCACTCCTGACCCCGGCCCCCGGGCCATCCCCACCGCGAGGGCCGCCCGACCGGCGGCCCTCGTCGCGACCCGCCGCTCCCGCCTGGGCCCGCACGCTCGCGCATGCCCCTTCGCGCGTGCCCCTTCGCGCATGCCCCTTCGCGCATGCCCCTTCGGCCAGGCCGCTCGCGCCCGCCCCGCCGCCCGCGCCCGCCGTCAGCCGCGCGGCCGCCGCTCGTCCGCCGCCATCCGCTCCGACAGCACCGCCGTCAGCACCGCGCGCACCGCAGGCCCGTCGAGCCCGCGCAGCTGCCCGAGCAGCCCCTCCATGTGGTGCTGCAGCCCGAACCGCGCGATCTCCCACGGCGTCAGCGGGCACGTCATCTCGCCGCGGTGGACCAGCGCGAGCATCTTCTTCAGATCTTCGGTCGGGATCGGGACGAGGCCGCGGTGCAGCATGACCCCCAGGCCTTAGCGCCTCCGCGCCCGCGGGGCAAGCCGCCGCCTACTCCTCCGGCGGATCGGGCAGCCGGAACGATCGCACGAAGTCCTCGCCGAGCTGGTGGCAACCGCGGCACACGTCGACCCGCCCGGCGAACCGCGGCGTCGGGCTGTCCCCGGTGTACTGCTCCCACCACCACACCCCGTAGCGCTTCTGCATGATCGCCCGCTGCACCAGCGCCCCGCCCTCGAGTGCGTCGTGGCCCGCGAGCACGATCGTCGCGCCCTCCGACCACTCGGGCAGCCCCTCGGGCAGCACCATCGCCAGGTCGGCGACGACCACATCATTGATGAAGGTGTCGACGAACCCCCCGTGCGGCGCGACGACCGCGGTCCGCATCGCCCGCGTCATCGGCCGCTGCCAGGTCGTGTAATCACCGATCTGCGCCAGCAGCGGCTCCTCCTCCGAGACCGGCGCCAGCGGCTCGTCGCAGCCGAATTGCCCGAGGCTCACGAGGCCCGCGGCAGCGAGCAGGGCGGCGCGGCGGATCGACATCGCGCCGACGATAGCACAAGATCTGCGCCCCCGTGCCGACCCCCGCCAACGCCCGCGGCCTCGCCGTCCAGGTCCTGCGACAGATCGACCAGCGCCGCGGCTTCTCCAACCGGATCCTCGCCGACCACCTCGCCGGCCACCCCGACCTCGAGCGGCGCGAGCGCGGCCTCGTCACCACCCTCGTCTACGGCGTCCTGCGCCACCGGGCCCGCCTCGACGCCCTGATCGACGCCGCCGCCGACCGCCCCGACCGTCTCAGCGGCCGCGTCCGCGAGATCGCCCGCGTCGCCGCGCTCGAGCTGCGCGAGCTCCAGCACCCGGCGCACGCCGCGATCCCCCAGGCCCTCGCGCTCGCCGCGGCGATCGACCGCAGCGGCAGCGTCGCCCGCACCCTCCACGCGATCCTCGCGCGACTCGACCGCGACGGTGAGGGTCTCGACGCCCGCCTCGCCGCCGGCAAACCGCTCGACGTCCTCGCCCTCCGCTGGTCGATCCCCCGCTGGCTCGCCGGTCGCTGGCTGAGGCAGCTCGGCCCGGACCTCGCGCTCGCACGCGCCCGCGCCCTCGCCGAGCCGCCCGCGATCGACCTGCGCGTCGACCTCTCGCGCACCACCGCCGCGGACGTCGCCGCCGCGCTCCGGGTCGACCCGAAGATCGCCGTCGAACTCGTCGACGGCCAGCCCCAGGCCCTGCGCGTCCGCGGCGGCGGCGACCTCGCCCGCCACGCGCTGCACACCGGCGGCCTGTTCTCCGTCCAGGCCCTCGGCGCCCAGCAGGCCGCCCTGGCCCTCGCGCCCTGTCCCGGAGAACATGTCCTCGACGCCTGCGCCGGCATGGGCACCAAGTCGCTGCAGCTCGCCGAGCTCATGCGCCGCCGCGGCGACCTGGTCGCCGCCGAGCTGAGCGAGCAGCGCCTCGCCGAGCACGCCGAGCTGCGCCGCCGCGGCGACCTCGACGCCTCCGACCTCCGCTTCACCTCCGTCCGCGCCGACATGGCCGCCCCCGAGCCGCAGCCCGGCGTCGACGACTCGCCCTTCGCCGCGATCCTGCTCGACGCCCCCTGCACCGGCCTCGGCAACCTCGCCCGCCACCCCGAGCTCCGCTGGACCGCGCAGTACGACGACATCGCCGCCTGCGCGCTGCTGCAGCGGCGCCTGCTCGATCGCTGCCGCCCCCGCCTGCAGCCGGGCGGCCGCCTCGTCTACGCCGTCTGCAGCCTCGAGCCCGAGGAGGGCCCCGCCCTCGTCCGCGCCGCCTGCGACGCCGGCGGCTTCATCCTCGTCCGCGAGGACAGCTGGACCCCCGAGACCCACCGCACCGACGGCTTCTACCTCGCCGTCCTCCACCCGCGATGACCAGCCCCGCGCGCGAACCCGGCCGCGACGCGCCGCGACCGTCGCCCGCAGCGCGTGATACCGTCCTGCGGTCATGCGCCTCCGCTCGCTCTCGCTGGCCGTCCTGCTCGCCGGGTGCACCGGCAAGCCGTCGCAACCTGCCCTCGAGGCCAGCCCGCAGCCCGAGGCGCCCGCGGCCCCCGCCGCGCCGCCCACCCAACCTGTCCCCGAGGCCATCCCCGCCCCGACGCCGGCCGCCATCGTCCCCTGGTGGTGCACCTGCTACGCGCGCACCGGCCCCGAGCCGGTGACCGCCTGTCGCCGGACCGCGGAGGAGTGCGCCGCCGTCCAGGCGCGGGCGACCAAGGGCGGCGGCGGGATCGTCGCCGGCTCGCTGACGCACACCTGCCGGCAGCTCCAGGCCGAGCACCCCGGCGATCTGCTCGGCGGCCGCGACAGGTGGAAGCCGTCGGCCAAGCCCGGCGCGTGGATCAGCAACGGCGCCTGCCTGCTGCCCGGCCCGCCGGACGTCACGCCGCAGGCGAACGAGGAGCAGGAGCCCGAGCCGCCCGACGTGCTCAAGGACGAGAGCTTCGGCGGCCTCAAGCTCGGCATCTCCGGCGCCGACGTCGTCCAGCGGCTCGGCGAGCCGGCGAAGAAGGGCCGCCCCGAGGAGTGGGGCGCCGACGGCCGCTTCCATCACAGCTGGTCGTACCCCGATCACGGCCTCGCGCTCGACCTCGCGGGCGACAAGCGCACCGGCCCGTGGACCCTCGCCAGCATCCGCGCCAAGGCTCCGTGCACCTTCCGCACCAGCCGCGGCGTCGGTATCGGCGACCCGCGCAGCGCCGTCGAGGCCGCCTACGGCAAGGACCGCGAGCCCGGCAGCGAGCCCGACGACGAGGTCTTCGTCGCCGGCTCGGTCTACTGGGGCGTGTTCTTCAGCTTCGACGCGAAGGACAGGAACGTGAGCGAGATCTTCCTCGGCGCCGGCGCCGAGTGACCGCGCCGGCCCGCCTCCACGAGTGCCGGGCCCGGGGCCTGGCGATGCCGCCTCGCTTGGTCTCGTCGCCGCTGGCTTCGTTGGCGAAACTCGTAGTACGGCCCAGTACAACTTCGTTTCGCCGCCTCGCCAGCGACGACGATCCCTGCGCGAGGCGGCATCGCCAGACCCCGGGCCCGGCACTAGACTTCGAGTCCCCCATGTCCACGCTCCTCCCCTGCGTCGAGGTCGACGCCTCCGTCCCCGCCACCGCCAGCGTCCTCTTCCTCCACGGCCTCGGCGCCGACGGCCACGACTTCGAGCCCGTCGTCCCGCTGTTCCGCCTCCCGTGGGCCCGCTTCGTCTTCCCGCACGCCCCCGCGCTCCCGGTCACGATCAACGGCGGCTACGTCATGCCCGCCTGGTACGACATCCGCAGCCTCGACCTCGACCCGCACAAGCACGACCGCGAGGACGAGCTGCACATCCGCCGCAGCGCCGCCGCGATCGAGGCCCTGATCGCCCGCGAGGTCGCCCGCGGGATCCCGCCCTCGCGGATCGTTCTCGGCGGCTTCAGCCAGGGCGGCGCGATGGCCCTGTTCACCGGCACCCGCCACCCCGAGCCGCTCGCCGGCCTCCTGATCCTCAGCGCCTACGAGGTCCTCCGCAACGCCCGCGGCGAGCAGACCCCCGCCAACGCCTCGACCCCGATCTTCTTCGCCCACGGCCGCTTCGACCCCGTCGTGCCGATGTTCGCCGGCCGCGCCGCCTGCGAGGACGCCCGCCGCCCCGGCCGCGACGTCCGCTGGCACGAGTTCCCGATCCGCCACGAGGTCTCGATGCCCGAGCTCGAGACCGTCGGCCTCTGGCTGCACGAGCGCCTCCCGCAACAGGTCCCCTGAACCCTGTCCCCAGGGACATCCGAACCGAGCCGCGCCGCTCGCCTCCGCCCCGCGACCGCGGCACGCTCGTCGCACCGTGAGCGGCGCGCCGCTGCTCGGCCCGCGCCCACCTTCGACGTGCGCCACGACGCGCGCTCCGCGTCGGACGTCCGCGCACGACCAGCGTACGAGACGCTCTCGCGCGCGGCACCGCGCCCGGCGCCGGACGCCTCCGGCCTGCGGTATCCTGCGCCCCCATGCCGCCGCGGATCAACGGGACCCTCGAGCCGTCCGGCTCGCCCTGGTACGACAAGCTGTTCGCCGAACAACTGCTGACCGTCGTCATCGGCATGGGCTTCGACGAGTACGGCGCCAACCGGCCGCAGGACGCCGTCATCCAGCAGGGCCTGCTCGCCCGCGGCTTCGTCCGCGACGACGACGCCGCCCTGCGCCGGATCGCCGCCGCCGGCCGCCCCGCCCCGCAGCGAAGCGCCGCGCACTACCTCCGCCGCGGCGCCGCCCTCGACGGCGCCGGCCGCCCCGTCGACGCCGTCATCACCCTCGCGCTCGCGGGCGACGGCAGCACCGGCGGCGACGTCGCCTCCGTCTTCCTCGAGGGCCTCGCCCGCTGCGACGTCGCGATGTACGGCGGCCACGGCCGCTACGGCACCGGCCCCGACTTCGACTACAACTTCACCGCCGACCTCGTCGACGACAAGGGCGCGATCGTCTCGAGCTTCAGCGAGTACAGCGACCTCGAGGAGTTCCTGGTCGAGCGCGGCCGGCCGCACAAGCGCACGGCGCTCGCCGAGTACCGCCGGCTCATCGCGGCGGGCCGCCTGAAGATCCGCCGCGTCAACTCCGGCAACCTCGTGATCAACCTGCGCAACTACCACCCCGGTGAGTTCGGCGGCCACCTGATGGTCGACCAGCTCAAGACCGACCCGAACATCCGCCGGATGTCGCGGCAGACGTTCGACCGGCGCTACCGCCTGTGGCTGTTCGAGGGCTGCCGGACCAACGACTACTTCTACAACCTGCGCAAGCTCAACCCGAAGGCCAACGCCGGCGGCCTCGACCTGCTCGGCACGCGCCGCGTCATCTACTGGAGCTCGATCGGCGACAGCCATCTGCAGCTGCTCGACGACCTGCTCGCCCGTCGCACCTTCAAGGACATCCTCCGCAACCTCGCCGCGGCCAACCCCGAGAACCCCGGCGACGGCGCCAGCGGACCCAGCCACGTCGCCGACCTCGGCCGGCGCCCCTAGGACGACGATGCCCCACCACGACCCCAACTTCGTCCGCCAGCTCGGCGACTTCTCCGCCCGCCCCTCGCCCGAGGCCGCCCTGGCGCTCGCCGCTCACAAGGACGACCGCGCCCTCCCGGCGCTCATCCAGGCGATGAACGACCACATGGAGGGCGACCGGGCCGTCGCCTACCGCGAGGCCGTCCGCGCCGTCGCCACGCCCGCCGTCCTCCACAAGTGGATGACCGGCGACGTCGCCGCGCGCCGGGTCGCCGCCCAGGCGCTCAGCGCCCGCTTCTACGAGCACGCCCCGCTGATCGCCCTCGGCCTGCGCGACGTCGACGACCAGGTCCGCGCGATCTGCCGCCGGGCCCTTCGTTCCTGGACCGCGAGCCCTGCCCTCAAGGACTTGTTCCTCGAGGCACTCCGCAACGCCGACCACCGCGTCCGTCAGCTCGCCGCCGAGGGCCTCGGCAAGCTCGGCCAGCGCGACGCCGCCGCCGCCCTCGAGGCCGCCCTCGAGGCCGAGCCCGACGACGCGACCCGCGACAAGATCGCCTGGGCCCTCGAGCGCCTCGACGACGACGGCGACGCCGACTGACCCGCAGCCCGGCCTCAGGGCCCGACGTCGCCGGCCGGACGCTCGCGCTCGCCGGCCCCGTTCTTCTCGCCGGCCCCGTTCGCGCCGCTCCCGGGGAGCGAGAAGAACCGCAGCGACGGCGTGTCGAGCACGACGGTGGTGCCCGGCGGCACGCTGCGGGTGAGCCACACGTTGCCGCCGATCGTCGAGCCGCGGCCGATCACCGTGTCGCCGCCGAGGATCGTCGCGCCGGCGTAGACCGTGACGTCGTCCTCGATCGTCGGGTGGCGCTGGGCCTTGCGCCCGGCCTCGCGCGACTTGATCGACAGCGCGCCGAGCGTGACGCCCTGGTACAGCTTGACGCGGTTGCCGATCATCGACGTCTCGCCGATCACGACCCCGGTCCCGTGGTCGATGAAGAAGCTGTGCCCGATCGTCGCGCCGGGGTGGATGTCGATGCCGGTGCGGCTGTGCAGGATCTCCGCGATCATCCGCGGCAGGAGCGGCACGCGGCGGCGGTACAGGTGGTGCGCCAGGCGGTGGCCGGCGATCGCCGTCACGCCCGGGTAGCTCATGATGATCTCGGCGTCGCTGCAGGCCGCGGGGTCGCCGGCGAGGGCCGCCTGGACGTCGGAGGCGAGCAGCTCGCGGATCGACGGGATCGCCTGCAGCAGGTCGAGCGCGTGCTCGTGCGCGACGCGGCCGAGCTCCTCGGCCGAGGCCCCGGCGCCCGGGCAGTCGACGGCGAGCGCGCGCCCGGTCACCTTCTCGAGGCGGCGCAGGATCCGGGCGCAGCGCGCCCCGACGAAGTAGCGCGCGGTCAGCTCGTCGAGCGGCTCGTAGTTGAAGTACCCGGGGAACACGACCGACAGCAGATCGTCGAGCAGCTCCGACACCTCGCTGCGCGCCGGCAGGTTGCTGCCCTCGAGGTGGTTGATGTTCCCGTGGTCGCGGTACGACTCGAGGATCCCCTCGACGACGCTCGCGAGCCGGCGTTCGTGGTCGTTCACGCCGAGAACCATAGTCCAAAGCCGGCCCGGATATTCCATGCGCGCAGGCGCGGGGTTTTTGGCGCCGCGCGCACTTGCGGTTAAGCTCGTGAAGGTTTGCCCGCGCTCCCCCTCCACATGCTCGTCCAGCAGCTGCTCCTCGGACGCACCGACGGCCTCTCGGCCTCCCAGCTCGCCGCGTTCCTGTCCGGCTGGACGAGCGTGCTCGACCTGCTCAAGCGCCCCGAGCTGTGCCTGCCCGACGCCGCGCCCGAGGTCCAGGACGCGCTGCGCTGTCTCGCCCGCGAGATCGAGCGCGCGCAGGCGGAGATCTTGAGCAGCGACGACGACGAGCCCGCTGCCTCCTGAGCGCGCCCGAAACACCGTGAATCACCCACGGCGCGCCAGCGCGCCGGGCCGGCGTCGACCGCACCCCACGCGGACCGACGCCGAAACTATTTAAACTGATCTCGGTGGATTATATTGAGCCGAGAACGTTGTCTGTAACTACAAAATTCCTCGGTTAGTAATCCTACCAATACTTCATAATGAGCGGGTGAAATCGCCCCCCGTCGCGCGCCCTCGCGCGACCCACGAGATCCATCAAAACTTCACAAACGTTCTTTTCGGACGTGTAAATTCGCCTATTCAAGCTTTCCGCTTTAAACAGACTATCTCGCGGGCCGGCCTCCAAACGACCAAATCTGTCTGTTCGGTTCCGCGCGAGAAGTTTTTTGGAGAGATCGCCCGTGAGATCTCCAGGCCGGCCGGACGCCTCGATCCGAGCGGGAAGATGGGTCCAACCGCGAAAATCGCCCGCTTCGCGCCGCGAGCGAGGCCGCGCGCCGCTGGGCCCGGCGGAAATTCCTGTCGTCCAGGACACATCGCGCGCTGGTCCCAAACGCCGCCGCAGGCGGCTTTAAACGCAAACAGCGCGCGATCCGCAAGGATCGCGCGCTGCTCAGACAGCGGAGGAGCTGAGGATTACTCCGCCGCCGTGACCGACGCGGAGGCCGAGGCCGCCGCGGAATCGCTCACCGACGCGCTGTTCGAGCGCGGCCACTCGATGCGGTGCTTGATGATGCGGCGCTTGAGGGCGTGGCGCGTGATGCCGAGCAGTTGAGCGGCTTCGACGATGCTCCCGGCAGCGTTGAGCGCTTCCACGCAGAGCAGACGTTCAGCAGCATTGAGGTTCAGGTCTTCGAGGACGAGGCGCATGGTCGGCAGGATAGGCGAAACGCTCGGGACACGGAAGGACGAATTTGTAAGGGCGCTTTACAAAAAAACCGTCGTGTAAACTCAATAAAGAATTGTTAGAAAATGACGAAAACATAGTTCATGAGCGAAATCGCCCGCATTGCCCACCCGTCCTCAGCAAGGAGCGTGAGACCGTCTACACTTTTTACCCCCCACTCGGGCTACACTGGGACCCCAGCTTCAATTGGACCCAAAAAGCTCAAAACCGATCCTCACCGGCCTCATGCGCGCTTTCAGCCTTGGTGAATCCACCAAGGCCCCAGCGCACGGGGTCGCGGGCCGGTCCTAGGTCGCATAACCGTCCTGTCGCTCGTGCGCGCAGAGTAAGATAGGTAGCCGCGTGTCGAAGAACGCTCGAACGAAGCCCGCCGTGATCCACACCCTCGTCGTGGTCGACGACATGCTCCTGCAGGCGGCGATCGAGCGCCAGCTGAAGCAGGAAGGTCACGTCGCGTCGTCGGCGAGCTCTGCGCGCGAGGCGATCGAGCGCCTGCGCCGCGAGCTCTTCGACGTCGTCCTGTGCGACCTCCACACCACCGCGGGCGACGGCACCGAGCTGTTGCAGTGGCTCGGCAGCTACTACCCCTCGATCCCCGTGATCGTGATCGTCGAGGCCCTGAGCCCCGAATTCCGCGGCCAGTACGAGGGCGGCGGGTCGATCCGGCTGGTCGAGAAGCCGATCGACCTCGACAAGCTGGTCAAGATGGTCGAGGCCTGCGGGCCGCGGAAGGGCTTCTACGGCAACCAGATCGAGGTCGAGTTCTTCGACTACGTGCAGATGATCGCCGTCAGCGGCCGCGACAAGGCCGTGATCGTCAACACGCATATCGGCACCGGCTACATCTGGTTCGAGCACGGCGACATCGTCCACGCCCAGTGGGGCGAGCAACGCGGCGAACAGGCCTTCTACAAGATGCTCGCCGCCGGCCGCGGCAGCTTCCGCGAGGTCCTGTTCCGCGCCCCGCCCGCCCGCACGATCGTCCGCCCGAGCATGCACCTCCTGATGGAGGCCGCCCGCCAGGCCGACGAGGGCATCCTCGGCACCACCGACACCGTCGAGGAGCGCGACGACGAGAAGTCCGGCAAGCACGCCGCCCCCGCGCGGGCCCCCGAGCCCGAGCCCGAGCCCGAGATCGAGCCGCCGCCCCTGCCGCCGAGGCCCGAGCCGCGCGTCGAGGCCCGCGCCCCCGAGCGCACGCCCGAACCGCGGGCCCCCGAGCGCGTCCCCGAGGCCAGGCCGGCCCGCGCGCCGATGCCGAAGCCGACCGCGCCGGCGACCAGCCCGCCGCGGGCCGCCCCGGCGACCAGCCCACCGGCGGCGCGCAAGCCCGAGAGCCGCGTCGGCGACATCGACATGGCCGGCGTCGCCGACTCGGCGATCGCCCGGATCGACGACCTCGCGCTGCCGCAGGATGACGAGGAGATCGAGGCGCGCCAGCGCGGGGCCGCGGCCCAGCGGTCCGCCCCGGCGACCCAGCCGCCGACCGAGGGCGGCGACGGCGTGCCGACGATGCGCCGCCGCGTCCAGACCCTCGAGCGCGTCGTCGGCCGGCCGACCCCGGTGTCGACCCCGGCGATCCCCAGCCGCGGCACCCCGACCTCGGTCCCGGCCCTGCGCGCCACCCCGCCGTCGATGCCCGCGCGCGCCACCCCGGTCTCGACCCCCGCGGTCTCGCGCGCGACCCCGGCCTCGACCCCGGCCGTCCGCGGCGCCGCCGCCCCGGGCGCCACCAAGGCCGCTCCGCCGCCCGCCGCGCAGGCCGCCGGCGCCAAGCCGATCAAGAAGGCCAACACCGTCGACCTCCTCGAGGACCCGGAGACGCGCGAGCTGATGCTCGGCCAGTTCTGGCAGTTCGAGGGCGTCAACGGCGTGGCGATCATCTCGAGCACCGGCAAGGTGATCGCCGAGGACATGCGCAACAACAGCACCGTCGTCACGCTCGCCGGCTTCTACATGCGGGGCGCCGCGCGGATCGCCCGCACCCTCGGCTACCATGTGTTCGACGGCGTCATCGCCCGCTCCGCCAACGGCCAGCAGATGATCATGGTCGGCATGGGCGCGACGTCGGCGGTGCTCTCCGTCGCGCCGGGACATGACCCCGAGGCCATCCGCGACGCTATCATGGGAGTCGAGACCAAACGATGAGCGCAGAGCCCAACCGCCAGCTAGTCAGCCTCCTCGAGGAGCTCGACAGGCTCCCCGGTGTCCGCGGCTCGCTGGTCGCCACCGTCGACGGGGCCTACACGGCCAACGAGCGCAGCTCGTTCGACGCCGCGACCGCGACCGACATCGCCAAGACGGTGCGGCGCATGGTCGTCGCCTCGGCGACCGTCGGCTCGCCGATCGAGGAGCTGCTGATCACCTTCGGCACCGCGCGGATGATGATCATCCCCGTCCGCGAGGAGGCGACCTTGACCGTCATGCTCGAGCGCGACTCGGCCGGCCCGGCCGTCCGCGCCGTGCTGCACGCCCTCCTGACCGGCCTCAAGGCCCCGAGCGCCGCCGCGACCGCCGACAGCAGCATGTCGGCGCCCTCCCCCGCGCCCGAGCCCGAGGACGAGGTCGACCGGCTGATGGTCGGCGAGCTCGGCCCGGTCCTGCGCGACGTCCAGGGCGTCTTCACCTCGTACATGCTCCGCGCCGGCCGGACCTCCGCCGACGCCGCCGTGATGATGCGCGAGCAGATGCGCGAGTGGCTGTTGTGCTGCAACCCCTCGCCGTACACCTTCCCGCTGCTGATCGACGGCCTCGCCCAGACGATGTCCGAGCGCGGCAACGAGCGCCCCTCGTTCATGGCCGACGTCCAGCAGGCGATGCGCAACAGCCGGATCTGGTCCGGCAAGGCCGCCCCGCGCTGAGCGCCGGCGCCGCGGGCCCGCACGCGCGCGGGCCCGCCGGCGCGCGTCACACCGGCACGTCGAACTCGCGCAGCGCCTGGTTCAGGCTCGTGCGCTCGTCGGTGCTCTCCTTGCGGCGGCCGATGATCAGCGCGCACGACAATTGATACTCGCCGCTGGCGAACTGCCTGGGCCGCGTCCCCGGCACCACGACCGAGCGGGCCGGCACGCGGCCCTTGTACGTGACGACCTCGGGCCCGGTGACGTCGAGGATCGGCGTCGACGCGGTCAGCGTCACGTTCGCGCCGAGCACGACCTCGCGCTCGAGGTGCACGCCCTCGACGACGATCGCCCGCGAGCCGAGGAAGCAGCCGTCCTCGACGATCACCGGCGTCGCGCCCGGGGGCTCCAGGACCCCGCCGATCCCGACGCCGCCGGACAGGTGGACCCCGCGGCCGATCTGCGCGCACGAGCCGACGGTCGCCCACGTGTCGACCATCGTCCCCGCGCCGACGTACGCGCCGATGTTGACGTAGCTCGGCATCAGCACCGCGGTCGCCTCGATGAACGCGCCGTAGCGCGCCGTCGCCGGCGGCACCACGCGCACGCCGGCGCGCGCCCAGTCGCGCTTGAGCGGGATCTTGTCGAAGAACTCGAACGGGCCGAGCTCGATCGTCTTCATCTCGCAGACCGCGAAGTAAAGGAGGATCGCCTGCTTGACCCACGCGTGGACCGTCCACGGCTCGCCGGGTCCGCTCGGGGTGGCGACGCGCAGGCGGCCGGCGTCGAGCGCGGCGATCGTCCGGTGGACGGCGTCGCGGTGCGGCTGCTCCTTGAGCAAGGTCCGATCGGCGAAGGCCGCGCCGACCAGCGCCTCCAGCTGGTCGCGCTCTGCGGGTTCGAGGGTCGTCGTCATGCCGGGGGCATCGCACGGCCACGCCGGCCCGCGCAAGCGCTCTCGCGCGCCCGCGGACCGCCCGCCCCCGCCGCGCAGACGTGTTACCCTCGCGCCCGAGGTGCCGCCGATGTCCACGCCCCGCCGCCTGTCCCTCGCGCTCGCCACGTCGATCGGTCTCGGCCTCGGCCTCGCGCCCGCCGCCGCCCGCGCCGGCGAGCCCCAGGTCGTCTCGCCGGCCGAGGAAGAGGCGCTCTACCGGCAGGAGCGGGCGGTCGCCCTCCCGGCCAAGGAGAAGGCCGCCGCCGGCGCCCCGGGCAAGTTCGCCGTCGAGGGCTGCTTCGCCGACCCGGGCAAGTGCAAGTGTCAGAACACGGACGCCGCCAAGAGCCAGTTCTGCGGCACGATGCTCGGCCACTTCTGCCCCGACAGCACGCTGCGCTACCTCGCCTCCGCCTGCATGGACCTGTTCGGCGGCGCGACCCTGTGCCAGTGCGCCGCCAGGCAGCAGATCGAGTCGTACATCAAGGCCGAGGACGCCGCCAAGGCCAAGGCCGAGAAGGACGCCGCCAAGAAGGCCAAGGGCAAGAAGGCCGGCGGCGCCAAGAAGGCCAAGTAACCCGCCCCGCTGCGAGCAGGCCCCACCACGACCGGCCGACGAGCGGGGCCCACCACGACCTCCGCAGGCCGGCCCCGTCGCCGTGCAGTGGGACACGCAGCGGGAGGACCCCGTGCCTGGGCGGCGAGCCGATCGCCGGACACGCGCCACGCCCCCACCGCCGACGAGCACCTGGCACGGGAGGACCCGCGTCGCGAGGGACCCGCTGCACGGCGACGGGGCCGGCTCACCCGGCCCTCCGCGGCCCCGCGCCCGCGCTCAGCGATCGAACAGCGCCAGCAGCTCGTCGTGGTGGCGGGCCGCGTCCTGGTAGCCGAGCTCGATCAGCTGCTTGCAGTACTCCGGGTCGAACAGCAGGTACGACGCGAGGTCGCTCTCCTGCCGCGCGTTGTCGGTCGCTACCGCCCACCGGATCAGCCGCGCGATCACCCCCGAGTAGCGCGCGAGCCCGGTCCGGCGGACCGTGTCGAACGCGATCCGGCCGATGTCCTGGCTCGGCCGGATGAACAGCGTCTCGACCGGCGCGTAGGGCGTGCCCTTCTCCTTCTGCATCCCCCGCGCGAGCCGCTCGGCGAAGTCGGGCCCGAATTCGCGCTTGCCGGCCTCGAGGATCTGGTTGATCCGCTCCACCCGCTCGAGGTCCGCCTCGACCTTCTCGAGCAGCAGCACGTTGAGCACCTTGCCGAGCATGAACAGCGCGCTCGGGAACGCGTCCTCGGCCTCGCTGCGGATCTGCTGCAGCTCGGCGGCGTCGGGCGTGTGGCGCAGCCCGATCACCAGCAGCCGCGTCGCCCCGAGGCGCATCGCCGGCCGCAGCGGCGTGTTTTGCCGCAGGCCGCCGTCGGCGTACAGCTGGTCGCCGACGCGGACCGCCGGGAACAGCACCGGGATCGCCCCCGACGCCAGCGCGTGCGAGGCCGTGATCGCCGTCAGCACCACGTTCTGCCGCTGCTCCGCCGGCCACCGCCGCGGCAGCTTGCCGTCGGCGGTCTGCACGAACGTCGTCACCGTCCCGGTCGCGACCTCGGTCGCGGTGCAGCTGACCGCCGAGACATGTCCGTTGTGCAGGTTCTCGGCGATCCCGCGCCACGGCAGGCGCGCGCGGACGAGGTTCTGGATCGCCCGCGAGTCGACCAGCCCGCCGAGCTGGGCCCCGTGGGTCACCTTGTCCCCGGTCCGCCCGAACAGCACCTGCGGCAGGCTGCGCATCTGCGACCAGCCGAACTTGCACACCTCGTCGAGGTCGAGCTCGCTCCACACGCGCGCGAGCAGGCGCCCCTGCGCGCGCGGGCGGTCGGCGGTCGCGGCGATGTAGGCGCCGTTGACCGCGCCGATGCTGCTGCCGGTGATGACGTCGAACCGCGTCTCGCCGCGGATCCGCTCGCGGATGTACCGCAGCACCCCGACCTCGTAGGCCCCGCGGGCGCCGCCGCCCGACAGCACCAGGCCGATCTTCGGCCGCCCCTCGCTCAAACTAGAACCCGATCTCCCGGCAGTCGCACAGGCTCGGGTCGTCGGTGCAGTTGGCCGGCGCCTTCGGGTTGCTCGCGTTCATCGTGATGTCGAACACCCGCTGCGGGTCCTGCGGGTACTTGTAGATCGTCGTCCAGTTCTGCGACGTCGAGGCCCCGTCGGCGACCCCCTGCGCGTCCTCGTTGGTCAAGAACGGCAGCTCGATCGTCGCCGCGCCGGTGATGTCCCCGATCCCGTCGACCGTGAAGCCTCCGACCCCCGCCCCGACCGCGACGTACTTGCAGTCGGCCTTCGGGAACTTGCCGAACACGTCGGCCGGGCAGCCCGAGCCGGCCGCGTCGGGGGTGTAGACCATCAGCGCCGCCTCGCAGACCGTGCCCTCGCAGCGGTACTGGTTCTTGAACTGGTAGCTGTTGGCCGTCACGCACGTGTGGACGTACATCTCGACGCTGACCGGGACCTTGTCGCCCGGCTGCACCTGGGTCGGCATGCACACCCGGCCGCGGAAGAACGGCAGCGTCGCCACGAAGTCGGCCGGCGCGGGCGCGGGCGCGGTCCCGTCGACGTCGAGGTCCTGCGGCTGGCACGAGTTGGTCTCCAGATCACAGGCGTCGCCGCGGCGCGTGCACGGCTTACCGGCGCTGCACTCCCCCGGATCCTCCGTGAAGCAGCCGAAGAGCACACCCGTGAGCCCGAGGCTCACCACCTTCATCACCGAGCGACCGCGAAGCATCATGGTTGGTCCTGTTCGAATTCCATCCTAGCCGATGTTTCGCCGGCCACGCACTCCCCGGCGGGCCGCGGGGCGCACGCACACGCGGCCCGTTTTTTCGCCCGTTTCCCCGCCTTTGTGCTGGCCTCGCGCCGAGGACCAGCCATGGACACTCGTACGAGCGCGCACCTCCGGAGATCCCGGCGTCCGCTCGGTAGTTCTCGGCCGTTTACCTGGAGTCTCGCTCATGCGCTCATTCGCTCTCTGCACCCTCGTGTCGGCGCTCGGCCTCGCGGCCTGCAACAACGAGGAGAACCTCATCGCGTCGGCGACCGAAGGCACCGCGGGCACGACCGGCCCCGCCGTCACCACCGGGGCGATGACCGACACCGCGACCTCGACGACCACCGGCGAGCCCGACCCGACCACCGGCACCGTGCCGACCACCGGCGAGCCCGACCCGACGACCACCGGCACCACCGGGGAGCCCGGCACCACCGGCACCACCGAGGAGCCCGGCACGTCGACGCTCGGCGAGACGACCGGCGACGACCCGGCGATCCCGCAGGGCGCCCCCTACGGCAGCTGCAACAACGACATGGGCAACCAGGTCATGTGCCAGGGCCAGGGCGTGCTGTGCCTCGACGACAACAACGTCCAGCAGCTCGACGGCTCGTTCTGCTCGCCGTCCTGCGCGACCGACGAGTGCCCGGAGCCCAACGACCTCCCACCCGGGGTCCAGGCGCTCTGCGCCTTCGACAGCAACAACGACAACATGCCGGACATCTGCGCGCTGCTGTGCGTGTATGACCCCATGGTCATGGAAGACCCCTGCCCGGCCGGCTCGACCTGCGACGACGTCGGCATCCCGCAAGAGATGAACAACATGGTCGGCATCTGCACCTGGCCCAAGGGCTAGGTGCTCGAGGGGACAGGCGGCGAGGGCCAGCGAACACAGGACCAGTTCGCTTCCTCACTCTCCGGCGGACCGGGCCCGTGCGGCCGGCCGCGCGCGGTCGGCGGGCCGAGCGCTTGACGCACTCGCACCCGGGGAAGTACCGTGCCGCCGGAGTCTAACCCATGCGCATTTTCGCTCTCTGCTCGCTCGTCCTGTCCTTCGGCCTGGCCGGCTGTGTCAACATCGAAGACCCGTTCGAGACCCTCACCTCGATCTCGGCGACCGACTTCACGACCGGCCTGACGACGTCGACGACGGGGACGACCGGGACCACCGCCGAGGACCCGACCACCGGGACCACCGCCGAGAACCCGACCACCGGCATGACCGGCACCTCGATGACCGGCTCGACGACCAACGAGCCCGCGACCTCGACCACCAACGAGCCGGCGACCTCGACCACCAACGAGCCCGGCACCACCGGCTCCGGCACCACCATGGGCGGCGGCGGCGACGATCCCTACGTCGCCTGCGACCCGATGGGCATGTGCCCGGCCGGCGGCGACTGCGTGATGGTCCAGGGCCTCGACGGCAGCTTCTGCTCGCCCAAGTGCGACGGCGACATGTGCCCCGACTTCGGCGGCGCGGCCCAGCCGATGTGCGTGCTGCAGCTCGAGGGCATGACCCCGAGCAACTGCGCGCTGATCTGCAACCCGATGGCGATGGGCGAGTGCCCCGACGGGGCGACCTGCACGCAGGTGCCGATGCAGCAGGTCGGCGTCTGCACCTTCCCCTGAGCGGTCGCAGCGCCGGACGCGTCGCGCCGACGCGTCCTCGACGGTGAAGCAGCGAACAGAGACGCCGGGCTCGCCGCGAGCGACCCGGCGTCACTTGCGTCCGCGCCGGCCCGCTCAGGCGGGCGCGACCGCGGCCTGGAGCTTGTCGGCGAGCTCGCCGTTGGCGTCCATCTCGCGGACGATGTCGCAGCCGCCGATGAACTCGCCGTTGATGTAGAGCTGCGGGATCGTCGGCCAGCTCGCGTAGCGCTTGACGCCCTCGCGCACGGCCGCGTCGGACAGCACGTTGAAGGTCTCGAACGGCACGCCGTGCCGCTTGAGCACCTCGACCACCGCCGCCGAGAAGCCGCACTGCGGGAAGGTCTTGTTGCCCTTCATGAACAGCATCACCTTGTTGTTGGCGACGAGGTGGGCGATGAACTTCTGGACGGCGTCGTGATCGTGCATCGGTCGGTCTCCCGGGCGTGGAGGCGCGCGGACGAGCGCGGCCTTGCTGGCCCCCGAGCTTCGCGGTTAGATACACGCTGGCGTGCGGGCCAGCAAGGCGCCGCGGGCGCGGCGCTTGCGGGAGGTTCGCGGGTCGGGCAAAACGTCACCCGATCTCGATGTCGACCTCGCCCGGATCGCCCCGCTCGACCTGCACGCGCCGCAGCCTGCTGCGCGGCCTCGCGGCCGCGGCCGCGGCCGCCCTCGCGCCTCGCACGGCGCGCGCCGCGGACCCGTCCGCGACCCGGATCCTGATCGTCGGCGACAGCATGATCGCCGGCGCCGTCGGCCTCTTCCTCGAGAACGGCCTGCGCAAGGTCCACGGCTACCAGGTCCGGCGCAAGGGCAAGAGCAGCACCGGCCTCGCCCGCCCGGACTTCTTCTCGTGGCCCACGGAGGCGACCCGACAGGTCGAGGAGTTCCAGCCCGACGCCGCCGTCGTCATGTTCGGCGGCAACGACGTCCAGGGCCTGCGCATGCCCGGCGGCGGCTGGATCACCTGGCACGAGCCCGGGTGGGCCGAGGAGTACGCGCGCCGCGTCAACGCGTTCGCCGACATCGTCGCGCCCGGCGGCAAGCCGCTGTTCTGGATCGGCATGCCGGTGATGCGCCCGGAGAAGTTCCACCTCCGCGTCCAGCGCGTCAACACGATCTACCGCGCCGAGATGGCGATCCGCCCCGGCGCGCGGTTCATCGACATCTGGCGCCTGCTCGCGGACGACGACGGCGAGTACACCGACCGGCTCGACGCCGACGGCGAGCCGGGCGGCAAGACCGTGCGCGTCCGGGCCGGCGACGGGATCCATCTCAGCATCGAGGGCGCGCATCGCGTCGAGGCGTTCGCGCGGGAGATCATCCACGAGACCCTGTCCGGAGCGCCCACGCCGGACGTGGCGATCGCCCCGGCGCCCGCCGAGCCGCCCGCAGATCCCGCGCCCGCCGGGTGAGCCGGCAAAAATGCGCGCCGCCCGGGCCGGTGCACCTGGCACCGGCCCCGGTCCTTGGGGCAAGATGGCCGCGCCCTTGGCCGAGCCCTCGAAACAGCGTCTGCGCGACCGGTGGATCGCCTGGGTCCTCGCGCACCACCGCCTCGTGCTCGCCCTCGCGGTCGTCCTGACGCTCGCCTCCGCCTGGCAGGCCTCGCGCCTGCGCGTCGACAGCGACCTCCGCTCGCTGCTGCCGCAGAGCCACCCGGTCCTGACCAGCCTCGACCAGATCGAGGCCTCGTTCGGCGCGCTCGGCAGCGTCAACGTCGTCGTCAAGGACGGCACCCCCGAGCAGCGCCGCGCGCTCGCCGACGCGATCGCCGAGCGCGCCAAGCAGAGCCCGCTCGTCCGCGACGTCGAGTACCGCCTGCGCAGCGACTTCTTCGCCGACCACGCGCTCTACTACCTCAGCGACAAGGAGATGGACGAGCTCGACGAGCACGTCCAGGCGTGGACGCACTACGAGCTGTGCACCGCCGAGCCGGACGTCTGCCTCGACAAGCCCGACGCCGAGGCGCCCGAGCGGCTGCGCAAGTTCGTCCGCGCCAAGCAGGACGCCGCGCTCGAGCGGACGACCTTCCGCGACTACTTCGAGCGCGACGGCGTGCCGGCGCTCGTCATGCTGATCCACGCGACCGGCTCGTCGAGCGACCTCGACTTCGCCGAGGCCGTCACCGCGCAGATGCGGGCCGACATCGCCGCCGTCGCCGCCGAGCCGGACCGGCCGTGGACCGGCGCCGGGCTCGCGTGGAACCTCGTCGGCCCCTACACCGTCAAGGCCGAGGAGCGCGCGACGATCCGCCGCGACATGGTCAAGAGCGGCGGCTTCGGGTTCCTCGGCGTCGTCCTGATCCTCTACATCCTGTTCCGCTCGTGGCGCGCGGTCTTGACCCTGCTCGTCCCGCTCGTCTGCGGCGTCGCCTGGTCGATGGCGCTGACCCAGCTGGTGCTCGGCCGCCTCAATACGCTGACCAGCCTGATCTCGACCGTGATCGTCGGCATGGGCATCGACGCCGGCATCCACTTCCTGATGCGCGTGCGCGAGGAGAAGGGCGCCTGCGACGACCGCGAGGCGATCGCGCGGGCGTTCCGCGGGCTGATCGTGCCGCTGCTGGTCGCCGCCGGCACGACCCTCGGCGCGTTCGCGGTGATGGCGAGCTCGGCCTTCCCCGCGTTCCGCGAGTTCGGCCTGATCGCCGGCGCCGGGGTCGCCCTGTGCCTCCTGGCGATGGTGACCGTCTACCCGGCGACGCTGCGGCTCGTCGGCGTCAAGCAGGTCGGCGACCCCGAGAAGCCGAGCCCCGCGCGCGGCCTGCTCGCCCGGCTCGTGCTCGCCCGCCCCGGCCTGGTGCTCGCGCTCGTCGCCGCCGTCTCGGTCGCCGCCGCCGCGCTCGGCGGCCGGGTCGAGTTCGAGAACTCGACCCGCAAGCTCCAGTCCGACCGCTCGCGCGCGCTGTATCAGGACGACACCTTCCTGATCAGCGAGATCTTCGGCAAGGACATCCACGCCGGCGTGCTCGTCGTCGACACGCTCGAGCGGGCGCGCGCGGTCCAGGCCCGGGCCGCCGCGGTGCGGGCGAAGCGGGTGTCCGAAGGGACAGGCAGCGTCGTCGCCGAGCTGGTCGCCGCGCCCGACCTCCTGCCCGACCCCGCGATCGACCCGGAGAAGCGCAGGCAGCGGATCGCGGCGATGACCGAGGACATCCCCGAGGCGACCTTCGAGCGGCTCGAGCAGCGCGCCGCCGGCAAGGACGCGCCCGCTGACGACAGGGCCGACAGGGCCGACAAGGGCATGAGCCAGGACGACGCGCGCCGGCTCCAGCGGATGCTCAAGGCCGAGCCGCCGACCCTCGAGCAGATGCCGCCCGCGCTCGTCGACAAGGTCCGCAGCAAGGACGGCCGCTTCGCCGTCTACGCCTACCCCGACTTCGACGCCGCCGACATCGCCAAGGGCCTCGAGTTCATGGCCGAGACGGCCGAGTACACCGCCGAGGTCCCCGGCCTGAAGGACGGCGAGGCGGTGTTCGTCGGCGAGACGACCGTCTACGCGCTGATGTACCGCATGATGCGCGCCGAGGCGCCGACGGTGCTGGCGATGGCGCTCGGCCTGATCACGCTGTTCGTCGCGGCGCAGATGCGCTCGCTCGGCCGCACCCTGCTGACGCTGCTCCCGCTGGTCCTCGGCATGCTCTGGCTGGTCGGCCTGATGGCCGCCGCGGGCGTCCGGTTCACGCTGTTCAACGTGCCGATCCTGCCGGCGATCCTCGGCATCGGCGTCGACAACGGCGTCTACCTGACCGACCGGATCCGCCGCCTGCACGGCGAAGAAGGCGGGCTCGCGCACGCGCTCGGCGAGACCGGGGCCGCGATCGGGGCCGCGACCGCGACCACCGTGATGGGCTTCGCCGCGTTCATCATCGCCGACTCCGGCGGCCTGCGCGGCATCGGCGTGCTCGCGGTGCTCGGGATCGGCATCGCCGCGATCACCGCGTTGCTGGTGCTCCCGAGCCTCGCGGCCTTGTTCCTGCGCCGGCGCTGAGCCGCGCACATCGACGCCGGCCCGCGCGCCCGCCGACACGGATGCCGACCATGGACCTCCGCGTCCTGTCTCCCGTAACATGCACTCGGGGCCCGGGCGGACCGGGCGAGGATGGGGGACGTGATGGAGAGGACTTATTCGCATGAACGAATGCTTCGGACCGCCGCGCTCGCGTGCGCGGGCGCGCTGCTCGGCGCCTGCAGCGACGACGGCACGACCACGAACGACCCGAGCGTCGGCACGACCGGCAGCGGCACGACCGCGGTGGTGACGGCGACGACCGGCCCCGACGTGACATCGACGACCGCCGAGCCGACCACCGCCGAGCCGACCACCGCCGAGCCGACCACCGCCGAGCCGACCACCGGCCCGGCGCCGGCCTGCGGCGACGGCACGGTCGACCCCGGCGAGGAGTGCGACGACGCCAACCAGGACGACGCCGACGCCTGCACCAACGCCTGC
>ERZ1066117.425-NODE-425-length-34435-cov-49.328447_pt1 | contig 34435 bp, 19 predicted proteins | sample MGYA00382764_ERZ1066117 | MGnify/ENA primary metagenome ERZ1066117 (study PRJEB33369, sample SAMEA5778347) | biofilm metagenome | biome: Industrial cooling water; feature: Water cooling tower basin; material: Biofilm | place: United Arab Emirates | collected...
ACCGAGCCCCGCGCCCGCCCCGCGACCCGCCGCGCCGCCGCCTCGCGCTGAGCGATCGCTCGCCGATCTTCGTCGTCCCGAGCAACTGCGGCACGCACACCGACGCGCTCGCCGTCCTCGCGGACCACGAAGCCCGCGACCACACCGCTCACCGATCGCAGGTCGGGACCACGCTCGCGTCGGTGCTCGGCGCGGACTACGAAGCCCGCGATCACGCCGCTCACTCCGCCTCGCGTCGCCCCGGCGCATCGAGGTAGGCGCTCGGCGCGAGCTCTCCGAGCGCCGCCGTCGCCAGCGCCCGCACCGCCTCGCGGATCCTCCGTCGCACCGCGGGCTCGGCGAACGCGCCGGCCGGCAGCTGCGCCGCGATGAACTTGCTCGCGCGGATCCGCAGCGCGTCGGCCCGCGAGACGCTCCCGCCGGGGCTGTCCTCGAGGTCATGGCTCTCGGGATCGGACACGACGGCGAGCGCGCCGCGGAACTCCGCCAGCGCGTCCGCCACCTCGAGGTCCGCACCGGCCGGGTGGAGCTCGCGGAGGATCGATTCCACCCCGCGACAGAATTCGTCCAGCGCGCGCGCGTGCATCGTCCTCCTCCGGTAGCATGCCGCGGTGCGCAACGCCTCGCTCGTCCTCGCGTTCGGCTTCGTGATCGTCCTCGGCCTGCTCGTCGCGCTCGTGCTCGGCGGCGCGTCCGAGCAGCACGGCGTCGCCAGCTTCTCGCTCGCCTTCCTCGGCATCGGCGCCGCGATCGGCCTCGGCCTCGGCGAACGCCGCTGACGCCCCATCGGCGGACCTCCGCGTCCGCGTCCGGCCGGCGGGCTCGCGCCCACGCGCCCCGCCTGCGTCGGTGCATCGCTCCGCCGGCTTGCGCGTGCGCCGTCCCCGGCGCGACACTGATGAAATGAACTTCGTATTTCGATGGGTGGCAACGGGTGGACTGGCCTTCGCGACGCTGAGCACCGGCTGCGGCGACGACAGCGTGGGCACCGCGAGCATGCAGGGCACGAGCTCGGGCGTCGGCACGACCGGCGATCAGACGACGACGCCGACGACCGTGACCGACGGCACGACCGGCGGGCCGACGACCGACGCGACGTCCTCGCAGACCTCGACCGAGGCGCCGACGACCGACGAGCCGACGACCGCGACGACCGGCCCGGCGCCGGCCTGCGGCGACGGCACGGTCGACGACGGCGAGGAGTGCGACGACGGCAACCAGGACGACACCGACACCTGCACCGCCGCCTGCAAGACCGCGATCTGCGGCGACGGCCTGGTGCTCGTCGGCGTCGAGGAGTGCGACGACGGCAACACCGAGGACGCCGACGACTGCACCAACGCCTGCAAGGCCGCGGCCTGCGGCGACGGCATCGTCGGCCCCGGCGAGGAGTGCGACGACGGCAACCAGGACGACGCCGACGCGTGTACCAACGCCTGCAAGACCGCGATCTGCGGCGACGGCGTCGTCGGCCCCGGCGAGATGTGCGACGACGGCAACATGGACGACGCCGACGCCTGCACCAACCTGTGCGCCCCGGCGAGCTGCGGCGACAGCATCGTCCAGGTCGGCGTCGAGGAGTGCGACGACGGCAACATGGAGGACAACGACGCCTGCCTCAGCACCTGCAAGAGCGCGGTCTGCGGCGACATGGCGATCCAGGACGGCGTCGAGGAGTGCGACGACGGCAACATGACCGACACCGACGCCTGCACCGCGACGTGCAAGACCGCCAAGTGCGGCGACGCGATCGTCCAGATGGGCGTCGACGAGTGCGACGACGGCAACATGGTCAACACCGACGCCTGCACCAACACCTGCAAGACCGCCAAGTGCGGCGACACGATCGTGCAGATGGGCGTCGACGAGTGCGACGACGGCAACATGGTCAACACTGACGCCTGCACCAACACCTGCAAGACCGCCAAGTGCGGCGACGGCGTCGTCCAGATGGGCGTCGACGAGTGCGACGACGGCAATGTCGTATACATGGTCGATTTGGGCCGAGGGAGCGCGAATTCGTTAGATTGTGTCTCTTAGGACAGGGCCATTTTCGGCCTTGCGCGGGTTCGATTTTGGATCGATCTGTAGGGTGTCTGGAGGGTAGCCATGCTCACGAACACGCAAGCCCGCGAGGCAAAGCCGCGCGATGTCAAGTACGAGATCACCTGCGACTCTCTGCCCGGTTTTGTTCTACGGGTGCTTCCGAGTGGCAAGAAGGTGTTTTTTGCCAGGTACCGGGACGCCGCAGGGAAGGATCACCGGCGCCGGCTTGGACTCATGTCGCCGGAGTTCGGGACTGACGAGGCGCGCAAGACCGCGATGGTCGTGCTCGCCCAGCAGGGCGCTGCGGTGAGCATCGGCGCCCCGAAGGCCGCCAGGCCGGCGCCCGAGACCGCGCCGCCGAGCGGCTCGAAGGCGCCCACGATCTGCGAGTTCGCCAGGCGCTTCGAACAGAAACATATCGACATGTACCTCAAGCCACGTACGGCCGAGAAGTACCGCACGATGCTCCGCCTGTACATCCTCCCCAAGCTCGGCGACAGGCGGATGGACGAGGTCATGCCGGACGACGTCCAGGAGGTCCACAACGGCCTCAAGTCGATGCCGTGCGCCGCCAACTACATGCGCTGCGTGCTCAGTGTCATGTACTCGAAGTGGGCGCTGTGGGACCGGACGACGTACCGCAACCCGGCGACGGCGGTGCAGCGGTTCGAGGAGAAGGAGGTCGAGCGGTTCCTCGACCCCGAGGAGCGGCACGCGCTCGAGCGCGTGCTGTCGGCGGCCGAGAAGATCCGCTCCGGCAAGCCGGGGCACATCGGCCGCGAGGCGATCCGGGGCATCCGGCTGCTGATGCTGACGGGCATGCGGCGCGACGAGATCCGCGACCTCCGCTGGGAGCACGTCGCCTGGCGGCAGAAGATGCTGCGCCTGCCCGACTCGAAGGGCGGCAAGCGCGACGTCGTCGTCGCCGACGAGGTCATGGCGCTGCTCGGCGAGATCGCGGCGGCGAAGGGCAACCCCAAGCGCGGCCTGGTCGTCTGCTCGAAGAACGGCAAGAAGCTGTACAGCCTGGACCGGAGCTGGGCCCACGCGCGCAAGCTGGCGGGCATCACCGACGTGCGCCTGCACGACCTCCGCCACTCGGTCGCCAGCGACGCGATCATGAACGGCGTGCCGCTCGAGGTCGTCGGCAAGATGCTCGGCCACAAGAACTACCGCACGACCCAGCGCTACGCGCACATCGCCGACTACGTGCTGCGCGACGCGGTCAACCTGACGAGCAAGGTGATCGTCCGCGCCGGCCGCTCCGGCGCGAAGGCGAAGCCGCCGAAGCGGTCGCCGGCCCGCCCGCGCCCCGGTAGGTGAGGCGCGCTCAGGACCCGGTGTTGGCGGCCATCGCCATCATCATCACCATGCAGGTGTCGATCGCGTCGTTGACGGCGCGTTCAGGCTCCTGCATCAGGTGGGCGTCGGTGATCCCGAGGTTCTTGAAAACGCCGAGCACCTTCGCGTCGTTCCTCACCAAGCCATCGACGCAGTGTTTGATGCCGAGAACCGTGTCATTCTCGGCGCCCGTCTCGCGCGCCGCGGAGATGAGCTTTCCGAGCGTCGGCTCGGCCGCGTTGGTGACCCAGCGTGCGCGCAGGGCTTTCTCCTGGTCGGCGGGTGAGGCGGCAATGTATTGCCGCACGGTTAACGGCTCCGCGGTCGTGCGCTCGGGTGTCGCTGGCTTTGGAGAGGGGGCGCCGTCGGCTACGTCGGCGGTCCTGGCGACGATCGTCCGGGGAGTGGCGCTGGTATCGCTGTCGCGTCGGTTGCTGCGGCAGACGGCGGCGAGGACGACGGCGAGGAGGAAGCCGCCGCCGAGCTTTTTCAGGCGCGAGGGCGCTGACTTGCGATCGTTCACCCGCCGAGCGTGACGGCAGAACGGTAGGCGGCGCCAGTACTGCTCGTGTGAGGCGGCGAGCGTCAGAACGAGACCCGGCACGCCGTGGGCCATGGCGAGGAGCGCGGCCGCGCCCCAGCGGGGGCGGTCGGGGGCCAATGAGGCCGACGATCCACATCGGGTCGAAGCGCTCGACCACGCGCCCGACGGCCTCGTCCGCCGGAGACTCGTGAGGAGATCGCCCCTGTCGAGAGTGCAGTCGAGCAACGGCGCACTGCCTCGCCAGGACTCCGCGACCATCACCAGCGCGCGAGGGAGACGACGAGCGAGGCGCAGTCTGGGTTGGTGTGGCCGCTCAACTTGGGATACCGTCACCGACATGTCGAACAAGCAAGCAACGACAGGCGTGGAGCGGCCAAGATTTCCTGAAGCCGAGGCGAAGTATTCTTGGCTCGCTCCAGTTCTGGATGCGCACGCGATACACGCAGAAGGATTGGGTGATGAGCTCCGCGTAGCCGAGTCTGCCCGCGGCGAAAAAGTTGCGTGCCACAAGGGGTGCTCTGCGTGCTGCAAATCAATGACTATCGCCGCGCTCCCCCAGGAGGTTGCTGCGATTTCGTGGTATGTGTCGGAAATCATGGACTTCAGACTGCAGGAACGCATTAAGCCGCGGCTGGTGCAAATGCAGGACTCGGCAGAATGTCCATTCTTGCTCGACGACGCCTGTTCCATCTATATGGTGCGTCCATTAACGTGCCGCAGCTTCACTGTATTTCGGCAGGTGTGCGAGGTGGGAGAGGACGTTTTTGAGACCAGAGGACGCGATGTCTTCATTCAAAGCAAGGCGCTGAGCCGACGGGTAGCTCTTCGAGTGCTCGACGGAACTCCCAGGGCACCCTGGAAGGATGAAAAGCGAAAGAGGAAAGCTTTCGAAGCAGGGGTCATGGGTGGCATGACCGCCCCGTTGCATCTGATTGACCCCGCCGGGTTTTTGCGGGCAATCAATCATTGGCAACAGCAGCGCGGGTTCTCGCCCGAAGTAAACCATGGGACGGGCACGCCCGAGGTGGACGAAATGGGGGAGAAGGCATCGCAACCGCCCGCACCGTCGGCGGGAGCGGGCACTCCGCCTGCCACCGCCGGGGACGTCGACGGGTAGGTGGGAGGAGCGCGACGCGCTGCCGCGACGGGGGACTCGGTGCCGCTCCCGGTAGCGCCCGTCCTGCGAGCTGGCGGCCGCGCGACGCTGTCGGCGAAGCTCAACTTCGCGCCGCGCGAGCCGGCCCTCTCCGCGAAGCTGGCCCTTGAATCCCGACGTGGGGACCTGTAAAATACCCGGCCCTTCCGAGCCCCACGTGCAGACCAGTAACATCCTTGACCGGATCGGCCAACTCTTTGCCACGGGCGGCCGTCTTCATGAGCAGTACGAACTCCCCGACCTGAGCTCGTTCATGGAGCTGGTGCCGGGCGTGCTGTGGCAGGGGTGGGTCTACCCGCGGGGGTCCGCGTCGGCGAACGTGCTGCGGGTCTACGCGCTGGACAACGGCAACGCGATCCTCGAGCGCTTTTGGAGCAACGAGGTCCGGGCGCTCCATCGCATCACGGCCAGGGGGCACCGCTACTTGCCGCGGCTCCTCGGCGCCGCGAACGTCCGGGATCTCGGCCTCGGCTTCCTCCTGATCGAGGACACCGGGGATCCGCTCGAGGGCGAACACCCGGCGCTCGCCCGCCTCCGTTCCGATAGAAGCGCGGCGCTCCGGACCTTCGCGGACCTCACCGACGCCGTCGCGGTGCTCCACGCGGAGGGGATGGTGCACCGCTCCATCTCGCCACGCGTGCTGCTCGCGCCTGCAGCAGCCGAGGGTCCGCTGCGACTCGATGGGTTCCAGATGAGCGCATTCGTGGCCGGGCTGCTCCGCGGGGGCCAGCCGCACATTGATCGGAACGCGGCCACCTTCGTCCCAACGAACGCAGCGTCCGCCATATGCCTCGCCCCCGAGCGGCTCGCGTCGCTGCTCGCCGGGTCGGCCCGCAGTCTCGAGAGCTTCGCGTGCGACGTCTTCGGGCTGGGGATGGCCGCGATCGACTGGTTCACCGGCGCCCCGGACGACGGCGCCTGCCAAGCGGTGGTCCAGGGCGGACGTTACGACCCCTCGGCGCACCTCGCACTGATCCAGGCGGCGCATGCCAGGCTGCGAGCGGCGGCGCTGCCCGCAGAGCTCCGTCGTCTCCTCGAACAGATGACAGCGCCCGCGGCGGCGAACCGAGTCCCGTCCGCGCTCGAGGTGGCGTCGACGCTCGGCCGGCTGCTCGGCGGGCTGCTGTCCCAGTTCGCGGCCTCGTCGGAGGGGACGCCTCCCACACCGCACGTCACCTATTTCCTCCGCGAGACCATCGAGCGCTTCTACAGCGATGGCATCGGACGCACCCCGCCGCAGGCCCCGGATGAGCGTGAGTACGCGGATCTCGTCGCCGCCGACCTGGCTGGCGGCGCGATGGTCTGGTCGCCGAGGGGGTTCGAGCCTTGGCACCGGCATGAGCCGCAACAGGCGCGGCGCGCCCGGGTCGTGCTCTTCGGCCGCCGGTACGCTTACTTCTGCCAATACTTGAATGATGGCGGTCGCGATGAGGACCTGCGCGTGCTCCTCGTGAAGTATCCGTGCCCGATCCACAAGGTCCAGGCGCTCCGCGACGCCCCCCGTCGACAGGAGCTCCCGCCCTTGGAGGTGAGGTTCTTCGACCCGGCTCGCCGGCAACGACCGCTCCCGCCGACAACGCCGTCGTGGGTGCCGAGGGTCGAGCAGATCCGATACGAGGTCGGCGGCGAGGCCGGCTCACCTGTCGCGGCGACCGCGGCCTGGCTCGTCGGCTATCAGGATGGCCTGCTCGCCGCTCAGGACTTCGCGTTCGAGCGGGTCGAGGCCGGGCCGTCTTCTGGTCCGCAGCGCGGGGCACCGTCGATCGTCCTCCGCAGCCGAGGCGCGGCCCGCCTCGGACTCGCCGACGACCGCGGCGCGGCCTTCCTCGAGCTCTTTCGCCGGGAGCGGTTGCTTCGCCCGATGGGGGAAGTGTTCGAGAGGGCCCACAACGAGGCCGCTGAGGCGGGCGACACCGTGGAGTTCATCGTCGCCGACACCTCGGGCAAGCCGAGCGGCCTCAAGCTCCGCTTCGACTCGACCCTCGATCCCGACACAGTCCGCTTCAAGCCGATCGAGGAGGCGTTTAGGCTCCCGCCTCGCGGACGTATCCGGCCTGACGACCGTGCGGGCCGCGTCGCGCTCGAGCGGCAAGCGACCGCCGTCCGCGACCTCGCTGAGCGGCACGACCTCCTGGCCCAGCTCCGCGAGCCTCGCGGAATCCGCATCGAGCTTTCGCGCCTGAGGGACGGCCCCGTCGAGGCCCTCGCAGGCAAGTCGCCGGAGGCAGCGCAGCTGGTCGGGCGCATCCTCGACGAGGAGCCGCTCTTCGTGGTGCAGGGTCCGCCGGGGACCGGCAAGACCTTCGTCGGTTCGCACGTGGTCAGCGCCGTCCTCCATGCCGACCCGCTCGCCCGGATCCTCGTCTCCGCCCAATCGAACGCGGCGACAGACAACATGCTCGAGGCGGTCGAAGGCACCGTCGGCGGGGCCTCGGAGCGTCCGCTGATGCTGCGGCACGCGAGCCCGGAGGCGCGGCATAAGCTTAGTCCGACGGCGGCCCAGTACGTCCTGGATGAGCAAGTCCTCGCCGTGCGCCGCCGCATCGTGGACGCGCCAGCCACTCCCGGTCCACTCTCTGCGATCCGCAAGCAGTGGCGCGGGCTGGCCAAAGATCAGAAGCTCGACGCCGAACTGCACGCTCGTCTCCCCCGCGCTGCGAACATCGTCTTCGCCACGTGTATCGGCGCCGGCGCCGAGGTCGAGTCGTTGCGAGAGGGGCCTGGTTTCGACTGGGTCGTCGTCGAGGAGGCCGCGCACGCCTGGTTGTCGGAGATCGCGGTGCCGCTCGTCCAGGGCGACCGTTGGCTGCTCATCGGCGATCACGCCCAGCTCCCCGCGCACGGAGCGGAGGAGGTCGAGCGGGTGTTCCGCAGCGACGTCGAGGAGCCGTTCACGACGGAAGCGACCGGACACGTGCCGAGCGCCGCATGGCGCCCCTATCTCCGGCACTTCCAGCACCTCATGGAGGTCGAGGTGCCCGCTGGGCACTGGACCCGCCCGCGGACGGTCATCGAGGAGCAGCGTCGCATGGCGCCGGACATCGGCGAGCTCATCAGCCGCGTCTACTACCCCGGGAAGGCGCTGCGCACCCACCCCGATGCCCATCGACCGCACCAGATCCAGGGGAGCGGCCTCGGCTTCCTCGACCGCACGTCCCTCCTCTGGCTGGACACCGGGGTGTTCGGCGCCGCAGCGGAGGAGCACGGCTATGAGAACCACCTCGAGGTCGACCTGATCAAGTTCTTCCTGAGCCGCATAAGAACGTTACCCGCCCCCGACCCGCGGATCCCGGGCGTGGCGATCCTCTCGCCATACAAGCGCCAGTACAACCTCCTGCAGAAGCGCGTGAAACACGGCGACGTGACCGAGCAGAGCTTCCACACCGTCGACTCGGTCCAGGGGCGGCAGGCCGAGGTCGTCATCGTCAGCCTGGTCCGCAACAACTCGCACATGCCCACCGGGAGAGGGCTCGGCTTCCTCCAGGCCCCCGAGCGCGCGAACGTCATGTTCAGCCGTGCACGCCGGCTGCTCGTCATCGTCGGCAGCCTGCCGCACTTCTCTCGATTCGGCAGCACCCACTGGGGCGGCGTGGTCGAGTACCTCCGCTCGGCCCCGGACCGCTTCATCATCGACCCGGCGACCGCGCTGAACTTCAAACCCGACAGGGGACGGCGATGAACACAATACTCGTGCGCATCCCCTGCAAGCGCTTCGGGGTCCGCGTCACGCTCGGCCAGAGCGAGGGCCTCAGCACGTTCGAGGCGTTCACGCTACGCCTCATCGCAGGCGGCGTTTCCAGCGTGGAGCGCCTCGCCGCCGAGCTCACGCTTCCCCTCGGCGTCGTGCTGGACACGTGCGTGGACCTGCTCCGTGCGGGATACATCTTCCTCGATCACTCCGCCTCGGCGGTCAAGGTCACGGACGTAGTGCTCGACGAGATGGGTGATCCGCTCGCGCCGCGCCCGGGCTGGACGCTCAGGCTGGCGCCTGCCGCCGCGCCGAGCTCCTGCGCCTATGATCTGCTGCAAGACCTCGTCTCCGGCGCGGTGTTCCCGTCGGTCGCCGGCCTCTCGTCCCAGGGCGATGCGCTTCTGGCGCCGGAGGACCTCACGCTGGGGGAGGTGACGGACATTCAGAAGCCTCAGTTGCTCGCTGCCGCTGCGAGACTCCTGAAGAAGATCGCCGACAAGCGCGACGAGCGAGATCCTTCACGGCCAACTCCCCTCTCCCGCCGTGGGATGAGGGTCACGGACGTGGCTATCGTCGGCCGCGGCGTCGGCGAAGCGACCGCAGCGTCGCCTACTACTATCGTCGTGGAGGTCGCTCGACGCCGCGGCGACGATGAACGCCCAAATCTGGTCGTCGTCGGTCCGCCCGAGCTCGACGGATCCGTCCGGCGCGGCCTCGCCTCGCGCTTGATGGCGATGTGGGACGATGGAGTCGCGCGCGAGAAGGGCCAGTTCTTCGACCGCCTCGGCCAGCGACTGACGGCGGCGGAGACGATTGGCGCTGAGGCCGTCGGCGTGCAGGCGCTCGACCCGGCTGTGGCAGCGGCGGAGTTCGTGGCCGCAGTCAAGGCGCTCGACGACATCGACCTGAACGCCACGGACATTGTCTCCGAGCGGCATCAACGGCTCTTCGAGCTCGAGCGTCGCGCGACCGCCGAGCTGAACGACGGCCAGGCCCTCCAGGCCGGGATCAGCTTGGTGATCGACGCGGCGAAGCACCATGAGCAGCTCCTGGCGGCGCTGCGAGAGGCGAAGAATCAGGTCGTACTCGTCAGCCCGTGGGTCGGCCAGCTCGAGCGCAACAAGCGCCTCCAGAACGCGCTGATCGAGGCTGTCGATCGTGGCGTCCGTGTGCACCTCGTGTGGGGCGTAGATCGCGACGCCGCCTTTGAGAGCCAATTCGGGCCGGCAAGCCAGGAGTTGATTCAATTCCTCGCACCGCGCGAGCACCGCGTCGGCGGCCTCTTCGTGGCGCGTCGTCCCGCGGGTGTCCACGCGAAGCTGATCGTCTGTGATACGGAGTGGGCGGTCGTCTCGAGCTGTAACGTGCTCAACAACAGCGAGACCCGTCGAGAATTCGAGCTCGGGGTCAAGATCAGACCGCTCCCGGCGGGGGCCGCCATCCAAGCCCCCGGGGCGGACTCGGCCGCGACGTGGTCCCCCGGCGACCATCGCAATCTGGCGGCTGTGGCCGTCTGCGAGTGCCTTCGCTTCGCCCGGAGCGTCCTTCCGGACTACTTCCTCCGCGCTTCCATCAGCGACGACCCGACGCTCGACGGAAGGCGGCTCCTCGCTCCACCTGTCGAGATCGGCGGAGAGATCGAGAGCCCGGACTACCCAGCGATTTGGCGTGACACTCTGCGACGTCGCGCGGAGGCGGTGAAAAAGCGCGTCGAGGGCCTGAGCGCGCTCGCTCAACCCGTGATCGACGGTCAGCACCGAGAGTTCCTCGTCGCCGCGCTGCAGACGGCGCGCCGGAGGATCGTCGTCTCGTCGAAGGATCTCGGGGTCGGCCTCCTCGGGGGGACTGTCTCGGAGCTCGCCCTCGAGGCGCGGAGGCGCGGCGTGGATCTCAAGATCGTGCACGCAGGACACGCAGAGTGGTCCGAGGATCTCCAACGGCGGAAGGATGAGCTCGAGCGGGCCGGGGTCACGTTCATAATACGAGACGTGCACGCGAAGGTCCTCGTCTGCGACGACTGGGTCATTGTATCGTCATTCAATTTTCTTTCTTTCGCCGGGTACTACGACATGCATCGGCGCGCCCGCCACGAACTCGGTATTCGCCTGATCGGCGGAGAGTTCGCTGACGAAATCGCCGATCTCCTCGATACTGCGAAGACACGCTGAGGGCTGACGACCGCCTCGAAGGCGGCATGCGCGTCGTCGTCGTGTCGGCCGAGTCAGCCCCGCTCGTTAGCCGGTCGGCTCGCGGCTCTTCGCCGCGACCGAGCGCACCACGTCGGCGAAGTAGCGGAGCGCATCCTCGCCGGTGGCCTTGTCGTCGCAGATCCGCTCGAGCCACCGCTGACGGAGGGCCCGGAGGATCGCTCGTTCCGACGCGAAGTCCTCCTCGTACTCCTGGCGCATCCGCTTCAACTCGGCGCAGCAATACTCGTGCTGCTGGACGGCCATCTCCGTGAGCTGATGGACCCGCCGGAGGCTCTCGTCGTAGAGCGCGGTGACGAGGTCCCCCGACGGCGTCCCGTCACCTGGACCGCGAGCGACAATGTCGCCGTCGACGGCGGCGACGAAGCCGGTGCCGAGGTTGGGCTCGAGGAGCCCGCGGATCTGCTCGAGCTGATCCGCGGCGACGCCCTTGAGCTCGATCGCCGTCGCCTCGCTGCGGCCCTGTGGCCGGTAGATCCTGTAGGTGTAGTTTCGCCCCATCATCCCCTCGACCCCCACGTCACTGTACCGCGTCATGATGCGCGACGGCATGACCCGCTCGCGGGTCATGACCCTGCTCGCTGTCGCGCCCTGACTCGCGAGTCATCGCCCAGGCCGATGACCCGGGTCATGTGAGTCATGCCGATGACCCAGGTCATGCGCTCCAGGCCGCTCATCGAGTCACGGAAGTCATGCCGCTGACCCGGGTCATGCACGTCGCCGGCCGGTGCCAGCACCACTGGCAGCGCCCCTTCGCGCGCCCGGGTGACGTAGGATCGGAGCTGGCGTGGCGGCGGGGAAGTGGCTGGACGAAATTCGGGCTCGGGTCGCCGCGCGCGGTGTGGCCGTGGCAGACCTCGCGCGCGCGGCCGGTATGGAGCGGAGCAACCTCCGGCGCCTGCTCAGCAACACCGCCGCGACTCCACGACTCGGGACGGTGATGCGGCTCCTGGCGCCGCTTGACTCATGGGTCACGCCGCCGGGCGCCCGGACAGCCGGCGAGCTGATGCTGTTCCTGGACGGGGAACGAGACCGGCACGGGGCGAGCTGGGAGGCGCTCCTCGTCGGGAGTCGACTCGCAGCCGCGACGTTCACCGAGTACCTCAGCGCGACGCCGGAGCGGCTCCCGCTGGACGTGGTCCTGCACGTCGCCGACAGCCTCGAGATCGAGCTGAAGATCGCGGAGACCCATGACCCGCCGGCGGCGAGTCATGAGGCCGAGTCCACGAAGCGGCCGCGAAGGCGCGGTGGGTCACGCTCCTCTCGGGGGAGGTCGCGACCCGCGCCCCGTCCAACGGACCCGCTCGGCCCCGCGTCGGTCGCCCCGACGCCGCATCCCGTCGACACGACGCTTCCGCGCGAGCAGTCGTTCTCGAGTTCGCCTTGGCGGTTGTGTCCGCCCCGGCTCGGCCGTTACCGCGCCGCGCCTCCACCGCCGCCAGCTTCGCGCGCCCCGGCGGTCGCCCCCTACGTCCCGCCCGAGCCGACCTACGCGCTGGAGCATACGATCCTCCACGGCCTCGCCGACATGTCGCGCGGCACCTGGCGAGACTTGTTCTGCGGACTGCACGAGACCATCACCGGCACGCTGGACGCCCCGCTCGATTTCTTCGACGACCTGGCGACCCGGACAGAGCGGTGGCTTCGGCGATTCCGTCGTTCCGCGGACTCCAAACCACAGCCCCGGATCCAGGTCCCCGTCGAGGACGTGGATCCGATGCCCTTCGTGGATGCGTGGTGCGCGATGAAGTCCGACCCCGATCGGCAGACGACGCAGACCATTCATGACTGGGCAGGGCGGGCGTACGTGTTCCATCCTGCTGTCTCTGGCACCCACACAGTACAAATCCTGCTTGGCCAGGACGGGCGTCCGAACCGTCTCGCCGCGCTCATCGAAGTCACGTCCGACGACGGCCAGGTGATCGCCAGCCCCGATCTCCGACTCGAACTCAAGGTAGGCGACGCGGTCTACCCGTTCACGCACTACCACGCCGGTCCTGTGTTCGGCGGCATCGGGGTGAACAACCGGGTGTACCTGCTCGGCGCCATGTCGTCGATGCTCGCGCTCATTGAGGTTACGCGCTCGCGTGCGCGTACGGTCTGGGCCGGCTTTGCTGAGGATCTCGAGAAGACACCCCTCGAGGTCGCGCTCGCTGACGATCCGCCCGCGCCTATCAGCGACGACCGCGATCCCGACCGGGGTCCTGAGCGAGACGCGCCTCAGCATGCCGACCTGGAGGCGGAACTCGCTGCGGCTCGTCGGATGCTCGCCGAGGAACGTGCGCGCGGAGCCGCAGCCCAGCAGCGCGCCGACGAAGCGGCCGCCGCCCTGGCTTCGTCCGAGCGTGAGCGGATCGCCCTCCAACAACGACTGGAGGCGGGGCTCGCCGAGGCTCGCCGCGCGCTCGCAGAAGAACATACCCACCGGGCCGCGGCCCAGCGGCGTGCCGACGAGACGGCCATCGCTCTTGCGTTGTCCCAGCACGAGCGGCAGACCGTGCAGACCCAACTCGAGGCCGAGCGGTCCGCGCGCACCGAAGGTGAGCGATTGGTGGAAGCATCGGTCAAGGAGGTCGTCCGCATCATGCTGTTGATGCTGGTAGAGCTCACCGAGACGCGTCGGCGACTCGCCGAGACGGAGCAGGCCCTCCAGGACGCCAGTTCACCACGACGGGCGGCCAGCGCTCCTACGAACGACGAATCCTTGAACGAGCAGCCGCCGATCCCCGAACTCCCTGCGGGCGAAGTGGTCCCCCTTGAGGACACGACGACGGACGCGGCGGACGAGGCACCGCAAGCGCACGTCGAGGAGGTCGCGGCTTCGGCGCTTCACGTCGAGTCGCCGCGATCGTATTGCGTCACCATGCCCAGCAACGACCCGAGCGAGCAACCCGAGCCTGGGCCCCTCGAGTTCATCGCACCCGCAGCCCCGACAGAGAGCGAGCTGGACGGTGTGCCGGCGAATCAGCTCGACGACTTCAAATCCGAGGACGAGTACGAGGTTGAGGTGGCGTGCCCGACCATTCCAGCGGTGACCACCGAGATCGACGCTGCGCTCGCGGTCCGTCTCGAAGCCGCCTCCACCGCAACACCAGATATCGGCACCGAGTCGGCCTCGGTCGCTGACGGCGCGAGGGATCGTGGAGTAGTACCCGCCGCCCCGGAGCAGGGCGAGCCCGTCGGCGCAGCGGCGCGGCAGCATGTGGACGAGACTTCGGCGAACACGCGCGAGATGGAGGCGCCGCTCGACGCGGCGCCCGGGTTCGATATCAAGGCCGCAGCCGACGTCGCCCCCACGTCGACACCAAGCGGCAACCTCGGTCTGGCTCTGGCCGTTGACGTCGCGGGCGAAGCGAACTGCTCGCCGGATTCCGATCCCGCAGCGGCATCGCCCGCCCCAGCAGCGGTCCATGCCGATGACGAATCGCCAGCCTCTGCTACAACGCCCCATCGAATAGTCGTCATAGCGGGGCAGGACAGGCGGATCCTCGCCGACAAGATGGTGCCGGCGGAGCTTCTCGCCTTCGCCGTGAGTGCATGGATGCTGACGGCGCCCAACTGCCATATCTACGTCGATGGCTACCTCGTTTCAGATACGCTCCGCGCCACCGCAGGCGAGCCTGAGCGCGTCGCCGACCCCGACGCGGCGGTGATCGACCGCGAGAGCCGGGAAGATGGGCGTGCATCCCCCGTCGCGGCGACGGCACCGCCTTCTGAAAGTACCGTCACAGTCGAGCCTCAACCTCCGGCGACCGAGAGCACGGCGAAACGGAGAAGCACTCGAACTGTAACCGCGAGCACGCTCCCCAGCGTCGAGCCCCCACATCCCCCGGATCCCCCGAAGCCTCGACTCGCCAAGAGCCTCACGAAGAAGTGGCGACGCTAGCGGCAGGGCGGGGGGATTGGAGCCGTCATCTGGCACCCCAGCCCCGGCTGCTGAGGGGGAACAGCCCGGTTCTCCGGCGTCCGCGCGGCGGCCGACCTCGCGCTTGCGCCTCGACCGCGCGGCGGATAGCCTCGTCCCCCCATGCAGGTCATCCCCCACCGGGCGCCCTCCGCGGCGCGCCGCGTCCGCGCGACGAAATCCTGGGCCGACCTGCCCGAACCGGGACAAACTCGCGCCGTCACGATGGCCCGCCTCACCATCGGCGTCCGCGACACCGGCGCCTACAGCACCCGCGGCACCGGCAAGGGCGGCCTGCTCGCCGAGTCCGCCGCGATCTTGCGCGCCCTCCAGGCCGGCGCCGCGCCCGCCGAGATCCGCGCCGCCGTCCTCGCCGGCCGTCTCCTCCATCAGCGCGCCCGCGTCACCCGCGAGGGCATCTTCAAGCGTCTCGCGCACCGCCTGCTCGACCACGGCCAGCCGTGGATCTACGAGGCCCTGATCGCCGCCCTCGACCACGGCGAGCGCAGCCCCGAGTTCCTGTCCTCGCTCCTGCTGCGCTACGTCCTCCAGGACCGACTCGTCTTCGACTTCGTCACCGGCCCCCTGTGGGCGCGCTGGTGCGAGGGCCAGCGTAACGTCGACCGCGACGACCTCCTCGCCTTCTTCGACCAGGCCGCCGAGGACCAGCCCCAGGTCGCCCGCTGGACCGAGCCCACCCGCAAGCGCCTGGCCGGCGACATCCTCTCCTGCCTCCGCGACCTCGGCCTGCTCGAGGGCACCCAGCGCAAGCGGATCGTCCGCCCGCAGCTCCCGCTCTCCACGGCCGAGCACCTCCTGCGCGTGCTCGTCGCCGAGGGCAAGCGCGGCGCCGAGATCCTCGCCGAGCCGACCTGGCGGATCTTCCTCTGCACCCCGGGCGATGTCGCCGACGTCCTGACGCGCCTCTCGCACACCCGCCGGATCGGCTTCGAGCGCAGCGGCTCGCACGTCGTCCTGCACATCCCCGAGGCCTGGGAGACCGCCGCGTGACCGAGCACAACTGGCGCTGGGCGATCGGCGAGGCCATCGAGCGGATCCGCGGCCGCTACCAGCACATCGGCCGCAAGACCGGCGCGCCGTTCCTCGCGCTTGTCTACCCGCCCGACCAGGAGGTCGCCGTCCTGCACGAGTGGCGGACCCAGTCCTCCAGCCTCGGCCCCGACTTCGACCTCCACACCGTCAACGTCCTCGAGGTCACCCAGTCGGTCCTCGCCGACTTCGGCATCGACAACGTCCTCGATGCGATGCGCGACCCGATGCCCGGCTCCGACCCGATCGCCGATCTCGGCCGCGCCTGGCTCGGCGCCGTCGTCGACGCCGTCCACCGCGAATTCTCCCGCACCACCGCCGGCCGGCCCGTCCTCTGCCTCGAGCGCCTCGCCGCCCTGTACCCCGTCTGCGGCCCGCAGCACCTGATGCAGCAGATGTGGGACAGCGCGCAGAGCGACCTCGCCGGCCCGGTCCTCGTCCTCATCCCCGGCACCCGGGTCGCCGCGCGGGTCTACCGCTTCGTCGACCTGCGCGAGGAGTTCATGTACCGCGGCGACCTCATCTAACCAGCGCGAGAGCCCCTATGCATATCGGCGAGCTGTTCGAGACCCGAGTCGAAGACAAGATCGAGCCCGTCATCAAGGTCGGCGAGACCGGCGACGAGACCAAGCTGGCGCGGGAGATCGGCAGCTACGTCGTCACGCCGATGATCGAGAACTACCTCGACGACTTCCTCGAGCTCTACACCGACACCTTCCAGCAGAGCCAGACCGAGATCGGCGCCTGGATCTCCGGCTACTTCGGGTCGGGCAAGTCGCACTTCGCCAAGATCGCCGCCCTGCTCGCCGAGAACCGCGTCCTCGCCGGCACCTCGGCCGCCGAGCGCTTCGCCGCCCGAATCCCGCCCGACGCCCCGCGCCGCGCGTCGATCGAGCGCTCGCTCAAGCGGCTCCCGCAGTGCGACACGTCCGTCCTCGCGTTCAACCTCAACACCCTCGCCGACAGCAAGACGCGCCCGCTCCCGCAGCTCCTCCTGTCCGAGTACTACAAGTGGCTCGGCTACAGCACCAACTTCATCTACGCCCGGGTCATCGAGGCCGAGCTCGACCGCGAGGGCAAGCTCGGCGCCCTCCACGCTGCCTTCGAGCGACGCGCCCGCAAGTCGTGGTCTGAGGCGCAGAAGAACCCGTCCTTCTACAGCAAGGCGATGTCCGAGGCCGCCGTCGAGGTCGCCCCTGACGTCTTCCCCGACGTCGCCTCCGTCCAGCAGGCCCTCGACCAGGCGAAGCAGGGCGAGCTGTACAACGTCGGCTTCCTCGTCGAGAAGATCCTCGCCGACCTCCAGCGGCGCCGTGAGCAGCGGCGGCGCCCCCAGCGGCTCATGCTCGTCCTCGACGAGTCGGGCCAGTGGATCGAGAGCGACCAGGGCCGCCTCTCGCAGCTCCAGGCGCTGATCGAGGAGGCCGCGATCCGGGGCCAGGGCCAGATCTGGATCGTCGTCACGACCCACGGCGACATGGGCTCGATCCTCAAGGAGGCCCAGGCGCTCCAGTCGGACATGAAGAAAATCGAGGGCCGCTTCCGCTTCAAGTTCGCCCTCACCACCGAGAACATCGAGCAGGTGCTCGCCGACCGCCTCTTCCGCAAGACCGTCGCCGGGCGCGCGAAACTCCAGGAAGACTACGCCGAGCGCGGCGGCGTCCTGCGTGGCCTGGGCGAGCTCGCCGACACCGCCCAGACCCTGCCGGCCTGCACGGCCGACAGCTTCCCCGTCTACTACCCGTTCTTCCCGTACCAGATCCACGTCATCCCCGATCTGGTCAAGGCGCTGCGCTCGCGCGGCGGCCGCGGCGAGCAGCTCTCTGGCTCGACCCGCACGCTGTTGGCGATCACCCAGGACATCCTGCGCGACGGCCGGCGCAAGTACCTCCAGGAGCCGGTCGGCCAGCTCGTTAGCTTCGACGAGGTCTATCACAACCTCGCCGGCGAGGGCGAGGTCAGCCCCGACGTGCGCACCGACCTGAGCCGCGTCCGCGACAAGGTCCCCGGCTGCACCGAATGGACCGCGCCCGTCGCCGAGGTGCTCTACCTCCTGCGCGAGCTACCCTACGTCCCGCGCACCGCGGCCAACCTCGCGCGCCTGCTCGTGCGCAGCGTCGACGACGACCTCCAGATCGTGCTGGCCCGCGTCGAGCCCGAGCTCGACCGGCTGATGAAGGCGAAGCTGGTCGCGCGCAACGGAGACGAGTTCGAGTTCCTCACCGGCGAGCGCCGCACCTTCGAGGACGAAGTGAGCTCGACCGAGGAGCAGCAGTACCGCAGCCGATCCGAGCGCGAGCTCGGCCTGCGCCAGCGCTTCATCGGCACGACGGCCAAGCCCGAGTGGCGCTCGTGGTTCAAGATCGAGGAGATCCCGTTCGAGGGCCAGGCTTTCCGCTTCGCGCTGTGGATCGACGGCGTCCGGGTCAGCGCCGAGGCGCCGGTCAGCATCCACATCTTCACGCCGCTCGCCGGTCGCGCCCTGCACGAGATCGAGTCGCAGAGCATGCGCGAGGACGCGGCCAACGCGATCTTCCTCGTCTGCGGCCGGATCAACCGCTTCGAGGAGGAGCTCGCCCGCTTCCTCGCCATGGCCGAGGTCATCCAGCGCTGGAAGAGCGACCCTCGCAAGAGCGACGACGCCAAGCGGCTCGCCCACGAGCACGAGGGCGACAGCCTCGAGAAGCTCAAGAAGCGGATCCTCGACCACCTCCGCGAGGGCCTGCGCACCGGCAACCTCGTCTTCCGCGGCAGTCCGCGCCTGATCGCCATCCCCGCCAGCAAGGCGACGCTCTTCGAGGCCCTCCGCGCCGAGCTCGTCGACTACTGGAAGATCCTCTACCCCAACTTCCCCCTCATGCCGGTGCGCATCGAGAACGAGGAGCGCGCGATCAAGGACGCCCTCGCCGGCGAGCCGCCGTCGACCCGCGACGCCGCCGATCTGAAGCTCTACGACAAGGCCGGCAAGCTCGATCCGAACGCCACGCTGAACTCGGCGATCCGCGTCCAGCTCGCCGCCGCCAACCGCCGCGGCGAGCGCCTGCACGGCCGTGCGCTCCTCGAGTTCTTCGACAACCCGCCTTACGGCTGGAACACCAACGCGGTCCGCGTCGCCGTCGCCGCGATGGTCCGCGCCGGCATGCTCAAGGTGATCGTCGGCAAGCGCGCCCTGCAAGACCCCGGCGATCAGGTGCTGTGGGACGAACTGCGCCTCGCCAAGCGCTTCGACAAGGTCGAGCTCGAGCTGGTCGTCGTCGAGGTCTCCCTCGACGGCCTCAGCGAGACCAAGAAGTTCCTGATGAAGGAGCTCGGCCTGCGCAAGCTCGACGAGACCCCCGCGGCGCTTGCGAACGCCGCCGGCACCCTCGCCGCCGACCTGGCGAAGCAGGCCGAGACGATCCGCCTGTGGGCGGAGACGGCCGGCGTCACGCTCCCGAAGGTGTACGAGGACGGCGTCCTGGCCTGGCAGCAGATCATCGACCAGCCGGAGCCGAACGAGCGCGTGCTCAAGGTCCACGCCGGCAGGGAGGTGCTCAGCGCCGGCCACAAGGCGATCCGTCACCTCACCGACTTCGTCACGCGATACCGCGAGCAGTTCCGCGAGATGGATCAGCTCGTCAAGCAGCTCACCGCCATCGAGGACCACATCCCCGCGGATCACGCCCTGCGCAAGTTCCTCGACGAGCACGGCACCGCCGTGGCCCACGGCACGCTGACCGACGCCGACATCTGGAAGCAGATCGCCGCACTCTTCGGCCAGGCGCGCGCCGAGCTCCCGAGCTTCCTCGCGCCGTGGCGCGACGAGGCTCGCGGCGCGCTCGAAACCGCCCTCGCCGACATCCCCGCCGGGCTGCGACGTCGCAACATCGACGCCGGCCGCGAGGCCGAGTTCGCCGGCCCGGTAAGGCAGCTCCTCGCCGACCTCGACCGCGATCGTCCGCCGAGCGCCGTGATCGCGTTGCCCGACCTCGCGCGCAGGTGCGTCCGCACCCTCGAGCTCGCCCTCGATGCTGCGGCGCAGGCCGACGAGCCGCGCAGAGGCGGCGGTTGCGGGGGCGGTGGTGGCGGCGGAGGCATTGGCCCCGACGACGAAGTCTACGAGCCCGAGGACGACGACACGGAGACGCCGCCCCGGCACCGCCACGTCAGTACGACGACGAGGATCCGCACCATCGAGGACTGGGAGGCCCTGCGCGACCGCCTCGACAGCGAGATCCGGCGGCTCCTCGCCGAAGGCTTTGAAGTCGAGCTCGACGGATGACCCCCGAGCACAAGAAGATCCTCCGCGCCCTCGTGCTCGAACTACGAGCCGAGCTCGAGGGCTTCGAGAACAACGCGGGCCAGTGGCAACCCGGCGACCTCGAGCGCCGCCTCGTCGAGCTCGGCGTCCGCCGTGATCGCGAGCCGAGCCCGCGCGACGAACTCCCGCGCCACGCCGACATCCGCGCGCGCGAGACCTTCATCCGCGCGCGCGAGACCTTCGACGCGTACCTGGATCTTCGCCTGAAGGCCGCCCTCGACGACGAGATCGCCGAGCACGCCCGCCGCGAGTCCCAGGGCCGCGGTCGCGGCAAGCGCGCGGAACCGCCTATTGAGCTCCCCGCCGACGAACGCGCCGAGATCCTTCAGGGCAGCGTCGATGCTTTCATCCGCGAGTCCGCCTACACCTGGGCCAACCGCCTGCTCGCCCTCCGGTGCATGGAGGCCCGCGGTCTGATCGACGAGGTCGTGCTGCAGAAGGACGTCTACGGCGGCAAGTCGCTCGCCCACTGGCGCTTCGTCCAGCGCGACCCCGCGGCCGCCGAGGGCGAGGACGAGGGCCTCTTCGCCACCCTGCTCGCCGCCTTCGAGCTCCACGCCGAGCGCCTCCCGCGGGTCTTCCACCCGGCAGCCCCCGGCCTCGCGCTGCGCCCGACGCTCGCCGCCCTGCGCCGCTGCCTCGCGCTGCTCTCCGGCACGCAGAAGCCGCGCAGCGCCGACCCGGCCGACGACGCGGTGTTCTCCGCCCCAGACGCGCTCGGCTGGGCCTACCAGTTCTGGAACACCGACACCAAGGAGCGGGTGTTCGCGGCCGTCCGCACCAAGAGCGCGAAGATCGAGGGCGCCGACATCATCCCGGCGACCCAGCTCTACACCGAGCCGTACATGGTGCGCTTCCTGACCCAGAACTCGCTCGGCGCGACCTGGGCCGCGATGCACCCCGACACCCGCCTCGCCGAGCGCTGGGACTACTTCGTCCGCGACGCCGACCGCCCCTCGATGCAGCCGCGGTCCGCCGCGACCCTCACCGTGCTCGACCCCGCCTGCGGCTCGGGCCACTTCCTGCTCGCCGCGCAGGCAGACCTCTGGGACATGTATGAAGAGGAAGGCGCATTCGCCGGCGATCCGGTCGGCCGCGCCCGCGCGATCCTCGAGCGCAACCTCTACGGCCTCGACATCGACGAGCGCGCGGTCCAGATCGCCGAGGCCGCCCTGTGGATGGCCGCCGCCGAGAAGCTCCTCGAACACCAGGTCGACCTCCACGAGCGCGACGCCGGCGGCCACCTCCCGCTGTCCGGCGTCCAGATGAACCTCGTCGCCACGAACATCCGCCTCCCCGGCGAGGGCGAACAGCTCGAGGCATTCCTCAAAAAGCACCCTGACGCCGCGCCGCTGCGCAAGGCGCTTTCCGAGGTGTTCCGCGGTCTCGCGCACGTCGACGAGCTCGGCTCGCTCGTCAAGATCGAGGGCCCCGTCGACGATCTGCTGAAGCAGCTTCAAAAGGAACACGAGCGGACGCGGGCATATGGCGGCGTCCAGACCGATCTCCTCCGCTCGACGACCGCTCAGGGCGCCCTCCCGCTCGGGGTCGAGAGCTACGAGGTCTGGAAAGACCGAACGCTGCGCCGCCTCGAGGCCCACTTCGCCGCCGAGGCCGTCGACGCCGACCTCTCCCGCCGCTTCTATGGCCAGGCGGCCGGCAAGGCGCTCCAGGCGTTCGACCTGCTCAGCCGCCGCTACGACGTCGTGCTCGCCAACCCGCCCTACATGGGCTCGAAGAACATGGGCGAGGTGCTCCGCCCCTACGTCGAGGCCCACTACGCGCCCGGCAAGCGCGACCTTTACGCGGCCTTCATGCTCCGGTGCCTCGAGCTTTGCACTCACGGCGGCGCCGTCGCCATGGTGACCCAGCACTCGTGGATGTTCCTGCGGTCCTACGCGGACCTGCGCTCCCGTCTCGTACCTCTCCCGGTCAAGCCAGGCGAGGAGCCCCAGTTGGTCGAGAAGGGGATCCTGCACGAGCAACACGTGGCCTTCCTCGCTCACCTCGGCCGTTACGCCTTCTCCGAAATCGGAAACGCGGTCGTGGCGCCCGTGCTCTTCGTCCTCCGCAACACGCCGCCAGATGAGGGTGCGCGGGCATGGTCGTGCCGGCTGAATCTTCCCCGCGAGGCGCAGCTACAGGCCGACCTCCTTCGCGCCGCAGCACATGACTCGACGCAGCCGTACGTGTTTCAGCCGCGACAGGCCCAGATCCTCCAGATCCCGCAGCGGCCGCTCGCCTACTGGCTCCGCGAGCACTTCTATCAGATCCTCGCCGGACCGAAGCTCGGCCAGGTCGCCAAGGTAGCCCAGGGCATGGCGACGGCCGAGGATGGCCGCTTCGTCCGATTCGTCTGGGAAGCGCCCCGCACGACGTGGACCTACGTTCGTCCGCAAGATGGGCGTTGGGCTCCATTTGACAAGGGCGGCGGCTACGTCCGGTGGTTCGGCCATCAGTGGTGGTTGGTCGACTGGCAGCACGACGGCGCCCGCATCAATGGGACTCCGGGTCCGCGTGTTCAGAATACGCAGTATTTTTTCCAGGCTGGCTGGAACTACAGCCGAATGGCCCAGGGGGCAATGGGCGCCCGTTTTCAGGACCAGCCCGGAGCTTTCTCCGACAAGGGCCCAGGCATCTTTTTCAAGTCCGAGCGAACCGCGCACTACTGCAATTGCCGCATCTTTTCCTTCTTCGTCCGCACGAGCTCGCCGAGCCTCGCGTTCGAGGTCGACTCGGTCGTTCGCGCGCCAATCCCGGCCATGACTCCCGGGTCTCCCGAACCGCGGATTGCAGCCGGCACTCTCGTGCAAGGCAAGCGCGCGCTCGCCTCGCGTGACCTGACCGAGCGCGCCTTTAACTCGCACCTCGGCTCTGCCCCAACGATGCGCTCGTGGGTCCGCGACGTTCTGCTCCAGACCTTCGCCGAGTCAGCTGTGCTCCACACCCTCGAGGGCGAGTCCGAGCGCGACGCGTTCGCGGCCTACGGCCTCGACAAGGCCGACACCGCCACGATCACCGCCGAGGTCGGCACGCCCGCCGGTTGGTTCGGTCTCGTCGACGACCACACCGACACCGACGCGCTCACCTGGCCGCCCGGTTGCACTGCGCCGGCGCTCCCGGCCGCGCGTGTCCAGCCGCCTCCGGGCCCCACCCTGCGAGCCGCCCTCGAGGCAGGCCCCGGCAGCGTCGGCGCCGGCGAGGACGACGACAGCGACGACAGCGACGACGACGCCGACGAGGGCCTGACCGGCAAGCCGATCCCGGCCGAGACCTTCCTCGAGGCCCTCGCGCAGCGGTTCGGCGTCCACCCGATCTCGCTCCACAGCCTCCTCCGCGCCGGCATCGAGTCGGGGGGCTGGCGCTGCCCGCCCGAGGAGCAGCGTCTCGTCCGCGATCGCCTCACGGTGATGATCCTGCACCTGCTCGGCCACCAGTGGCCCACGCAGGTCGCGGCCCGCGAGCCGCTGCCCGAGTGGGCCGACGGCGACGGCATCATCCCGATCACCGAGGGTACCCACGAGGACACGCTGCTCACCCGCATGCGCGCTCGTCTCGCCGCCGAGTTCCCTGGCTCCACCCTCCCCGAGATCGAGCGCGACATCGCCGAGCTGATCGGCCAGTCGCTCGAGGCGTGGATCGAGGGCGGCTTCTTCCGCCACCACTGCAAGAAGGAGCAGTTTCGCCGCCGGCCCGTCGCCTGGCAGCTCCAGTACACGGCGCCCGAGGTCGGCGTCGTCTTCGCCTGCTTCATCCACTTCCACGCCCTCAACGCCGACCTCCTGCCCAAGCTGCGCAACCACTACATCGGCCCGCAGCGCACAGGCGCGGAGACCGAGCTGCGTGGGCTCGACGCCCTCCCGAAGCCGAAGCTCAACGACAATCAGAAGGACCGCATCACCACCCTCGAGAACCAGATCACCGCCCTGCGCAAGCTCGACGACGAGCTCGGCAAGCTGATCGCCCGCGGCTTCTTCACCCGCGAGCTGGCCGGGTACGCCATCGACGACGCCGCCGAGAGCTACCTCGCTCAGCTGCTCGCCGCGCTCGCCCAGCGCCTCGCCGCCACCTTCCCGGCGGGAGCGCTGGAGGCACCCGCCGCGACCTACCTCCGCGCCGTTGACGAGGCCGCCGCACGCGCCCGCAAGGACATGCCGGACACGCTCTTCGGCGGCGGCGAAGATGCGGACGCGAGCCCGCGCGTTGTCGGCTTCGAGGAGTTCCGCGCCGACCTGCGCCGCGACCTCGAGGCGCTCGCCCGCAACCTCCCCGGCAACTTCGACGAACTCCTCAGCCTCGAGCGCAACCGCGCCAAGTCGATCGAGGCCGACGCCGAAGCCCTCGTCGGCGTCGCTCCCGATGCCGCCGACCTGGCCGATCTCCTCGATTCCACCCGCACGCGCCCCACCTTTACCTTGGACCAGGCCGACCTGCTCGCCAGCGGCGACCCCAAGGTCCTCGCCGCAGCCGCCCGCGTCCTGGACACCCACAAGGCCGCTCTCCACGCCGTCGTGTTCACCTACCTCCACACCCGCCTGAAGACCGCGGTCGCCGAGCGCTGCACGGCTGCCTACGCCAACATCCCGCGCCGCTACTTCTCCGTGAAAAAGCAGCGCGCCGTCGATGTCCACGAGGCCGAGCTCCTCGCCATCGCCCGCGCCTGGCTCACGGCGGCCTGGGACTACGTCCACGCCCTCGCCAGCGACTTCGCCGTCCACGACGAGTTCAGCGCCCTCGCTCCTGGCCGTGCCCCCCCGCGCGACCTGCCCGCCTTCATCCGGCAGGAGCAGTCCTACGCCCCCGACCTCAACGACGGCGTGCGCGTCAACATCGCCCCGCTCCAGCAAGCCCGCCTGCTCGCGGCCGACGTCCTCCCGGCGAAAGACCTCGACAAGGCCCTCAAAGACCGCGCCCGCTGGCGCAGCGACGAACGTCGCTGGTGCCGCAGCGGCCGCCTCCCGCGCCCCGGCTGGTGGCCGGAGACGACATGAGGTCAACCATGCGGACCACGATCTTCACTGTTCCGCCTCAGGATTCGTGGTTCGCGCGCGGAACCAAGCATCACATCGGTCTTCCCCCAGACCTTGTAGACGTAGTGCGGGCGTGGGCAATACCGCTCGGACTGGAGCGTCAACCCAGCGTTCGTGTGGACATTTTTGCGAATGAGACACCCGCCAAAAATGGCGCTTTGAACTTTAGTTCAGGCTATTTGACGGGCGTCAAAACCCTGTTCAATAAGCTGTCGATCCGGCAGGACAGTTCCGAGAGACCCACGCTCCTGGCGCGTCTTCATTTTCTCGAGGACAAGCCTCAGATCTTCAGGATCCTCCGGAGAATTTGTGGGCGACATAGCTGTCTGATGGGACAGCTATGTACCGGGGTAGTATAGGTTGGGTGGGTCAGAGGAACCGATGTATCAGCGGTGGTTCGGGCAGGTGGCCGAGGCCGTGGTAGAGGGCTGTGGTCGTGACGTCGTAGCTGCGGAAGCCGTAGGAGCGGCGGACGATGAGCTTGAGCTTGTTGTTGAGGCCCTCGACGGCGCCGGAGGAGATGACGCCGCCGGTGCGGAACCAGTTGAGGATGAGGTCGGCGTGCTTCTCGAGGGTGCGGGCGACACGGGCGAGCGGGGGCAGTTTGGAGGCTTTGGCGCGGCGGCACCAGCCGACCAGGAAGAGGCAGGCGCGGGCCGGGCTGAAGAAGTCCCACAGCTGGCGGAGGTCCTCCTTGAGCAGGTAGGCGCGGACGGACTTGAGGTTGGCCTTGACGAGCTCGGCGAGGGAGGCGTGCTGCTTGTCGGTCAGGTTCTCGGGCGACTTGAGCAGCAGCCAGCGCTTTCGCTTGAGGATGGTCTTGCCCTCGGCGCCGAGCTGCCGCACTTCCTGCCGGCGGACCTCGTCGACGGCCTTGTGGACGTTGGCGACGATGTGGAATCGGTCGAGCACGTTGAGCGCCCACGGGACGCGCTCGCGGACGACGTTGAGGTACGGCTGCCACATGTCGGACGCCACCGCGCGGAGGTTCTTGGCGGCGTCGCCGAACCAGTCGAAGAAGGCCCGCAGGGTCTCTTCCTTGCGCTCCTGGCCGAGCCACAGCAGGCGCCTGCGGCCCTCGTCGAGCGCGTACACGGCGGTCAGGTACTTCGGTCCCTTGAGCCACATCACCTCATCGACACCTATCGCCTCCACGTCGTCGATCTTGCGGTGCAGAAGACCATAGGCGACCGCCATCTTGACCGCCGCGAACACGGTGTCCCACGTCACGTGGAACGCCCGCGCGACCTCCTTCCAGCTCATCCGCTTGGCCCAGCCCGCGAGAAACCACGCGAAGCTCGTGGTGATCCGCTGCTTGCCCGTCGCCCACGGCACCGCCTCGACGACGGGGACCTTGCAGGTCGCGCAGGAGATCCGCCGCATCGCGTACAGGAAGAACACGACGATCCCCCATAGCGGCACGAACTGGAACTGGCGCTCCGGCAGCGTGTCGTAGGTCGGCCCCGGCGTCCGGCACCGCGAGCAGATTCCTCGGCTGCGCCTGGCAGGTCGCAGCCAGACCCGCAGTACCGGCCGCCGCCGGTCGCGCTCCAACGCGACGCGGTCGTACACGAACCCCTTGTGTTTCTCGACGAAGTTGAGCAGAGTCTTGAGCTGCACCGTGCGCCGTCCCTGGCTGCGTTGTTGTGTGGTAACTCGACTCTACCATGGGGACGCACGGTGCATCTCGCGTGCCGCCGAAGGGCGAGCCCGTCAAGGGTGAACTCGCTGCGCTCGCCGCCTCCGGCGGCCCTTGACCGCCTCGCCCTCCGACGGCGCTCAGCTCTCAAGCCGAGAAGGCGAGGCCTTCTCGGCTACGCCCGAGCTGGTCGAAAAGACAGAATATCCACCCACAAATTCTTCGCAGGAGGCGATCTTCTTTCGGCGTCTTCGGGAGGAGGATCTACGAGAGGAGGAACCGCCGGAAGCTCCGGCGCAACGTCCGCTCCTTCCATTCTCCGAGAAATGCGAGGATGCCTATCTGGTCGGTCTAAAGGCTTCTGTTCAAGTGCGAACGAAGGCGCACGAGAAGCTCCTGAACGCGTTCGCAAGATTTTTGCGAATGCTTGGCCACGTTCCGACCTACAGCAAGTCGATCGACCTGGCACTTCAGAATCCGCCATTAATCGTGGAAGCTAAGGCAATCAGGGACAATAACTGGACAGAGTGCGTCAGAGGCGCCGTGGCTCAGCTTCATGAGTATCGCTACTTCAACGAGAGTCTTCGTCACGCGAACCTCCTCTTCCTCGCCTCCCAACCTGTGCCTGACCACTGGGCACGATACCTCAAGAACTATCATCAGATCCGGTCTGCTTGGCCTGTGCAGGAAATGTTTCATGTAGAGGATCTGGATGAACTTCTACCGGTATTCCTGAACCGCAAGAAGCCCTGCGTGTCTGTGTGCCCGCCACCGCCGGGAACTGAGCAGGAGGCGAAGAAGTGACTCAAGAGACGTCTCTCAAGAGTTGGCTCATCGGCCAGATCAAGTCCGCGTTGCCGGCCAAAGGCGGCGCGGGTCGTTTCATGATCTGGTGCGACCCCGACCGCGAGTGGATCGAACTCCTGCGCATCGCCGCCGATGCTGCCGGCGTCGAGCTCTGGGCCCCCGCGCCCGGCGAGCCCGACCCGCACGAGCTGGCCCTGCGCGACCGCTTCCACCGCGAACCGCGTCGCCGACGGATCGTCTGGCTTCCCCGGACGCGCGCCGAGATCACCTACTTCAAGGTCTACGAGCTCGAGGCCGACGTGTGGATCCGAGGTCTCGCCGAGGCCCTCTCGGACTACGGCGTGCCGGTCGCGCGCCGTCACGAGGCCGAGCTGCGGCCGATTCTCCATCTACAGGCACGCAACTTGTTCGACCAGCCGCGCTCGGCCTGGGACGACCTGACCCCGAGCGCGGCCAAGGGTGCCCTCTTCGACGACGGCCGGCTCCTCGATGTCCTCACTGCTGAGCGCGACATGTTCCCGGACCTCCGCGCCGAGGGTGTCTTCGCAGTCTTCGCCGGTCGCGTCATGGAAGACCTTGGCCTCCCGGACCCCGACAAGACCCCGGAGTCGGACTGGCGCATCGAGTCCATGCGGCGGCTCTTGCTCATGGAAGCGGCCAACAGCGGCGGAACACCCCCGCTTGGCGCGCGCGAGCTGCCCGCCGGCCGCGTGCGCGAATACGCCCTCAAGCTCTTGCAGCGGTGCATGCACGACATCCGCCTGGTCGCGGGCTTCGAGCGGGCCGTCCACGAGGCCGAGCGCCACCTCGGCCTCGACACCTGGGCGCGCAGCCAGTCGAGCCCGCCGCGGACCACGGCCTCCCGTGCCGTCGAGGAGGCGTTGCTGCGCCACCAGATCGATCGCTTCGAGTCGATCGACGATGTCTTCCTCCTCGCGCGCGAGCTGGCCGCCGGCTTCAGCGACATCGCCGGGCGAGCGCAGGGCTTCTGGGGCAGCCGCGCGGCCCATCCGGTCGCCTGGCGTCAGCTCAAGGAGCTCGCCGACGCCGCCTGCACCCTGACCCATTTCCGCGACAGCGAACATTCGTGGGCGACCGCGCGCGACATGATCCTCGCGTACGCCCACGACCTCTGGCGCCTCGAGCGAGCCGGCGAGCTGCTCTTCCGCGAGGTGCCCGGCATCGCGGATCCGCTGCACCGGATCCGCGCGCGCCTGCGCAAGGCGTACCAGCGAACCATCGACGACCTCGGCAGGCAGTTCTCCCAGCGCCTCGACGCCGCCGGCCCCGACCTCGACATCCCCAGCGCGGGCGAGCGCGTGCTGAAGGAGCTCGGCGCGAAGAAGCAGCCGACCGCCCTCGTGATCCTCGACGCGTTCCGCTTCGAGCTCGCCCGCCGGCTCGCCGAGCAGCTACAACTGCACGACCCGCCCGAGCGCCTCGAGGTCGACCCCGCGCTCGCCCCGATCCCGAGCATCACCGCGCTCGGCATGCCCTTCGCGCTCCCGATCCCCCGCAGCGCGCTGACCGTCTCCTACACCACCGGCAAGCGCCCCCAGTGGAGCGTCACGGCCGAGGGCTCGTCCGACGACCTCACGGTCGCCGAGCACCGCCGCCGCTGGCTCGTCAAGAAGGGCGGGGCGAAGGCGTGCCTCACGACGCACGAGGTCCTCGAGGGCGCCAGGCTGCGCGAGCTCGGCGACGCGCAGAAGCTCATCATGGTCTACGGCGACGAGTTCGACCGCGACGGCCACGAGGGCGCGCTCGAGCTCAGCGGCGCCGAGGATCACCTCAAGCGCTACACGCAGGTACTCCGCGCCCTTCGCGCCGCCGGGTACACGCGGGTCATCGTCACCACGGATCACGGCTTCTTCCACTGGAAGCCCGACGACGACGAGCGCGAGGATCTGCCCCAGGGCGACATCGTCTATCAGTCCCGCCGGGCCGTCGCCGGTCGCGGCCTCTCGCACGCGACCGGCCTTCGGCTTCCCGTCCCGCGCAGCGACCTCGAGGTCGTCGTCCCGCGCAGCGTCAACGTCTTCCGCACCTACGGCGCCGTCGGCTTCCTCCACGGCGGCGCGACCTTGCAGGAGCTCGTGATCCCGGTCGTGGTCGCGGTCTGGCCCGCCAAGCGCAAGAAGACCCCGGTGTCGCTCCACAAGATCGAGCCGATCACCACCTTGCAGCCGCGCATCGAGGTCGTTTCGGGCTTGCAGGGCGAGATCTTCGCCGGCGGCGCCTACCTCCCGCGCCGAGTCCTGGTGCGGGTGTCCTCGCCGGCCGGTCTTCTCTTCCAGCACCACGAGCCGGTCACGGTCGACCCGCAGGGCAAGCCGACCGTCGTCACGCTCAAGCTGGTCGACCCGAAGCCCGACGTCCCGGTGAACACCACGCTCCGCATCGAGGTCCGCGACGCCGACAACGACGAATTCCTGCTGGGCCAGGACACCATTCTCAAGGTCGAGATCAACAGTGACTGGGACTGATCCGAACACCAACGCCTCCGAGGGCTCGTGGATCGACCCGCTCGACGAGCAGCTCGTGGCGGCCTTCCCGGGCCGCGTCGTCCGCAAGGACCTCGTCCACGCCCTCAAGGTCGGCTTCAACATCCCCGTCTACGTCCTCGAGTACCTGCTGGGCAAGTACTGCTCGACGACCGACGAGGTCCAGATCCGCGAGGGCCTCGACATGGTCAAGCAGACGATCGCCGAGCGCGTCGTGCGGGCCGACCAGGCCGAGCTGATCAAGTCCCGCCTCCAGCGCAGCCGGTCGATGAAGCTGATCGACCTCGTCACCGTTACTTTCGACGAGAAGGACCAGGGCGGCAAGTACTGGGCCGCCCTGGCGACCGCCGGCCTGACGAAGATGCACATCAGCGAGGAGGTCGTGCACAAGTACGAGCGCGTCCTCACCGGCGGCGTGTGGTCGAACGTCGAGATTACGTACGACGACACCCTCGTCCACGGCACCGTCACGCGGCCGTTCGTCCTGAGCCGCATGCAGCCGATCCAGATCGCTAGCGCGCGGCTCGACGAGTTCCTGACCGCGCGCGCGTCCTTCACCCGCGAGCAGTGGGTCGACGTCCTGCTGCGCACGATGGGTTACGAGCCGACGCACCCCGACTTCACCTGGCGCCGCAAGCTGCTCTACCTGCTGCGCCTGGTGCCAATGGTCGAGAAGAACTACAACCTGATCGAGCTCGGCCCGCGCGAGACCGGCAAGTCGTTCGTGTTCCGCGAGCTGTCGCCCTACGCGATCTTGCTCTCGGGCGGGCAGGGCACCGTCGCCGACCTGTTCGGCTGGAAGCACCGCAAGGACAAGGCCGGCCTCGTCGTCCGCTACGACCTCGTCGCCTTCGACGAGGTCGCCGGCTCGTACTTCAAGAACGAGTCCGAGAAGCAGATGTTCAAGGGGTACATGGAGCAGGGCTCCTTCTCCCGCGGCGACGACAAGGGCACGATCAGCGCCGACGCCGGCATCATCTTCAACGGCAACATCGATGGCAACGTCGAGGCGATCGCCCGCACGACCCACCTGTTCACGGCGCTGCCGGAGTCCGTCCGCAATGACACGGCGTTCCACGATCGCTGGCACGCCTACCTGCCTGGGTGGGAGATGCCGAAGCTGCGGCCGGAGCACTTCACGCGCCACCTCGGCTTCATCGCCGACTACATCGCCGAGATCTTCCACAACGAGCTGCGCCGCCTGAACTTCACCGACCTCGCCGACCAGCACTTCGCGCTCGGCAACCATGTCGGCCAGCGCGACCGCAAGGCCGCCCTGCGCACCGTCTCGGGCCTGGTCAAGCTGCTGCACCCCGACGGCAAGTGCAACAAGGACGAGCTCGGCGAGTATCTCGACTTCGGCCTCGAGCTGCGCCGGCGCGTCAAGGAGCAGCTCAAGCGGATCAACCCGATCGAATTCTCGCGCGTCAACCTCTCGTTCATCGACAAGCAGACCGGCGAGGAGCGCTTCGCCGAGTGCGCCGAGCTCGGCGCGATCCGCCTGATCCCCGAGGGCCCGCTGCCGCCCGGCGACGTCTTCAGCGTCGGCGTCGACCCCGGCACCGACCGCGTCGCCCTGTTCAGGATCCAGGCCGCCTCGGTCCCCGGTACCGGCCGATTCAACCTCGTCGGCGTCACCTCCAAGGACATCCGCGAGAGCGCCAAGATGGCCTTCGACTACCTGCGTGCGAATGGCAAGCGCGTCGGCCTCGACCGCGACTTCGGCGGCTACGACCTCAACATCCAGGTCATGAGCCCGATGCACGGCCGCGACACGCCCGACCTCGGCGTCGCGTTCTTCATCGCCATCCTGTCGGCGATGGTCGGCCGCAACATCGGCGCCGGCCTGGTCGTCCTCGGCCAGATGTCGATCCACGGCGTCCTCAGCCGCATCGACAACCTCGCCGACCGCCTCCGCGTCTCCATGGACTCTGGCGCGACCAGGGTCATGATCCCGACGACCAACGCCGCCGACCTCGGCAGCATTCCCAGCGAGCTGCTCGACAAGCTGCGCGTGGAGTTCTACTCCGACCCGATGCAGGCGGCCTTCAAGGCGATCGTCGACGCGTAGTACCGACCTGGCGGGCCCAACTCACCACACGGGAGGTTGCGGAACGTACTTGAAGCTGCACTCCGGGACAGCGTCGGCCGGGAGATTCAGGCCCAGACGCGGACCCATGTGATCCTCGTAGTACAGCGTGTGCTGTCCGGCGACCGTGCGAAGGCGGAACGTTCCGGTGTGGACGGACAGGCAGCACCCCGGAACCCGTACTTCGAGGATCTCGTGACACACGGATTCGCGGGCGCCCGGGATGAGATCGATCTCGATCACGGGTCTACGATCCCCCACCTGGATGGTGCGGACCATGTGGACCTGCGGTTGGACCGAGCAAGGGACCTCGTGGGAGGCGGAGCTCGGCCGAGTCGGGGCTGTGACAGGAGGCGTGGAGCTTGGCCGAGTCGGGGCTGCGGTGGCAGTGACAGGAGGCGTGGAGCTTGGCCGAGTCGGGGCTGCGGCGGCTGTGACAGGAGGCGGCCCGGTGAAGAGGGGCGACTTGGTCGGGGGGGCGGCTGCCCACGAGATTGCTTCCGGCACCGGCGAGACCGGCGAGGGCTCGGCCGCCGTGTTGGTGGATTTCATCCAATCGTCCCAGTGGTCGATGTCGTCCCAGTCAGCTCCCCGGCGCCGAGGTTTGTAATGGAGGAACGAGCCGTCGTTCTCGTTCTCCTCGGCGGCGGGGTCGCCATTGTGCCGGGCGTCCTCTTGCACGTCCACAGGGGGTTGGGTGGTGATCGCGCCCTGCTGCGTCTGCCACGGCGCCCAGGCCGGAGCCTCCGACGACGGCGACGGCGGGGACGACGACGGCGACGGCGAGCGGCCCGGTGCTCCCTTGGGTGACTCCGCGCCCGCCGCGACGCTCGAATGCGCGGGGGCAGGATCGCACGGTCGGACGGTGAGTTCGCAGTCGGCGGCGGCCGCCAGGCGAAGCATCGTTCGGAGCTTGGGATTGAGCGTCGGACGACGCAGCATCTCGGAGTAGTGGGGCCGGCTGACCTCCGCGGTGTCGGCCAGGTCGTCCTGGTTCATGCCGCTGTTGACGCGGGTGCGCTCGATGTGCGCGAGCACCCCCTCCGGCGTCACGTCCTCGATCCCTTCGAGACGGTCTCCCAGCTCCCGCAGCACGTCCAAGAACACGCTGAAACGCGCACGGGGATGGTCGAAGTCCGACAGGGCCTCGATGTCCCCGATGGAGCATTTCAGCGCGCGCGCCAGCTTTCGTGGGGTGGTGCCGCGAGCCTCGAGGCGGCTCGGCAACGCCCGCAGGTATTCGGTAGCTTTCATGGTTCCATTATATCAAGGGCCGCAACGGCTCCGTCAGGCGCGAATTCGGGGCGCGGGAATAAGCATACTCGCCGGGCTGACGCGACTGATCGTCGGCGTCGTCAGCGGCCGCTCGGTATCGAGATTGCAGCACCAGCGGGTACCTGGCGACGGCTATACGGGACAATTTAGAAATAGATTGACTTCGATGCGGCGATCTGAGTGTGCGAACTTGGGAGTTGACATTCGGACGGCGCGCCGCGGCGCGCGTCCGGTGTAGCGAGTGCGAGCCTTGGGGGCACGCGGCCATCCGCATCGGCACGACTCCAGGAGTGGCCTGGTGGGAGGGCGCCGGTCGGGGTGCTGCTCGACGCGTTCGGCATGTCGAGCACGATGTCGGCCCCCCGTGCCGGGCGGCCGGTTCCGCCGTCGGGCCGCCAGCCGGGATCGTAGGACACGCCGTCGGGCTCACGGCCGCCCTCGTCGGGCGCACGGGCGGTGTCGGCGGCAGCGGCATCGGGCACCGCGTCTGGTACCAAGGACGCGTGGTCGGCCTGTCGGTCGGCAGTATCGCGCGTGTCAAGCACGGCGTCAGTCCATCGCGCCGGGCGGTCAGTCCTACCGTCGGGCCGCTGGCCGGGAACGTCGGGCGCGCCGTCGATCTCGCGGCGGCCCTCGTCGGCTGCACGGGGGCCGTCGGCGGCAGCAGCATCGGGCGCCGCGTCTGGTAACCAAGGACACGCGGTCGGCCTGTTGGTCGGCAGCGTCGCGCGTGTCAAGCACGGCGTCAGCCCCTGCGCCGGGCGGTCGGTCCCGCCGTCGGGCCGCTGGCCGGGAACGTCGGGCGTGCCGTCGAGCTCGCGGCCGCCCTCCTCGGCTGCACGGGGGGACCGT
>ERZ1066117.428-NODE-428-length-34111-cov-15.657358_pt1 | contig 34111 bp, 22 predicted proteins | sample MGYA00382764_ERZ1066117 | MGnify/ENA primary metagenome ERZ1066117 (study PRJEB33369, sample SAMEA5778347) | biofilm metagenome | biome: Industrial cooling water; feature: Water cooling tower basin; material: Biofilm | place: United Arab Emirates | collected...
CGGCGGCGGGCTCCTGCGGCTCCTTCGCCGCGAGCACCGCGAACGGATCGTTCGGCGCGTTCGGATTCGTCTGCTGCGCAGGGAGAACCGCAGCGAGCAGCCAAGCGAGCAGGGCCGCCCAGCCCGCACCGTCCGGTACACGTCGCATGTCAGTTGTCCTGCGCTCGCCGGATCGTCTGCTCCAGCACCGTCTGCCTTGCGGCCGTCACGTCGACGTCGACCTTGGCCCCCGCGGTCGGCACCTCGACGGCGGGCAGCTGCCAGTCCATTCCGTAGCGCATGTGGCCTTTGCGCATGGCCACCATCGGTGGGAACGAGCCGGCTTTCGGCAGCACGATCGTGGCCGTGCCCTGGTCGTCGAAGGGCACGCCATCGTCGCTGCTGTCGGTTCGCAGCACGAGTTCGCAGCCTTCGGGCAGCTTCGGCATCGGCCGGATCGTCACCGTGAGCGGCGGGCCGCCGCCGAGCACGACCACCTGGTCCTCGGTGACGACGCCGAGGTCGATCTTGGCGAACTTCTGGTCGCGTGGCTCGATGTCGACACTGCCACCGGCCTTCGGCAACAGCAGATGCATGGTGCCGTTCGTCGGCGACATGCCTTGGCCCGAGCCCCGGTGCCGCAGCCAGACCGTGCACTCGTCGGTGGGGCGGCCGTTGGCATCGAGGACCTTGATGGCGACGTGGATCGCGAAGGCGCGCCAGTCGAACGCCATGAAGCGCGGGTCGTGCGTCTCGACGCCGCTGTCGCAGCGCAGGTCGGGCAGGCGGTGCAGTTCCTCGCCGTGATGCAGCGCCAGGAAGTGCCAGTGGCCGGGCGGCGCCTGCAGTTCGCGCTGATCGAACGACACCGGCAACTCGACCCTCGCCCCTTCGCCACTCGCGGGTTCGAGTCGGTAGTCGATCATGCTGAGCAGGGCCTCCTTGCGGTCCGTGCCGAAGCGGATGCGGGCCGCGCGCTGCACGACGAACTTCGCGTCGGTGGTGCCGGTCGGCACCTCGAAGCTCCATGGATCGCCCTCGACGCAGCACCAGGAGCGATCGAGGTGGAGGCGCGGGGGCTGCTTGCCGGGGTCGCCGCGCACGGCGAAGCGGCCGGCGGCGTCGGTGACCACGCGTTGGTAGTTCGGCGTGTAGGCGGCGAGTTCCATGTTCGGCACCGGGCTGCCGTCGCGGGTCACGAACTGGCCGCTGGCCAGCAGCGGCGGCGCTTCGCAGCGCAGCGGCTCCAGCACCGTGCGCACCTTCTCCTTGGCCTGCAACGTCAGCTTGCTGAGACCGCGCGCGGGGCCACGCTGTTGGTCAGCGACCGAGAGGCGCAGCGCGGCGTCGCCCTTGCCGACGAATTGCTTGGGCATCGCGAACTCGACCCAGCCTTCGCGGTTGCTGGTGCCTCCGTTGGTGACGCTGCTGTTCCGCTGCTTCCACGCGAACTCGACCGAGCAGTTGCGGAGCGGCTCGCCGTCGGGGCCGAGCAGCTGCAGCGCGAACGTCGCTTCCTGCAGCTGGCGCACCAGGGCGATCGGTTCGCTGCCGGTCTTCGCCGTGCCGGCGCCGGTCGCCAGCGCGAGGCCGTTGCTTCGCACGGTGATCGTGAACGCCGCGTCGCCTTCGACGTACGACCAGCGTGCGCTGCGGTCGCCGGTGCGCTCACCGTTCACCGTCGACGACTGTTCGCCGCACTGCAGCCGCCAGGCGAGTTCGTCGCCGGGCAGCATGTCGCCAGTGAACGTCGCTTCGACGACGGTCGTCTTCGGCAGCTGCAGTCGGACGGTGCCGGCGCCCTGCGGCAGTGGGGCCGTGATCGTCGCCTTGGCCGCGATCAGCAGCTGCACGATGGCCGTGTCGGGCCGCCGCGTGAGCAGGCGGAGCGCCGCTTTGCCATCGGCGCCGGTCGTGTGCAGTGGGCTGGCGGCGTGCTTAGGCGTGTCGAGCACGGAGATCGGCACGCCGGCCGCGGGGGCGCCGTCGCTGGTCGTCACTTCGACGGTGACGGTGCGCGGAGCGACCAGTTTCAGTTCGCAGCGCGGCTCGGCGAACGACTCGCCGAGGAAGCGCCGCGCCGCGAGTTCGCCGGCGAACGCGAACACGTAGCCGTTCTTCGGCACGCGCGTGGCGCCTTGCTCGTCGACGCGCAGCCGTGTGCCGTTCGCCGCGAGCAGGGCGAAGCGCTGCGGCTCGTCGGCGGGGAACCGCGTGCTCGCAGCCGCGCGTTCGACCTGGGCGGCGTGGTCGTCGCGCCACGGGGTGAACACGACGACGGCGTCCGCAGCTGGGCTGCCGTCGGGCTTCTTGACGACGACGCGCACGCCACCGGTGGCGGGCTCCTGCGGCTCCTTCGCGGCGAGTGCGGCGAATGGATCGTTCGCGGTCGTCGGTGGTGATGGCGTCTGCGCCCGGAGCGGCATCGCCAACGCAGGAACCAGGCCGAAGACGAACGAACGGAGAGCGCGGTGCGGCATGACGACCTTCCTGGCGACGCAGTGCGACGCTCGGCGCAGTCTATTGCGATGCCGTCGGCGCCGCTGCCCCGGGCCTCAGAGTTCCTTCGCGCCGCGCGCGATCGCCTGCCGCAGCGCGTCGTCGACGACGAACGTGTGCGTGGCGCCGGCCGCCGGCACGTCGACGAGCGCGGCGGACGCGTCGTGACGCCAGGTCTGGTGGCCGCGGCGCAGCACCAGCATCGCGCGCAGCGGCCCCGGTTCGTGCAGTTCGAGCACGGCGTTGCGCTCGCTGTCGAACGGCAGGCCGGCGTGCTCGTCGCCGACGGCGACGGCGAGCTGCACTCCGGGTGGCAGTTCGATCGGTGCCGACAGCACGCAGCGCAGCTGCGGGCCGCCGCCGAGGCGCACGACGCGATCGCTGTCGAGCACGCCGAGTTCGAACGGCAGGAAGCGCGGGTCGCGTGGCTCGACGCGGGCGCGGGCTCCGGCCTTCGGCAGCAGCATCTGGATCTGGCCCTGCCTCGCGACATCGCACGTCGTCGTGTCGCCGGCCTCGACGCAGAGGTAGGCGTCGTCGGCCGGCGTGCCGTCGGCGTGTTGGAGGCGGACCGTCACCAGCCGCGCGAACGACTCCCACGCCAGCGCCATGCACCGTGGATCGTGCAGCTCGATGCCGGCTTGTCCGCGCAGGTCTTCCACCCGCAGCAGTTCGTCCGCACCGTGGCGCACGACGAAGTGCCAATGGCCGGGCGGCATGAAGACGTCGCCGCCGCCGAGAGGAACGTCGACCGGCACCGGCTCGCGGCCCGCCTCGGCTGGCACGAACCCCCATTCGAAGTCGCAACGCAGCTCGGCCGGGAGCCCCGGAGCCGCAAACCGCAGGCGCGCCGCCGGCTCCACGACGAGGCGTTGCACGGCGTCGCCGGTCGACAGTTCCCGTTCGCGGGGATCGCCGTCGGCGAAGAACCACGGTGCGTGGATGCCGACCTGCAGCGTCGGCGGGATCGGATCCGGCGCGGTGAACCGAGCGACGCCCATGGCGTCGGTGGTGCTCGCGATCGCCTGCTCGCGGTACACGGCCAGCGTGACGTTCGGCACGGGGGCGCCTTGGCCATCGACGAGCTGCAGCCGCAGCGCCATCGGCAAGGCCGCGAGGCGCACGTCGCCGAGGTTCTGTCGGCCCTTGTTCGTCGTGTCGATGCGCACGCTCCCCTGGTCCGCAACCATGCTGTCGAAGTCGCCGGTCGTGTGCAGGCGCAGCATCAGTTCGCAGCTCGCGGGTGCGCCCGGCGGCGCTGCCAGTTCGATCCAACCGGCGGCGTTCGTCGCGCGCATGACGACGGGTTCGCCGCTGGCGTCCACCCACCTGCAGTGGAGCAGTCGCCCCGGCGCTGGTTTGCCGCCGCTGTCGAGCGCGCGCAACGCGATCAGCCCGCGGTCGGGGACTCGGGGCACCGCGACCTCCTGCACCTGCGCCGCGGCGACGACGACGTCGACCGACGGCGCCGGCAAACCGTCGACGATCGCCTGCACGCGCACGCGGCTGCCGACTTCGGCGTGGAACCACTCGGCGTGCTGCGTGCCAGCTGCGTTCGCGAGCGTCGGGAACACGATCTGCACCACGTCCGCCGGCGGTGCGTCGAGGCACGACAGCGTCCACTCGGTCGCCGCCCCGGGGCACACGTCGCCGAGCAGCTGCGCGCGGAGGCGCGTCGTCGGCGGCAGCGCGAACGTGAGTTCGCCGTCGTTCGCCGGCCACGGCGCCTGCAGCGCGCGCCTGGCCGTCACCTGCAAGGCGACCTCGGCGTTCGCATCGGGCAGTGCGCGCAGCGTGCAGCGGCCGTCGACGCCGGTGCGCGCACGCAACACCGGACCGAGGCGCTCGCCGTTGCGCAGCACGACGTCGACGTGCGGTGCACCCTCGCCGTTCGGCAGCTTGACGGCGACCGGCAGCGTGCGCGGTGCGCGCAGTCGCAGCACGAGGCGAGCTGGCGTCGCACCGGTCGCGAGCCGCATCGCCATCGCGAACTGTTCGCCGTGCAGCGCGAACAGCAGGCCGCTGTCGGTCGGCACGCGCGTGCTGGCGAGTTCGTCGAGGCGGTAGCGCGTGCCGCCTTGAGCGAAGTCGGCGGCGCTGGCGATCTGGTCGCCGGGATGGCGCCGCATCGCCGCGTCCCAGCGCACCGCGCGTTCGCCGTTCCACGACCACGGCACGAACACCAGCACTGCATCGCGGCGCGGCACGCCGTCGTCGCCGAGCACCGCGACGCCGGCACCGTTCGCGACCGGCGGGCTCGCCGGCATCGCGGCGAGCACAGCGAACGGGTCGCTGTGGGTGGGTTGTTGGGCGCCGGCGCTGTCGGTGGCGATCGCCAAGAGGCACGGGAGCGCGAGGCTGCGTGCGCGAGACAAGGTCGTCTGGGGCATGGGAGGGCAGTTCGATCAGACTGTCAGCGCTGCGCCGATTCGGCCTCGATCTTCTTGCGCAGTTCGTCCGTCATCGGGAACTCGAACTCGATGCCGGCCGCTGGCACGTCGACCACGTGGCTCGATCCGGTGATGCCCTTGCCCATGCCCTCGCCGTCGACGATCAGCATCAGCTCGATGCGGCCCGGGGACGACAACTGCAGCGTCGTGCCGTCGGCATCGTCGATCGGTGCCCCGGCATGATCCACCCCGGCCATCAGCAGCAGCCGGTGCCCGGGGCGCAGTTTCGGCATCTGCGAAGGGCGCCAGCGCAGGCGCGGCCCCTTACCCACCTGGATGGTGCGATCGCCGGCGACGACGCCGAGGTCGATCGGCAGCAGGCGCGGGTCCTTGGTCGCCACGCGCAGCTGCGCCCCTGCCTTCGGTAGCAGCAGCGCGGCGCTTCCGTGCGGGCTGGGCACGGTGTAGGTCGTCTTGCCGAACACGGCTTGCAGCTGCACGTGAGGCACCGGTCTACCGTTCGCGTCTTCGATGCGGATTCGCGCCAGGCACGCGAACGCGCGCCAGTCGAAGTCGAGGAAGCGCGGGTCGTGCAGCGTCTCGCCCGCCGTGCACACGAGATCGGGGATCTCGAGCACGGTCCCTTCGGGCGTGCGTACGACGAAGCGCCATCGACCTTCGGGCACCATCAGCTCGGTGTCTTCGGTCGGCAGCGGCGCGAACAGGGGCGTGCCTCCTGCTTCGGGTCGGAACTCGGCTTCGAGGAAGTCGGTCGGGGTGATGGCAGGCAGCCCGCGCACGCCGACGCGAACGCGGCATGCCGGCTGCACGACGAGCGCGCGTTGGTCGTCCGCCGGGATCGAGGTGTTGAGATGCGAGTGCGGCTCGCTGGTCGAGAACCAGCCCGGTGCCAACCCGAGCCCCACTTGTGCCGGCCGCGGGGGCAGGCAGCGGATCGTTGCCGCGCCGGCATCGTCGGTGACCGTGTGCTGCAGGGCGCGGTCGAAGATCGTCATCCGCACACCGACCGCCGGCCGGCCGTCGGGCAGTCGCAGCTGCACGTGGGTCGCGATCGGCACGCGGGCGACGCGGACCTCGCCGAGCACGCAGCGCCCCGACAGGGTGTTCGGCACCTGGACTTCGGCGAAGTCGAGCAGTGCCGTGCCGAAATCCCCTTCGTTGACCCCGATCGTCAACCGCACGGTGTCGGCGAGGTTGGCGCCGATCTTCGTCTCCACCCAGCCTTCGCCGTTGCTCGTCGCCAGATCGATCGCCAGCTGTTTGCGGCCGTCCTTCTGCATGACGGACAACGCGCGCCAGCGCAGCGGCTGGCCGCGTTCGTCGAGCAGGCGCAGCACGCAGAGCCTCAGCCTGGCATCGCGAACGACGTCGACCTCCTTCGCTGCGTCGAGCTGCACGTCGACCGTCGGCGTGTCGATCGTGCCGACGCTGGCGAACACACGCGCCATGGCGCCCCGTTCGACGTGCGGCCAGTGCGCGTGCGTGGCATCGCTGGTCGCGGGCTCGACGGTCGCCTCGGGACCGGCGTCGGCGACGTAGAGCCGCCACTGCACGTCGGCGCCCGGGCAGGTGTCGCCGACGAGCTTCGCCGTCAGCGACGTCGTGGCGGGCAGTTCGAACGGGATCGGTTTCGCCGCGGCCGGCCAGGGTGCGCGCCGCGGCTGTTTGCAGCCGACCAGCAGTTCGATGTCCGGCAGATCGGAGCCGATGCCGCGCAGCGTGCAGCGCCCGTCGCTGCCGGTGCGTGCGTGCAGCAGCAACTGGCCGTGTTCGCGCACGCCGACGCCGATGTCGGGTGCCGGAGCGCCTTCGGGACCGGTGACCGCGACCTCGACGTCCTGCGGGGGCTGCAGCCGCAGCACGTGCCGCGCCTTCGTCGGCGGGGACGGCCGCAGCAGAGCGAACGTGCCGCCGCGCGCCGCGAGCACGAAGCCCACTTCCGACGGCACGCGGGTCTGCGCTTGCGCATCGAGCGGATGGCGCGTGCCGTCGCGCGCCAGGTGGGCGACGGCGGCGAGCAGATCGCCCGGATGCTCGCGCAGCAGTTGGCCCCACGTCTGCATCGCGGCGCCCTGCCACGGCCGCGCGACGAACACGACGATCGCATCCGGGGCCGGCTTGCCGTCGCCGTCGAGCACGACGATGCGGGTTCCCGAGCTGGGCGGCGGCGACGCGGGCAACGCGGCGAGTGCCGCGACGAACGTATCGGCGGCGGGGCGCGCGGGCGTCTGCGCGGTCAGCGACGAGACCAGCAGGCATGGCAGCAGCGCGGCGAACGCAGCGCGCCAGCGGGTTCCATGGTTCGGCATATGCGATCCTCCGGCGCGACGGTTTACCGCTCCGCAGTCGCCGTGGGCACTCCCGCGACCGCCGACCCGCGGCGGATCGCGGTGCGATCGCGGTCGGACCGCAGCGTGCTCGCCGCTTACTTGCCGCCCTTGCCCTTGCTGCCGTCGTCGGCGCGTCGCGTGTAGGTGATCGACAGCATCTTCATCTCCTTGCCGTCCTCGCCGGCGACGAACATCTCGAAGCGATTCGTCTTCGCGTCGACGTGCGTCGTCACCATGCGGTGGACGGCCGGGTTGCCGTCGTAGCCCGGCGCCGTGCCGGCCATCGTCAGCACCTTGCCGGTGGCGTCGAAATCGCCCTCGAGCACCATCAGGCTCGGGCTCATCGAGTCGATCCAGGTGCCGACGTACTTGCCCTTCTGCGGGTCGAAGCCGGTCGAGCCCATGCCGTGGAACGGCATGCCGCCGAGGTCCGCGTGGAAGTCGTCGAGCAGCCAGAAGCCGCCCGGCCCCATGCTCATCATCGAGACGCCCTTGCTCGGCATCGTCTGGCCGTCGGGGCCCATCATCTCGAGCGCGGCGTCCCAGGTGCCGGCGTTGGCGGCGAGCTTCTGGTGCTGCGGGCCTGGCTTCGGCATCTCTGGCGCGGCGGCCGGCGCCGGGCGAGTGGTGGCATTGCAGGCCGTGATGGCGAGGGGGAGGAGGAGGCAAGCGAGCAGGCTGGGCTTCATGGCTCTCGGTGGTTCGGCCGCCCGACGGGGCGGCGCGACCAGCAGACGAACGGCGCGCGCCGGAATCGACAAGCGACGCGCGAAATCCGGCTCAGGAGCGCGGGCGCGAGAACACGTAGCCGTGCGCTTGCTGGCTCTGGTGGCACTGGAAGCACTGCTGCGCCATGTCCTTGACCACGTCGCCGCCGTCGGTGAAGCCGGCGAAACCCCAGCCGCCGGTGGCCGGCCATGCCGCGGTGGACTTGTGCATGACGCCCAGCACCTTGCGCGGGCCTTCCTGGATGGCGTTGCCGCCGGCGTCGGCGGCCAGCAGGTCGAACACCAGCACCGAGCCCTCGGCGAACTGGCCGTCGGCGAGGCCGGCGGCGGCGGCCGGGTTGGCGTAGACGTGGTGGATGCCGCCGAACGCGTCGTGCAGCGCGTGGCCGGGCTGGATCACCATCGACTTGACGTGGTGCCAGTCGCGGTAGCCGCGCGGGAACGGCACCGGGTCGCCCTTCTGGACGGCGGTGGTGCCGCAGGCGGCGGCTGCGAGTGCCAAGGCGGCCAGGGCGAGGCGGCGGAGCGGGGAGCGGGACGGGGAACGGATCGGGTCTCGGTTCATGGTGTCGACTCGATACCGAATCCCGGGGGCGTTGTCCAGGTGGTAGCGAGCCGATACCGTGTCGCCGTGACCGCCGAACGCATCCACGAACTGCTCGAGCGCCTGGGCAACCTGCTGCGGGCGGAGCAGCGGCGGCTCGGCACGGCGCACGGCCTGCAGCCGGTGCACCTGCAGGCGCTGGCGTTCCTCGGCCGCGCCAACCGCTACAGCGACTCGCCGATCGCCGTGGCCGAGTTCCTCGGCGTCACCAAGGGCACGATGTCGCAGACGCTGGCGGTGCTGCAGCAGCGCGAGCTGGTGACGGCCGACGACGACCCCGCCGACGCGCGGCGGGTGCGGTTGCGGCCGACGGCGAAGGGCAAGCGCCTGCTGGCGCAGCTGCCGGGCGAACTGCTGCAGGACGCGCTGCCGTCGGCGGCGGCGACCGCCGGCCTCGCCGATGCACTGACCGAGTTGCTGCGCGCGATGCAGCGGGGAGCAGGCGGGCGTTCGTTCGGTGTCTGTCGCACCTGCCGCCATTTCCGCAGCGAGGACGGCGGCGCCCGCTGTGGACTGACCGGCGAGCCGCTGCCGGCCGAGCAGACCGAACGGCTGTGCCGCGAGCACGCGTTCCCCGGCGGTGGCGGCAAGTCCGGCTGAGGCCCTTCGCACCCTGCCGGAGTTGCGGCCCGCGGCCCGCTTCCACTACAAGGGCGGGCCTTCTCGCCGACCCCGGCCCGCGAATGCGCCCAAACGACCCCGACGACCAGCCCACGCGCGCAGGCGGCAATCCGCCCGAGCGCCCCGACGACCGCGACGAACAGAACACGGTGCCGTCGTTCGATGGGAAGAACGACGGCAAGACCGACGGCAAGAAGGACGAACGCAAGGACGACAAACCGGCGACCGGAGACAAGCCGCCGACCTCGACGAAGCCGTGGGGGCGCGCCGGTGGGGATGCGGCCGGCAAGCCGCCGTCGGAGCCGGCGAAGCCTGCGGCTGCTCCGCGACCCGCGGCAGCGGCCCCGAACGATCCGCTGCTCGGCCGCGAACTCGGCGGCTGCCGGCTCGACAAGCTGCTCGGCCGCGGCGCCATGGGTGCCGTCTACAAGGCGCGCCAGCTGAAGCTCGACCGCGACGTGGCGGTCAAGATCATCCGGCCGGAGATGATGACCGACCCGCGCATGCTGAAGCGCTTCGAGGTCGAGGCGCGCGTCGTCGGCAAGTTCAACAGCGCGCACGTGGTGATGGTGCACGACGTCGGCTTCCAGCTCGGCGTGCACTTCCTGGTGATGGAGTTCGTCGAGGGCAAGAACCTCCGCGACCACGTCAAGCTGCTCGCCGGCGGCCGTCTGCCGGCCGGCGAAGCGCTGCCGCTGCTGCGGCAGGCGATCCGCGGGCTCGAGGAAGCGCAGCGGCTGCAGGTCGTGCACCGCGACATCAAGCCCGACAACCTGATGCTGACGGACCGCGGCATCCTGAAGATCGCCGACTTCGGCATCGCCAAGCCGCTGCAGGAGGACTTCAGCATGACGCTGACCTCCGAGCTCGTCGGCACGCCGCTCTACATGAGCCCCGAGCAGTGCCAGGGCGAAGCGAACCTCGACTTCCGCAGCGACATGTACTCGCTCGGGGCGACGTTCTACTACCTGCTGACGGGCGAGCCGCCGATCCGCGCCAGCTCGGTCTACGAGCTGATCCAGACCAAGACCAAGATGGCCAACCTGTGCCTGTGGAAGGCACTGCCGGGCCTCGACGAGAACAACCCGCTGTCGCGCGTCATCGAGCGCATGACGGCGTTGTCGCGCGACGATCGCTATCCCAGCTACGAGGCGCTGCTGAACGACCTCGTGCTGGTCGAGCAGGGCGCCACGATCACGCTGCCGAAGACCGGCGCCGGCCGCGCCCGCGCCGGCGCGGCGGACGGTTCGAAGAAGGGCCTGTGGGCGGCGGTCGCCGCGGTGGTGCTCGCCGGCGGCGGCTTCGGCGCCTGGAAGGCGTTCGGCGGCGAACCGACGGTCGTGATCGGGCCGGTGACCGACGTGGCGGCGCGGCTCGTGCAGCTGCGCGCGCAGTGCAAGGAATCGGGGCCGACGGCGACGATGCAGAAGGAGTTGAAGGCGATGCCGGCTTCGGTCGAGCGCGACCAGCTGCTCGGCGACGTCGACGAGAGCCTGCGCATCAAGGGCAAGCTCGACGCGATCGTGCTGCCGAAGGAACTGGCGCTGCCGCTGACCGACGTGCGCGCGCACCTCGCCGCGGTGGAGACCGCAGCGGCGCCGACGCGCGCCAGTGGTCCCGAGGCACGCGTCTGGATCGCGCGCTGGCGCGAAGCAGCGCGGGCCGAGAACCAGCTGGCGGCGATGGCGACGAAGGCGCTGACGGTGGCGTTCGCGCGCTGGCAGGACGACCGCGGCAAGTTCGCCGGCGACCAGCAGCAGCTGGCGGCGCTGACCGAACGGCTTGCGGCGATCGAAGCGGCGCGGCGCGAACTGCTCGACGCGCTGCCGTCGGTGCGCGACTCGCTGGCGCAGGACCTGCCCGGGGAGCGGCTCGACGCCGCGCGCCAGGGTCTCGCCGATCCCGGCAAGCCGACGACGGTCGACGCCAGCGAAGCGCTCGCGGCGATCGCCGGCGAACTGGCGCAGAAGGGCCCGCAAGCGGCGCTCGAGCAGCGGCTGCGCGAGCTGCAGCCGACGCAGGCCGATCAGGTGGCCAGGCGCGACGAGCTGCTGAACGCCTGCCAGAAGGCCGAGACGCAGCGCACGCTGGTGCTGCAGGCGAAGACCGCGAACGCGGGCCGCGAGGTGCAGCCGCCGTTCGACGACGTGCGCCAGTACTTCGACCAGGTCGACGCCGGGCTCGCGCCGCTGCGCGTCGACGGCAAGCTGCCGGCTTGGGCCGAGGCGCTGCGCCAGGAAGCGCGCGACGAAGCGCGGCTCGGCAATGCGGTGACCAACGCCTGCGCCGCCGCGTTCGCGCGCTGGCAGCAGAAGGCCGCCGATGCACCGACGCCGGCGCAGCTGCGCGCGATGCAGAAGCAGGCGAGCGAACTGTTCCCGGCGGCAGCGGCGGCGATCGCTGCGGCGATCCCGGCGACGGCGCTGGCCGCCGACGAAGCCGCGGCGCAGCGCGGTGCGGCGATGCAGGCGTGGCGCACCGACGCGGGCAAGGCCGAGACGATGCTCGACGGGCTGGAGAAGCTCACCGAGTGGCGCAACAACCAGGCGCGCTGCGGCGAGCAGCTGGCGGCGCTGGAGAAGGCCGCGGCGACGTTCGCCGCCGAGCCCGAGGTCGCCACCGTGCTGCAGCGGCTGAAGGACCGCGGCGGGCGCTGGCGCGATGCCGACCAGAAGCTGGTGGCGATGGCCAAGGACTTCGGCGCCGGCGCCTTGACCAAGGTCGAGGCCGCGCTGCAGGTCGGGTTGCCGGGCAGCGAAGGCGCGCAGGAACTCGAAGCCATCGGCGTCGCTGCGCGCGCCTGCCGCGAAGCGTTCGACGGCCTCGGCGCGCGCCTCGACGTGGCCGCGGCGAAGACTGCGTTCGGCAAGGCGCGCACCGCCGTGCAGGGCGTCGTCGGCGCCCTGCCCGACGTCGACGCGCGGCTGCGCAAGTGGAGCGAAGGCCTCGACGCGCTGCAGCGCGCCGCCGCCGGCATGGTGCCGATCGCGGCCGGTGGCCTGCGCAACCCGCCGGCCAGCGTCGACGCGTTCTTCCTCGCCGCGACCGAGTGCTCGCGCGCCGAGTTCGTCGCCTTCCAGGCCGAGCTGCGCGCCGCCGTCGAGGGCAAGGCCGCACCGGCCGATCGCCTCGCGGCGGTCGCGCAGCGCCTCGTCGGCAGCGGCATGACCGCCGAGCGCCTGCAGCAGCTGCTCGACTTCGAGCCGCCGCGTGGCAGCGACCGCATGCCGGTGCATCGCGTGACCTGGTTCGGCGCCGCGGCGTTCGCGGCGTGGTCCGGGCGGGCGCTACCGACCCATGCCGAATGGGCGCTGGCGGCGTTCGGCGACAACAACGCCAACGAGTTCCCGTGGGGAGCCGGCTGGGCGTCGTCGTCCGACAAGCGCAACATCGGCGACGACGTCGTCGAGGTCGACGCCGGCGGCAACTCGTGGCGCGTCGCCAACGGCACGAGGCTCCATCACCTCGCCGGCAACGTCGCCGAGTGGCTGGCGGCCGATGCGCCGGCGGCGCAGGCGAGCCTCGCCGGCGGCCGCTTCAGCGACCGCGAGGCCAACGCCAAGGAACAGGCGCGCGGCGGGCTGATCTCGGCGGCGAAGGACGACGGCCAGAAGGGGTTCGGCTTCCGCACCGTGCTGCGGCCGCGTCAGTTCGCGCCGCTGCAGTGGCCGCAGTAGGGGCGCGCCGCCGTCGTGGCGCGCCGACCGCTCAGCTGTTGGCGCTCTTGCGCGGCAGGATGAACAGCTGGCGCTCCGGATCGCGCAGGCGCAGCTTGCGCAGCTCTTCGACGAAGCCCGAGTAGTCGCGTGCGTCCTTGCGCGACTTCGGCATGCGCACGACCTTGCCGTTCTCGACGGTCAGCGGCGCCATCGTCACCACGGTCTCGGCCGACGGGAACTCGATCTCGATCACCAGTTCGTCGTCTTCGGCGACGTTGACGACCTGGTTCTTCTCGGCGGCCGCAGCCCAGTCGTCGTTGACGACGACGAGGCACGGACGCGGGTTCTCGGCGACGTCGATGGCGTCGAACACGAAGCGCTGCTTCGGCACGCTGCCGCAGGCGGCCAGGACGGTGAGCACGGACAGGGACGACAGAAGGCGGGTGGACATGACGGCGGTCAGTTGCGGGCCTGCAGGGTGATCGTGACCTGGGTGTTCGTCTCGATCATGCGGTCGATCATCTCGCGGTCGAACCACTCGATGTGCGGCTGGTAGTCGGGGTGCGTCGCCTGCACGTAGATGCGATCGACCTTCGAGAAGTCGAACGCCAGCGGTCGGCTGCCGCCCTTGACGGTCTTCTCGCCGTTGACGAACACGGTGGCGTCGGCGGGATCGACCTTGAGCACGCGAACGGGTGCACCGGAGCAGGCTCCGGCGAGCAGGAGGAGGGCGATGGCGGCTTGGCTGCGCATGGGGGAAGCGGGGGGAGCGACGAGCGGCGAACGATACGTCGCAGCGGAGCCGAGTCCAGCTTCCCGGCCGGCGGGGCCGGTTGCGTATGCTGCGCCGCGATGAGGTCCCGCGCGTGAAGTTCTTCGAGCCGTCCACGGATCCCGCCGAAGGCCTCGGCGTGCTGATGCTGTTCCGCCTGATCGAGGAGTCGGTCGGCGCGTTCTTCCAGCCCGACCGGCCGATCCACGTGACGCGCGCGCCGGGCCGCCTCGACGTGCTCGGCGGCCGGGCGCCCGGCGCCGACGCGCTGACGCTGCAGATGCCGATCGCCGAAGGCGCCTGCGTCGCCATCCAGCCGCGCGCCGACACGCTGGTTCGCCTGTGGTCGCCGTGCCGCGACGGTTCGCGCACGCAGATGCTGTCGATGGACCTGCGCGACCTCGGCGTGCCCGACCGCCCGATCGACGCCGAAGAAGCGCGCGCGCTGTTCCTGCCCGATGCGCGCGATCGTTGGGCCGGCTACCTGCTCGGCGCGCTGCTGGCGCTGGTCCGCGGCGGCCGCGTGATGCCGACCCACGGCGCCGAGCTGCTGCTGCACAGCGACATCCCCGAGGGTGCGGGCGTCGCCTCGTCGTCGGCGATCACGCTGGCGGCGTTGCGTGCGTTCGCGCGGCTCTACGGTGTGAACCTCGGCGACGACGAACAGGTGCAGGCCTGCGTGCAGGTCGAACGCGACTTCGTGGCGGCGCCGAGCCGCGGCGCCGACGTGCGCGCGCTGCTGCACGCAGAACCCGGCGAGCTGGTGATGCTGCAAGGCGAACGCTTCGTCGGCAGCGTGCCGTTGCCGTCGGACCTCGAGATCGTCGGCCTCGACAGCGGCGTGCTGCCGCGCGGCGAACGCGGCGGCGATGCGGGGCCGAGCGGCGACGACGCGCTGGCGCAGCGCTTCCGTTCGCTGCTCGCCGCCGAGCCGAGCCTCGTGAAGCGCACGGAGCTCGGCGACCAGCTGTTCCTGGCGCACGCTGCCTACGGCACCTCGGGCCGCGGCGAAGCGGCGACCGACTTCCTGGTCGAGCAGGCGAAGCTGCGCCGCGCCGCCGGTGGTGCGGTGCTCGGCGCCAAGGCCACCGGCCGCGGCGGCGGCGGCACCGTCGTGCTGCTCGGCGAGCACGGCAAGGTCTGGTACGAGGCGCTGCGCATCAAGAAGGCGCTGCTGCAGCACACCGGCCACAGTGCGCACGTGTTCCGCTGGTCGTCGCCGGGTGCGTTGTCGTTCGACGCGATCGACCTGCGGCCGACGGCCAAGGGCTGATCGGCGCGGCGAGGGGGCGGGCGACCGCTCGCGGCGGTTCTCGGAGCGCGTAACCAGACTTTACATTTAGGCGTCTAAATGTAAAGTCTGGTTATGATCGCCCGTCCTGTCTGGATGGCCCGCCTCGATGCCGCCTGGCGACAAGCCAGCATCGCGTGGCTTTCGGGCCCGCGGCGCGTCGGCAAGACGAGCCTGGCGGCGAGCCTGCCGAAGGCCGAGATGCTCGACTGCGATCTGCCGAGCGTCGCCGAGCGACTGCGCGATCCGGAGTCGTTCTTCAAGTCGGTGCGTGCGCGCCATGTCGTGCTCGACGAGACCCACCAGCTCGACGACCCGAGTCGGGTCCTGAAGATCGGGGCCGATCGCTTTCCCTCCCTTCGCATCCTGGCGACCGGCTCGTCGACGCTGGCGGCGACCAAGAAGTTCCGCGACAGCCTCACCGGTCGCAAACGCACCGTGCAACTGGTCCCCGTGCTGCACGAGGAGCTGTCGGCCTTCGGCGTCGACGACGTGCGCCACCGCCTGCTGCGCGGTGGGCTGCCGCCGGCGCTACTGGCAGAGGAACGAGACCCAGGCTTCTTCGCCGAGTGGATCGACTCCTACTTCGCCCGTGACGTGCAGGAGCTGTTCCACCTCGAGAAGCGTGGGCCGTTCCTGCGCATGTTCGAGCTGCTGCTGAAGCAGAGCGGCGGCATGCTCGAGATCTCGCGGCTGGCGGCCGACTGTTCGGTCAGTCGACCGACTGCGATGAACTGGCTCGAGGTGTTCGAGATCACGCAAGTCATCCACATCCTGCGGCCGTTCGCCAACGGCGGTCGGGCGGAGATCGTGGCGCAGCCGAAGGTCTACGGCTTCGACACCGGCTTGGCGTGCCACGCGCGAGGTTGGGATCGCTTGCGCGCCGAGGACTGCGGGGTGCTGTGGGAGCACCTCGTGCTCGATGCGCTGATCGCAGCCGGCCTGCCACGCATCCACTTCTGGCGCGACAAGCAGCAGCGGGAGGTCGACTTCGTGGTGCCGCGCGGCCGAGACGCGGTCGATGCGATCGAGTGCAAGTGGCGGCCCGAGGAGTTCGCGACGCGTGGCATCGCGGCGTTCCGTGCCAGCTATCCCAAGGGTCGCAACTTCGTGGTCGCGCCGCTCGACGGGCCCAGCTACCAGCGGCGGCAGGACGACCTCGAGTTGTCGGTGGTGTCACCCGGGGATCTCCGCGTCCTTCTGTCCGGCTGAGGACGGTAGCAGGTCGAGCAGGTCGATACCCCGATCGCCGCGCTACTCCTCGCCCGTGCGCAGCTTCTGCTGCAGGAACGCGCGCGCGAACCGCCAGTCCGCCTTGACCAGCGCCGGCGTCGTCGCGAGTGCCGCCGCGACCTCGTCGACGGTCATGCCGCCGAACACGCGCATCTCGACGACCTTGGCCGGGCGCGGCGCCGACAACGCCAGCTGTTCGAGCACGTCGCCGAGTTCGACGACGTCGCCGCTCTCGGCCTCGAGCACGTCGAGGCAGTCGTCGAGCGGCAGGCGTTGGCGTTCGCCGCCGCGCTTCTGCGCCCGCCGGTCGCGCGCGTGGTTGATCAGCACCTGCCGCATCGCGGTGGCGGCCACGGCCAGGAAGTGCACGCGGTCGGCGAAGTCGGGAGCGCTGCCGCCGAGCATCTTCAGCCACGCTTCGTGCACCAGCGCCGTCGGCTGCAGCGTGTGCGCCTGGCCGGGGCGCAGCACGCGCGCGGCGATGTCGCGCAGCTGGTCGTAGACGAGCGGCATCATGCCGGCGGCCGCACTGCCGTCGCCGTCGCGCAGGCGGCGGAGGAACATGGTGATCTCGGCGGGGGCAGGCGACATGAGGGCGCGCGCAGCATAGCGCGCGGCCGCCGTCGTCAGCGACCGCGGATGCGCGCGACGCGGTCCCGCAGCGCCTTGGCTTCGTTCGCCTGACCGAGCGCTTCGTGGGCGATCGCCATGTTCTCGAGCGCGTCGGCGAGGTCGGGGCTGCGTGGCCCGGACGCCGCCTCGTAGAGCGCGGCGGCGCGGCGGTAGAGGTCCAGCGCCTCGGTGTGCGCACCGCGGGCAGAGCGCACGTTGCCGAGGTTCATCAGCACGTTGGCGGTGACGTCGCCCTGCCCGGTCTCGGCGCGTTCGGCGATCGCCAGCGCGCGCCGCAGCAGCGGCTCGGCGTCGTCGAGGCGGCCTCGCTGCGAGTAGAGCCCGGCGAGGTTGCACAGCCGCCGCATCTGGTACGGATGTTCGGGCCCGAGCGTGCGGTCGCCGATCGCCAGCGCTTCTGCGAACAGCGGCTCGGCGTCGTCGGGCCGGCCCTGGCGCAGGCGCAGGATGCCGAGGTTGCTCGCCAGCTGGGCGGCCGCGACCTGGTTCTTGCCGGTGCGCAGCAGCTCGTAGGCGGCGACCAAGGCCGCGTCGGCCGCTGCTTCGTCGCCGCGTTGCGTGTGCACGACTCCGAGGCGCATCAGGTCGAGGCCGCGCACGTCCGGGCTCGGGTCGGCGGCCCGCGCTTCCTGCATCGTGGTGTAGTGGGTCAGTGCCTTGTCGAGGTCGCGGCGCAGCGAGGCGCAGGCGCCGAGTCCTTCGTGCGCGCGCGCGAACTGCCCGCTGTCGCGGCCGCGGCCGGCGCGTTCGTGCCGGGCGAGCACGTCGGCGAACAGCGGTTCGGCGCCGGCGATGTCGCTCGCGGTGAAGCGGCAGGCGGCCAGCGTCAGCATCGCCTCCAGCAGCCGCGGATCGTCGGCGGGCAGCTGCGCCGCCAGCGTCGTCGTCGCCGTCTCGGCCAGCGGCAGCGCAGCCTTGTGGTCGCCCATCTCGGACAGCACGGTGCCGAGCAGGCGCGCGAGGCGGGCGCGCCGCACCGGTTGGTCGCCGAGGCCTTCCTGCACCATGGTGCCGCCGCGGCGCACCAGGTCCACGACCGTCATCGCGCGGCCCTGCGCGATCTCCGGCGCCGCTTGCGAGAACAGTTCCTCGACGAACTTCGTGACGCTCTCGGCGAGCTGCGCTTCCGCCTGCGCTGCGGCCTGCGCAGTGCGCGCGGTCTGTGCGGCGGCGATGGCGTCCTTCTCGGCGGCGAGCGCTTTGCTCTCGTTGGCGACGGCGAGGCCTTCGGCGCGCGTCGCGCGCGTCGCTTCGGCGTCGGCGCGCAGGGCCCACAGCACCGAGGCCGTCGTGCCGCCGAGCAGCGCCAGCACGGCGACTGCGGTGCCGGCGACGAGGCCCCGGTGGCGGCGCGCGAAGCGGGCCGCGAGGTAGCCGAACGACGCCGGCCGCGCCGCGATCGGTTCGTGCGCGAGGAAGCGGCGCAGGTCGTCGGTGAACGCCTGCATCGTCGCGTAGCGCTGCGCCGGCTCCTTGCGCAGCGCCTTGCCGAAGATCGTCTCCAGGTCGCCGGCGAACTGCTTGCCGTGGCTGCCGAGCGGCCGCGCCTCGACCTCGGCGAGGCGGCGCAGGTTGGCGGTCAGCGAGCCGGCGTCGACGGCGATCGGCAACGCCCCGGTCAGCAGCTCGTAGCCGAGCACGCCGGCGGCGTAGACGTCGGTGCGCACGTCGACGTCGGCGGTGCCGTTCGCCTGCTCCGGACTCATGTAGGCGAGCGTGCCGAGCACCTCGCCGGTGTGCGTGCGCAGCGTCGCCTCGCGGTCGTCGTCGAGCAGCCGCGCGATGCCGAAGTCGAGCACCTTGGCGCGGCCCTGGTCGTCGACGACGACGTTGCCCGGCTTCAGGTCGCGGTGGATCAGGCCGCGCTGGTGCGCGTGCTGCAGCGCGTCGCCGATCTGCAGCAGCACCGCCAGTGCGGCCGCCGTGTCCGGCCGCGTGTGCTTCGCCCAGCGGTGCAGCGGTTCGCCGCGCACGAGTTCCATCGCCAGGAACGGTTGCTCGCCGTGCGGCGAATGCCAGGTGCCGGCGGCGTGGATCTGCGCGATGCCGGGGTGCTGCAGGCGGGCGAGTGCAGTCGCCTCGAGGGCGAAGCGCGCGCGCGCTTCCTTGCCGCCGCAGCCCGGCGCCAGCACCTTGATCGCGACGTCGCGCGCCGGGTTCGACTGCCGGCCCCGGTAGACGACGCCCATGCCGCCCTTGCCGAGCACCTCGAGCACCTCGAACTCGCCCATGCGCGCCGGCATCGGCGCCGCGTCGCCGCCGAGGTGGTTGCGCACCAGGTCGAGGCGGCCTTCGGCGAACAGTTCGCTGCGCGCGTCTTCGGCGAACAGCGCTTCGACCGCGGCGCGCAGCTCGGCGTCGCCGCCGCACGCGCGCCGCAGGTAGGCCGCGCGTTCGTCGCCGGCGAGTTCACAGGCGGCGACGAACAGGCGATGGACGGCTTCGAGGGAGGGCGGCATCGGGGACGAGTGGGGGGGCATCTTGCACGCAGCGGAGCGTCGGCCAAGGCCTGGCCGCCGTTCGCAATGCTCCGATCAACGGGGAACACGGGTTCGCGGCGGTCCGGCGCGAAATCCCGCGCGATCGGCTGCCGCGCCCTCGGCGCCGAGCGCCCGGGGTTGCCGTTCTCTGGGAGTCGCGCGGATTTCGCGCCGGGGCGACGACGGACGGTGTTCCCCGGTCGTGAGCCGTTCTGGCTCGCCTTCCTTCCCGACCGAATCCGCCATGTTGCGACCCTCCCTCCCCCTCGCTCCGTTCCTCTGCTCCGTCCTCGCCACGGCGACCGCGTGGTTGCCCGGCCAGGCAGCCGAAGCACCAACCGACGTCGTCGCCATCCGCAGCTCCGCCCACCTGCTGACGCCGCGGGGGGACGCGCTGTTCGGCCTCGGCGCCGACTACGTCGCCACCTTCGCGCGCGACGGCGTGCACTTCGTGCCGTCGCTCGGCCCGCGCGTGGCGCAGGACCAGGAACTGCACGTGGCGCTGCAGTCGATCCACCGCGGCGGACTGGCACTGCCGCTGCGCGCCGGCGTCGCCCCTGTGCAGGAGGACACGACGGCGGTCTACGTGCGCAGTGCGACCGTGCGCGAACGCTACGAAGTGCGCGCCGACGGCGTCGAGCAGTCGTTCCTGTTCACGGCGCTGCCCGGCCGCGGCGATCTGGTCGTGCGCTGCGCGCTCGGCGGCAGCCTGGCCGAACATGCCGCGGCGGCGCGCGACGGCGGCCTGCAGTTCCTGTTGCCTGAACTCGGCGGCGCCACGATCGGCACCGTCACCGGCATCGACGCCGCTGGGGCGCGCTGCACCGGCGGCGTGCGCCTCGTCGACGGCGCGCTCGAGCTGTCGCTGCCGGCGGCGTTCGTCGACCGCGCGGTGCTGCCGCTCGTGCTCGATCCGCTGATCGGGGCGCGCATCGACTTCACCGCAACGCCGGGGGCCGAACAGGCAGCCGACGTCGCCTTCGCCGGGGCGACCGGTGCCTACTACGTCGTCTGGGCGAACACGACGTCGACGACGCAGTCCAGCCTGGTCGGTCGTCTCTACCACCCGACGACCGGCCTCGGCGCCACGCAGGTGCTCGCCAGCGGTGGCGCCATCCGCCGGCCGAAGATCGCCTACCACCGCTACCAGCACCGCTTCGTCGTCGTCTACGAGAAGGCCACCGGCTGGCTGGCGCCGAGCCAGTTGGCGTGCCGCATCGTCGAGGGTGCGGGCACGCTCGGTCCGATCACCGATCCGATCCCCGGCGTCACGAACGGCACGCAGCCGGCGTTGTCGGGCAACCCGAGCAATGCGATCGCCGACAACGGCGGCCTGCTCGCCTGCCGCCAGCCCGGCCTCGGCGTGGTGGTGCTGCCCTACACGCTGCCGATCGGCACGGTGAACGCGACCTTCGGCACGCCGGTCACGGCCGTCGCCGACCCGACCGCGGAGCTGCCGCGGCTCAGCAAGTCCGGCAGCGGCACCCGCCTCTTGAGCCTCGCGATCGACGGCTTCGTGCGCGTGCTGCCGATCGGCCCGAACGGAGCTCCGGTCGGGCTCGGCTACGACGTCGCCACCGGGGCTGGCAACGTGCTGACGAGCGACGTCGACGGCCAGGGCCAGAACTTCCTGTTCGTGCACGAGAGCGGGACCGGCAGCGGCCGGGAGATCACGGCCCGCATGCTGGCCCTGAACCCGAACAACCAGAGCCTGTCGCTCGCCAGCAGTGCGGTGCTGACCAGCAACAGCGTCGACGACCGCGACCCGGTGGTGGCGCTGCTCGGCCCGAAGTTCGCGGTCGCCTGGACGCAGGCGGTCGGCTTCCTCGACTACGCGGTGAAGGTGCGGCCGCTGGCGACGGCGGGCTGCACGTTCTGTGGCAGCGAAGCGACGCTGACCGGCCCGTTCGCCACGCAGAGCCAGCCGGCGATCGCCAGCTGCGTCGCCGGTGGCGACGGCACGAACCCGCAGGCCCTGATCGTCTGCCAGTCGGCGACGCAGGTGCCGCCGGTGAGCGCCGACATCACCGCGACGCAGTTCTCGGTGGCCTTCGGCAGCGACACGCAGCCGGTGCTGTGGGGCGGCTGCGGCCAGCCGGTGACGATGAGCACGGTCGGCCCGTTCGCACTCGGCAACAGCGCGTTCGGGGTGCGCGTGACCGCCGCGGCGACGGCGCCGATCGGCCTGTTCCTGTTCGGCTTCGGCGGCGTCGCCCTGCCGTGCGGCGTCTGCACCGCCGTCAATCCCGCCGTGCTGGTGCCCGCCGTGCTGAACGTCGGTACCGCGACGTTCCCGATCCCGGTGCCCTGCAACAGCATCTTCCTCGGCTACCAGCTCGATGCGCAGGTCGGCGTGCTCGACGCCGTCACCAACGTCTGCCCGCTGCTCGACACGCTGTCGCTGTCGCAGGCGCGGCGGCTGACCCTCGTCGAGTGAGCGCGTCGAGTGAGCGCGGCGTGATCGCCGCGAGCGTCGTCGCCATCGCCCTGCTGTCGCCGGGCCTCGCGGATTTCGCGCCAAAGGCCCGGCCAACCGTGTTCTCCCTGCTGAACCCCTTCCCCCCGCTGCCATGAAACCGCTGTTCCTGTTCTTCGTCTCCTCGCTCATTCCCCTGCTCGGCGCCGCCGCGGCGTTGCCGGCGCAGGATCCCGCGAGCGCCCGCCCTGCCTCGCTGCAGAACCCGGTCGAACTGACCGCCGACTTCGCGCTGGTGCAGCGCGAACCGGATGCGCTGTGGGGGCTCGGCCGCGACTACAGCGCGCGCTTCCACGACGACCGCGTCGAGTTCCTGCCGCACCTGCCTGGCTCGCCGGTCGGCGAGTCGCTGGTGCTGCAGGCCGAGGCCGTCGGCCGCGGTGGCGCGCTTTTGCCATTCCTGCGCGCGAACGGACCGATCGAGCAGGGCCGCACGGTGCGCTACCCGCACGCGCAGGCGACCGAGGTCTACGACGTGCGTGCCGACGGCATGAAGCAGTCGTTCGTGTTCGCCGAACTGCCGGCCGGTGAAGGCGACCTGGTGGTGACCTGCAAGCTGTCGACCGGCTTGCGGCTGCAGCAGCAAGGCGCCGACGAACTGCGGTTCGGTGGCGAACACGGCGGCGTGCGCATCGCCGGCGTCGTCGGCATCGACGCCGAAGGGCGCCGCGCCGCCGGCAGCCTCGCGTTCGCCGGCGACTTGCTGTCGCTGCGGCTGCCGGCCGCGTTCGTGGCGTCGGCCACGCTGCCGCTCGAACTCGACCCGCTGCTCAGTGCCGTGCAGATCGCCGCGTTCCCGTCGACGCCGAGCGACCTGCATGCGGCGTACGACGCGACCAGCGGCACCTACCTCGTGGTGTGGGGCGGCAGCTGGTTCGGCAACACCAGCGAGGTCCGCGGCTACTTCCTGCCGGGTGGCCCGGTGCTGCTGCAGTCGCTCGGCAACAACCGGAACATCGACGTCGCCAACAACAACGCGCGCGACTGCTTCGTCGTCACCTGGGACACGCCGGTCGTGATGCTCGGCGGCTTCCTCCGCGACGAAGTGCGGGCACGCGTCGTGCGCCCCGGACAACTCGGGGCCGTGGTCGCGGTGCCCGGCCTCGGCACCCAGTCGTGCTCCGAGGCGTCGGTCGCCAGCAACGAGAGCCCGACCGACGACCGCATGCTGATGGTGCACCGTCTGGGTTCGGTCTACCTCGGCAGTGCCATCGGCCAGCAGACGGCGGTGCTGACGACCTTCACGGTGACGCCGAGCCTCGGCCTGCTCGCCGCGCCGTCGCCGTCGACGGCGATCAGCGCCACCAACGTCGACGTCAGCGTCACCGGCATCAGCCGCAGCGACGACGGCCAGGACCGCTACCTCGTCGCCTTCGGCGAGGAATACCCCGCGGGCACGCACCGGGTGCGTTGCGGCGTGTTCAACGTCCAGCGTGCGACGATCGTGCCGAGCACGTTCGAGTCGGCACCCGCGAGCTTCGGCGCGCCGACCTGCATCGCGATCGACGGTGTGTCCGGCAACTGGCTGGTCGCCCTCAGCCACTCGTCGAGCACCTTCAACGAGTCGGGCTGGCGAACGCAGGCCACGGTGCGCAACGGGCTGCTCGACCTGTCGCCGCAGACGCTGTTGAACAGCAACGAGACCTACACGGTCGACGTCGCCAGCACCGGTCGCCTGCACGCCGTCGCCCATCAAGTGTGGGGCCTCGCACCGCAGGTCGGGCCCGACGTCGCCGGCATCTCGTTGTTCACCGCCGAGACGTGCGCCTCCTGCGCTGGCTACGAGGAGGTCGGCACCGGCGTGACGATCATGCCCGCGTTCGCGCGGCCGGCGGCCAACGGCGACGAGTCGGCGGCGGCCGCCGAGCGGATCAAGTTGTTCTACTGGAACGGCAACCTCGGCCAGCTCTGGGCGGCCGACTACCAGCCGAACGACGGCATCGCCACGAACCTCGGCGGTGGCTGCGGCAACCTGACGGCGACGGCGTCGTGGGCGTGCGGCAAGGTCACCGCCACGTGGTGGGGCGCCACCAGCACGTTCGAGGCGTCGCTGCGCAACGCGCCGGCGAACGCGTTCCTGGTGCTCGGCACCGAGCGCCTCGACGCGAGCGGCTGCGGCACCTGCACCGTGGTGCCGAACCCGTGGACCGGCATCGTGCTGGCGCCCCAGGCCGGCTTCGCGCCGGGCTCCACGCTCGTGCACACGGTGCCGCTGCCGTTGAGCCCGCAGCTGGTCGGCTTCCGCCTCTACCAGCAGTGGCTGGCGCTGGCGCCGACGGCGACCGGCTGTCCGTCGCTCGGCCTCAACCTCTCGAACGCGCTGCGAATCGAGTTCCAGTAGCGTTCGCCGCGGTCGTCAGTCGCCGACGCGCACGAGCTGCAGCGAGTCGACGCGGAACCACGCCTGGCCGGCGATCGCGTGCAGTTCACACGCCAGCTCGACGCTGCGCTGGAACTCCGACACGCCGAACGCGCAGACCACCTGCTGCCACGCAGCGTCGCCGCGCAAGCGTTGGCTGTGGTCGCCGTCGGCGCGCACGAACACGCCGCCGTGCTCGTTGCCGTCGCCGTCCTTCGGCGGCGGCACCACGCCGGCACAGCGCACCATGCCGCGCAGTTCGTACTGGCCCGGGCCGAGCAGCACGCGCGTGTGCCAGTAGCCGCGTTGGGCCTCGGCGGTGCGCCGCTTGACGTCGATCTGCAGCGACGGCGTGCCGCCTGCGCCCTTCTTGTCGAGGTCGAGGCCGTCGTGTTCGGCGGCCGGATGCCACGTGCGCAGCGCGAACGGTTTGCCCTTCTGGAGCTGCAGCGGCTTCGGCTCCGGTGCCTTCACCTGCTCCTGCAGGCTGCGGTAGCGCGCGTCGACGCGTTCGAGCAGGTCGCGCACGGCGTCGGCATGTTCGCGCGCGAGGTCGGCGTCGACCGGGCGCAGCGCACGCTGGATGCCGTCGGCGACGGCCTGCACGCGCGGGGCGAGACGCGTCGGCGCGAACAGCGGCAGCAGCGCCTTCAAGCGCTCGCGGTAGCGCTTGCGGAACGCCGGCTGCTGCAGCAAGGCGCTGGCGACGATCGCCGGCGTGTGCTCGAGGATCGACGCTTCGGCGTCGCCGAACAGCTGGTCCATGCCGTGCGGCAAGAACACCGCCGGCCGGTTCGTCGGCAGCCAGAGCCGGTAGTTGTTGGCGTTCTTGCTGTAGCCGTCCCAGTGGCCGAGCATCGCCTCGAGCGCCACGAAGTCGATGCAGGTCGACACGTCGAGCGCCTGCTGCAGCGCCGTGGCCCGCTTCTGATCGACGCCGCGGCACAGTTCGCACAGCGTCTGCAGGTCGCTGCGGTCGTCGGGCCCGTCGCCGCTGTCCTTCTGCAGCTCGGCGTCGACGTCCTGGCAGAAGCCGCCGTCGTAGAGGTTGCCGTGCGCGTCGCCGAAGTTGCGCAGCAGGAACTGCTTGTCGAACGACTCGCGGAACACGTAGAGGCCGAGCAGGCGGTCGTCGAGGCGCACGATCGCGTGCGCGACGCGCGGGGCCGGTTGCTTGGCGGCGCTGAACACGTCGTGGCCGATCCACTCGCACAGCCGCGAGCCGTCCTGCGCGCCGTTGTTCAGGTGGAAGCGGCCGAGCCCGTGGAAGCGCGCCTTGTTGCCGAACTTGCCCAGGTTGACGGTGAAGCCCGGCCGCTCGTGCAGTTCCTGGAAGCTGCCGGCGGCGCCCTTCAGCTTGACGCCGACCTCGGCGAACGGCTCGCCGTCGAGCTCGAGCGTGGCGCGCGCATACTCGCGCGGCTTCTCCTTCAGACTCTGCCGGGCCTTGTCGTCGAGCGTGATCTGCACCCGCACCACCGGGGCGCTGGCGAAGAACGAACGCGCGGGATCGGGCTTCGCCGCCGCGTCCTGCTGGGCGAGCAGCAGGCCGGCGAGCGGCAGGGTGGCGAGGAGGCGCAGCATGCGGGGCGGCAGCGTAGCGGCGGGCCCAGCTTCGTGCTTCCGTCGCCACCGCCGGCCGGGTCTGCTTCTTGCCATGAGCAAGACACCCGATCACCACGATGCCGAGCTGGTCCTGAAGGTCTACGACCTGCGCCGCGAGCCGGTCATGCGCGAGTCGCGCGACGCCATCAACAAGGACTACTGGCCGCGCAACGAAGCCGAGGCGCTGGCCATCCTCGCGCCCGAGCACCCGCTGAACCGCGCCTACCGCCAGACCTCGACCTACTGGGAGATGGTCTACGGCATGACCAAGCACGGCGTCGTCAACACCGAGTTCCTGCTGGAGAGCAACGGCGAAGGCCTGCTGCTGTTCGCGCGCGTCGAGCCGTACCTGGCGGCGATCCGCGCGAAGACCAGCCCGCGCGCGTTCATGAACGCCGAGTGGGTGTCGAAGTCGTGCGAGCTGGCGAAGGCGATCATGACGACGTTCCGCGGCCGCATCGCGGCGAAGCTCGGCGCGAAGTGACGGCGACGCCGTCGTCGCGACCCCGTTGCCAGGGCCGCGTTCGCCGCTAGCCTCGCGCCCCGAATGTCCTCCGGGTGGTTAGAGGAGCACGGCGAGAACGTGCTGCCGCGGCTGCGCAAACGCGGCGCCGAACTGTGGCGCAGCGGGGCGGCCGTGCTGCGTACCCCGGGCCGCGGCACCTGGTCGGCGAGCGTCGCCGACACCGGCCGCACGTTCGTCGCCGAGCTGCGCGACGTCACCGACCCGGCGGGTGCGTGGCTCGCGTGCGACTGCGGCGCCGACGAGCACGTCGGCATCTGCGAGCACCTGTGGGCGGCGCTGCTGGCGATCGAAGCCGCCGGCAAGAAGGCGGCGCCGACGCCGCGTCCGGTGGTCGAGAAGGCGGCGACGGCGGACGAGGATGGCGACGAATTCGCCGGGGACGCGGCGTTCGACGACGTGCCGGCGCCGCGCGCGGCGGGTGCAACGGCGGCGCCGCGGAATGCGCCGAGCGGCTTGCCGGTCGCCCGCGGCGGCAGCGGTGCCGGTGGTTCCAGCGGGGTCGGCGCCGCTGCCGGCGACTGGCGGCAGCGCGTGTCGAGCGTCACCGCGGCGGCAGCCGGCGCGATCGAGCCCGCACCTCCGATGCCGGTTGTCGAGTACCACGTCGCCACGCCGACGCTCGTCAGCGAGCCGGGGTTCACGCTGCGCATCGTGCTGCGGCCGAAGAAGCAGGACGGCACGCTCGGCGTGCCCCGCACGACGCAGCTGCGGCAGAAGCAGATCGCGTCGCTGCCGGCGGTCGACCGCGACCTGCTGCAGCGCATGCTGCGCGATCGCAACTTCGCGCTGGGCTTCTACGCCGCCGAGTTCGGCACCGCCGACCTCGAACTGGCGGCGCCGTGGCGCGTGTCGCCGCGGCTGGTGCCGGAAGTGCTCGACCTGCTGCGCAGCACGGAGCGGCTGTACCTCGACCAGCCCGATGGTTCGTCGCGTCCGCTGTACTGCGACCACAGCGAGCCGTTCCGCTTCGAACTCTCGCGCGTGCCCGCACCGCAGGGCGCGGCCTCGGTGATCCTGCGCGGCGCGTTCCGGCGCGGCCTGGAGACGCTGTCGCTGGTCGACGTGCTCGACCTCGACCACGGCGTCGTCGTGCGCGGCGACCGGCTGCTGCGCATCGACACCTGTGGCGCCGACGACCTGGTGCGCGACCTGCGCACGCGCGGGCCGATGGTGGTGCCGCAGGGCGAACTCGCCGAGATGCTGGCCAAGATGTCGACGGTGCCGGGCTCGGCGCAGTTCCTGGCGCCGCTGATGGCCGAACAGGAACTCGGCAAGCCGATCGCGGTGGTGCCGCTGACGTGGCCGAAGGATCCGAACGCGCCCGAACTGCTGGCGCAGCTGCAGTTCGACTACGGCGGCGAGCTGATCGCCGCCGACGAGCCGAAACCGCTGGTGCCGGCGGGCGGGCTGCTGCTGCGGCGCGATCCGGAGCCGGAGGCGGCGGCGGCGGCGCTGCTGCTCGAGGTCGGGTTGCGCTCGATCGGGCCGCCGGGCACGCGCGGCCACTACGCGTTCCTGCGCGAAGAGCTGGCGAACGTCGTCAAGGCGCTGTCCTCGCGCGGCGTGCGCGTGCTGGCGCGCGGCCAGCGCGTGCGCAACTTCGAGACGGCGCACACGCAGGTGGCGTCGGCGATCGACTGGTTCTCGGTCGACGGGCAGCTGACGTTCGCCGGGGCCACGGCGAGCCTGCCGGAGCTGCTGCGGCGCAAGGCCACGCCCGAGGGCTTCGTCGAACTCGGCGACGGCTCGTTCGGTGTGCTGCCGCAGCAGTGGCTGCGCCGCCTCGACACGCTGCGCGCGATGGGGGCGACCGCGGCGAGCGGTGACGACGCGGCCGAAGGCCAGGACGGAACCGGTGCCGAGCCGGTGCCGACGATCGGCGCCTTGCGCGTGCCGAACACGCGCGCGCTGCTGCTCGACGCGCTGCTGACGGAGCTCGAGGAGACGCAGGTCGACGTCGACGAACGCTTCGCGGGGATGCAGCAGCGCGCCGCGTCGTTCCGCAGCGCGCAGCCGGCCGCGGCACCGCCGGGCTTCCGCGGGCAACTGCGTCCGTACCAGCAGCAGGGCCTCGGCTGGCTGCACTTCCTGCGCGACTTCGGCCTCGGTGGATGCCTCGCCGACGACATGGGGCTCGGCAAGACCGTGCAGGTGCTGGCGTTGCTCGCCGGCGAACACGGCCCCGGCGGCGGTGCCGAGGCACCGAGCCTGCTGGTGGCGCCGCGCAGCCTGATCGGCAACTGGGCGGCGGAAGCGGCGAAGTTCGCGCCCGGCCTCGCGGTGCTCGACTTCAGCACCGGCGACCGCTGGGAGATGCATGGCCGCGAACGGTTGGCGAAGGCGCAGCTGGTGCTGACGACCTACGGCTCGCTGCGCAACGACGCGCCGCGTTTCGCCGAGCTCGGCCAGCGCTTCCACCACGTCGTGCTCGACGAAGCGCACGCGGTGAAGAACAGCAACAGCCAGAACGCGAAGGCCGTGCGCCTGCTGGCGGCGCGCCATCGCCTGGCGCTCAGCGGCACGCCGGTCGAGAACCACTTCGGCGAGCTGTGGTCGCTGTTCGAGTTCCTGAACCCGGGCATGCTCGGCCAGCTGGCGGGCTTCCGCACGCTGTTCGGCAAGGGCACGGCGAAGGAGGCGAGCGCCGAGAGCCGCGCGCTGGTGCAGAAGGCACTGCGGCCGGTGCTGCTGCGGCGCACCAAGGCGCAGGTGCTGCACGAGCTGCCGGCGAAGGTCGAGCAGACGTTGTTCTGCACGCTCGAAGGCACCGCGGCGCAGCGCTACGCGCAGCTCGCCGAGCACTTCCGCGGCTTGTTCGCCGGCGGCGTCGCGTTCGACGGCAAGCAGAACTTCGTGCTGCTGCAGGGCCTGTTGCGGCTGCGCCAGGCGGCGTGCCACGAGGGCCTGATCGACCCGCAGCGCAGCGGCGAGAGCAGCGCCAAGCTCGACGTGCTGCTGCCGGCGCTCGAGCAGATCGCCGAGGAAGGGCACAAGGCGCTGGTGTTCTCGCAGTTCACGACGCTGCTCGACCTGATCGAGCCGCACCTGCAGGCGCGTGGCCTCGTCTACGAACGGCTCGACGGCAGCACGACGAACCGGCCGGCGCGCGTGAAGCGCTTCACCAGCGATCCGGACTGCAAGGTGTTCCTGATCAGCCTGAAGGCCGGCGGCACCGGGCTCAACCTCGTCGCCGCCAGCTACGTGTTCCTGCTCGATCCGTGGTGGAACCCGGCGGCGGAACTGCAGGCGATCGACCGCGCGCACCGCATGGGCCAGCAGCGCACCGTGCATGCGTATCGCATCGTGACCAAGGGCACGATCGAGGAGCGCGTGCTCGAGCTGCAGGCGCAGAAGCGGCAGCTGACCGAGGCGGTGCTCGGCGACGACCGTTCGCTGCTGCAGGACCTGTCGAAGGACGATCTGGCGCTGCTGCTCGGGTAATGGGCGAGCGTCCCATGTGCGAGGCTCGCGACGCGTCGAGGTCGCGAGCGAACTCGTGCCGGTTGCGGCAACGAAGGAGTTCGACGGTCACGCCGTGCGTCGTGTGGCACTGTCGGCAGCGAGAGCCGCGCGGGTCGCAAACGGGGAGGTGGCTGGGGCCGTTGACAGCCTCGCCGTCGTTCCGATGATCCCGCGCCTCGAGGAGGAACTCATGCACAGCAGCAAGCAGTGGATCGATTGCGTCGTGGCACCGGGCATGTTCACCGAGGAGTGTGCGGTCGAGGTGCGAGGACGATGGTTCTTCGTCGAATCTCGCTACGTGCAGGCCGCCAGTCGATCGGGGCCCGCGCGACTCGAGGTGACGATCGTCGAGGATGGCGAGGGTCGTTGGGCGGTCATCCCATCGCCGGACCGTGCCAGCGTGGGCCTGGGCGCATGATCCTCGCCAACGTCGAGCTTCAGCGCGCCCTCGACGAGGGACGGCTCTACGTCGATCCACCACCGGCACCTCGGCGTCCGGATGCGAGTGGCGGGGAATGTCCCTACCAGACCACGTCGGTCGACCTTCGCCTCGGCCGTGAGGTCATGGTCTATCGCGACCAGCTGCTGCCCCTGCAGGTGGACCTCCGTCGCGGTGGCTTCGCTGCGCTCGGCGCATCGATCATGGAGCCCGTCGCCATCTCGGACAGCCAGCCCTTCGTCCTGCAGCCACAGCGATTCGTGTTGGCGAAGACTCTCGAACGCGTCGGGCTGCCGCTGCAGGCCGAGTCCGGGCGCAGCCTGGCGGCGCGAGTCGAGGGCAAGAGCTCCTACGCGCGCTGTGGCCTGCTGGTGCACTTCACGGCGCCGACGATCCATGCCGGCTTCGAGGGCACGATCACCCTCGAGATCATCAACCTTGGCCGCTACGCGATCGCGCTACACCCAGGGATGCCGATCTGCCAGCTCATCGTCGAGGAGGTCTTGGGTGTTCCGTTCCGCCGCGACAGCCAGTTCCAAGGGCAGATGCGATCGGTCGGACGCTGACCGTTGCGGTTGTTGCCGCCGCGGCCCGCCTCACCGCCGCCGCAGCAGCGTCAGCGCTTCGACGTGCTCCGTGTGCGGGAACAGGTCGCACAGCTGCAGCGCCTCGACTGCGTAGTCGCCGTGCAGCGCCGCGAGGTCGCGCGCCAGCGACTCGAGCGAGCACGACACCAGCAGCACGCGCGGCGCCTTCGCCGCCAGCACGGCCGCCGCACCTTGCGCCAGCAGCCCGGCGCGCGGGGGATCGACGACCATCACGTCGCACGGCGGCAGCGGGGACGAACCGAACGGCTGTTCGCGCACCTCGGCCCGGCCGGCGAAGCCGTTCGCCTCGACGTTGTGGCGCGCGTCGGCGCAGGCACTCGGCGAGCTCTCGACCAGCGTCACGTGGGCCGCACCCGCGCGCAGCAGGCGCAGGGCGAACGTGCCGACGCCGCCGTAGCCGTCGACGATGCGCAGGCCGGTGACGTCGCCGAGCAGGCGCAGGGCCGGCTGGAACAGCACGGCCTCGGCGTGGCGGTGCAGCTGGTAGAAGCTCTGGAACGACACGCGCAGCCGCAGCTCGCCCACGTGGTCGGTCTGGAACGTCTGGCCGCGCAGCGCCACGGTGGTCGGGCCGAGCAGCACGTTGCCGGCAGTCGGATTGACGTTCATCACCGCGCCGACGAGTTGCAGCGGGCGGCCCTGTTCGTCGCGCAGGTCGCTGGCGGCGCGCCACAGCTCGGTGGTCAGGCGATCGCGTTCGGAGAAGCGGTCGCGGGTGACGACGACGCCGACCAGCAGTTCGCGGCTGCCCGGCATCACGCGCGCGCGCACGGCGCGGACCAGGCCGTTGCCGGTCTCTTCGCGGTAGACCGGGACCTTCAGCGCGCGCAGCAGCTGGCCTGTGCGCACGCCGAACTGCGTCAGCGCCTTGTGCTGCACGCGGCAGTCGGCGATCGGCTCGATGGTGTGCGTGCCGGTGCGGTAGATGCCGAGCTGCAGTTCGCGGTCGACCAGCTGGGCCGGATACAGGATCGCCGTGCGGTCGTGGCGCGGCGGCCGCGGCGGCAGCGTGATCGCGGGCTGCACGTCGCCGAGGAACGGCGCCAGCAGCTGCTGCGCGCGGTCGCGCTTCTGCGCGAGCTGATCCTGGATCGGCACGTCGAGCAGCGAACAGCCGCCGCAGCGACCGAAGTGGGGGCAATGCTGGATCGCGTCGTCGCGCACGGCCCAAGTCTAGGCGCGTGCGGTGCACGATCGTCGTCGCATTCTGCGGGCTCGCGGGAAACGACGCGGGGCGGCACCTGGCCGCCCCGAAGCTGCTGCACGCCGACGGCGCGAGCCTGCGCGCGTCAGAACTGGCAGTCGAACACGTTCGAGGTTTGGAACACCAGGTTCGTCTGGCCGAGGTCGAGCACCGCCGCCTGCAGGTGCCACTGCAGGCCACCGAACCACTGCGGGATGTTCTGGTAGTCGACCTGGGCGATGCCGGTCAGCGGATCGTGCACGCGCGGAGTCCAGTCGATGACCAGGTCGTTGAAGCCGTTGCCGATCTGCAGGTCGACGATGCCCGGGTAGACGCTCGGCACCGAGCTCAGCGAGAACGTCACCAGGCTGACCGCCGGGCCGGTCACCGTGCCGCTGTGCACGTAGACGTGGGCCGGCCAGTACGGCCCGACCGCCGCTTCGGTGTAGAGCTTCGGCGTCGTCGGCGCCTGCAGCTGGATGTTGACCGAGTTGCTGCCGATCGCCGGATTGATGATCGCCACCGGGTAGGTGCCCGGCTCGCGACCCGGACGCGGGTGGATCTCGATGTGCTGGTTGTCGATGACCTGGAAGTAGCCGCCCTGCCAGTCGGCCGGGCCGTGGCCGCCGTTCAGGTCGAAGCCGACGGCGAACATCTCGGTCCACGCCAGGTGGTCGCCGGTCAGCACGATCCCTTGGTCGGTCAGCGTCGGCAGCGTCGGCGTGCTGGCCGGCTGGTTCAGCACCGGGAACGGCAGCACCGGGAACACGGCGCTGGTGGAGAACAGTTCGACCGGGCCGGTGATCGCGATCGTGCGGCTGGTCGGCTGCTGCGTGACGTTGGCGCTGAAGGCGCCGTAGTAGCCGATGTAGCCGTTGGTCTGGTTCGAGCCGCCGCCGACCTGCGCCGCGACCGTGTTGGTCAGCGTGATCGCACCGCCGGCGTTCAGGCCATCGCCGACCAGCTGGCCGGTGACGGTCTGGTAGTAGCGCCAGTGGCCCGGGTCGATGATGCCGCCGTTCTGCACGTAGGCGCTCGGCAGCAGCTGCAGCACCGGGCTGCCGACCGGCGGATAGCCGGCCTGGCCCGGGTCGATGCGGTTGCCGAACGTGATCGTCGCCTGCCAGGCGTCGTCGAGCTGCGTGATGCGGGCGAGGCGGCCGGTCGCGGTCGCGGTGCCGTCGTCGTGTTCGGTGAAGCGGCCCGTCGGCACGAACATGTAGTCGTCGCCGACGCCCGGCATCACCATCGCGCGGCCCTCGACGAGGTTCGTGCGCACCGGGTCCGGCAGCGGGTGGGTGGCGAAGAACTCCTTCTCGTTCGGCAGGTCGATCGCCATCGTCGCCGTGCCCGCCGGGATCAGCGGGAACGGCATCTGGTGCACGACCGCGACCGTGAAGTGGCCCTGCAGGCCGAGCAGTCCATTGCGGTTGTTGGCGCCGACGCCGACCTGGATCGGGCCGGTGCTGGTCAGGCTGAGGTCGTAGCCGTCGTACTCACGCGAGCCGAGCAGCACGCCGGTCGCCGCCGTGTAGTAGACGAACGCGTTCGGGTCGATCGTGCCGTTCGGCAGGTAGGCGGTGCTGGCGAGCTGCAGGTCCGGGCTGCCGGCCGGCGGGTGGTTGGCGTCGCCCGGCTGCACGCGGCCGCTCAGCTGGATGTCGAACAGGAACGCCGAGTAGACGTTCGACAGGCTCAGCACGCGGCCGGTCAGGCGCGCGGTGCCGTTCGGCAGCTCGGTGAACTGGCCGCCACCGGCGATCAGGAAGTCGGGCCGCACCCCGGGGATGTCGAAGACGAAGCCGCCGGGCACCGAGCTGAGCACCGGGTCGCGCTGGGCTTCGCGGACGGCGTGGTAGGTGGGCTGTTGGGCGAGCAGGACCGGGGCGGCCAGGAGCAGGGCGAGCGAAGTGCGCATCATCGAGGAGGGAGCGTGTGGGGCCGACAGCCGGAGCCGCACGCGAGTGTGACGGAGAAGGGTAACTCGTCGTGCGGGGATCGTCGGGCCGACGCCCCGCCGGAAGAGGCGCCCAGGAACGACGAAGTCGTGCCGACGTTGCCACCGCCGCCAACCAGTGCCTCGAGTTGGGATCTTGGCGCGCCGCAGCGGCCCGTCAGTCACTACACTCCCGCTCCCATGAGCCTGCCCGCTCCTGCACCCGACTGGGAAGCCTTCTATCGGGACTACCGAAAGCCGGGCTACGTGCCGGGCT
>ERZ1066117.437-NODE-437-length-33243-cov-11.916958_pt1 | contig 33243 bp, 21 predicted proteins | sample MGYA00382764_ERZ1066117 | MGnify/ENA primary metagenome ERZ1066117 (study PRJEB33369, sample SAMEA5778347) | biofilm metagenome | biome: Industrial cooling water; feature: Water cooling tower basin; material: Biofilm | place: United Arab Emirates | collected...
TCGCCGAGGGCGTCGGTGACCTCGTCCTGGTGCTTCAGCGAGCGCTCGAAGAGCGCAGGAAGCCGGTCCTGCACGGGCGCGAAGAAGCGGCGCACGCCGAGCAGCGACGTGAACGCGCGCAGCGTGGCGGGCTCCTGGCCCCAGATGCGCGCGTACCAGCTCGCGAAGGTCGCCACCTGGCCCGTGGGCGCGTGGACCAGCATCCAGCGCTCGCCGTTCGTGACGAGCCCGAACGACACGTTCAGCGCGCGCAGATGCATCGCCATGCGGTCGCCGGGCGAGCACGAAAGCCCGCCGAACTTCATCGACGCCGAGAGGTCGGTGTCGGGCGGGAAGACGTGGACGGGCGCGAGCACCGCCCCGCCGTGCGTCGGGTCGATGAAGACGAGCTCGGGCGTGATGGTGGTGTCGTGCTCCGGCAGCGCGACGACCGAGGCCGGGACGTCCTTGCCGGGCTTCAGCAGCGAGTCGTCTGCCTCGAGCGCCGTACGCAGCACCTCGTGGATCCACGCGGTGTGGAGCTTGTCGCGGTCGGCGTCGTCGCCATCGACCGCGTCGCGCCACTCCTCGTAGGCGCTGCGCAGTCGCTTGGCGTGCGAGGCGTCCAGCTCTTCGAGCCCCTGCGGGAACACCTCGCGGAGCACGGGCACCGCGAGGAACGGGCCCGATACCTCGAGCAGGTTCAGCCACTCGTGCTTGGCGCTCACGCCCGCCTCCGATCAGCAGGACTCCGCTTCGCCAGGGACTCGGGGACCAGGAGGATCACCGAGACGGGGAACGTGTGGTCGACGAGGCCGGTGTGGCGATCTTCGATGGCGAGGCGCTCCCGTTCGCGCTCCTCGGGGATGCGGCGTAGGCGCGCCTCGAGTGCGAGCCTGTCGCGCCGGAGCTGCGTTCGTTCGTCCTCGGAGAATAGCGAGAGCTGCTTCGGCTCCTCCCGCTTCAGCTCGGCCTCGAGGTTCTTGGCGAGATGGTCGAGGAGCTGGGTCATCTCGTCGATCTCTTTGCGCTTGCGCGCTTCGATCGTGGACCCGAGACCCTTGAGGCGGTCCCTTGAGCGCGTGGTGACGGCACTCAGGACCGCCTCGGTGTGCTTCGTGAACCGCGTGCGCAGGGCATCGAAGAGCGAGTCGTCGATGGCCCCCGGCGCCGACGAGTCGAGCCAGTCGCGCAGTTTGGTGATGCCGTCCTCGCGCTTGAAGCCAGCGTCGCGCAGGTAGCCGCCTGCTTCCGTCAGCTCCTCGTGCAGGCGATGGTGATTGCCTCCGGTGATGACGAGACGCGAGACGACGAGGACGGCGGGCGCGTCGAGCTTCGCTTCGGGCAGTGTACGCACCGTGACGCGGTTCAGCTTCTTCACGTCGTCGCGCGCCCACACCTCGGCACGCAGCAGCCGCAGGCTCATCTGCACGAGCGGGTGGTTCAGGTGGACGAGTACCACGTCGTCGCGGCCCTTGGCGGCGTCGTGGTCAAAGGTGATGGGGCGGATGCGCTTCGTGTACGGGTGCTCGAGCCCGTCGAGGCATCGCGACCATGAGCCCGCGAGGGCGGGCATTTGGAACACCCGGGCCGCGGGAAGGTCGGCCAGCTTCGCGGGCGTAAAGTCGGGCTTGTCGGTGAGCGCCAGGGCGACGCGCACCACGCGCTCGATGCGGTCGGGCGTGAGGTGCTGCTCGCTGCGCGTCGTCGTCAGACGCTCGTGCAGCTTGGCGATGCGCTCGCGCAGCTCACGCTCGGCCTTCACGTAGCGGCGGGCACGCTCGATGCGTTTCTCGGCGAGGCTCGTGTCGAGCTCGCGGCGGCGGCCTTCGAGCAGCGCTGGCAATTGCGGGGCGATGACCGGGTTCACGCTGCCCATGTCGGCGCGCATCGAGTCGAGCTTCTTGAGCGCGCGGATGATGTCGTCGCCGTGGCCGCCGCTCGCGTCGACGGGGTGCCAGATGACCACTTCGCTCTGCTTCTGGCCGTGACGGTCGACGCGGCCGTTCCGCTGCTCCATTACGTTCGGATTGTAGGGAATCTCCACGTGGACTAGCAGGTTGCAGTGGTTCTGGAGATCGATGCCCTCCGAGGCCGCGTCGGTCGCGAGCAGGATGCGCACCTGCGACTCTCGCGGATCAGCCTGGAACGCGGCCTTGATGGTCTCTCGCTCCTTCGGGTCCATGCCCCCGAACAGCAGCGCAAGGCGCTCCCCGCCGAGGTCGTGACTGGCGAGGATCTCATGGAGCCACTTCTGCGTCGCTCGGTACTCGGTGAAGAGGATCACACGCGCGTTCGACCACTGGCCCTTGGGGCGCAGGTTCTCTTCGAGCCAGCGCAGGAGCGCTCCGGCCTTCGAGTCCGGCTTGTGGCTTGCCTGCTCGGCCCACGAGCGCAAGCGCCCGAGGACCTTCTTCTCGTCGGACGTGAGCGGGCGCAGCCGACGGCTCGCCTCTTCGATGGCCTCGGACTCGGCGGCCTCGCGCGTGTCGTCGTCGGCGTAGTCCTCCTCGGTCTTGGCGATCGCGCGCCGGAGGATGCGCTCGTCGAGCCCCGAGGTGCGGCGCGCCTCGCCCTTGCCCTCGATCGTGGCTGTGTGCCGCGCGAGCGTCGACATGAACGCGGCGGGCGACGATGCGAGGCGTTTGCGCAGGAGCTGATGGACGAAGTGCGAGACGGCGCCTTCGCGCTCGTCGTGCTTCTCGCGGCTGGCGATGTACTGTTCGAGGAGTTGACGAGCCTCGCGCTCCTCGGCGGTGTACTCGACGTTCAGCGCTTCGAGGCGCCGCTCTGGGTAGAGCTTGTTGCCCTTGGCGTCGACGAGGTCGCTCTTGAGGCGCCGCACCATCACTCGCGCGAGCTGGTCTTCGGACGGGAGGATGTTGCGCGAGAAGCGCTGGTCGTCGAGCAGCTCGAGGAGCGCGGTGAACGACTCGGTGTAGCCGTCGTGCGGCGTCGCGGTGAGGAAGAGCTTGTGCTGGAAGTGGGGCGCGAGCAGGCGCACGAGCCGCGTGCGAAGGCTCTCGACGGCGTACTTGCCGACGGTGGGCGCGACGTTGTGGGCCTCATCGACGACGAGCATGTCGAAGCGGCGGGGGAACGTCGGCTGTGGCGGGAGCACGTCGCGCATGAGCCGGATGCCTTCGCCTTGCTTCGCCCAGTCGATTGAGGCGATGAGCCTAGGGAACGAGGTCCACGGATTCGCGTGGAGGCCTCGATCACGGCGCGAGCGCTTTACCGAGTCGGTATCGACGATGCGGAATTCGAGGCCGAACTTCTCGGCCATCTCGGAGCGCCACTTCTCCTGCAGCGACGACGGGCAGAGCACGAGGATGGTCCGCGCACGGTGACGCAGGAGCATCTCCTGAATGACGAGCCCGGCCTCGATGGTCTTTCCGAGACCGACGTCGTCGGCGATCAGGAGGTTGGTACGCGCCATGTCGATCGCGCGCACGAGTGGGTCGAGCTGGTAGTCCTCGATACTCACGCCGCTGCGGAAGGGCGCTTGGAGGTAGCCGCGATCGGCGTTGGTCACCGCGCCCCAGCGCACGGCGTCGAGAAAGGCTTCGAGCGTCGAAGGGTCGTCGAGGCCCGAAAGCGTGGGGAGTCCCGCGCGCTCGATGACGTGAGCGCCGGGCTCAAGCTCCCAGAGGACTTCGATCTCCTCGCCGAGCGCGTCCTCATCGATCGACGAGAGCTTCACGAGGCTCTGCTTCGGCAGCTCGGGTGAGACGGTCGACGCATCGACGTCGGAAACGATCCACTGGCGGCGGCGTACCTCCACGAGCTGCCCAGGCTCGGGCGCCGTCGATGAGAGCACGGATGTGTGGTTGGTGACGGCGTTGGTCATGCTCGGCGCATCTTATCGCGACGGCGTACAATGATGTGCGCGATGCGCACCGCGGCGATCTTGGGTTCCTCGTGTGCCCAGACCCGGATGACCTTCCAGCTTGCGGCGCGCAGGCGGTCGTCGGTGTCCCGGTCGCGCGCCATGTTGGTTGCGATCTTCGCTCGCCAGAACCCTGCGTTCTGCTTCGGCCACGTCGCATGGGTCGGGCAGCCGTGCCAAAAGCAGCCGTCGACGAAGACCGCGACGCGGAGCCCGCTAAACGCGACGTCTGCGACCCTGCGGGGCTTGGTCAGGACGGGAACATGGATGCGGTAGCGAATGCCGCGTGCATGCAGTTCGCTGCGCAACAGCCACTCGGCAGCTGTGTTCTTCTGCCGTACCCGGGCCATGCGATGGCGGACCTCAGCAGAGCTTGGTATCGCGTTTGGCTGCCCTGCCACGGGAACCTCTGTTCTTTGCTGTTGATGCTGAACTCCGCGATGCCTTGCCATCATCTCTGGATGCAGCGAAGCTCTCCCGATTTTCGACGACATGAGCGATGATGCTCCTTCCGATGGCGCGACCGAGGTCTACAGGCACCGCGTTCCCAATCATACGGCCAAGAGCCCGGATCTGTATGGGCTGGTCTCCTGGCACAAAAGAGTAATCCCTGGGAAATCCCTGGAGCAAAGCTCCCTCTCGAAGCGATAGCCCGCGCGACTGCGTAGGGTGCCCAAACCGCCCGCTACCGAACCCAAAGAACTGCGTGGTCAGAGTCGGTGCTGGTTCGTCGAAACGCATTCGGCCATAGACGGCCGGGTACTTCCTCCCGGTAGTCCTGGAATGGCACCTAGCAACGAGGTGCTCGGGCCAGTCTCGCCACGATCCGCCCGGCTTCGAATGCTTGATGCGCTCAAGGTTCAGCTCGGAGAGTCGGGACGCCGTGTGCAGTCTGTCTGCCCTGTCTGTGGCTCCATGCCTTAGGGCGGGAAGCCCCTTGATGGCATGAGCGACGGTACGGCGATTTTGGGCAACGGGTCTGGTCAAAATGATTTCGCCATGTCGTGAAGCAAGGAGCACCGTTCGGCGGCGCCTCTGAGGGAGTCCGTATTTTGAGCAGTCCACGACGTCGTACCAGACCTTGTAGCCGAGACGTCTCAGGGTGTCTGTGAAGTCCATGAAGACGGTGTGCCTGATTACGGTGGGGACATTTTCCATTGTGACGATGTCCGGCCTTGGGCACATCTCGTCTACAAGGCGGCCAAAGTGCTGGAGTAGGCGCCAGCGATGATCATCTTCGACGCGGCTACCGTCGCTTTCCTTCTGGTAGCGGAGGGCGTAGCTCGAGAACGGCTGACAGGGCGCACAACCGGCGAGGACCCTTACCTGAGCCTGACCGAACCACGAGTTTAGCGTCGACGCCTTTAGCTTTGCGATGTCCGTTTGGTGAAAAACGGTGCCCTCGTTGTTGGCCTCGTAGGGATGCCTGCAGGCCGCGTCGGAGTCGACTCCGGCGACAACCTTGACTCCAGCCTCGATGAGGCCGTGGGTAAGTCCCCCTGCTCCGCAGAAAAGATCCACGCAAACCACATCAGTTTCGGGCCCGGTGGCTTGCTCCGTCGTTGTACTGCTTCTGCGAGGCATCGTGTGAATGACCATCCTTTGCTTACTGTCCCATACCCGGCAGGGGAAGCACGAGCCTGAGCCGGTTAGGGATTCCGGACACAGGGGTGATGGGGTCGGCGGTTGCTAAAGAGGGGCTAGGGGGGGGTGTGGCCCGCCTGGGATCACCGACCCAAGAGTAATGGGCTCTGGAGCTGCTGGGAAGGGGTCTGGCGACTGGCTTCCCTTCCCCAGTGGCTCAGTAGCTTAGCCATCCGGGGCCGAGGTGACCCTTCTGGGACTTCCGAACACCAGTGTAATTGGGAACGCGGTTGTTGAGAAGGGGTCTGGGGAAGGGTCTCTTTTCCCCAGTGGGGGAGCCGCGCGGAGCCTGCCGCAAGGCAGGCAAGGCCCAGCGCGGTGGTCCGGGGGGGAAGCCCCCGGAAGGTGGGACAGTGGAGGAGACGCCCGGAAGGATGGGGTCAAGAGACTTACAAGTGGTCGGTATCTCTTAGGCCTCGCGGTCACGGCCTCGGTCACTTACGTTCGGAGTCTGGTACCCGATTTAGCCATGTAGCCGAGCGCGGTTTTTGAAGCGCTTGATTTAGTGGCGGAGGGCGGGGGGGCGGGGGGATTATCTGATCAGGGCGGCCAGGGGGGGGGTCAGGCTGCCTTGGCTGGCCCAGGGGCAGGCGGGGGTGGGGCAGGGGGGGAGGTAGGCTTGCAGGCGGATCGGGAGGCCGAGGAGCGCGGGGGTGGTGGAGATTTGGAAGGTCTGGGCGGCGGGTTGGGTGCTGCCTTGGCCGATTTCCAGGTAGAGGGCGAAGGGGGCCGAAGGGTCGAGCCACAGGGCGCCCAGGCCGGGAAAGGCGGTCAGGTTCAGCGCAGGGAAGGCCGACAGGGCCACCGCCGCGGGCATGCCCGCCGGGGCGAACAACTCCACCGTGTAGCTGCTGCCGGCGGCGGCCAACGCTGGGGCCCGCAACAGGGGCAGGGGCTGGTCGGGCGTGGTCAGCCAGCCCGGCAGCCCGGGGGGCGAGAGCTGGATGTTGCTGAAGGAGCCCTGGCCAGAGCCGATGATCACCTCGGAGCCGGGGTGCCCCGCGGTCCACAGTTCGAGGCCCGTACCGCGCGCGTCCAGGACGCTGGCATTCATCGCGAGCGCGACACCGCTGCCGTAGGCAACACTCGATGGATACCCCGATAGGCCGCCGTTCACGGTCACGGAGCTCAGCGTCAGCTCGCTCTGCACCAGGGAGATCGTCGGAGGCGTGGGGTAGTGCGTGCTGCACTCCGAATAGATCTGCCCCAGGTCATCTCCCCCCAGCAGGGTGCTGCCGCTGATCGCGATGCGCGAGTTCACCGCGGAGAGGCAGATGCCCGGATCGTTCGCGTAGTCGTAGCACTGCTGCGTGGCGCGCAGCACCGAACCCGCGATCAGCACCTGGTCGCAAGCGGAGATCTCGACCCCCCCGATGACCAGGGGTACCCCAGGCGGCATCCAGCTGTAGTAGCCCTCTTCCCCCACCACGATGCCGAGCAGATCGATGGGTCCGCTGCAGCCGCTCAGGCTCAGGGACTGGGCGGTCAATCCGTGCACCGTCAGGCCCTGCGCCTGGCTGATGGTCAGATGACCGGTTTGGAAACGCTGTCCGGGCAGCGCCATCAGGTCGACCGACTTGTTCACCAGGACATCCCCGTAAAAGCCAGGGGCGATCCACAGGCGATCGCCGTCCAGGACCTGGGGCGCGGCCAAGGCACCCTGAAGCGTGGTGAAGTCACCGCTGCCAGCCGGATCCACCGACCAGTCGGTAGGGTTCAGGGCGACGAGCAACACTAAGGGAAGAATCGTCATGCACTGATCGTAGCACTTTTGCTGAAACCGGGCCGTGCGGATCAGTTCCCACCTAAGCGGCTGCCGTCGGCCATGATCTCACGGCTCCCGGCGGCGGCCCAGCCGTCGAAAGTGGCCCCAGAGCCCCGCGCAGGGCACTCCGGGCGGGCTGGGCCGGTGTCCCGGGAGTGTCGGATACCGCCGGGCGCGGGCTCGCATCCCAGGGGTGGGATGTGGTCGGGGGGGAGGGACTGCGAGTCGGGCGACGTGGAGCTTGTCGCATGAGTGCTCCGGTACGGGCCGTGACGTCGCTGTCGGTGGGTCGAGAGGCGCGGGGCCCCTGCGCACCACGAGCAGCTCTGCGAGCTGCAAAAGGAGACAGCGCGGACCGCCGCAGTGCGGACAGACCAGGATGTCGGCGGCGAAGCTGCGTCGGATGAGCGCTGCCGCGGTCCTGAACGGGCGGAGCTTTCAGGCCCGGCATCGAGTCGAAAGCGCGAGCGCTGAGCCCTCGAGCAGCAGAGGCCGGCGCACGCACAGCGTTCCAGACGGGAGGACCTGCGCGCTGGCAGCATGGCATGCGAACTCACCGAATGGCTGAGCGGCGCCACCGCCCTGGATTCCCTGATTCAGGGTCTTTCGCGGCCCTACAGGGATCTGCCCCCGGGCCGGCAGGATGGATGACGTCGTCGACCTGGCCTGCACCGAGGGCGGCGTGGCTTCCCGGGCCACGCCGTCAGGTGCTGCCGCGGTGTATGGCCCCCAGGCGAAGCGACCGGAACCAAGCCGATTGGACGCCTATGTCAGGGAGAACGGCGGTCGACGCATCGACCCGAACTCCAGTCCGCTATCGGGTTCCGGTCAGGGCAAGAGCGCGATCTCCCTGGCTGAGCTGACGCGCTCGACCACGAGGGTCACGGAATCGATTCAGAATGTCGCGTGGTAGGCCGTCAAGGCGGACAGGGCGGCCGGTAGGCCCGGGGTGAGATCGGGTCGCGCGGCTGAGCCGCCGAGTGCGTCCAGAATCCCGAAAGTGTCGGCCAGCGGAGGCTGATTGGGAGCGACGCGGGTGTAGTTGGTCCAGGCGTCGGGCACGATCGGCACCCCCAGGGATTCGAGCGGCACGCCCTGAGCAAAGCCTGACAGGGAGCCGAGCACCAGATACAGATCAAGCTGTGCCTGGGGGGCAAGGCTGGTCCAGAGGTCGACACTGCCACCGCTAGCCAAGCAGACAGAGGCCGGCGAGGCGATCAGCTCCGGAAACGCAAACCCATTCAAGCTCCAGAACCACAGGACTGCGGGCTGACCGCCGGGTGGAGCATCGCTCGATGGGGCGGTCACGGCCGCCGGTCCTCTGACGGCTGCGCATCCATCGCCTTCGAGGTCCTCCGGCTCGTCGAGGGAGGAGCGCAGGAACCGCCGACCGGCCAGGCGCTGGTGGAAGCAGGATTGGTTCTGAATGCCTGAAGAGCCAGCCAGGTCCCTCGCAGAGACGATCAAGTTGACTCCGTCCAGCGCCAGCGTCTCAGCGAAGCCCAACCGGCCCGGAGGGGGCCGGATCGACCCGTCAGACACCCAACTGCCCGGCGGGTTCACAGCGGAGCGGCAGTGCGTCGCTTCGAATGCGGCCCCAACCTTGGCGGCCAGAGCGCACAGCCCAAGGCCGCGGCGCGGCCGAGCGTGGGGTTGGGTCGGGTCACGGGATGCCGCTCCGAGAAAGGGAGGGCGAGCTCGGATCTTCGGGATCATGCCCCCCCTCTTGGAACCAGGTTTCCGATCTCGACGGCGCCCCCCCGCCCGGGTTCCCTGCGCCGGCGGGAACCGGCGCAGGGGCTGGGAGCCCGCCCGTTCGCGCACCGCGCCCACCAGAGGTCGGGACTCCAGCTCGGGGTCCCCCGTGTCTTCCACCTAGGGTTTGCCCCGGGCGGGGGTCGGTCGGGCCTTCGGCCCGCCCAGGGGGCGCTGTCCCTGCGCAGAGGCGGGCGTCACCCACGCCGGACTAGGGCACGAGAATCGGCGCGAGGACCACCCTGAACCCGGTGGCTGCGTTCGACTGGGTGGGAGACAGGACGCTGCGGTGCGCAGAGCGGCTGCTTGCTGCGGAGACGAGCCAACTGCCGCCGCGGTAAACCCGCTCGAGGCCGGCCTGGACGAACGGATCCGTGACCGGGCCCGCGGGATAGAGGTTGAACGCGTCGAGGCACCACTCCCAGACATTGCCATGCATGTCATGCAGTCCCCAGGCATTCGGGGGATAGCTGGCCACGGGCAGAGTGCTGCTCGAAGCGCACGCTGAGCCGGAGTTATAGGGGAAAGCGATTCGCGCCTGGTTGCAGAACAGAGAGTTGCCTACGTTGAAGATGGTCGTCGTCCCGGCGCGGCACGCGTACTCCCACTCGGCTTCCGTCGGCAGCCGGTACTGGTACCCGGCCGGCACCTTCCCAAGTGCAGCTTGCTGGGCTGTCAGGGCGGCGCAGTAGGCTTGGGCGTCGAACCAGGTGACCTCCTCAACGGGGCGATCGGGCCCAACCAGCGACGACGGATTGGTCCCCATCAGCGCCTGGTACTGGGCCTGGGTCACCTCCGTGGCCCCCATCCAGAAGCAGTAGCTGAGCGTCACCGAGTGCACGGGCATCTCGGTGAATTGGCTCACGGTGTTCGACCCCATCAGGAACGTCCCCGCCTGAATCGTGGCCATCCCCGGGATCTGCGACACGCAGGGTGTTGGCGTGGCCGTGCCGGGTCCGGCCAAGGTCACGGCGAGTCCGTTGGTCAGGCCGAGGCTCGGGCCGGCGGTCGGATCGAGCAGCAGGCCCTGCAGGTAGAACGTCACGCCCGACAGTCCGGGGCTGGGAGGCACCGCAACGGTGAAGTCGGCGGGCGCAGCCGCTGCTCCTGCCCAGGGGACGGGACCGAGGAAAGAGAGCGGGTCCGGTGCGACCAGGCTGATCAGCAGCTCACCGGGGGCGCCTGGGGCAGAGAGTCCGAAGCCCGGCAGCACCGTGCCCGCGGGAAAGGCCGGGTCTGGGGCCGAAGCGATCGCCAGGAAGGCCAGCGAGGCCGGCGCCGAGCTGGTCGCGGTGTTGGACACGCCTGCGGTGAAGGTCTGGCCCACCTGGGGGACCCCAGACGTGACCACCAGGCTCCCCGGGGGATTGGTCCCGGAGCCGTAGGGGGTCACCTGGCCGACGGCCGGGAGGGCGAGCCCCAGGGCTGCCACGGAAGCGCCGAGGCGCAGGACGAGATGGGATGTACGAGAGTCGGGATACATGGGGTCGGTTGCGTAGGGAAACGTCCAGAGGCGAACGATCGCGGCGGGCTAGCGGATCGAAAGCAGCGCGTCACCGGGTTTGCCAGGTTTTTCGGACAGCCCAACAAGCCCGAGATGGACGTTGAGGTGCGCCATCGCTCATCGCCGAGCGCGCATCTTCGAACTCGAACAAAAGGCTGACGCGGTCCGGCTGGTCCGGCAGCGGAGGGAAGGCCGTCGGACCGACCGGGGCAGGCTGCGGGCCGCCCGCGTCCGGAGTGAACCGGCGGCGCTCCGAAGCTCATGGTTGGGGATGTGCCGTCCGCCGGCACCCGCTGCCGTCCGCTGCCGCCGGCAGAACGCCCGCAGGACGCACCCCACGGGACGCCTGTGGCCGGGCTCCGCTGCCGGGAGGATGGCCTCGGGATCCAGGCCTGGGAGCCGAAGGCCCGAAGGCAATGGCCCGGGCCCTGCCGGAACGGCCCTGGCACCGACGCACCGGCGGCGCACTCCGCCGGAAGGGCCAGGGGCTCCGCTGCCAGGTCCTCGGCCTTGGGATGCCGGCCCAGGGGGATCGGCCCCGCCGGGCCGCCCAGGGCAGGGCGGGCTGCTGCGGGGCCGCGCAGGGCCGTGGGGGGCCGGGGGCCTCGACCCCCCGGCGGCCGGCGGCCTCCCGCGGCGGTCTGGGGCGGCCGCCGCCCCCCGGCCGCGGTGGCGGCAGATTTTTTCGGAATCCGTCGAAGGGTTGGGGGAGGCTGCTGCTCCAACCGGCATGAACAGCGAGTCCCTCGAGAGCTTGGAAGGCGCCCTCGACCGCGTGTCGCGGCGCCTGGCGGAGTCCCACAGCCCGGTCCCGGACGCGGCCGCCCGCGTGCGGCGCCTGGAGCGCGAGCCCTGGCTGCGGCTCGCCTGGACCGCGGCGCTGATCGGGCTTGCGATCTACACCGGCAACTACCTGACGGTCGGCGGCCTGCTGCTGCTGGCGGTGCCCTTCAAGGTCAACGCGGTGCGCAAGCGCCGCGACCAGATCGAGCTGCTGAACTCTTCGGTCGACCTGCTGGCGCTCGAAGTGCAGAGCTTGACCGAGCGCCACGGCCGCCTGGGCGTGACCGCCGCGCTGGCCCTCTGGATCGGGGCCCTGTTCGCCGGTGTGGGCGCCTTTTCGCCGCGGCCCCTGGTGGGTCTATGCGCCGGTCTGATCCTGCTGGCGCTGGCCGTGTACCTGCTGCGCTGGTGGCGCCCGCGCCTGCGCCGCGCCCTGGCCGATCTGGGCGCAGCGGCCGAAGATCACTGGTCCGGCCACCACCTGGCCGTGGTGCTGTTCCTGTTCCTGCCGGTCTTCGCCCTGGTCGCGCTGCTGCGCTCGGTGATGGGCTGGGATAAGGAGGACGATCAGCCGGCGTCTGGCGCGGACGCTGCGGGCGGGGGCTCCTCCGCCGCGGACGGCCCGAGCGGAGCCGCGAGCGGCGGCGCGCAGCTCGACCCGACGACCGCGGGCTCCGCGGATTCCGCGCCCCAGGGGGAGGAGCGCCCGTGAACTCGCCCCAAACCGAAGCGGAGTGGATCGCGGGCCTGTCCGCCGAAGACCTGCCCACGCGGCGGGCGGCCGTGGACGGCATCTACCGCGCCTACGGCGCCGGCCTGCTGGGCCTGTGCCTGCGCATCGCCTGCTGCCGCAGCGACGCCGAAGACGCCCTGCAGGAGACCTTCGTGCAGGTCCTGCGCTACGGCTCCGGATTCCGCGGGGAATCCAGCCTGCGCACCTGGATCTCGCGCATCGCGATCCGCTCGGCCCTGGCGGTGCACGCACGCCGCGGTCGGCGCGCGACCGACGAGCTCTCCGAGGACAGCCGCGCTCCGGGCGGCGGACCCGCGGAGCAGGCGGCCGACAACGAGGGCGCGGCGCGGCTGCTGGCGGCGGTGGCGCGGCTGCCCGCCGAGCAGCGCGTGGTGCTGGGCCTGGCGGCGTTCGACGCGATGCCGGGGGTCGAGATCGCCGCGGTGCTGGGCATCCCCGAGGGCACCGTCTACTCGCGCCTGCACGCCGCGCGCAGCAAGCTGCGCAGCCTGCTCGAGCCCGCCGCCGACGCCGCGCCGATCCGCCAGGAACCGCTGCCTCTGGCTGGCCCGCGGCCGGTCTAGCGCGGCGGGCCAGCGGCCGGCCGCCCCGGCCGCCCCGGCCGCCCGGTCCAGGGGGCGCGAGCCCCCCGACCGGGCGGCGGAGTTGTTGCCATGACCAGACCCAGCTCCTCGCAGCAGACCTTGGAGGCCGGGTCGCCCGGTGCGCCGAGGCCCGTTGCAGGGTCCCGGACAGTCCGGAGCGCCGCCTGGTGCCCGGCAACGGCCAGACGCCCGAACGGACGAGCCAGACCGGCCTCGGGGACATCCCGGGCAGGCGGGCGGGTGGAAGGGGGCTACGGGACATCGTCCTAGGGGCCCCCCGCGGGGGCCCGAGGTCGCGATCGGCGCAGGAACACCGGGCCGCCGGAGGGCACTCCCGGGGGCCTAGCCGGGGACGATCGGGCGCTGCGCTCAGGTGCACAAGGCCGCCCCGGGATCGAACCGCCTGCGGAAGTCGATGGGGCCCGAGGAGTTTCCAGAACTCCAGAAATACTGGGTATGCATACTCGATATGCACCCTGGAGGCCCTCCCCATGACCATTCCGAGCAGCCTGCTGGCCATTTTGGCCGAAGGCCCGTCCCACGGTTACGCGATCAAGACCCGCTTCGAGCAGCACACCGCTGGCGCTTGGCCCCTCAATGTGGGGCAGGTCTACACGACCCTGGGCCGGCTGGAGCGGGATGGGTTGGTGGCGGAGGAGCCCGGGGAGGAAGAGGGGCGGCGGTCGTTTCGCTTGACCGCGGCCGGCCGCAAGCGCTTGGCCGAGTGGCTGGCGGAGCCGGTCTCCCTGGACCCGCCGGCCCGCGATGAGCTGGTGATCAAGCTGCTCTTGGCGATGGCCCAGTCGAAGGCGGCGGCCGAGGCGCTGCTCATGCGCCAACGGGCCGCGACCCTCGAGCGCTTGCAGCGCCTCAACCGCGCCCAGCGCAGCGCCGACCCGGCGGTGGATCTGGCTCAGGTCCTGTTGCTCGATCGTTTGGCCCTCGAAGCCAAGGCCGAACTCGACTGGCTCGAACGCAGCGAGCGGCGCCTCGCGGAGGTGCGGCGGTGAGCGCGCTGGAGTGGGCGATTCGTTTGGAGGGGATCGAGCGGGTGCATGGCGGTGGCCAGCGACTCGTGCGAGCCCTGGGCCCCTTGGACCTGCGCGTCGCCCGGGGCGAGCTGCTGGCCGTGATGGGCCCCTCGGGCTCCGGCAAGTCCACCCTGCTGCACCTGGTGGCAGGGCTGGACCAGCCCAGCGCCGGGCGGGTCTTCGTCCTCGGCCAGGACCTGGCCTTGGCGTCGGCGGAACAGCGCAGCGCCCTGCGCCGCCGCGAGCTGGGCTTCGTCTTCCAGGATCTCAATCTGATCCCGGGACTCAACGCCCTCGAAAACGTCGCCTTGCCCCTCGAACTTGGCGGTTGGCGGGCAAAGCCCGCCCGCACCGCAGCCGAGCAGGCCCTCGAATGGGTGGGCCTCGGGGACAAGCTGGCGCGCTTTCCCGCGGACCTTTCCGGCGGCGAGCAGCAGCGCGTCGCCATCGCCCGGGCCACGGTCGGGCCCCGCCGTCTGATCGTGGCCGACGAGCCCACCGGGGCCCTGGATTCGGTCCAGGCCGAAAACGTGCTGCGGCTCGTGCGCGGCTTCTGCGATCAGGGCGGCACGGCGCTGATCGCCACCCACGATCCGCTCCAGGCGGCCTGGGCCGATCGCATCGTGGTCCTGCGCGATGGGCGCCTGCAAGCGGAGAGCCCCGGCGATCAGGCGGGTGCGGCGCTGCTGCAGGTCCAGGGGAGGACCAAGGGTTGAGCTCCTTGGGCGCAACTCCGGGGCCCGAAGACTCTTCGCGCGGCGCGGCCCTGCGGGCGGTGCTGCGCGCCGAACTCCGCGCCCGGGCACGGGCCCGCGGCTCCGAGCGCCTGCTGCGTTCGATCCTGGCCCTGATCGCGGCCGCGATCGCCTTCCTCGGCTGCTTCCTGCGCAGCGCCCTGCCGACGCCGGAGGAACAGGAGTCCGCGCGCTTCGGCGCTGCCCAACTGCGCATCGATGGGCTCACCCGAGCGGAGGCGGAGCGCCTGCTGGCGCCCCACGCCGACGAGCTGCAGGGCGAGTGGTGGTGGAGCGGCCCGCTGTTGCTCGAACGGGGTGCCGATCGCCGCCCTGTCCTCGGGGTCGTGCCACCGGTTGGGCCCCTAGGGCGGGGGATCGTCTCTCGCACAACGGTCAGCGCCGGGCCCGCGGGGTCGCTGCCGCTTGGCGACGACGGGGCCGGAAACCTGGCGGCCGCGACCCTGCCGGCGGACCGGGCTGGCTCGAGCCCCCGGATCGATCCCCTCGCGCCCGACGCCCTGCGCGTTTCGTCCGCGTTGCAGAGCTGGTTGAGCCCAGGGGACCTGCGCGACGTGGCCGTCTCCGGGTCGGCGGGGGAATTCCGTCGAGTGCTCGGCCGGGTCGAGTTTCCCGAAGACCTCTCCCTCGCCGTGCTCGAGTGGAGCCCCACGCGACTTCCCGAAGGCGCCCACGGCAGTCTGCTGGTGGCAGAGTTCGAGGCCCAAACCCCGGCGAGCGCTCCGAACGCGGGCCCCGCAGGGGCGGACTCGCCCGCTGTCCAGGTCGGTTCGAGCCTGCCTGCGCTAGCGCGCTTGATGCTGAGCGCCGAACGCCGCGGCCATCGGGTGCACCTGCGGCCGCGGACCGCCGAACCGGACCGTTTCCTCGAAGTCCTGGTGTTGGTGCTCGGAGGCTTCGCCCTGGCCCTGGCCTCCTTGGTGATCGCCGCGGCCCTCACCGTGTCCCTCGCCCGCCGCGAACGCGAGTTCGGGCTCCTGCGGGCCAGCGGCGCGAACGAGCGCCTGGTCAACGCCGCCTGCGTCGGTGCGACCGCGATCGAAGCCGCCCTCTTCGGAGCTGCGGGCAGCGCCCTCGGCGCGTTCACCGCGGCCCTAACCTCGCCCTGGTTCGACACCTGGACCAGGCGCCACACGGGACCCTTCGAGTGGAGCCCCGTGCACGTGTTCGGCGGACCGCTCTTGTGCATCGCCGCGGCGACCTTGGCCGCCCTGTGGCCCGTGCGCGGGTTGCTGCGGCGCTCGGTGCTCGAAAACCTGGGCGCCCAGCGCCCCGACCGGAGCCCTGGGCCAGGGGGAGTTCCCCTGGCCGTCCTCACCGGCGGGCTGTCTCTGCTGGCCCTATGGCTCGGCCGCACGCGCGGCGCGGAACTGCCGCTCTTGCTGCTGGTCGGTCCGTTGTTCGGTTTGGTGGCCCTATGCCTCGCGACCGCACCGCTGCTCGGCTTGGCCGGTCGCTGGGCCGGTCGCGGCCCCTTGGCGCTGCGGCTGGCCCTGCGCGAAGCCAGCCGTTTCCGCACCCGCGACGGCGCCCTGGCCGCGGCGATCCTGTGCGCCTCTGCCGCGGCCGTCGCGGTGTTGCTGCTGCAAGAGAGCGTCGCCGGTGCGATCGCAACGCGGCCCGGCGCTTCCCTTTCGGGCCTCGAACAGGTCTGGATTTCGCGCGTGACCCTGCTTTTGGCCTGGCTGCTCGGTGCGGGGATCGCAAGCCTGGCTGGCGCGCTGGCCCACAGCGAAACCCAGCACGACCGGCGCATCCTCGAAGCGCTCGGCGCACCAGCGAGAATCCAGCGCTGGGCCCAGGCCCTGCGCCTCTTTGCGCTGGCGCTGCTCGGCAGCCTGCTCGCCCTGCCGGCCGGAACCCTGCCGCTGCTCGGCGTGCTGCCCCTGGCTTCGATCGAGATCGAACTGGCGCTGCCCTGGCCCCTGCTCGCCGGACTGGTGCTGGGCACGCCCCTGATCGTCGCCCTCGGCGCCGCGGCCCTGTGGCGGCCCGCGGGCCTGCGCGACGGCTGAAATCGGCACCAGGGCCGCGGAGGGCGTTCGACCGCGGATACCGGCGGTCGCCGTCGCCCCCGATCGCCTCGGGCTTCGAGCTGTTTTCCGACGCAATCGCGGCCGCAAACCAGCGGCGCGAGGCTCGAGATCTGCCTGCACCGACGGCGCAAGCGCCGCAACTCCGCCCGGCGATTCCCCAGTTTCGACGAGTCCACGCACAGACCAAACCCACCCCGACAAAAACCAAGCGTTTCCCCATGCTCACGCTCCTCCCGATCGCTCTCACCGCGCTGCAAGGCGTCGCACCCGGCTCTGAATCGGCGCTGCTCTCCCTCGAACCCCACACCTTGACCCTGCTCGACGGGGCTACGATTCAAGGGGAAATCGGTCGCCTGCGCGTCCCCGTGCGACACAGCGATCCCAGCGGACCCAGCCTGGTGCTCGCCTTCGTGCGCGTTCCCTCGACGGCCAAGGATCCCGGCCCGCCGATCTACTTCCTCGTCGGTGGTCCAGGCGCCAGCGGGATCGAACACGTCGCCGAGATGGCCCTCGATCCGGCCTACGGACTCTTGGCCCACGGGGACGTGATCGCCCTGGACCAGCGGGGCACGGGCCTCAGCGAGCCGCGTTTCGGTGAGGGGCCGCTCTTCGAAGAGGAGCTGCCCCTCGATCAGCCCCTGACCCGGGCCGCGTTCGTCGCCGCACAGCGGCGGGTGGTCGAGCGCTGCCTAGCCCACTGGCGCACCGCGGGGGTCGACCTCGCGGCGATCCAGAGCGAAGAGAGCGCCGACGATGTGGATGCCCTCAGACGAGCCCTGCAACACCGCGAGATCGTGCCCTTCGGGATCAGCTACGGGTCCCATCTGGGGCTGGCCTACCTGCGGCGCCATGGCAAGCAGGTGGCTCGCGCGGTGCTGATGGACGTGGAAGGTCCGGACGACACGCACAAACTGCCCAGCGATTCCCAGCGTTTCCTGGAGCGTTTGGCCTCCGATGCCGCGGCCGCGCCCGAACTCGCCGGCCAGGCCCAGGACCTGGTCGCGACGCTGCGCGCAGTGCTCGAGCGCCTGGCCAAGGAGCCGGCGCGCATCACCACCGATCGCTTCGGCGAGCCGTTGACCCTGGTGCTCGGACCCTACGACGTGCAGCTCAGCGTGGCCTATGCTCTGGGTTCCGCGCCCTCCCGCGCCAGCCTGCCGATGGCCATCGGCCTGATGGCCGCGGGGCGCTTCGATCACCTGCTCGGCTTCGCGCTCGGCAATCGCATCGCGGCCGTGGATAGTCCCATGGGCCTGCTGATGGACTGCGCCTCCGGCGCCAGCAAGGCCCGCGCGAAGCGCATCACGGAGGAAGCCGCCGAGGCCCACCACCTGCTCTCCGATGCGATGAACTTCCCGATCTATCCCGAAGTCTGCGCCGCGACCGGGCTCGAGCAGCTGCCGGACCGCTTCCGTGGGCGCCTGACCAGCGACCGCCCCGTCCTCCTGGTCAGCGGCTCCCTCGACGCGCGCACCCCGCCCGAAAACGCCCGCGCGCTCCTGCCCGGCCTCAAGAACGCCGTGCTCGTCGAATGCACCGAAAGCGGCCACGACGATCGCAAGATGGAAAGCGCCGAGTTCCGAGCTTTGCTCCAGCGTTTCCTCGCGGGCGAAACCGTCCCGTCCACCACCCTGAGCCTCGCCCCGCTGCCCTTCCGCCAGCCGCCGCGCTGACAGGCTGAGAAGAAACCGACTCGGGCTGCGCCCGAGCCGCAATACCAGCCCGTCAGGTGCCTTTGGGCCGGCGTCCGCCGGCCACACCGCCTGGGATCGGCGCTGCGCGCCGATCCTTTCCCAGCCTCTGAGCCCCTGCTGGGCAGTCCCCTGGGGGCCGCTTGCTGCCTGGGCTCGCCCAACGCCCTCGGGTTGGGTGGGTCACACCAGCGTGCGGCCTGCTGCCCGGACCGGAGTCGTCCGGTTGGCGGAGATGCCTGCCCCTGGGTCAGACCGTCCGGACCGGTCTGATGGCGTCAGTTTTTGAGGTGTCCTAATCGGGGCGCCTGGGTCGGTCCATGGGATGACCTCTGTGCCTATCGCGGTTTGGTGGCGGTATCTGCCAAACCGGGGCGAGCTCGCCGGAGCGAAATCCGCTCCGACGTGGGCAGCAGCGCTGCGTCCAGTCCGTCGAGGAGGTGATGCGGGAGTTCAGCACGGGGCCCGATCACCAGCCTCGGCGAATTCGCGGGGCCAGGTCGGAACCCGGCAGAAGCGCCTCCGCGCCCGGTGCTGGCAACGCGGTCGAGATTCGGGACACTAGTCCGGCGGGCCCGCGGCTCTGGCCCGATCGGGCGCGTTGCCCGCGGCGGAGGGCGGCTCCAGCTCGAGCGCCTGGATCGCCGTGGATTCGGGGTCGAGGCCGGCCTGCAGGCGTTCGAGCAGGCGCCGGCCGAACAGGGCCGCGTATTGCAGGCTCGAAAGCACCTCGATCTGGGGCCGCCCGAGGGGCCACAGGGCGTTGCTGGCGCGGCGCTGATGCCGGCGCCGGGTGCCGGCCCGGTTTTGGTGCACGCGCTCGGCGCGCCGCGCCAGGTTTTCGAGCAGGTCCTCGGCCTGGGCGGCGGTGCGCCGCGATTGAACCCCCAGGCCCCGGTCGACCTCGGACAGGGCCGCCCGCAGGCCGGCCAGGTCGCCGCGCAGGCGCTGGCCCAGGGCCCGCAGCTCGGCCACCACCGGCGGCGGCGGGCCGGGCGGCGCGCGCTCCCCTTCCGCGAGCGGCGCCGCGAGCGCCCCGTCCAGCGACAGCCCGAGGCGCTCCAGGGCGCGTGCGGTCGCGGCGCTGATCAGGAACACGCGCGGCAGCGGCCGCGCCCCGGCGACAAAGCCGAAATCCGCCAGCACAGCAGCCTCGGCGCCCGGCTCCGCAGCCCGCGCGGAGCCCGCGCCGGTCGTAGCGCCCGCCGCCGACGGCGGGTCGCTCGGCAGCGCCGCCCCGCTGTCCGGCCCCGATTCGAAGCCGAGCCCGGGAAACCACGCGCTCCACAGCCGCTCCGCGGCCGCGCGCTGCCCCTCCCCCTCCCGCGGCAAAAACAGCTCCAGGGAGGGGCCGCGCTCCGGCCCCGCCGGCAGGAGCTGCTCGAGCTGCCCGCGCAAGGCTGCCTCGGGCCGCCCCGCGGCCCCATCGAGCCGCACGGGCGTCAGCATGAGATGCCGGTTGAGCAGCCACAGGCTGGCCTCGGGCTGCGCCTGCCCGCTCCAGACCACCGCCACGCCGACGGGGCGCCCGCGCTCCCGCGCCGCCCGCTCGGCGAACTTCTGTGCCTGCACCAAGGCCACCAGCCGCGACAGCGCTCCCCCCGCCCACTCGAGCGGCAACCACACCCGCACCCGGGCCGGCCCCGATCCGCCGCCCTGGCCCATCAGCGGAGGGCGTCGGCCAGGTCTTGGCGCATGCGGTCGAGGGCGCCGGAGGCGGCCTGGCGCCAGTCGCCGCCGGGGCGTTCGCGGTAGGCGAAGGCGATGCCGCGGGAGGAGGCCACCAGGGCGCCGCGCGCGCCGGGCAGGAAGGCCGGGGCCACGTCGCGGGCGGTGGCTCCCTGGGCGCCGTAGCCGGGCAGCAGCAGGAAGCAGTCGGACAGGGCCGCGCGCCAGTGCTCGAGTTCGGCGCGCTGGGTCGCGCCGACCACCGCGCCGAAGGGGCCGAAGCCCGCGGGGCCGCGGCGCGGCGCGTTGATGCGGGCCAGCTCGGCGGCCACGCGCGCCGCGGGGCTGGGGTCGCCGGCGGTCTGCCAGGCGGTCCCGCCGGGGTTCGAGGTCCGCACCAAGACGAAGGCGCCGCCGCCGACGCGCTCGCAGGCCTTGACCCAGGGATCCAAGGAATCGGGGCCGAGGTAGGGGCTGAGCGTCACGGCGTCGGCGGCGAAGCGGGGATCCTCGGGCTCGAACAGGCCGCGCGCGTAGGCTTCGGCGGTGCTGGCGATGTCGCCGCGCTTGACGTCGGCGATCACCAGCAGGCCGGCGGCGCGGGCGTGGGCGATGACCTGCTCGAAGGCCCGATAGCCGTCGGAGCCGAGCTCCTCGAAGAAGGCGGCCTGGGGCTTGATGGCGGGCACGCGTCCGGCCGCCAGGTCGATCAGCTCGCGGCAGAAGCGCTCGACCAGGTCGGCGCGCCTCGGGCGCGGCAGGCTGCGATCGCGGGCGGCGGCGAACTCGGGCGGCAAAAGCTCGAGGTGCGGGTCGACCCCGAGCAGGATCGGGTTGCCGACCCGTTGGACGGCCTGCGCGAGGCGCTCGGCGAAGGCGCGCGGGGCCGGGGCATGGCTCTGCATGGGGGCAAGGTATCCGCGCGGGCCCGGGGCGCGAGCAAGCCCCGGGGTGCCCCGGCCGGTGTGGTCGCCGTCCGGCAGGCGCTGGACGCGGCCCGCCCGCGGACCCCCGCGACCGGGCGCCCGGGCCCCGATTCCCGGGATGGCCGAGCGCTGGCGCAGCCGGCGGGACGCAGGCCCCACACGGCGGATCTAGGGCCGGTCCCCCCCACGGCCCCCAAACGCGCCGCCCATGCAGCCCGAGACCCAACGCCTCGACCGAGCCCCCACGCCCTCCACGCCCCACTCGTGCTCCGCTTCCGCCGGGCAACGCTTGCCGCTGCTGCTGGCGGCGGCGCTGCTCGGCCTGACCCAGGGTCCGGCGCGCGCCCAGACCGGTCCGTTCCTGGAGGGCGAGCTGATCGTGCGCGCCCAGGCCAGCGGGGGCGGCACCGCGATCCGGCGCATCCTTCCCTGGAGCGGCACCGGCGCCACCCTGGCCACGGCGCAGGTGTGGGGCGGCTGGTCCTCGAGCCTGGTCTACGACCCCTACCGCGATGCGCTCTTGGCCAGCGCCAGCTTCGCCCCGGACACGTTCTTCTACTACCGCCTGTGGGCCATCGACGGGCGCGGCACCAAGCGGCCCCTGCCGGGCTTCGCCAAGCGCCCGCTGCGGGCGATCACCCCCACGGGCGACGGGCGGGTGTTCCTGATGGAGCAGATCAGCTCCGTCAACGCCGGCCCGATCCAATGGCTCGACGCCGACGACGGGTTGCACACGCTGCTCGATGCGAGCGGCAGCGCGCCGTTCGTATTCCCGCTCGAGCGCATGCTCTACCACGCCGCCGGCAACGCTCTGATCGGCGCCAACTCCGGCTGGTGGGCCAGCAACGACTGCGCCCCGACCGGCGCCAGCTTTTTCCGCATCCCGCTCTCGGCCGACGGCACGCGCGTCGGCGGACCGATCGCCTGCGTCTCCTTCTCGAACAATACGCCGGAGGTGATGGGCTTCGACTGGCTGCCCTCCGGCGAAATCCTGGTGACCCTGGCGGTCAACGGCGGCGTCGCCGAGGACCGCCTGGTGCGCCTCGATCCCTGGAGCCTCTCGACCAGCGGCTGGGCCGACCCCAACGTCGGCGACATCAACGGCGGCGTCTACGCGCAAGCCCTGGGCCAAGCCGTGATCCTGGACGACTGGACCAACCAGCTGCGGCTCGTGCCCCAGGGGCTGGGCGGCACCAACCAGGGCAGCGTGCTGCCCGTGGACGTGCCGGTCGGCGACCCGAGCACGGGGTTCAGCCCCGCCGAAACCCTCAACGAAGTCCAGGGGGTGCTCGGCCACTGCAACGGCTACGCCAACCTGTACGGAGCGGGCCTGGGCGGCAGCGGCGGTTTCCTGCCGCTCCTGACCCTCAGCGGCTGCCCGGATTTGGGGAAAACCGCGGTCCTGCGCGTGGCCGAGGCGCGCGGGGGCGCCAGCGGTTTCCTCGGGCTCGCCTTCGCCACCGGCAACCTGCCGCTCAAGGGCGGCACGGTCTGGATCGACCCGAGCGCGCTGCTCTTGCCCTTCGTGACCTCGGGCAGCCCCAGCCAGCCCGCCAGCGGCGCCTTCGCCCTGCCCTTCACGAACCTGGAACCCCTGCTGATCGGCCTGTCGATCTACGCCCAGGCGCTGGTCAACGACAACCAGGCGCCCTTCGGCTGGGCCTTCAGCAACGGCCTGGAGATCCGCTTCGGCTGACGCCGTACGGGCCGCTGCGGGGCAGCCCGCGCTCCCCCGTGCTCCCCGGCGCGCTCACAGCCTGGGAAAAAAATCGGCGCGCAGCGCCGATCCCGGGCTGTGTGGCCGGCGGACGCCGGCCCAAAGGCAACCGACGGGTTGGTATGGCTGCTCGGGCGCAGCCCGAGCCGATCTTCTGCTCAACCCGTCAGCGATCGAGCAGATAGCCGAGCGCTCGCAGGCGTTCGCGCAGCGCCGGATCGACCTCGACGCCGCCGGGCGGAGGCACGAAACCGGCGGCGTAGCGGCGCAGGGTGTCCTGCCAGGACGCGAAATCGGCGCCGCGGGCGGCGAAGAGGTCGTGCTGCTCGCGGGGGTCGCGGTCGAGGTCGTAGAGCTCGAAGCGTCCGGCGGCGGGCGCATAGATCAGCTTGTGGCGCTGGTCGCGCACCGAGTACAGGTCCGCCGGCGATTCGGGCGGATGGGTTTCGGCGAAGATCAGGGGCCGGGTGCCCTGCAGGACCGAGCGCCCGCGCGCCGCGGGCAGCGGCGGCAGCCCGAGCACCTCGAGCAGGGTCGGAGTCACATCCGTCAGGCTGATCACCCGCTGTGCGTGGGCGGCCAGCAGCTCGCGCCGGGGATCACCCGCGGGCAGTTTGATCACCAAGGGCACGGCGATCTCCTCCTGGTAGAGCGAGTTGGCGTGGCCAGCGTGGCCGTGCTCGAAGAGCGCCTCGCCATGGTCGCTCGTGAAGACCACCAGGCTGTCGCGATACAGGCCGTGGGCATCGAGGTGCTCCAGCACGCGGCCCAGGTGTCGATCCGCGTACACGACCTCTTCGCGATAGCGCCAGGGGATCTCGGACTCTGCCGGCCGGTCGTAGACCCAGAACTCCGCACGCACCGAGCCGGCATCCTCGGAGTCGACCGCAACCCGACCGCGGGCAGCCTCCAGGGGCTGGTGCAGGCCCCCCTGCTCCCAGACGACGGGGATCTCACCCCGGCGGCCGACGAACTGGGCGCGCCGGATCACGAAGGGCCAGCTGGAGTCCAAACCAAAGACATGGCTGCCCGCGTCCAGCTCGAGCTCCACCGTCTGGCGGCTCCAGGTGGCCAAGGCCAGCTCGCGCGCTTCGAGGCCGGGTAGCTCAAGACGCGCACGGCGCTCGGGCAGGCGGCTGGTGTTGTAGGGCTCGTGGGGATCGGAATAATGAAAAAATAGGAAGTTCGGCCCCGAGGCGGCGCACTTCTCGATCAGGGGCAGGAAATCCTGGTTCATGCGCTCGGCGCGGCGGATCTCCAGTGCGCACACGAAGCTGTCGAAGCCACGCGAGAGCAGCCGGCCCGGCAGGGGCGAGTAGAGCGTTCCGAGGGAGGCGCAGGCGTGGGTGGCATAGCCGCAGAATTGCAGCCATTGCGGTAGCAGCGGCAGGTCATCGCGCAATTCCTGCCAGTTGTTGGTCACGCCGGTCTGCTGGGGCAAACCCGAAGCGAACAGGGAGGTGTGGGAAGGCAGCGTCATGGGCGCCGTGGCGGTGACGCGTTCGAAGACGACGCCGTCCTGGCGCAGCCGGGCGAAAGCCGGCAGGGATTCGCCGGCGAGCTCGTCCAGGAAGTGATCGGCTCGCAGGGTGTCGATCACGATCAGGATCAGGTCCGGTGTGACCGGCAGGTCGACCAGCCTCGGCGCCGAGGGGCGTGCGGCGAGCGTTTCGGGCAGCCACAGTCCGATCTCGACCAGGCTGCCCTGGAAGGCGCTCAGGTCCGGCAGGCTGTGCTTGGGCTCCGGCTCCAGGGCGGCCTCGAACTCGAGGTCGGGCCGCAGGCCGTTGAGGTCGCGCACGTAGCCGCGCAGCCGCCCCGGGGCGTCGGCCGCCAGGGGCCAGGAGACCTGGGAGTCCCCGCCGAGCAGCAGGCGGCTGCGCAGCAGACGGCCCCCACGGGGCACCAGACGCTCCCCATCGGGAAGCTCCTGGATGGGCAGGAAGCGGACGGCGCTGAGGTCGATCGACAGGGCGCGGGTGTCGCGCGATCCCGGCTCGACCTCGCTGGGCCGCACCGTGCGCTCCGCGCGCAGCTCGAACCAGATCTGGCCCGGCCGCTGCAGCTCGAGCGGGAAAGGGAACTCGACCCGGCTGGGATCGGCGCCGAGCTGGGCCTGGCCCAGGCGGTGCTCTCCGAGCCACAGGCTGACCGGCTGCGGTCCCTCGAGCAGGTGGCAAGCGCGCAGCACGAGCTCGATCGATCCCGGCCGCACCGCGCCGAGCAGCAGGCTGAAACGGCCGACGCGGCCGTTGAGCCGGCTCCAGTCCGCGGCTGGGAACTCCCGGCAGGCACCCCAGGCCAGACCGCCCAGCAGGGCTTCGTCGCGGGGCAGGCTCAGCTCGTCCGCGGGCAGGTCGGTCCAGGCGGGCTCGAAGCTGCGCAGCGGGGGGTCCCCGGGCGTGTCCGCAGGCCGGCTGAGGGGAGCGGGCGACTCGCGGCCGCACCCGAAGAGCGCGGCGGAGACCAAGATCCACGGGCAGGCCCAGGCGCTGCCGGAGAGGATCGAACGGCGCGGGGATGGGCGGCGGGCGGGCCCCGGGGTGGGGTGGATCTGCGGCTTGGACACGGGCGTTGGGTGCGCGGGGGGGCCTAGGGGGAAGTCCCACGCGGGGGCGTTCCGGGGATCCATCGGGACCCGCGGAAGCAAGGGCGCCGTCCGCTGCTGACCCCTACACAACAACCGCTCCGGCGTCAGGTATCGAGGCCGGCGAACATTTTTTTTTCGTCAGCGGATCGAGGCCCCCGGCCCATCCCGGCGGGGCCTTGGTCGGGCGCGGCCGCGCAGGCACGCCCCGCCGGCGGGCCTCGCGGAGGCGCTCAAGTCCCCCACCAGGGCCAGCCCAGGCCCAGGGCCGCGTTGAGCGCCACGGCGCCGCCGATCAGCCACAGGCGCTTGTGGGTCCAACGGAAGCGGACGCCGAAGCACGGCAGCAGCAGCCAGACGAGCAGCGCCCACTGGATGGCCAGCAGCAGCCAGAACCAGGCCAGATGGTCGAGCAGGGTCGCGCTGCGCCCGGCGCCGAGGGCCCCGAGGCTGGCCTCGAACAGCGCGATCACGCTGGCTCCCCCCGCCAGCACCCACCAGCCGACCAGCAGCAGCGTCAGCAGCTCCTGTGCAGCAAAACTCGTCGACAGACTTCCGCTGGCCGCGAGCCCGACCTGACACAGGGCCACGGGCAGGCTGCACACCCCGATCCAGCCCAGGGCGTTCACCGCCCGCAGCACCGCCGACCCCTGGTGCTTGTGCCGCCAGAACAGCGCCGCCCCGATCGCTAACAACGCCGACGGCGCCGGCAAGGCCGCGCTGACCCAGGCTTCCATGGCCGCGCATCGTAGCTCGAGCTGGGCTGGGGCCGAATCCTGAGAATAAGCAGGATCGAGGGGGCGCCAAGCAGGAGCATCGAGGCCTCGACCCGCGACTTGGAGTACGGTCCGCCCGGTTCTCAGGCCCGCCAAAATGAAGTGCGGCCCCATCACAGGGCCGCTAGGAGGTGCCGGCGAAGCCGACAGGGCTCTACGGTGCGATTGACCTTATTGGAATGCGGGGCAACCGTCACCCGAGTACACAAGGGTATATTGCCTCGGCAGGCCGGGAGTGTCAAGCCCTTCGGTACCGGGTGAATTGGCCTCCTAACGGCCCTCCGGGGCTAGCGGAGATCTGAAGAGCCGCTAGGATTTGAGCGGCTGGCCCTGCCACCAGCCCCCCCGGAAGGTCCGGGTGCACGGCAACCGCTACAGCTCCGCATGCCATGCGTACAGTTTTAGGTCTGGACATCGGTTCCAAGTCGGTCGGATGGGCCATCATCCGAGAAGAAGAAGACGACGCTGCGCAATGCGAAATCGTCGCTGCCGGGGTGCGCTGCTTCGAGGCAGGTGTGGACGGATTCGGAACCTCTAAGGAGGCCACGCCAGCAAGCAAGCGCGGCGCGAAGCGACGCATGAGGAGGCAAGCGGTGCGCCGTACCGCCCGTCTCCGGCATCTGTACGGGCTCCTCGCAGAACTGGGCTGCTGGCCCCAGTCCCCGGGGAAATCGGAGCAGGCCATCGGCTTGCGCTCGCAAACGCTCGATTCGATTGACGCCGCCGTGCGGGAGGCCTGCTGTCCACCCGGCGACCATGTTGCCCAGCAAGTCGTCCACTACCGGCTGCGGCAGCTGGCTCTCGACCGACGACTGGAGCTACCCTGGTTGGGCCGGGCGTTGTATCACCTCGGTCAGCGCCGCGGCTTCTTGAGCAACCGCAAGGCGGAACGCAAGGGCCCGAAAGACAAGGAAGACGTCGGCCCCGTGAAAGAGGGCATCCGCGGCCTACGCGAGGCCATGCTGAGCAGCCGAGCCCGCACCCTAGGTGAGTATTTCGCCGGCATGGATCCGACCCAGAGCAGGATCAGGCAACGCTGGACGGCTCGAGAGATGTATCTCCACGAGTTCGAGTGCATCCGCAAGGCCCAAGCCAGCCTGGGCTGCCCGTGGTCCGAGCACGACTGGAACCGTGTTCGCTGGGCACTTTTCGATCAGCGCCCGCTATCCAGCGCCAAGCACCTGGTCGGTTACTGCACGCTTGAGACCGGGAAGAGAAGGGCGCCTCTGAGGACAGACCTGGCCCAGATTTTCAGGGTGCTCCAGACGGTCAACAACCTCCGTTTTACGCGCAACGGCCATCAGTACGAACCGCTGCCCACGGAGTGGCGCTCGGCCATCCTTGCGGCCATGATGAGGTCCGCAGACGTCTCGTTCGCCGCCGTGAGGAAGTTGATTGGAAAGGAAGCGAAGGGAGCACGCTTCAACCTGGAGGAAGAGGGCGACAAGAAGCTTCCCGGTCACCGAGTCAATGCAAAAATGCTCGCGATATTGGGTGAAAAGTGGAACACCCTCAGCGGAGATGCGAAAGACCGATTGGTACACCGGCTGCATGACCTAGAGTCACCGGAGAGTGGCATGCACTTTCTACGGTCCGAATACGGCTGCTCCCAGGAGGAAGCCGAGCAACTGGTCAGCACCTCCTTCGAGGATGGTTATCTCTCCATCTCCAGGAAGGCGATCTTGAGGATCATGCCGCTGCTTGAGCAAGGGCTCACCTTCGGAGAAGCCAGGCGGGTCGCCTATCCGGAGCAGTTCACTCCAACACGCACCTTGGAGAAGCTGCCTCCTGCGCTCGAAACCCTGAAGGACCTGAAGAATCCCTTGGTCGCGCGCAGTCTGACCGAAGTCCGCAGGGTCGTCAATGCGCTCCTCAAGGAGCACGGCCGTCCGGATCTCATTCGGATCGAGGTCGCGCGTGATCTCAAGAATTCCCGTTCCGCGCGCGAAATCATCGCCAAACGCGTTCGCGATCGCACCACCGTCCGACTGCGCGCAGCGGAGGAGTACATGGCTCGCTACCCTGGCTCGGTGCCCACCGGTCGAGATATCGACAAGCTCCTCTTGGCGCAAGAATGCCGCTGGAAGTGTCCCTACACGGGCCGCGCGATCGGATGGGAGTCCCTGTTTGGACCCGAGCCACAATTTGACGTCGAACACATCATTCCGTACAGCAGGAGCTTCGACAACTCGCTGGCGAACAAGACCCTCTGCGAGGTTAATGAGAACAGGACCTACAAGCGCAATCAAACGCCCTTTGAGGCCTATTCGCGGGAGCCGGCCCGGTTCGACGAGATCCTGGATCGGGTTTCGAACTTCCAGGCGGATCGCGAGTTGGTCAGGCGCAAGCTAGAGCGGTTCCTCGCCGATGACGTCGACGGCGAGGAGGGCGATGGTTTTCTGGCGCGTCACTTGAACGACACTCGCTGGGCTTCCAGGCTATCCTGCGATTACCTCGGAGTCCTGTATGGGGGCCGTGTGGACGCGGAAGGTCGGCAACGTATCCAGGTCTCCACGGGCACCGTCACAGCCCAACTTCGCAGGGCCTGGGGCCTGGAAGGATTGCTAGGCGGCGGCGAAGGCAAGAATCGCGCAGATCACCGCCACCATGCCATAGATGCGCTGGTGGTGGCGCTGTGCGGGCCCCGATGGGTGCAGCGCTTCGCGAGGGCCGCCTCTCAGGCCGAACGCCAGGGCCTGCGCCGACTGTTCCAGGAGATCGAACCTCCCAGCGCTGAATTCCGTCAGCGTGTCGCCGATCTGCTCGAGGGCCTTATCGTTTCGCATCGCGTGCACCGTTCGGTCCGAGGCGAGTTGCATGAGGAGTCGAACTACCGCCTTGGTGTGGCGCCTGAAGCTCCTACGATCCGGAAGCCGCTGGATTCCATTGGCGATGCCCAGCTTTCTCAGGTGCACGATCCACTCGTTCGCAGCGCCCTCGAACGCTGGGGTGCTGACGGCCGGCCAGCCGGCGGACCGCTGCTCGGGAGAGAAGGTGGCCGTGCGCACAAACTTCGGCGTGCTCGGGTGAAGTCAAAGCGAACTTCGCTAGCACCGATCGGGCGCGGCGCGGCAACCCGCTATGTCGCCCCTGGTGCAAATCACCACATCGAGTTCTTTGAGAACTCGGAGACCGGTGCGTTCATGACCCGACTGGTGACTCGTTTAGAAGCGAATCGACGCGTGACCGCAGGACAGCCGGTGATCGATAAATCGGGTGATCCTGGCTACAAGTACCTCTTCGCGCTTCATCCAGGCGATTGTGTCGGAAGGCTGGCTAATGGTGTGTGGCACGTGATCCGAATCTCCGGCATCTCCGAGGGGTTGGTTGAGGGCCTCCCCCACACAGACGCAAGGAGCTCCAAGGAGGTCCGTGCGGGCGGTGCCGCCCTAGGACGTTTCATGGTTGCTCCAGCCTCACTCCTCAAGCAGGGATTCTCGAAGGTTGAAGTGAGTCCGATCGGAGCCTTGCATGTCTCCCGCGAGTAGGCGCTTCCTCGACCTCAGTTCTGACCCGGTAGCGATTCGATTCGCCAATCGCTGCATCGTTCTCCATTGGCCCAACGACCATGGACGGTTGCCCATGCACCTGCCTGTGGATGAGTTGGAGAGCGTCGTCCTGAGCGAGCCGACGATCACCGTCTCCGCTGCAGCACTGGCGCAAATGGTCGGAGCAGGTGTGGCTGTTGTCCTATGCGACGCCAAGCGACTTCCTGTTGGCATGATGGTCCCGCTTGCCGGGCACTTTGTGCATTCGGAACGCCTGAGAGATCAACTCGCAGTAAAGCGCCCAAAGGCGAAGCGTCTATGGCAAACGGTGGTCAAGGCTAAACTGGCGGCTCAGTCCGCCTGCCTCTTGGAATTCACCGGTGATGACTCTGGACTCCGAGTCCTTGCGCGACAAGTGAAGTCTGGAGACCCTGACAATCGCGAGGCCGTGGCCGCAGTCCGTTACTGGCGCCAGTTAATGCAGCCTATTGAAGCGCGCTTTCGTCGGGATCGGGATCTGCCCGGGATCAATACGCTACTAAATTACGGTTATGCGGTTGTACGCGCGAGTGTTGCCCGGGCTGTTTGTGCGGTAGGCCTACACCCGGCTATCGGGCTGCAACACAAGAACCGCTATAATCCATTTTGCCTGGTTGATGATGTTCTTGAGCCCTTCCGTCCCCTAGTGGACGCTGTCGTTGTGCGGGCCCACCGCGCTGGTCTTGAGATCGATCTGGAGCAGCCACTGACGAGTGAGTGGAAGCGCCGCTTGCTGGGCACGCTCACGGAGCGCTATCTCGCAGAAGACGAAAAACGCACGGCCCTGGATTGGATCCAAGTGACAAGCCAACGCTTGATGAGAGCGATCTCCGGAAAGGATCCAGATTGGCGTATCCCGATCCTGGGCGCACCAGAGCAGGATGTATAGGCGCTATCGAAACGTGTGGTTGGTGGCCATGTTCGACCTGCCGGTCAAGACCAAGCGGGCCCGCAAGGAGTACACCCGCTTTCGAAAGTCGTTGCTGGCGGAGGGATTCTCGGCGCTCCAGTTCTCCGTCTATGCAAGACACTGTCTCAGCGAAGAAGATTCGGATGCCTACTCCAGACGTATTCGGGCCATCCTACCCCCGGAAGGCGAAGTCAGGCTGCTGGGTATCACGGACCGCCAATTCGGCCAAATGCTGGTCTTCCGGGGCGCCAAGAGGGCTCCCGGAGAGGAGCCTCCCCAACAGATGCTGCTCTTTTGAAGAGGGGAGGAGTGCCGCAAGCCTCTGCCATTCAGGGGCTTGCGGCACTCGGAGTGTACTCGGGTGACGGTTGCCGGCCGACCCCAGCTAGGGACGGTCGAGCGCATCGGCGGCGTCTAGTGTACTCGGGTGACGGTTGCCGGCCGACCCCAGCAGGGGGTGAGCGTCGAAGTTTCTCATGGTAAGTGTACTCGGGTGACGGTTGCCGGCCGACCCCAGCGCGCCGGCGTGTTCCTGAGCCGCTCGTAGGAGTGTACTCGGGTGACGGTTGCCGGCCGACCCCAGCCGCTGAACACCACCACGTGGTGCGCGCTTTCAGTGTACTCGGGTGACGGTTGCCGGCCGACCCCAGCACAGTCGGAAGGCCGATGTAGAGGGTGAGTAGTGTACTCGGGTGACGGTTGCCGGCCGACCCCAGCTGCATCATGTGGCAGTGGTGATCGCTCTGGAGTGTACTCGGGTGACGGTTGCCGGCCGACCCCAGCACGGCCGCGGAATAGTACTGCCTTTTTCAGAGTGTACTCGGGTGACGGTTGCCGGCCGACCCCAGCGAACACAAAGTCCGCGCCCGACAGCGTGCCAGTGTACTCGGGTGACGGTTGCCGGCCGACCCCAGCAGGGCCTGACGGCGGGTGGCATGCCACTGGAGTGTACTCGGGTGACGGTTGCCGGCCGACCCCAGCACGTAGTGCACGGCGTCGGCCTCGAGCACGAGTGTACTCGGGTGACGGTTGCCGGCCGACCCCAGCAGGACGCCATTGCCGAGCCGCAGCGCCTTTAGTGTACTCGGGTGACGGTTGCCGGCCGACCCCAGCCCTGAACAGAGACCCAGAGAGCCCGCGCGGAGTGTACTCGGGTGACGGTTGCCGGCCGACCCCAGCTCCTCTGGCTCGGTGGCGAGCTGATGCCACAGTGTACTCGGGTGACGGTTGCCGGCCGACCCCAGCAAGCGCGCGACCCTTGCGGAACCAAGGCGAAGTGTACTCGGGTGACGGTTGCCGGCCGACCCCAGCTCCTACGGAGGCCTCGTCGAGGGCACGCATAGTGTACTCGGGTGACGGTTGCCGGCCGACCCCAGCGTGATCGTGCCGCTCGCCATCAGCGAGCCCAGTGTACTCGGGTGACGGTTGCCGGCCGACCCCAGCATGGTCGCCCAGGCCCGCGCCGCCGACAGCAGTGTACTCGGGTGACGGTTGCCGGCCGACCCCAGCGTATGGTAGCGCCGCGAACCCCACATTGGGAGTGTACTCGGGTGACGGTTGCCGGCCGACCCCAGCTCGACAAGCAGACGGGCAGCGGCGAGACCCAGTGTACTCGGGTGACGGTTGCCGGCCGACCCCAGCAAGTCTGGGTCTGTCCTCTGGCAGATCCGGAGTGTACTCGGGTGACGGTTGCCGGCCGACCCCAGCGGTCCGATCAGCTGCTGCGCAAGCGCCGCGAGTGTACTCGGGTGACGGTTGCCGGCCGACCCCAGCTGAATCGCCCAGGCTTCGCGCACCCACAAGAGTGTACTCGGGTGACGGTTGCCGGCCGACCCCAGCGCCGGATGTTGCTGGCATCCGTGCCGGTGAAGTGTACTCGGGTGACGGTTGCCGGCCGACCCCAGCGGACCGCTGAAGATCATCTCTGCGCTGCTGAGTGTACTCGGGTGACGGTTGCCGGCCGACCCCAGCTCACCACGCCGACGTGATCGAGCTCCTGTGAGTGTACTCGGGTGACGGTTGCCGGCCGACCCCAGCGCCGTCGGGCGCATCGTGTCGCCCGAGCGCAGTGTACTCGGGTGACGGTTGCCGGCCGACCCCAGCATGATCGGCGCGCCCGCCGGCATGGTCGAGAGTGTACTCGGGTGACGGTTGCCGGCCGACCCCAGCTCCGCCGCGGGGAGGCGGTGCTGGCGCGCCAGTGTACTCGGGTGACGGTTGCCGGCCGACCCCAGCGAGGCGGCGGGAGCAGCGGCGCAGGGCCGTAGTGTACTCGGGTGACGGTTGCCGGCCGACCCCAGCACACCAGCGCGGGCGGCGGCGGGGCGCCGTAGTGTACTCGGGTGACGGTTGCCGGCCGACCCCAGCGGTGCGCCAGGTCATGCAGATCGTGTCCGGAGTGTACTCGGGTGACGGTTGCCGGCCGACCCCAGCGGTCTGCCTGCGGGTGGCTCCCCAGGCACTAGTGTACTCGGGTGACGGTTGCCGGCCGACCCCAGCAAGACAGGGTAGTCCTCCAAGCTCCGGACAGTGTACTCGGGTGACGGTTGCCGGCCGACCCCAGCACTACTCGACCGGGCCTGCTGACCGCGGAGAGTGTACTCGGGTGACGGTTGCCGGCCGACCCCAGCCGATGGGCTGGGCGCTCGCGCAGCTGACGGAGTGTACTCGGGTGACGGTTGCCGGCCGACCCCAGCGCCAGGCCCAGGGCCAAAGACGTAGCCGGCAGTGTACTCGGGTGACGGTTGCCGGCCGACCCCAGCAACATCCTCTGATGGCCATGGTCCATTCCGAGTGTACTCGGGTGACGGTTGCCGGCCGACCCCAGCCGAATCCCGCGACGCGCGGCTTTATCGCGGAGTGTACTCGGGTGACGGTTGCCGGCCGACCCCAGCTAGCGTCCGCGGTCAGCGTGCCGCCGGTCAAGTGTACTCGGGTGACGGTTGCCGGCCGACCCCAGCTC
>ERZ1066117.440-NODE-440-length-33006-cov-14.322843_pt1 | contig 33006 bp, 18 predicted proteins | sample MGYA00382764_ERZ1066117 | MGnify/ENA primary metagenome ERZ1066117 (study PRJEB33369, sample SAMEA5778347) | biofilm metagenome | biome: Industrial cooling water; feature: Water cooling tower basin; material: Biofilm | place: United Arab Emirates | collected...
GTTCGATGCCGACGAAGGCGCCGGCGACCCCGTCGCCGGCCGCATCGAGCACGCGGCCGCGCACGATGGCGCCGCGGCGCAGCACCAGGTCGCCGGCGTCGACCTCCTTCTCGGCAGCGTTGGCGATGCCGCCGTTGGCGGCACCGTTCGCCGCTGCGTTCGCCGGCTGCACCGTGCGGTCGAAGCGCACGAAGCCGGCCGACTGCACGCGCAGCGGCACGCCGCGGCGGCCACTGCGCACCTCGAGGCGGAAGCGGCCGTCGGTGCCGCTGGTCGTCGTCGGCGCGTCGCGCCGGGCCTGTTCGAGGCGCTGGCGCAGCGCTTCCGGATCGAAGTCGCGCATGCGGTCGCGATCCGCGTCGGCCGCCGGGTCGAAGCCGGGATCGAACGCGAACGACGACACCTGGGCGCCGGCGACCGGCTGCCCGGCTTCGTCGACGACGCGACCGACGACCGCCTGCAGCGGTGTGGCCGCCGCGGGTGCCAGCGCACCGGCCGGCGCAGCCGACGTGCGCATCGTCTCGTCGGCGCCAGCGCGCACAGGCTCCTCGGCGCGGGCCGGTTCGGCCGTGCCGGTGGCGGGCCGGGACTCGGCCGACGTCGCGCTCGCGTCGAGCGGCTGCAGCGGCTCGGGAGCCGCGTTCGACGACCACAGGAAGAACCCGCCGCCGACGGCGAGCAGGACCAGGAACAAGGCGATCAGACGGGACAACGGCATGGGGGCTCGGGTTCGGCGCGCATTCTGGCGACGGGCTACCGCGGAATGGCGCGGCAGGCCCGGAAGCACAGATCCCCAGCTTGTCGTCGCCGGCGATCAGGGGACGCGGAGCTCGACCCGAAGCCACCGCGCATCCGCAGCACCGCTCTGGACGAACGGCGGCGGAACCCGAGGATCCGTCCCATGCGCCACTGCTTGCTCTCGCTGTTCGCTGTCGCCGTCGCCGTCGCCGCCTGCGGCGGTTCCCCGCAGCAGACGACCAGCACCGATCCGGTGAAGCCGGTCCCCGCTGCGGCCGACGCCGCGAGCACCAACCCGACCAACACCCCCACCAACCCCGCCGCTGCGGCCGCCGCGATGACCAAGAACGACGTCTACTCCCTGTCCACCGCCACCCTCGACGGCAAGCCGAAGAACCTCGCCGACTACCGCGGCAAGGTCACGCTGGTCGTCAATGTCGCCAGCGAGTGCGGCTACACGCCGCAGTACGCCGGCCTGCAGAAGCTGCACGCCGAGCTGTCCGGCCGCGGCTTCGCCGTGCTCGGCTTCCCGAGCAACGAGTTCGGCGGCCAGGAGCCCGGCTCGCCGGAGCAGATCCAGTCGTTCTGCTCGACCAAGTACGCGGTGACGTTCCCGCTGTTCGCCAAGTGCGCGACCAAGCCCGGCGCCGAGCAGAGCCCGGTCTACGCGGCACTCTCCGGAGCGACCGGCAAGTCGCCGAACTGGAACTTCTGCAAGTATCTGGTCGGCAAGCAGGGCGAAGTGATCGCGTTCTACCCGTCGAAGGTGGCGCCGGACGACGCCGAGCTGCGCGCGGCGATCGAGAAGGCGCTGAAGTGATCGCGCCGGAGTGACTACGGCTCGCTGATCGCCAGCGTCGGCGCTGCGTTCACATCCGCGAACCGCGCTCCTTGACGATGCGCGGCGTGATGAAGAAGTCGACCGTCGTCTTGTTGTGCGTGGTCGACGTCGAGCGGAACAAGAAGCCGAGCAGCGGGATGTCGCCGAGGATCGGCACCTTCGTCTCGCTCTCGAACTTCGTCTGCGACGTCAGCCCGCCGATCACCAGCGTGTGCTCGTTCTTCAGGTGCACGGTGGTGACCGCCGTGCGCGTGCTGGTGATCGGCGTGTTGACCGGCTGCGTCTGCGCGAAGCCGGTGATGGCCGAGACGTCGGCGTAGATCTGCAGGATCACCGAGTCGGTGCCGGCGATCACCGGGATGATGTTCATGCGCACGCCGACCGGGCGGAAGTCGATGTCGACCGCGACCTCGGCGCCGAGCTGGTTGATCTTCGCCCGCGGGAACGGCACCTGCGTCAGCGTCGAGATCGACGCGACGCCGCCGTTGCGCACGACCAGCTTCGGCGAACTGGTGATGTCGGCGAGGTTGTTGGCCTCCAGCGCCTCGAGCACCATGTTCAGCTCCCACGCGTCGTGGATGCCACCGAGCGCGAAGCGGCCGACGTCGGTCACCGGGGACACGCCGACGATCGGCTGGCTCAGCGGGAAGCTCGACGTGTAGCTGCGCACCAGCTGGCCACTCGACTGGTTGGTCAGCACCGGCGTCGTGGCGCCGGCACCCGCCGCGGCGCCGCGCACGCCGAACGCCAGCGCGTCGGCGACCTGGTATTCGACCACGCTGACCGAGATCTCGACCTGCTGGATGCTGGTGTAGAAGAGGTCGAGCGCGGCCTCGAACGCCGCCAGCGACGCCGGCTTCGCGGTGATCAGCGCCAGCGACACACCGGTCGCCTCGCGGTACTTGTTCAGCAGCGGCTCGCCGCGCACCGCCGGCGGCTGTCCGGGAGCCTCGGCGATCGCGGCGCCACTGAGCACCTCGAAGTCGGGCACGAACGTCACCTCGACCTCGTGGTCGCGCAGCATGCGGCCGAGCACGCTCTTGCTGCTGGCACCACCGACCTTGGTGCCTGGCGGCGGCACCTTCGGCGGCTTGCGTTCGGCGTCGAACTGCGGCGGACTGTCGGCCGTGATGTCGGCGATCAGCTTCAGGAACGTCTGCGCCAGATCGCCGGCGAGGAAGTACTGCTTCGTCACCGAGCCGTCGGCGCCGATCAGCACGCTGCTGCCGAACTGCACGCGCAGCCGCGCGTCGCGCTGCGAGGGCGTCTCGACCGGATCCTGCGGCGCGGCGGGTTCGCCGACCTCGGCCGCGCCACCTCCGGGCACCTCCCAAGCCAACGGTCCGCGGGTCGCCGCGGCCCGCGTCGGCGGCTCGGCGACCAGCGCCTCGAGTTCGAGTGGGTCGGTGCGCTTGTGGCTGCCGCTGGCGACGCAGCTGGCGAGCAGCGCGAGCGCCCACCAGCACACCGGGCGGCGGCGGGCCCGGAGCACTGGCTCGCCATGGAACCGGGGTTCACGCCGACGGGGAGGACGTGGCACGCACACAGAGAAGACGAACGAGGCGAACGAGACGAGGGCGAAGCAGGCGAATCCGCGGACGAAGAAGGTTCGGCAGACGGGTCAGGAACCGACCTTCTTGGCGACCTTGTCGGTCAGGTCGACGATGTCGCGCCCCTGCCGATCGCTGATGTCGTCCTTGCGGGTGACCAGGTCGCGATTCTCGGCGGCAGCCACGCTGCGCACGGCGTCCTGGATGCGCGTGTTCATGCGGACCACCAACTGCTTGCCCTGCGCCGAGTCGGGATCGATGCCCTCGGCCTGCATCTTCTTCCACTCCGGGGTCGCCTCCTTCACCTTCGCTTCGTCGATCGTGGCGGGCGCCGAAGTGTTCGACGCGCTGCCGTGGTAGACGACCGCTCCGCTCTTGACGGTGACCTGCGCCAGCAGGGACTGCAGGGGCAGCAGGGCGAGCAGAACCAACGAGAGGCAGTTGCGCATGGTCGGATACTTGGTGCTCGACAAGGGAGGAGTCGAACGACCGCCGATCACGAAGCAAGCCCTGCACCAAGCGCCGCGAGGCCATTTGGCCAAATGCCATAGAACCCTTTCTGCCAGCAGATTTACGAGCTCTGATTTTCTTTTCGGCCAATCTCGCCAAGCAGCCGCTCGGAGCCGTGGCCAGATTCCGCCAAGGCTGCCAGGAATCGGCCAGCCGCCGCCGATGGCCGATAAAACGCGCCGCGGCGCGAGCCGACGCGCTCCAGAGCGCCCGCTGCCAGCAAGGCCTGCATGTCGCGCAGCGCCGTGCGATGCGACAACCCGCTGGCGGCCATGTGCGCCTGGGTCGAGTAGGTGCCAGCGGCGACGACCTGGCGCAACAGCCCGACCAGGCGCGGCGGCAAGCTCGCCAGGCCGGAGCTGCCTGCGGCGGCCGGGGTGGGCGCCGGCTCGGCGCTAACCGCCACCTCGTCCAGCTCGCCACGATCAGGCTGCCGGCGCGGGATCTCCACCACCGCCTCGACGCGCTCGTCCGCGGCGGCGAGCGGACGCGGCAAGCCGCCCGCGACCCCGTTCGGCCCGTTGCCCTGCACCGGGACCAGGACCGGCGGCGACACCGGCGCCGTGCTGTCGAGGGCCGTCGCCGCGGCCCCGGCGGCGTCCACCGCGCTCGCCGGCACGCCTGGCTGGATCCCCGGCACCGCCACCACGCCACCGGCCAGCGCCGCCAGCACGTCCCGCCGCTGCACGTCGGGACCGTGGGCCAGCACCATCGCCCGGAACACGGTGTTGCGCAGCTGGCGGATGTTGCCCGGCCATTCCTGCCGGTAGAGCTCGTCCATCGCGTCGGTCGACCACGCGCGCGGCGGCACGTCCCCGCCCTGGCTCAGCTCGATGCGGAACTGCTCGACCAGCGCCGCCAGCTCCTGCTTGCGTTCGCGCAGCGGCGGCACCTGCACCACCATGCCCTGCAGCCGGTAGTAGAGGTCCTGGCGGAACGTGCCCGCCGCCACCATGCGCGCGATGTCGCGGTTGGTCGCCGCCAGCACGCGCACGTCGACGCGCACCGGCGCCGAACCGCCGACGCGTTCGACCTCGCCTTCCTGCAGCACCCGCAGCAGCTTCACCTGCACGTCGAGCGAGATCTCGCCGACCTCGTCGAGGAACAGCGTGCCGCCGTCGGCCTGTTCGAAGCGCCCGAGCTTGCGGCGGTCGGCGCCGGTGAACGCGCCCTTCTCGTGGCCGAACAGTTCGCTGGCCAGCAGCGACTCCGACAGCGCGGCGCAGTGCACCTTGATCAGCGGTCCGTTGGCGCGGCGGCTCCAGCGATGCACGAGGTTGGTCAACACCTCCTTGCCGACGCCGGTCTCGCCCTCGAGCAGGATCGGCAGATCGGTCGGCGCGATGCGACGCAGCGTGCGGTAGACCTCGCGCATCGCCGGGCTGATCGCGGTGACGCCGGCGCGCTGCAGCGCTTCGTCGGACTCCACGGCCGACTCGCCGGCAGCGCCGGACTCGACCAGGCGCGCGCGCAGCGCGTCGAACAGGAACTCGGCCGACGCCGCCTCCTCGGGGAACTGCACCGCCACCGCGCGCGGCGCCGGCCCCGGCTCGCCGTCGGGCCGCTGCTGGCCGAGTTCGGCCCAACGCTGCTGCACCTGCTGCAGCAGCGACAACGCCAGCTCGCGCGGCGCGCCGGGCAACACCGCCTGGAACTGGCCGCCGCCGAGGTGCGACAGCACCGCGTTGCCGGGCAACGTGCGCCGCACGACCTCGGCGAAGCGCCGCACACCGCGCGGCCGCCGGTCGCCGTCGCCGAGCACCAGCGCCAGCATCGCCAACGGGTGGTTGCGCTGCTGGGCCAGCGACACCTCGTCGGCGACGCGACGGCGGAAGTACTCGGGCGTGAACATGCCCGTCACCGGATCGTGCACCGCGAGCCGCTGCAGCAGCCCGCGTTCGAACGCGACCGCCGCCTGGGCGACGACGGTGCCGAGCAGGCCGAGATCGATCGCCAGCGGCGGTGCGCAGGCGAAGCCGAGCACGACGACGCCGCGCGCCTGGCCGCCGAACACGATCGGCAGGCCGACCAGCGAACGGCTGCGCGGCAGCACCTGCGCCCACGTTCCCGGCAACACGGCCGCCGCCGGCGCACAGCTGAACGCGCCGACCAGCGAGGACAGCGGCAGGCAGTCGACCGGCAGTTCCTGCACTTCGCCGTCGTTGCCGCTGTGCACGCACAAGCGCGGCGCACTCGGATCGACCAGCACGACGCGCACGTCGTCGGCCGCGGTCTGCGTCTGGCAGAAGCGCAGCAGCACGCCGGTCGTCATCGCCTCGTCCTCGCCGGCGGCCAGCTCGCACATCGTGCGATTGAGCGTCTGCAGGTCGAGCAGGCGCGCATGCAGGTCGGTCGCCATGCGATTGAACGCGCGCGTCAGGCGCCCGATCTGGCCGCCGTCGACCTCCGGCACGCGCGTGTCGAACTGGCCGCGCGACAGCGCCTGCGCGCCGAGTTCGAGCTTCTCGATCGGCCGGCTGATGCGGCCGCTGACCACGTAGGACAGGAACACCGACAGGACGACCAGCGAGCCTGCGACCAGCAGGAAGAAGGCGCGCACCGGCACGCGGCCGACCGCGAGGTCGAGCGTCGCGCGCTGGGCCGGCCGCACCACCGTCAGCAGCGCGCGCGGCGTGCCCTGCAGGTCGCGCAGCACGTCGCTGCCGTCGACCAGTTCGGGGTCGCCGGCCGCGACCACCGGCTCCTGCGACTCGAGCGCGCGCAGCAGCGCCTGTTCGCGCCGCTGCATGCGCAGCGGATCGGTGGCCCGCTGGAACAGCGTGCCGCGGTCGAGCGAGCTGCCGGCGACGGCGACCGGATAGCCGCGCACGTCGGTCAGCAGCACGTCCTGGCCGGGGGCGATGGTGCCGAGCAGGTCGCCGTCGATCGGCCGCGCCGCGACCAGCGCGAAGGTGCCGCCGGCGACCTGTTGCTCGGCGCGCACGCCGAGCATCACCGCGCCCCACTGCAGGAACACGCCGGGATCGGCGCGCGTCGGCAGTTCGCCGCTGGCGCGACCACTGTCGCCGGACACCAGCACGACCGGTGCCGGCGCCACCTTGCCCAGGCGCGGCGTCCATTCGAGGCGCAGGAAGCCGGCGCGCCAGTCGGGCGGCAGCTGGCCGGCGAGCAGCTTCTGCAGTTCGGCGGCGACGCCGGGCACGACGCTCGCGAACTTCGCTTCGTCGACGCCGCGCAGGCGTGCGGCCACGTCGGCGCCGAGGTCCGCCAGCCACTGCTGCGCCGAGCTGCGCAGTTTCGCCTTCTGCTCACCGAGCTGCGCCGCAGCGCTGCGCACGGCCGCGCGCAGGCCCTGTTCGACCTCGCTGGCGTGCCCACCCTCCAGCACCTGCACCAGCACCAGCGACAGCAGGCCGAGCGGCGCCAGCGCCGCGACCGTGGTCACCGCCATCAACCGGAAGCGCAGATTGGCCGCCGCGGCCAGCAGTTCGCTGAGCAGCACCAGGAGGAACGGCGCGCTGAGCAGGCACAAGGCGAGGCCGAGGCGGTTGGCGAACTGCATCGCCAGCGACCACTCGCGGTCGACGTCGCCGACCGCCAACACGGCGCCGTCCCAGCCGTCGCCGCCGAGCGGCTCGGCGCGCATCGCCCGCCGCGAGCCGTCGGCCAGCACTTCGCCGTAGGCGCCGTCTTCGGCCGCGGCGACCGCGCGCGGCAGCACCGTCGGCAGCAGCTGGGTTCCCGCCGGTTGGTTCGACTCGCCGAGGCGGCCGCCGCGGTAGATCGCCAGCAGCGCCGCCCCGAGGTCCTCGCGCGCGGATTCCCGCAGGTGCCACTCGGTGGCGTTGCGCCGCACCAGCGGCGAGTCCGGCGGGTTCTGCGGCGCGCTCGAGCGTTCGTTGACGAACACCACCGAGCGGAACTGCATGCGGTAGCCGGCGTGGTTGCGGAACTCGATCGCCTCGAGGGCGGCGTCGGCCGGCAGGTCGACGACCGGATAGCCGAGGTTGACGCGCAGCTCCTGCTTGTCGTCGACCCACGACAGCGCGATCGACGCCGGCGAGCCCTCCGGCAGGTCGTCGCGCGTGTTCTGCCCCGCCAGTTCGTAGAACACGCTGACCTGGTGCTCGAGCACCAGCGTGCGCTTGTGCTTGCCGCCGGCGAAGTGCAGCACGATCTCGCCGACGCGCGCGCCGGGCACGGCGCTGGCCATGCGCGGGTAGATCGCGCGGTAGACGAACCACAGGCGCTGCGGCGGCTCGGCCAGCTTCGGCACCGGCACCGTCGCCGTCGCACCCGCCGCCAGTTCGAGACCGGCGTCGAGGGGGAACGGGCCGCGCAGGTCGGTCAGCACGCCCTGGCGCGTGGCTTCGCCGAGCCACAGCGGCTCGATCTGTCCCGCCACCAACCCTTCCAGCGACATGCCGACCAGGTGCAGGTCCTCGCCCTGCACCGACACCACGGTCACCGCGCGCAGGTCGGCGCCGGGCGGCAGCGGCACCGGCGTGGCCATCGCCTCCCAGCTCTCGCGGCCGAGTGGTTGCGCGTCCTGGAACGTGCGCAGCAGGTCGACCGGCACCCGCCGCGGCGCGCCGTCGCCGAAGTCGAGTTCGAGTTCGAGCCGCGGCGGCAGGCCGGGCTTCGGCGCGGTGAACGTGAACAGCGGCACGTACTGGCGGCCGACGACGACGTGCAGGTTGCGCCCGCGCAGCGGCGGGTCGAACTGGAAGCGCTCCGGTCGACCGGGCGCCAACGGCAGCCAGTAGTCGCGCACCGGCAGGTCGTCGAAGTTGCGCAACGGCGGCCCGAACTGGCCCGGCGCCAGCTGCGCCAGGCTGCGGTAGCTGGTGTAGCGCTGGCTGGTGATCGTGCGACCGGCCAGCAGTTCCATCAGCGCGCGGTCGCGGCTCGGACCGCGGTAGCTGCCCAGGACCTCGAGCTTGCCGAGCATCGCCTGCAGCCGGCTGTTGGCGTGGTCGATGCGCTGTTGCTGCGCCGCCGAGCGCCAGTGCTCGGCGAGGCTCGGCAAGGCGAGGCCGACGACGAACAACAGCACACCGCCGCCGACCAGCAGCGGCCGCAGCCAGCGCGCCCGCTCGCGCACCGACGACCAGCCGCGCAGCAGGAACACGAGGCCGGCCAACGTCGCCAACGGCACCAGCAGGTAGGGCAGGTCGGCCAGCAGGTCGCCCGCCCACCGCGACGACGGCTCGGGCTGCGGCACCAGCGGCCCGGGCGGCAGCAGCTCGGCCGCCGCCAGGCTCTTCGGCTGCGCCGGATCGCGGCCGGTCCAGCTCATCACCGTCGGGTCCTCGTCCTTGCCGTCCTGGTCGCGCAGTACCACGTTCAGACCGCAGCGCTGCTGGCCCGGCCGCAGCGACACGAAGTGGTGGAACGGGATCGCCGCCTCGAACTCGAACCGGGTCGGCGACGTGCGCTTGCCGACCACGCGCAAGCCCGACAGCGAGGCGCCGGCCTGCGACGCCGCCCGGGTCGGGTCGAGCCACATCCACGTCCGGGTCGGGTGAAGGGGCAACAACACCAGCGGACTCTCGTCGGGCTGGCGGATGCCGACCTCGCCGCCGGCGCCGAAGCCGCAGTGCAGTTCGAGGCAGTCCACGCGATCGAGCCGGTCGAGGGCGGCTTCGCTGGCCATCTGGTCGTCCTGCACCCAACCCGCCACGTAGAGATGGCTGCGGTCGGCACCAATCCACAGGGACGCCGCCAGGTCGGCTTCCCCATTCCAGCTGCCGGCAATGACTTGCTGCTTTTTCGCCAGCACGAGGCTGGGCGGCGTCGTCCATTCGGTCAACTGGCCGTCCAGCAAGGGGGCAGCCGCCGGGATGGCCAAATTCGGGGCCGGCTCCTGGGCCTGCGCCGGTATGGCCAATATCGACAGCACGGCCAGCAGCCGGTGGAGGGCAGAGGGCATGCGCAGCGCATGCTAGGCACGGTGCCAGGTCGAGCAAGGGGCAGGGGCCACTGTTCTCCCCGCCGAAAACGGCGCGAGGCGGCGACCCCGTGCTGGGATCACCGCCTCGCGCGTTCGCGATCAGGCCCGATCAGGCGTCGCGGCGCGGGCGCCGGCGATCGCGGCGACCACCGCCGCGGTCGTCGCCGAGCACGCTGTCGAGCGACTCGAGCTGGCCCACTTCGTCGCGCGGGGCGCGCGCCGGCGGGGTCTCGGCGTCGTCGAAGTCCGCCATCGGCATGCGCGGACCACGATCGCGACCGCCGCGATCCGGACGCTCGCTGCGCTCCGGACGGTCGGCTCGCTCCGGGCGATCCATGCGTTCGCCGCGATCGCGCGGCGCCAACGCGTCGCGGACCGGCGGCGCTGCGTCACGGACCGGCGGTGCGGCGGCATCGCGCATCGGCCGACGCTCGCCACGCACGTCCTCGCGGCGCGGACCGGCTTCCGGCCCACGCTCGCGCGGCGGCATGCCACCGCGCTCCGGACGGGCCGGCTCGTCGCCGAAGCCACGCATCGGCCGCTCCTCACGCGGGGCGCGGTCGTCGCGCACCGGACGATCCGCACGCGGACCGCGGTCCTCACGCAGCGGGCGCTCTTCGCGCGGAGCCCGCTCGTCGCGCATCGGGCGATCCGCACGCGGGCCGCGGTCGTCGCGCACCGGGCGGTCTTCGCGCGGGCCGCGGTCGTCGCGCACCGGGCGGTCTTCGCGCGGGCCACGCTCGTCGCGCACCGGGCGATCCGGACGCGGGCCGCGGTCGTCGCGCAGCGGACGTTCTTCGCGCGGACCACGGTCGTCGCGCATCGGCCGCTCCTCGCGCGGACCACGCTCGTCGCGCACCGGGCGCTCCGGACGCGGGCCACGATCCTCACGCAGCGGACGCTCTTCGCGCGGACCGCGCTCGTCGCGCACCGGCCGATCTTCGCGAGCCGGGCGGTCTTCGCGCATGGGGCGCTCCGGGCGCGGGCCGCGATCCTCACGCATCGGCCGCTCTTCACGCGGGCCGCGCTCGTCGCGCAGCGGCCGCTCCTCGCGCGGACCACGGTCGTCCCGCAGCGGCCGCTCTTCGCGCGGGCCACGCTCCGGACGGGGGCCCCGGTCGCCGAACTCGGGCCGCGGGCCGCGCTCTTCGCGCGCCGGACGGTCCTCACGCGGTTCGCGCTCCGGCCGATCGCCGCGCTCCCAACGCTCGCCGCGCATCGGGCGATCCTCGCGCAGACCACGCTCTTCACGCGGACCACGGTCCTCGCGCATCGGGCGGTCCTCACGCGGACCGCGCTCGTCGCGCAGCGGCCGCTCTTCGCGCGGGCCACGCTCTTCGCGCGGGCGCCGGGCTTCCGGTGCCGGCCCCGCCGCCGGAGCGCCACCCGCCGGGGCATCACCCGCCGGCGCCGCACCACCGCGCTCGGCCAGGATCACGGCCTTGCGGCTCAGCTTGACCTTGCCGAAGTCGTCGATCGCGATGACCTTGACCTTCAGCGTGTCGCCGATGCGCACGACGTCGGTGACCGTGCGGATGAAGCCGTCCGACAGCTCCGAGACGTGCACCAGGCCTTCCTGGCCCGGCAGGATCTCGACGAACGCGCCGAACTCCTTGATCGCCGTGACGCGGCCCTCGTAGAGCCCGCCGAGTTCGACCTCGGCCGTCATCGACTTGATGTGCGCGACGCACGCCATCACCTTCTCGGAGTTGGTGCCGGTGACGGTGCACAGGCCGCCGTCCTCGATCGAGATCTTGCACTCGAAGTTCTCCTGCATCGCGCGGATGTTCTTGCCACCCGGGCCGATGATCAGGCCGATCTTCTCGTTCGGCACCTGCAGCGACTCGAGGCGCGGCGCGTTCGGGCTCAGCTGCTGGCGCGGCTTGGCGAGCGACTTCAGCATCTCGCGCAGCACGTGCAGACGGCCTTGCTTCGCCTGCTCGAGCGCCTGCGCCATGATCTCGCGCGTCAGGCCCTCGCACTTGATGTCCATCTGCAGGGCCGTGATGCCACGGCCGGTGCCGACGACCTTGAAGTCCATGTCGCCGCACGCGTCCTCGCTGCCGAGGATGTCGGTCAGGATCGCGTACTTCTTGCCCTCCATCACGAGGCCCATCGCGATGCCCGCGACCGGCTGCTTGATGGGCACGCCCGCGTCCATCATCGCCAGCGTGCCGGAGCAGGCCGTCGCCATCGACGAGCTGCCGTTCGACTCGAGGATCTCGCTGGTGATGCGGATCGTGTAGGGGAACTCCTCGCGCGACGGCAGCACGCTCTCGAGGCCGCGTTCGGCCAGCGCACCGTGGCCGATCTCGCGGCGACCCGGCGTGCCGACGCGCTTCACTTCGCCGACCGAGAACGGCGGGAAGTTGTAGTGCAGCAGGAAGCGCTTGCGCGGCTCCGGCATCAGGCCGTCGATGATCTGCTGGTCGTCGGTGCCACCGAGGGTGACGACACCGAGCGCCTGCGTCTCACCGCGGGTGAACAGCACCGAGCCGTGCACGCGCGGCAGCACGCCGACCTCGATCGTGATCGGACGGACCGTCGTGTGGTCGCGGCCGTCGGCGCGCGTGCCCTTCAGGATCGACTGGCGTTCGGCGTCCTTGACGATGTCGCCGAGGATCTCCGAGACCTTGGCGCTCCACGCCTTCTGCTCGGCCTCGCTGGCGCCGTGCGGCGCGTGGAACTTCTTCTGCGCCTTCTCCTTGGCGGCCTTGATCGCGGCGCTGCGCGTCTGCTTGGTGCCGATCGTCAGCGGCGCCTTGCGCAGCTCGCTGCCGAACTCGTCCTCGATCGCGGCGACCAGCTCCGGATCGTGCGCCGGCGGCGTGAACGCCATCTTCGTCTTGCCGGCCTTCGCGGCCAGCTCGTCGATCATCTCGGCGATGATCTTGCAGTTCGCGTGCGCCAGCTCGAGCGCCTCGAGCATCATCTCCTCGCTGACTTCCTTGGCGCCGGCTTCGACCATCGCGATCGCGTCGGCGTGGCCGGCGACCGTCAGATTGAGCTTGTTGTTCTCGCTCTGCAGCTGGCTCCACAGCGGGTTGACGACCAGCTTGTCGTCGACGCAGCCGATGCGGACCATGCCGAGCGTGCGGCCGTTCGGCACCGAGCTGACCGCCAGCGCGGCGAAGCTGGCGATCGCCGCCAGCACGTCGGGATCGTTCTCACGATCGGCCGACATCACCTGCGACAGCACCTGCACCTCGCGCTTGAAGCCGTCCGGGAACATCGGGCGGATCGAGCGGTCGATGATGCGGCAGGCGAGGATCTCCTTCGTCGACGGCCGGCCTTCGCGCTTGAAGAAGCCGCCCGGGATCACGCCGATCGCCGAGGTCTTCTCGCGGTAGTCGACGGTCAGCGGGAAGAAGTCGATGCCGTCCATCGCCTTCTGGCTGTTCACCGTCGCCAGCACCATGGTGTCGCCGTAGCGGGCGACGACGGCGCCGTCGGACAGCTTGGCCATGCGGCCGGTCTCGAGCGTCAGCGTGCGGCCGCCGATCGTGCGTTCGACGACGACCTTGCCGGTCGGCGCCTTCACCGCCGGGGCGCTGCTCGCGGCTTCGGGCTTGTTGTCCTGCTTGCTGCGACCGGTGTCGCGCGGTGCCGCCGGCTTCTTGCTGCGCGGGGCCTTCGGTTGGGTCGGGTTCGAATCCTCTGCCTTCTTCTTGCTAGCCATGTTCAGACGTTTCCTTTCACTCACTTTCGTAGCTTCGTCGCTGGCCGCCGGCTGCCCCCACATGGGGCCCAAGCCGTCGGAGCGTTGGCGGGATCGACCCGCCGGGTGACATGGCGCACGTTGCGCCAGGTCGGGGGTGCCGTCCCCGCTGTCTCGCATGGCGAGATCGTCTCGCATGGAGAACTTGTCGCGGTTGCAACACCGGCGACGCGGGATCGGCGAGGGGTGCCAGTGCACGTGCACTGGCTTTGCGGGGGCGTTACTGCGGCGAGAACCTGCATCCGCGAGGCCGGGCGACGACCGGGCCAATCTGCCCTGGTCGTCCCGTCGTGCCTCGGCGCCCTACTCACTTCGTCGCCTGGGTCACTTGCGCAGGCCGAGCTTGGCCGCGAGTTGCTCGTAGCCAGCCGCATTCGTGCGGCGCATGTAAGCGATCAGCTTGTTGCGGCGGTTGACCTTCAGCAGCAGGCCGTGCCGGCTGTGGTAGTCCTTCGGGTGCCGCTGCATGTGCTCGGTGAGCTCGACGATCTGGGCGGTCAGCACGGAGATCTGGACCTCCGGGGAGCCGCTGTCGGTCGGGTGACGCCGGTTCTCGGCAATGACTTTCTTCTTGGTTTCGGCGGAGATGGTCATCCCTGGTTCCTTTCTTCGATTCTGACCAGGCCACCCGAACAGGGTTTCCGGCGGCGAGGTCGGCCCAGCATTGGGCACGTGGTTGTGGAAAAGGGTGGGGAGGTTAGCGAGCGCCCACCGTCGGTCGCAAGAGCCAGGACGGCAAAGTCGGAAGGCGCAGCAGCACCGCGGCGGCTGCCGCCGACGCGGTCGCGGCCGGGACCTCGCTCAGCGGACGGTGCGGCGCGGCAGGCGCTGCAGCATCTCGGTGATCGCCAGCGAGGCGCAGCTGCGGGCCTTGCCCTCGTTGTCCAGCGGCGCTGGCCCGGCCCCACCGGCCTTGACCTCGCCCTGGATGGTGCCGTTCCACAGCGGCACGCCATCGCGCCCGACCATGGCCGCCTGGAACTGGAACTGCACCCGGCTCGTGGTGGCGATGCGGGTTTCGTCCCAGCGCACGATGCGCATCGCGAACACCGCATCCTCGTGGGCGTGGCCGGCCATCTTCTGCAGGTTGGCCGGCGCCAGCAGCGACTCGGTGGGCGCTGGCTTGCCGGCGCCGCGCAGGGCCGCGTCGACCGTCTGCGAGGTCAACGGCGAGTAGAGGCGGTCGATCAGCTGCCGCTCCAGTTCCTGGCGCATCATCGTCAGCAGGCGGGCCGCCCCCGCGTTCGGGGTGCCGTCCTCGACCGGCAGCACGGCGACGACGGCGGTCTTGCGGTCGTCGGGGGCCGACAGCGCCGGGGCGGCGGTGAACTTGGCGTCGACGGTCACCGGCGGCGCCGTCTGGCAGGCGGTGACGAGCAGCAGCGCGCCGACCGCGAGGCGGCGCCAGGAGACCAGCGGAGTGGAGAGCACAGGGACCATGACCGTTCCTCGCAGAGTTCGGCCGGACCATAACCACGCAGCGGAGCCGGCGGAAGCCGGAAGCAACGGCTCGCCAGGGGAAGACCGCGCGTGGTCCGGGGCCTTGTCGCTCCGCGCCACCCCACTACCCTGCCGGTGCCCCTCTCCCCCACGCGAACTCCGGTGCGCGCAATCTCCCCGCTCGCTGCCGGCCTGCTGGCCGTCGGCCTCCCGCTGCTCGCCCAGGCTCCGCCCGCAGCCGCGAAGCCCGCCACCGAGCCGCCGCCGGAGGCGTTCGGGCCGCTGGCCACCGCGGTGATCGTGCGCAGCTACGGCGAAGCCGAGCTGTGGTCGCTGCGCGCCGTCGTCGTGCTGTCGCTCGGCAGCGACTGGCATCCGGACGGCGTGCCGATCGTGCTGGCGACGCTGCGCGACCGCGACGAACGGCTGGTGCCGTACGGCATCGAAGTGCTGCGTTCGATGGACGACGCGTCGCTGCGCCAGGTGGCGACGCGCGAACTGATCGACGAGCTGGTCGACAAGCAGCTGAAGCGCAAGAACGCGTTGTTCACGGACCGCGTGCTGGCCGTGCTGGCGCGCATGCTGCCGCAGGCGAAGCTCACCGATCGCAAGAGCGCCGAGACGTGGTGGCGTGCCAACCGCGATCTCTACGTGGTCGAGCCGTGGAGCGAACCGCCGAAGGTGCAGGGTGCGCAGCGCGGCGCCACCGTCGGCACCAGCGTGCTGACGCGCGCGTTCGACCTGCGCGACGCCGGCCTCGACGTCGTCATCGTCGTCGACTCGACCGGCAGCATGCAGATCGCGATCGACACCGCGCGCGACGCGATCGACGACGTGGTCGCGCTGCTGAGCGGCATCGCGCCGAAGCTGCGCCTGGGCCTCGTCGACTACAAGGACCTCGAGGACGTCAAGGAAGGCGGGCGCCTGCTGGCGCCGCTGACCAAGAACCAGAAGGAGGTGCGCGACAAGCTGGCCAAGCTGCAGGCCGAAGGCGGCGGCGACTTCCCCGAGCGCGTCGACAAGGGCATCGAGATCGCGCTGTCGAAGGGCATGGGCTGGAACAAGGACGCCAACCGCCTGCTGCTGGTGATCGGCGATGCGCCCGTGCATCCCGAGCACGAGACGGCGCTGCTCGACCTGGTGAAGCGCGCCTACGAGCATCCGTTCGAGAACGGCAAGGGCGCCGTCACCGGCAAGAAGGCGGAGCTGCGGCCGTTCGTGACGTCGACGATCGGCATCGGACCGGGCCCGACCGAGCAGTTCGCGCGCATCGCCACCGCGGGTGGCGGTGCGTCGGTCGCGCTCGAACTGCAGGCTCCGGCGCTGCCACCCGCCAAGCCACCCGCCGGCGGCCGCGGCGCCCCGCCACCGCCACCACCACCACCCGACGCCGCCGGCCGCACCAACGCGTCGGTGCAGCAGATCGTCGAGCACGTGCTGGCATTGTCGTTCGGGCCGTCGCACCGCGCGCACCTGCAGCGCTTCGTGCGCACGTTCTTCGAGTACCGCGCGGCGGGCATGTTCCGGTGAGCCGATGCCGAACCCGCACCAATCCACCCGCCAACGCCACGTCGTCGTGCTGACCGGTGCCGGCATCAGCGCCGACAGCGGTGTGCGCACGTTCCGCGACCACGGCGGCCTGTGGGAAGGCCACCGCATCGAAGACGTCGCCACGCCCGAAGGCTGGGAACGCGATCCGAGCCTCGTCTGGCGCTTCTACCAGGAACGGCGCCGCCAGCTGCGCAGCGTGCAACCGAACGCGGCGCACACGGCGCTGACCGCGTTCGCGCGCGCCGCGGTCGCCGCCGGCCACGGCTTCACGCTGGTCACGCAGAACGTCGACGACCTGCACCAGCGCGCCGGCAGCGACGTGCTGCCGATGCACGGCGAGCTGCAGAAGCTGCGCTGCGAGGCGTGCGAAGTCGTCGTCGTCGACACGCTGCACGTCGATCCGGGCCGCTTCGTGCCGTGCCCCGAGTGCGGCCACCCGCGCTTGCGTCCGCACATCGTCTGGTTCGGCGAGATGCCGTTCCACCTGGCCGCGATCGAACGCGCGCTCGCGCTCTGCACGCACTTCGCGGCGATCGGCACCAGCGGCCACGTCTATCCGGCCGCCGGCATGCTGCAGCAGGCGCGCGCGTCCGGCGCGATCACCTGGGTGCAAGCGCTGGAGGCGCCGGTCAACCTCGACCCGCGCGATCGCTTCCGAGAGGGCCGCGCGGCGATCGCGGTGCCGGTGCTGCTGCAGGAACTGGCGCAGGAGCTCGGGCTGCCGACGGTGTGAGCGCGGCATGCGGCTTCCGTCACTCGCGCCGCCCCGGTACGACGTGGCCATGAAGATCCGCCCGCTCGCCCTGTTCGCCGGCGCCACGTTGCTGCTCGGCTCTTCGTGCAGCAACGCGCCGACGACGTCGCCGACCCCAGCCACCGCCGCGACCACCACCGCCACTCCCGCCACCGCGCCGTCGCTGTCGGCGGAACTGCAGGCCACGAAGGTCGGCAACCTGGCGATGCCCATGGCCGGCGTGCTGACCGCGGGCCAGCCGACCGAAGAACAACTGGCGCAGCTGGCGAAGCTCGGCGTCACCAAGGTCGTGTGCCTGCGGCCGCCGACCGAAGCCGGCACCGGTTGGGAGGAAGCCAAGGCCGAAGCCCTCGGCGTGCAGTTCGTGCGCCTGCCGATCACCGGCGCCGACGACCTGACGCCCGCGGCCGCCGAGAAGCTCGCCGCCGAACTCGCCGCCGCGAACGGCCAGACGACGCTGGTCTGCTGCGGCAGCAGCAACCGCGTCGGTGCGCTGCTGGCGCTGAAGGCGTTCCACGTCGACAAGCTGTCGAAGGAGCAGGCGCTGGCGCTCGGCAAGGCGGCCGGCCTGACGAAGATGCTGCCGGCGGTCGAAGCCAAGCTGAAGTGAGCTCGGTGGCGTCGGCCAGTCCTGGCCGCCGGCGCCGGCCGCTCCCCCGATCGCGGCACGGCGCGGCCCCGTGATCCACCGCGAGCGCTAGGATGCTGGAATGAGAGTCTCGCCCTGGCTTGGCATCCCGGCGTTCGTCGCGGCCCTGTGTGCCGTGCACGGATCGTTGTCCGCGCAGTGCGCGACGAACGTGGTCGCCTCGTTGCCGCCACCCCATCCACCGACCTGCCTGACCTTGTTGCGCGACGGTCGGCTGGCCGCGGGAATGGGAGGTTTCGATGCCACGACCCCGCGGGTGGCGATCTGGGACGGCGCGGCCTGGAGCCCGCTGCCGGCAGGCGTCAACGGCTCCCTCTGGCACATCGTGGAACTGCCCGGCGGCGACCTGGTCGTGTTCGGCAACTTCACGGTGCCATCACCACGATGCCTGCGCTGGGACGGCAGCGCCTGGCTCCCGATGGGCAGCGGGCTCCCGAACACGGTCGAGGACGCCAACCTCGATGCCAACGGCGAGCTCTGGGCGCTCGTCACCGGCGTGGGGATCCGTCGCTGGAACGGCAGCACCTGGGTCGCCGAGCCGAATCCTGCCGGCCTCACGCCACAGAAGATGACTCGCGACGAAACGGGGACCCTCTACGTGACCACGTTCCCGCAGTCGGTCGGCCCCGGGATCGAACTGCCTGGACGGGTCTTCGAGCGGCAAGGCTCCACCTGGATCGATCGGGGGCAACTTGCCGCCAGCTTCCCCAGCGGTGGCTTCGCCAGTGCGATCTGCGCCCTGCCCGGCGGCGGGATCGCAATCGCAGGCAACTTCACCGCGGTCGCCGGACTCCCCGCTCAGGGTTACGCCCGCTGGAACGGCACCAGCTGGTCGACGGCAGGCGGCGGCCCGCCATGGCAGACGAACGTGCTGCAAGCCCTGCCCAACGGCGACGTGCTCGCGGCAGGCAGCTACGCCGGTCTGCTGCGGTCCGACGGTGGCAGCTGGACGCCGTTCGCCGCCTCGCTCGCGACGATCTGCTTCGACGTCGAGGTCGCCGCGAGCGGCGACCTCTTCGTCCTCGGCGGCACCAGCCCGGCGGACGGAGTGACGCGCGTCGCCTCGACGTGCGCCGCGAACAGCACCACCATCGGGACGCCATGCCTCACCCCCTCCGGCACCTTGCAGTTCTCGCCCCTCGTTCTGCCTTGGCAGGGCGCGATCAGCAGGTCCCGATGCACCGGCATGACCGCCACCTCCATCGGACTCGGAGTCTTCGGGTTCCAGCCTACCAACGTGCCGCTGGCCCAGATCCATCCGAGCGGGCAGCCTGGCTGCGACCTGCTCGCCGCGCCTGACGCGCTGGCGCTGCTGGTGCCGACGGCTGGCGCCGTGGAGATGACGTTGCCGATCCCGACTGCGGCAACGCTGGTGGGTGTCGCCTTCTGGCAGCAGGTTCTGCAGGTGGAACTGAGCCCCCAGCAGATCACCGGCATCGCCGGGTCGAATGCACTGCGACTGCAGATCGGTCGCTACTAGCGCGCCAGGGAACGGGGCGAGCAGGATCCGACCATCCGCGCCTTCGTGACGATCGAGCGGGAGGCGAACGGCCAACGCCGGTCGCCAGGGCCAGACGCCGCACCGGGGAACCTCACCGCAGGGGCTCGCCGCCGCCGGCTTCGCTGCGTCTCATGGTGCCCCTCGGGTCGCCTTCGCGCGCCCGCCAGGACCAACCCCATGACACGCATCCTCGCCCTTCTCGCTGCTGCGGCGCTCCTTCCCGCACTCGCGGCCCAGAACCTCGTGCTGCCGGACAACCACCACCTGATGGAGCGTGCGGACCAGCTCGCCAACACCGGCGACACGACCTACTGGCGCGCCACGTCGGGCGGCCGCTTCCAGATCCGCTACGACGCGAGCCACTTCGTGAACGCGGGCGTCAACGGCCCGATCCTGATCACGCACCTGCGCTTCCGCGGCGAGGACGGCGAGCCGAACCTCGGTGGCCAGGTCTACAGCGGCGTCACCGTCGAAGTGGGCTCGACCAGCCTCGGCACGCTGTCGACGACGTTCGCGACCAATCGGCTGGCGGCGACGACGACGATGGGCACGCTCGGCACCACCACGGTCACCGTGGCCCCGTCGCTCGGCACCTGCCCGAACAACGACTGCATCGAGATCGACCTGCTGGCGATCGGCGCGTCGTTCCTGTTCGACCCGACGTCGGCGCAGCCGAACCTCATCGTCGACATCACGATGCCGACCGCGCCGGCGAACGCCGCACCGCTCTACATGACGCCGATTCAGGACACGACGGCTCACGGCGCCGGCATCCGCGGCAGCGCCGTGTCGACGGCGACGCCAGCTGCGGCGACGGGCACCGCCGACGCGACGCCCGCCGTGCTCGGCATCGGCTTCGCCGGCAACGGCGGCTACGCGACGATCGTCCCGGCGCGCAACGAGGAGTTCGGTGCGGCCTGCGGCGGCAACTGTGCGGCCTTCTACCAGACGTTCAACCAGGGCCAGCCGTTCGACCTGCAGGCGGGCCTGACGCTGCTGCCCGACAACCCGACGGCGCCGAACTTCTACACGGTGATCGGCGGCGCGCCGGCGGTCGACCTGACGCAGCTCAACGCGGCGCCGAACTCGGTCGCGGACGAAGCGCTGGTGACGTTCCCGCTGAGCTTCCCGTGGGCGTTCCCGGGCGGCTCGACGTCGACGATCAAGCCGTCGACCAACGGCCACGTGTGGCTCGACAGCGTGCCGACCGCGGCGCTCTACCAGACGAACAAGGACAACCTGTTCGGCGTCACCACCAACCACCCGGCGCGCTACATGCCGTTCTGGACCGACCTGCAGTGCGGCAAGAACACCGGCGGCAACGCGCTCGCCGGCCTGCACGTCAAGGAGGACACCACCGGCGGCCCCGGCAACAGCGTCGTCTACGTGACGTGGAACGACGTTGGCCTGTTCCGCCACGGTGCGGGCGCCACGCAGCCCGGCCACTGCAGCTTCACGTTCCAGCTGGTGCTGCACCAGGCCTCGGGCATGGTCGAGTACCGCTACGGCGCGATGAACCCGTTCGCGTCGGGCCTGTGGACGGTGTCGACGTCGATGTACTACGCGTCGATCGTCGGCTTCACGCGGGGCCGCATCGGCGGCAGCACGCCGTCGCTCGACCCGCAGTCGCGCGACCTCTCGGCCGAAGTGCCGTTCGACACCGCGGTCGAAGGCTCGGTCGGCAACGTCGGCATCACCGCGGTGTCGACGCCGATCGCCGGTGGCCCCGGCTACCAGGGCCGCCTGTTCGCCGGCCAGTCGGTGCGCTGGGACGTGAAGAACATCCCCGCCGGCACGGTGCTCGGCCTGCTGAACCTCGACGTCGCCGCCACCAGCCCGGGCTTCGGCCTGCCAGGCATCACCGCGCCGGGCTGCAAGATCAGCACTTCGCTGAACCCGGTCGGCCTGCAGTGGGAACTGTTCGTGCTGCCGGCGGCGAACGTCACCGGCACCGTGCCGCTGACGATGCCGAATCCGGTGCCGACGGCGTGGCTCGGGGTCGACATCGTCGTGCAGGCGATCGGCGTGGATCTGTTCGGCGGCCCGAACCTGGTGCCGTGGTCGAGCAACGCGATCCGCCACACGATCGGCCTGAACTGATCGCGGCCGGTGCGAGCCGCAGCGCGTCACGCGCACGGCAAGCACTGCAGTGCGAGGCGCGCGGAGAGCAACGCGAAGCCCTGGCGACACGCGTTCTGCATCGACTTCGAGCCGGGCTGCGTCGTCATCACGCACAGCTCGGCGCCGCGCGCGACCGCTGCGGCGAGGCGGTGCTGCAGCAGCGTCGTCTGCACGCCACGCCGCCGGAACGCCGGCAAGGTCGCCGCACCACACAGCTGCGCCACGCCACCGTGCACGCGCATCGCACCGGCTCCGGCCGCCGCGCCTTCGCAGCGCGCGAGGAACAGCAGCACGCCGGCGGCGAGCAGTTCGACTTCGGCCGCTTCGATGCGCGCGGCGAGCTGTTGGTCACAGAACATCGGATCTCCAGGCTCGAGCAGCAGCGAACTGCACGGACGAACAGCACTTTGCACACTCGCCCAGAAAGGCTCGCCAGTCGCTGGCCCAGCCGATCAGCCAGCCGTCCATCGAGGCAGCGCCGTCGAACCGAAGTGCGGGGGCGACTCGGCTACTCGGTCACCCGGTGGCGACGCCAGGCCGTCGACGCCGGTCATGTGGCGAACGATCAGCGTCTCGAGCCCCTTCTCGCTGGTGTCAGTGCTCGTGCGGTGCAGCCCCCTGCGCGACGCGCAGGGACCCGAGCGGCTGGGCCTTTACTAGCCCCTTTACTAACTCCTTTACTAGAAGACGCCTCGAGGGCGAGGCCTATTAAAGCTGTAAACGACGACAGCAACGTCTCTTGCGATGGCGCATCGCACCGGAGACAAGCGATCCGTAGCCCGGATCGAAGGCCCTTCATCGCTGCTCCCCCGGCTTCTCGCCCAGCATCCAACGCGGCTCGCCACGAGTGCCGCGGTTCTCGATCTGTCCACGACGCCGCAACTCCTGAACGAGGTTCTGGACCTTGCTCCGCTTCTGTTCGTCGGTCAGTCGCTCCGGCAGCTTCGGGATCAGCAACTCGTCGAGGTCCTTCCGCCCCACCGGCCCATGCACCTTGACCAGCTTCAAGATCAGGTCGAGGTAGTACTGCTTGTCGAACCCTCGCTGCCGAATGTGGCGTGCAGCATCCCCAGCCGCCCGGGCAACCACCTCGGACACCATGAGATTCGGGTAGCGCCCTTCGACCAGTTTGCTGGCCTTCAGCCCTTTGTGTTCCTCGCGCGTGATGCGGCGCCCTTTCTGAACACGGTCGAGCAGCATCACTTGAGCGAGCGACAGCTGCGGCTGCTTCAACAGCCGCCGGGTGTAGCGCTCATCGAGGATGCGTCCCGGGATCTCGACGCGAACTTCACTGGCGTGCGAGAAGTCGTAGTCCGGCAGGGGGAACGACCGCCGCCGCTGCGTCTCGAACATCTTCTTGATGCCGCCGCCCTGCGTTTCGATCAGGCCGAGTTCGACCATCGCCCGGGCGAGGAACGGGTTGCGATACATCGCCTGAGGTGCGTCCTGCGCGATCACCTTCTCGACGCTGCCAGGCAGGAAGTCACCGACGTTCGTGACCAACACACGGTCGGGAAACTCGACGACGACGACGCGTGCTTGGCGCAGATAGTCCTGATGCGCGATGGCGTTGTGCAGAGCCTCGCGCACGACCCACGGGTCGTACTGGGTGATCTCATGCGCAAGCAGGGTTCCGGCCGGCAACACTCGCAGCGTCAGGTTCCGCACGCGCTGCAGCAGACGATCGCCGGCGAGGAAGAACGGCGGGTCGATGTGCGCGAAGTCGAGCTCCTTGTTGTCCTTGTCCTTCAGGATCCACGACACGCGCGCGAAGGCCGGCGCCAGCAGCGTCGCCGACTCGGGGCGACCGAGTAGCAGGATCGCCGTGCGGGTGACGGCGCCTCGATTGAGCACGCGCGCCTTGTTGAGGAACGTGGTGTCGTCCCACGCGGCGACGTCGCTCGCTTGGGCAGGATGCTGGACAGTGAACTGCTTCTTCGCCGTCGCGATGGCTTCGGGGTCGAGGTCGGCGAGTGAGGCCCCCGGCACGATGTCGGCGGACCAGTCGTGGCCGAGAGTCCACAGCGCGCGGGCCTTCTCTGGATGCTTGGCGAGCTGGGTCTTGCTGTTGCCGATGCGCCCCCACGCGGTGCCGTAGAAGGCCACGGGCTGAATGCGCGCAGGGCCGACGCTGAGAACGACGACGCGGCCATCGGGGTGGTCGACGATCTGCGTGTCGACGCCGGGGTTCGGGACGAGGCCAGCGGTCAGCCACGGGAGCAGGGCCTGGTTGCCCTTCGCCTTCTCCTTGTAGGGATCGAAGGTCGTCCCGACGACGGCGCGGGTGGTGTCGTCGATGCCGAACAGCAGGTAGCCGCAATCTTGGCGGTGCAGGGCGGCTTCGTTGGCGAGGGCAGAGAGATACTCGCCGAGTTCTTCAGGAGCGACGTGGTTGCGCTTCCACTCGCACCATTCGGTCTCGGTCGGCAGCGCGCGCAGGCGGTCGACGAGTTGGATCGGCGAACTAGCGGCCACGCGTAGGCAACTCCTTCAGGCCTTCCGCACGAGGATCCGGACCGGCTTGCCGTCGCCACTGCCCACCTTGGCGACGACCGGCTCCAGCAGCGGCGACGCCGAGCGCGCCATCGCCGTGGCGAGCACCTGCGACTGGATGTACTCGGCATGCGCGAGCAAGACGCCCGCCGTCGCGTCGTCGGTCTCGAACTGCAGGGAGATCCGGTCGCTGACGTGCAGGCCCGCATCCTTGCGTGCCTGCTGCACGAGACGCACGAAGTCGTTGCGCACGCCTTCCGCTTCGAGCTCCGGCGTCAACTCGACGTCGAGAACCAACACCATGTCCTTGGTAGACAACGCCGCCGCGTTGAAGCCAGGCTTGGGGATCAAGTTCCACTGGAACTCGTCACCTTCGAGAACGACGCCAGCAATCTCCGCACGGTTGCCGGTCACCTTCCAAGGTCCGCTCCTGGTGGCAGCCAAGACTTCCTTCAACTTCGGCCCAAGCTTCGGACCGAGCGCCTTGGCATCCACCGTCAACTTCATGTCGATGAACTCATCGATGCCGAAGTGGTACTCAACGGACTTCACGTTGAGTTCGTCAGCAATCAAGGACTTGAAGTCCATGATGGACTCAGTGCCGGGGAGGCCCGCAAGCTGAACTCGCCCCAGCGGCAGTCGCGTGCGCAGCTTCTTCGCCTCTCTTAGCGAGAGACCGAGGGAGCAGATCTCGCGCACGCGGTCCATCTGCGCCACGAGCTGCGCGTCGAGCGGCAGCTTGCTGACGTCCGGCCAGCCGGCGAGGTGCACCGACTCGCCGCCGGTGAGGCCGGTCCACACCTTCTCGCACAGCAGCGGCAGCAGCGGCGCCGCCGCCTGGCACAGCAGCACGAGGCACGTGTAGAGGGTGTCGTACGCATCCTGCCGATCGGCCGGGCCGGTCTCGCCCCAGAAGCGTTCGCGGCTGCGGCGGATGTACCAGTTGTTGAGCGCGTCGAGGTAGCCGGCGACCACCTGGCAGCTGCCGGCGAGGTCGTACTCGTCCATGCAGCGTTGCACGCCTTCGACCATCGCCCGCGTCTTGCCGAGCACGTAGCGGTCGAGCACCGCGGTCTGGTCGCTGCGCAGCTTCGCCGAAACGCCGTCGGTGTTCGCGTAGAGCGAGAAGAAGTAGTAGGCGTTCCAGATCGGGTTCAGCACGAGGCGCACGACCTCGTGGATCTGCTTGCCGTCCTTGCTGATCTGCAGGTCGCCGCCGCGCAGGATCGGCGAGCTCATCAGGAACCAGCGCAGCGCGTCGGCGCCGGTCTTCTCGAACAGCTCGACCGGATCCGGGTAGTTGCGCAGCGACTTCGACAGCTTCTGGCCCTTGTCGTCGAGCACGACGCCGTGGCAGATCACGTTCTGGAACGGCGGCTTGTCGAACAGGCCCGTCGCCAGCACCACCAGCGTGTAGAACCAGCCGCGCGTCTGCGCGACGTACTCGACGATGAAGTCGGCCGGGAAGTGGCTCTCGAACCAGGCCTTGTTCTCGAACGGGTAGTGCACCTGCGCGAACGGCATCGAGCCCGATTCGAACCAGCAGTCGAGCACCTCCGGCACGCGCCGCATCATCGACTTGCCGGTCGGGTCGTCCGGGTTCTTGCGTACGAGCGAGTCGATGAACGGCCGGTGCAGATCGGTGACCTTGACGCCGAAGTCGCGCTCGAGCTCGGCGATCGAGCCGTAGACGTCGACGCGCGGGTACTTCGGGTCGTCGCTCTTCCACACCGGGATCGGCGCGCCCCAGAAGCGGTTGCGCGAGATCGACCAGTCGCGCGCGTTCTCCAACCACTTGCCGAACTGGCCGTCGCGCACGTGCTCGGGGATCCAGCGGATGGTCTTGTTGTGCGCGATCATCTTGTCCTTGATCGCGGTGACCTTGACGAACCACGCGCCCGGGATCGCCTTGTAGATCAGCGGTTCGCGCGTGCGCCAGCAGTGCGGGTAGTTGTGCTCGTAGGTGACGTGGCGCAGCAGCACCGAGCGGTCCTTCAGCACCTTGATGATGTCCTTGTTGGCCTCGAACACCTGCACGCCCCGCCACTCGGGCACCTCGGCGGTGAAGCAGCCGCGGTCGTCGACCGGACAGACGAGCTCGATGCCGTTCGCTTCGCAGACCTTCTGGTCGTCCTCGCCGAAGCCCGGCGCCATGTGCACGACACCGGTGCCTTCGGCGGTGTCGACGAAGTCGCCGCCGAGCACGCGGAAGCAGTTCTTGCGGCCGGCGAAGTAGGGGAACAGCGGCTCGTAGGTGCGGCCGACCAGGTCCTTGCCTTTGCACGTGCCGACCTGCTCGAAGCCGTCGAGCTCCTTCTTGTAGGCGGCGATCGACGCGGCACCGATCACGTAGCGCACGTCGCCCTTCTGCACGATCGCGTAGTCGATCTCGGGACCGACGGCGAGCGCCAGGTTGCTCGGCAGCGTCCACGGCGTCGTCGTCCAGACCAGGATGCGCAGCGGCCCCGCATCACCCGCCTTCGGGTGCAGCGTGAAGGCGATGGTGATCGCCGGGTCCTGCCGCGGCCTCGTCGCGTCGTCGATGCGCGTCTCGAAGTTGCTGACCGGCGTCTGCAGCGCCCACGAGTAGGCCATGACGCGCTGGCCTTCGTAGACGAGGCCCTTGCCGTGCAACGTCTTGAACGCCCACAGCACGCTCTCCATGTAGGAGAGGTCCATGGTCTTGTAGTCGCGGTCGAAGTCGACCCAGCGCGCCTGGCGGGTCACGTACTTGCGCCACTCGTGCGTGTAGCGCTGCACGCTCTTCCGGCAGGCGTCGTTGTACTTCTCGAGGCCGATCGACTGCACCGCCTGCGCACCGCTGAGGCCGAGTTCCTTCTCCGCCTCCATCTCCGCCGGCAGCCCGTGGCAGTCCCAGCCGAAGCGCCGTTCGACGCGGCGACCGCGCATCGTCTGGTAGCGCGGCACCACGTCCTTGACGAAGCCGGTCAGCAGGTGCCCGTAGTGCGGCAGGCCGTTGGCGAACGGCGGGCCGTCGTAGAACACGTACTCGTTGGCGCCGGCGGGCCGCTGTTCGACCGACTTGGCGAACGTGCCCTGCTGCTGCCACTTCGCCAGCACCTCCTGCTCGATCTGCGGGAAGTTCGCTTGCGCCTGGACCTCGGGGTAGTGCTTGCTGGCTGGCTTGGACCCGCTCATGAGGCGGGGCAGTGTGGCGAGCGGCGGGGAGCTGTGCAACGACGGCGGCGGCGGCGTGGTGCCGAACGGGCACCGCGTGTGCACCACGGTGCGCCGCAGGACGCGACGGCACGAACGTCGTCGCCGCGCAACCGAGGCGCGGTGCGGCTTGCGCGCGATCCGCGTGGTGGCGGGTGCGCGTCCGCGCAGAGCTGCGGCAACCGCGGTGCGAAGTGCACACGCGCGCTGCCGGCGACTGCCCGAGGCGATGACCGCGCGACAATGCGGTGCATCGGGCACCGGTCGCGACGGAACGACGCCGACCCGCGACCATGCGGCCATCGCGACGTAACGAGATCGTGGTGGCGGTCGCGATCGCGACGATGGCGATCGACGTAACCGCGACGCCGACCGCGGCGCGTTCGCTCCCAGCATCAAGGAACGAACAAGGATCCGCGCGATCGCGGGGCGCCGCTCGCTCGCAGTTGCGTCGCCTGCCGTCGTCGCGAAGCCGCACGCGAACGCCACCGGCCCTTGGCGGCCTCGGCAACCTCGCTACAGCCGAGCGTCGCCCCGCTCCGTCTCGTCGTCCGCTTCCGGCCCCTCGGTTCGTGCCCCACCACCGACTGCCAGGCCCGGATTGCGTACCCGCGGCGGCGCGCCCGGCGACCTCGTTCCTTCCTCGTCTCCGTTGCCTCGTCCCGAGTGGTGCCGCCATGACCGACCAACCTCCCGCCGTGCCGGACGGCTTCGACTTCGATCCCGCGTTCCTGCGCGACCCGGCCTTCCTGCCGCTCTACGTCCACGCCGTGCGCACACCGCGCATCACGCCGTCGCGCCGCGCCGAGCTCGCCGACGTCAAGCGGTGGTTCCGCCTCACCGAGGCGCCGCCCGACCACGTCGAACGGAAGGCCCACACGATCGCGCTGCCCGGCGCCTACGCGCTGTTCGCCGACCCCGAGCGCCAGTGCCACGACCTGTTCGGCGAGGCGCGGCTCGTGCTGCCCGAAGAGATGCTGAACCGCCACCTGCTGTTCGTCGGTCCGCCCGGCGTCGGCAAGACCACGCAGGCGATCCTGCCGCTGGTCGCCGAACTGATCGCCGACCACAAGCGCAGCGTCGTCGTGTTCGACCCCAAGGGCGACCTGTTCGGCATCGTGCGCGCGCTGGCGAAGACGGCCGGCCGGCCGGCGAAGCGCGTGCTGCGGCTGAACCTGACCGACCCGCAGGGCAGCCTCGGCTGGAACCCGCTGCGGCGCGGCATGGACCGCACCGAGGCGCACGGCATCGCCAGTTCGCTGGTGCTGGCGGTGGAATCGAAGCACTCGCACGACAGCCCGTACTGGCGCAACAACTCGATCGAACTGATCGCCGCGATCGTCCTCGGCCTGTCGGAGGACGAGAACGAGACGCTGTCGCTGCCGCGCGTCACCGAGATCCTCGACCTGCCGCGCCGCCAGCTGCTCGACTGGCTGCACGCGCACGGCGCGCACAAGTTCGCGGGCTTCCTCGAGAGCGGCAGCCACAACGCCGAGACGTGCCTCAGCGACACCTGCATGCGCCTCGTCTCGCTGCTCGACCTCGACCTGTGCGCGGTGCTGTCGGCCGACGAAGTGCAGCTCGCCGAACTGTTCGACGAGCCGACGGTGCTGGTCGTCGAGATGGACGAAGCGCGCATCGACCGCCTGCGCCCGGTGTTCAACGTCATGGTGCAGCAGATCCTCGACCGCGGCATCGAAGCGGCGAGCGCGCGCCCCGACGCGCGTCTGCGCTTCCCGCTGACGCTGGTGATCGACGAGTTCGGCTCGGCGATCGGCGCGATCCCGCGCTTCCCGACCACCCTGAACACGCTGCGCAGCCGCCGCATCGGCGTCGTCGCCGCGGTGCAGAGCCTGAGCCAGATCCACGCGCTCTACGGCAACGAGGCCGGCTCGGTGCTGGTCGGCTTCTCCAGCAAGGTGTTCTTCGCCAACGTCGAGTGGAGCGACGCCGAGTTCCTCAGCCAGGCATCCGGCACGATCACCGTGCAGCTGCCGACCGAACCGGGGCAACCGCCGCTGTTCGTCACCCGCCGCACCTACCTGCCGGAGGACATCGCGCGCCCGCCGGAGCATCCGGTGCTCGGCCGGCCGGTGACGATGCTGCTCGCCGACGGGCTCTTGCTGCAGGTCTACCTCGCGCGCGCGCAGACGCGCGAACCGCTGCGCAGCCTGCTGCTCGCGCGCGGCCGCCAGCAGCAGCGGCCGCGGCGGCGCAAGCCGCTCCGCTACGTGCGCAATGGCGACGAGCCGAAGCCGCAGAAGCGCTTCACCGACGTACGTGGCGCGAGCCCGGCGCAGGTGCAGCGCTGGCTCGCCGACGCCGAAGGCCAGCTGCTGCTGACGGTGGCGCCGCCGGCCGGGCGCGAGCTGTGGCTGCGCTGGAGGAAGGAGCACTTCGGCAAGCCCGCCGACGCGCTGCGCTTCCTCGAGGAACTGCGGCACCGCGACGCGTCGCTCGCCGACCTGCTCGCCGCCCACCGCGGCTCGGCCGGCGACCACCCGATGCTGACGCTGCGCTACCTCGACTACCTGCTCGAACGGCGCCGCCTGCAGCTGCCGCCGCTGCCGCAGCCCGAACGCGACGAGCGGGAACGGCCGCGCGACCGCGACGACGGTGCGAGCGGCAGCGCCGACGCCGCCGACGGCTGAGGTCGCTGCGGTAGCATCGCGCCCGATGGTCGCACCCGATCCCACCGACGACGACGAGGCTGCCGCAGCGCCCGGCGACGAGCCGGCGCGCAGCCGTCCCGGCGACGCGCGCACCACCGAGCACGCGCTGCTGCGCTGGGTCGACGCCGGCGAGTGCCCACGCAGCGAGCCGTATCCGTGCCCGTACTTGCCGGGCCGCATGGCGCGCCAACGCGGCTTCCGCGTCGCCGGCATGCCCGGCGAGCTCTACCACGAACTGATGGACCGCGGCTTCCGCCGCAACGGCGACGTCTTCTACGCGATGGTCTGCGACGACTGCCGGCTGTGCGTGCCGATCCGCGTGCCGGTGGCGACGTTCGCGCCGAGCAAGAGCCAGCGCCGCGCGCTGCGCAAGAACGAGGACGTCACCGTGCAGGTCGGACCGCCGACGTTCACGCCGGAGAAGTTCGCGCTCTACCGCCGCTACCTCGCCGGCCAGCACGGGCGCAGCGAGGCCGACGACGACGGCAGCGACAGCGCGAACGGCAACGAGCGCGAAGACGAGTTCCGCGCGTCGATGTATGGCGCCGTCGTCGACACCGTCGAGGTCACCTACACCCTCGGCGATCGCCTGCTCGCCACGAGCCTGCTCGACGTGTGCTCGCGATCGGTGTCGGCGGTCTACCACTTCTACGACCCCGACGAAGGCGCGCGCAGTCTCGGCGTGTTCTCGGTGCTGATGGAGATCGAGTACACGCGCCAGCTCGGCGTGCCGCACTACTACCTCGGCTACTGGATCGAGGGCGCGAAGACGATGCAGTACAAGGCGAACTACCGCCCGCACGAGCTGCTGCGCGCCGGTCGCTGGCAGCCGGCGGAGTGACGCGGCGCGCCGCCCGCTGCGCCGCACGTTGCCGCCCAGCGCATTGGTCGGACCTTCATCGCGCGAGCACGGCCTCCTCATCGGCCGCCCTACCGTGCTCGGCGCCGAGGAACACGGCACGACTCCGTCCTGTTCCAACCTGACCTGTCTCCGACCGACCCGACCCGCATGCACACCAACCTCCGCTTCGTCCTGTCGACGCTCGCGCTGGCGGCCCTCGCCGCCGCGCAGGCCCCGTTCACCCCCGGCAACCTCGTCGTCTCGCGCGTCGGCGACGGCGGCGCGGCCCTGACCAACGCCGCGACCGCGCGCTTCCTCGACGAGTTCACGCCCGCCGGCGTGCTGGTCCAGACGATCGCCCTGCCGACCGCGCCGAGCGGCGGCAACTTCGCGTTCACCGCGTCGGGCACCGCGACCTCGGAAGGCTTCGTCTCGCAGAGCGCCGACGGCCGCTACCTGATCCTCGCCGGGTACTCGGCGGTGCCGGGCACCGCCTCGGTGGTCTCGACCACCGCCGCGGCGACGCCGCGCGTCATCGCCCGCGTCGCCCTCGACGGCACCGTCGACACCTCGACCGCCCTCGTCGACGCCTACTCGGGCAACAACATCCGCAGCGCCTGCAGCACGAACGGCACCGACCTGTGGACCTCGGGCACCGCGGCGACCACCGGCGGCGTGCGCTACACCACGCTCGGCGCCACGACGACGACGCAGCTGAGCACCAGCCCGACCAACACGCGCGTGGTCAACATCGTCGCCGGCCAGCTCTACACCAGCGCCGCCTCCGGCGCGTTCCAGGGCGTCAGCACGGTCGGCACCGGCCTGCCGACGACCAGCGGCCAGACCACGACGCTGCTGAACGGCTTCCCGACCACGACCGGTCCGAGCGCCTACGACTTCTACTTCGCCGACGCCAACACGCTCTACGTCGCCGACGACCGCACCACGGTCGCGGGCGGCATCCAGAAGTGGGTGCTCGCGGTCGGCACCTGGACGCTGGTGCAGACGCTGACCCCGGCGGCGGGCGTCGGCTGCCGCGGCCTCTCGGGCTTCACCGAAGGCGGCGTCACGACCCTGTTCGCGACCACGACCAACAACCTGCTGGTCAGCGTCACCGACACCGGCCCGACCTCGACCTTCACCACGCTGGTCACCGGCGTCACCAACACCGCGCTGCGCGACGTCCAGTGGGTCCGCACGCCGTCGAGCGTGACCTACTCGGGCACCAGCTGCGCCAACAGCTTCGGCACCCCGACGGTCGCCGTCGGCGGCGGCCTGCCGGTCGCCGGCAACAACAGCTTCGCGATCAACGCCGGCAACTGCGGCCCGGCCAACATCACGGTGTTCCTGCTCCGCTTCGGCCCGGTGCTGCCGTTCGGTGTCCCGCTCCCGGGCACGCCGGCCTGCGCCCTCGTCTACGTCGCGGCCGACGCCATCCTGCCGACGTTCTCGGACCTGGGCGGCGCCGCCACGCTGCCGATCGCGATCCCGAACAACGCCTCGATCGCCGGTGTCGAGCTCGCCAACCAGATCGCCGCGTTCGACTTCTCGCTGCTCGGCTTCGACCTGCCGATCGGCACCTCGGACGCAATGAGCGTCATCCTGGGCAACTGATCCCTTGGTTGTTGGTGCCGGTGTGGCCCCTGGATTCCGCCGCGCATGGCGTTCGGAACCAGGGCGCCGCCCCACGCGATCCCGCGAACAACACGCAAGGGATCAGTCCCGGCGCGCGGCCCGCATGCGCAGCGCCGCAAGCGAGAACGGCCGCGCCATTCGCCCCTGGCGCGATTGCCGACCCTCGCTACCGTGCTCCGCCTTGTTCGGCCCCTGAGCACTTCAACCACACCATGCAACACCCTTCGAGCCTCCGTCTCGTCCTGTCGGCCGTCGCGCTTACGGCCTTCGCCGCTGCGCAGACCCCGATCACCCCCGGCAACCTCATCGTCTCGCGCGTCGGCGACGGCTCGGTCGCCCTCACCGGCGCTGCCGCCCCGCGCTTCCTCGATGAATACACGCCCGGCGGCGTGCTCGTGCAGACGATCGCGCTGCCGACCACGGCGAGCGGCAGCAACCAGATCCTGACCGGCTCGGGCTCGGCGACCTCGGAAGGCTTCCTCTCGCAGTCGAGCGACGCCCGCTACCTGGTCGCCGTCGGCTACGCGGCCGCGCCGGGCACGGCGTCGGTCACCGCCACGCTGGCTCCGGCGACCCCGCGCGTCGTCGCGCGCATCGCCCTCGACGGCACCGTCGACACCTCGACGGCGCTCGGTGACTGCTACTCGAACGGCAACATCCGCAGCGCCTGCACGACCGACGGCACGTCGATCTGGGTCGCTGGCAACGCCTCGGCGGCCAACGGCAACGGCGTGCGCTTCACGACCTTCGGCGGCACGACGACGACGCAGTTGAGCACGTCGCCGACCAACATCCGCACGATCGGCATCTTCGGCGACCAGCTGTACTGCGGCACGTCGTCGAACCCGTTCCAGGGCGTCAGCACGGTCGGCACCGGCCTGCCGACGACCAGCGGCCAGAC
>ERZ1066117.442-NODE-442-length-32939-cov-39.801788_pt1 | contig 32939 bp, 25 predicted proteins | sample MGYA00382764_ERZ1066117 | MGnify/ENA primary metagenome ERZ1066117 (study PRJEB33369, sample SAMEA5778347) | biofilm metagenome | biome: Industrial cooling water; feature: Water cooling tower basin; material: Biofilm | place: United Arab Emirates | collected...
ATGCGGGCGCCGAGCACGAGTCATGGCGGGGACCCGCCGACCGCGAGGGACCCGGATTCGTCGGCCCCCGCCCGCCGGCCCAGGCCTCCAGGCCCCGCGTCCCCGCTCAACGCCAACGCCGCCGGCCCAGGCCTCCGGGCCCCGCGTCCCCGCTCAACGCCAACGCCGCCGGCTCGACCCGACGGGCCCCGCGTCTGCGTTCATCGCCAACGCCGCCGGCTCGACCCGACGCGACCCGCGTCTGCGCTCAACGCCAGGGCTCCGCGTCCGTGCTCAACGACTCATGTGCGCCAGTGCGGGGGGATCGTGCGCTCGTGGTAGGGGAGCGCGGCGATGCGATCGAGCCAGGCGTGCAGGCCGGCGGGGATCCGCTCGGCGAGGCCGAGCTGCGGGAGGCGCTGGGCGAAGCGCGCGAGCAGGCGCAGGTGGCCGTTGACCGCGAAGTCGGCGAGGCTGAGGTCGCCGGAGAAGAACGGCTGGTCGCCGAGGTAGGCGTCGAAGCGGGCGAGCTCGCCGGCGATCGCGGCGCGCGGGGCCTCGAGCGCCGCGGGCTCGAGCTCGCGGCCGAACACGAACGGGCGGATCTGGCGGATCGCCTCGGCGAGGTACGTGTCGGCCTCGATCGAGAGCCGGCGGACGCGCGCGCGGTCGGCCGGGTCTCGCGGCAGCAGCGGGCGCTCGGGGTAGCGCTCCTCGAGGTACTCGACGATCGCGGTCGATTCGCACAGCACGAGGCCTTCGTCGACGAGCGTCGGGACCTTGCCGCGCGGGTTGAGCGCGAGGAACTCGGGGGTCCGCGTCTCGCCCTTGTCGAACGAGAGCAGCTTGAAGTCGTACGCGAGCTCCTTGTGCTCGAGCGCGAGCCAGACCTTCCACGCGTAGGGGGAGCCGGAGCCGTAGTAGAACGTGCGGGCCATCGGGCGACGAGGCTCGCCGAGGACGCCGGGGGCGTCAAGCGGGGACGGGCGCGCGCCCGCATGCGAGCGCGCGCCCGTGGGGCGGGTGAGGGTCGGGTCTAGAACTTGGCGCCGTGGATCGCGGCGAGCGGGGTCGCCGAGCGCGGGGCGCCGGCCCCGACCGCGGTCGCGGCCGGGTCGAACGCCTTGAGGCAGGTCAGCAGCACGTCGGAGGTGTTGCCGGCGCTGGTCGGGTACGGGGCGGCCTGGTAGTGGATCCCCGGGTAGATCAGCTTGTCGCGGCCGTGGCCGGCGAGGATGATCGGCTGGCGCTCGACCGAGTGGGTCAGGCCCTCGGCGCAGTCGGAGCTGCAGAAGATGATCGAGGTGTCGAGCAGGTTCTTGCCGTCGACGTCGACGGCGGCCTTGAACTTCTCGAGCATCGCGGCGAAGCGCTGCATCATGTAGACGACGCCCTCGTGGACGGCCTGCTGGGCGGCGGGGTCGTGGGTGTTGTAGTGGTGGCCGACCTGCTGGCCGAGCTCGGAGAACACGGTCTCGGCGGCGCCGCCGTGGAACAGCACGCTGGCGACGCGGGTGATGTCGCAGGTGAACGCGTAGACGAGCAGGTCGCTCATGACGTCGTTGACGGCGGTGATCGGCTCGACGCCGTTGATGTCGGTGTTGGTCTCGTCCGGCATGTCGGGGAGGGCGCAGACCGGGGGCGCGGCGGTGATCTTCTTCTCGAGGGCGTCGACGCCGTCGAGGTGGGCGTCGAGGCGCTCGTTGTCGAGCTTGCCGAGGCGCCGGCGGAGGCGGGCGGTCTGGTCGCGGACGGCGTCGAGGATGCCGGTGCGGAGCGGGCGGTCGTCGGGCTTGGGGGCGAACGAGCCGAACAGCAGGTTCCAGACCTCCTGGGGGTTGAACTTGGGGAACTGCGGCTCGTTGGGGCCCTTGTGGGAGAGGGCGTGCATCGTGGTGCCGGAGTCCATGATGCTGAGGTGCTTCGACACGCCGAGGTGGACCGACTCGATCGGGGTGTCCTTGCCGATCTTGGCGGCGATCAGCTGGTCGATCGTCGGGCCGCCGGCCTTGGAGAACAGGCCGTTGATCTCGACCATCGTGTGGCCGTTGAAGACGGTCATGCCCTCGTGGTGGGTGATCAGCTGCTCGCAGCGGTTCTTGAGGCCGGTCAGGACGGTGATGTACTCGCGGACCTCGGCGAGCGGTTGGAGCTCCTCGCTGAGCGGGTAGTTCGCGCCGACGGCGGCGGGCTCGAAGCGGGGCAGGATCACGCCGTTGCCGAAGAACCACGTCATGAAGCGGGTCGGCAGCGGGCTGCCGTCGGCGAGCGCCTCGCCGTGGTTGTCGAGCATCGCCTCCATCAGCGGCAGGCCGACGCAGGCGGCGGCGCCGCCGAGGGCGCCGCGGAGGAAGGTGCGACGATTGAGGGTGAAGCGGGACATAAGGTTAATCTCTCTTCCTGTCACTTGGGGGCGCCGACGGAGCGGAAGATCGGGCTCGCGGTGAGCTCGACGAGCAGGTGCTGGAGGCGGAAGCCGCCGTCCGCGAAGGAGTCCTCGAGGTCGAGGAAGACCGGGCGCTCGCCGAGGGTCTCGAGGTGGCCGAGGGAGCCGCGGATGAAGTTGCGGATCACGCAGGAGGCGGTCCGCTCGTCGGTGGCGAGCAGGCCGGCGAGCTCGCGGGCGCCGTCGAAGGCGCCGAGGTCGGCGGTGCTGCCGGTGACGTCGAGCGGGAGGCCCTGGTCGTTCGGGCGCCACGCGCCGATCGCGTCGAAGTGCTCGAGCGCGAAGCCGATCGGGTCGATCTGCACGTGGCAGCCGTTGCACTTGGGGTCCTCCATGTGCTGGACCAGCTTCTGCTTCATCGTCTGCGGCTTGTTCGGGTCGGGCGGCGGCAGCGAGGTGTCGACGCCGGGCGGGGGCGGGGCGACGCCCTCGCACAGCAGCTTGGTGCGGACGAACAGGCCGCGGCGCGTCGGCGAGGTCAGCGACGGGTGGGCGAGGCGCGCGAGGAAGCTGGCGTGGCCGAGCAGGCCGGCGCGCTCGTGCTCGGGCTCGAGCGGGACGGCCTGGAAGCCGGGCTCGGTCGGGGCGGGCAGGCCGTAGAAGGCGGCGAGGGTCGCGTCGACGAAGGTGTAGTCGGCGTCGAACAGCGAGCGGAAGTCGGCGTCCTGGTCCCAGACGATGTCGTCGAGCAGGTGCAGCGTCTCCTGCTGCATCGCCCGCGCGAGCTCGGGGGTGAAGTTGGGGAACAGCTCGGCGCTCTTGTTGACGCCCGGGAGGTCGCGCAGGAGCAGCAGCTCGGAGTAGAAGGTGCGGAGGGTGTCGCGCGCCTCGGGCCGGGCGAGCAGCGCGGCGGCGGTCGCCCGGATCTGCTCCGGGCTGGCCAGGCCGCCGGTCGCGGCGAGGTCGAGCAGCTCGGCGTCGGGGGTCCGGCCGAGCAGGAAGAACGACATGCGCGTCGCCAGCTCGGCGGGGGTCAGCGGGCGGTTGTTCGGGTCGCCGTCCGCGGGCTCGCCGACCTCGACGATGTAGAGGAACTCGGGCGCCTGGAGCAGGGCCATCAGCTCGTACTGCAGGCCGGCGGCGAAGTCGTCGTCGGCCCAGTTGCGGGCCTGGACTGCGATGTCGACGAGCGGCGCCGTCTCCTCGGCGGTCAGCGGGCGGCGCCAGGCGAGGCGGCCGAGGTCGTCGGCGACCTTTTGATAGCAGGCGTCGGTGGGCTCGGGCTCGAGGACGCAGGGGACGAAGCTGCCGAGGCGCCCGCGGTCGGCGACCGCGGCGGCGGCGACGGCCCGCGCGGAGGTCTCGATCTGCTCGATCGCGCTGGCCTGGAGCGACAGCTCGGCCGCGCCGATCGCGTCGAAGCCGTGCAGCGAGTAGTCGTTCGGGGGGTCGGCCGCGGCCGCGGCGGCGTCGCCGAGCAGGTAGCGGACCGAGCCGACGTACTGGTGCCGGAGCAGGCGACGGAGGCCGCCGGGGGCCGGTTCGAAGGGCTCCCCGGGGGGCTCGCCGGTGGTCGGGTCGGCGGTCGTACCGTCGGTGACGTCGGACGTCGTCGAGGCGGAGGGATCGAGCGTGGCGGAGTCGGCGGGGTCGGACGCGCACCCGACGAGCGCGAACGAGACGCCGACGCTCAGAGCACAGACATGGGATCGCAACATTGTCTTTAGTCCTTAGGTTTAAGCAGCACCGCCGGTGTTCGTGCCGCGAGCCGCCGAGTTCTTACAGGGCAGCGCGGTGCGTGGTGCGGCCAGTGAGCGACGCGGGGCCGGGCGGCGGATCACGGGCGCGTCGTGAGGATCGGCCGTGGGCGCGTCGGCGACACCTGGGCACACACGGGGGGTGCGCGAACTCGCGCCTTGCGCGCGAGGTCGGGTGTCTTCGCAGACATGTTCCGAGGGACATGCCCTCGGGGGCTCACGGCGCCGGGGCCTGGACCTCGCGGAGCGAGCGGGGGGGCAGCGGGCCCTGGCGCATCCGCTCGATCGCGCGGGCGCCGGCGGCGAGGCCGGCGATCGTCGTGTAGCAGGGGATCTTGGCCGCGAGGGCGGCGCGGCGCAGCGGCGAGGCGGCGCGCCCGGCCGCGAGCGCGAGGGTGACGCCCGCGAGGCCGGCGGCGAGGTCGAGGGCCGCGAGCGGGCGGCCGAGGGCCGCGAGCGCGTCGGCGGTGCCGGGGGTCGCGGCGAGGTCGAAGCCGAGGCGCTGCAGGTGGTCGGCGACGGGGACGAGCAGGGCGGCGTCGTCGGGGTCGCAGGCGAGGGCGACGCGGCCTTCGAGCGGGAGGCGGACGCCGGCGCCGAGCAGGGCCTTGGCGTAGGCCTCGGCGAAGCCGTCGCCGCTGCCCATCGTCTCGCCGGTCGACTTCATCTCGGGGCCGAGCATCGAGTCGGCGCCGGGGAACTTGTGGAAGGGCAGGACGGCTTCCTTGACGCTGGTCATCGCCGGGGTCGGGGCCGCGGTCAGGCCGAGCGACTGCAGCGATTCGCCGGCGATCACGCGGGCGGCGAGGGCGGCGACGGGCAGGCCGGTCGCCTTGGCGACGAAGGGGGCGGTCCGCGAGGCGCGGGGGTTGACCTCGAGCAGGTAGACGTGGCCGTCGGCGACGGCGAACTGGACGTTGATCAGGCCGACGACGCCGAGGGCGCGGGCGAGGGCGATCGTCTGGGCGCGCAGCTCGGCCTGCAATTCGGGCGAGAGCGAGTGCGGGGGCAGGGCGCAGGCGGAGTCGCCGGAGTGGACGCCGGCGTGCTCGATGTGCTCCATCACGCCGGCGACGACGACGGCTGTCCCGTCGGACAGGGCGTCGACGTCGACCTCGATCGCGTGGCGGAGGTAGCGGTCGAGCAGGACCGGCTGCGACTCGGCGGCGGCGAAGGCGTCGTGGAGGAACAGCTCGAGCTCCTCGGGCGAGCGGGCGATCTCCATCGCGCGGCCGCCGAGCACGTAGGAGGGGCGGACGACCAGCGGGAAGCCGAGCTCGCGGGCGCGGGCGCGGGCCTCGGCGAAGCTGGTGACGGTCGCGTTCTCGGGCTGGCGCAGGCTGAGGCGGTGCAGCAATTCCTTGAAGCGGGCGCGGTCCTCGGCGAGGTCGATCGCGTCGGGCGAGGTGCCGAGGATCGGCACGCCGGCGGCCTCGAGCCCGCGCGCGAGCTTGAGCGGGGTCTGGCCGCCGAGCTGGACGATCACGCCGCGGGGCTGTTCGACGGCGACGATCTCGAGCACGTCCTCGAGCGTCAAGGGCTCGAAGTACAGGCGGTCGGCGGTGTCGTAGTCGGTCGAGACGGTCTCGGGGTTGCAGTTGACCATGATCGTCTCGTGGCCGGCGGCGCGCAGGGCCAGCGCGGCGTGGACGCAGCAGTAGTCGAACTCGATGCCCTGGCCGATCCGGTTGGGGCCGGCGCCGAGGATCATGATCTTGCTGCGATCGGTCGGGCGGGCCTCGCAGGCCTCCTCGTAGCTCGAATAGAGGTAGGGGGTCTCGGAGGCGAACTCGGCGGCGCAGGTGTCGACGCGCAGGTAGACCGGGCGGACGCCGAGCGCGTGGCGGTGCTTGCGGACGGCGTCCTCGGTGGTCGCGAGCAGCTGGGCGAGGCGGCGGTCGCCGAAGCCCTTGCGCTTGAGGGCGCGGAGGGTGCGGGCGTCGAGGCTGGTCAGGTCGCGGCCGGCGAGGGCGCGCTCCGCCTCGACGAGCTCGGCGATCTGGTCGATGAACCAGGGGTCGACGCGGGTCAGCGCGTGGACGCGCTCGGGGTCCCAGCCGCGGCGCAGCGCCTCGGCGAGGCAGAAGAGGCGGTCGGGGCCGGCGTGCGCGAGGGTGTGCGCGAGCGCCTCGTCGTCCTGCGGGGCCTGCGGCCAGGCGAGGCCGGCGGCGCCGATCTCGAGGCCGCGCAGGGCCTTCTGCAGGGCCTCCTGGAAGGTGCGGCCGATCGCCATCACCTCGCCGACCGACTTCATCTGGGTGCCGAGGCGGGTCTCGGCGCCCTTGAACTTCTCGAAGGCGAAGCGCGGGGCCTTGACGACGATGTAGTCGATCGCGGGCTCGAACGAGGCCGGGGTGACGCGGGTGATCTCGTTGTGCAGCTCGTCGAGGGTGTAGCCGACGGCGAGGCGGGCGGCGACCTTGGCGATCGGGAAGCCGGTCGCCTTGGAGGCGAGCGCGGAGCTGCGGGACACCCGCGGGTTCATCTCGATCACGACCATGCGGCCGGTCCGCGGGTCGACCGCGAATTGCACGTTGGCGCCGCCGGTGTCGACGCCGACCTCGCGGATCACCGCGAACGAGGCGTCGCGCATGCGCTGGTACTCGCGGTCGGTCAGGGTCAGCGCGGGGGCGACGGTGATCGAGTCGCCGGTGTGGACGCCCATCGGGTCGAGGTTCTCGATCGCGCAGACGATGATGCAGTTGTCCGCGCGGTCGCGGACGACCTCCATCTCGAACTCCTTCCAGCCGAGGACCGACTCCTCGACGAGGATCTGGCCGATCGGGCTCGCCTCGAGGCCGCGGCGGGCGATCGCGCGGAGCTCGTCCTCGTCGCGGGCGATGCCGCCGCCGGTGCCGCCGAGGGTGAACGACGGGCGAACGATCGCAGGGTAGCCGACGACCTCGGCGGCGCGGACGGCCTCGGCGACGGTCGTGCAGAACTCGGCGCGCGGCATCTCTAGGCCGATCTTCTGCATCGCTTTGGCGAACAGGCCGCGGTCCTCGGCCTTCTCGATCGCCTCGACGGTCGCGCCGATCAGCTTGACGCCGTACTGGGCGAGCACGCCGCGGCGCTCCAGTTCGAGGGCGCAGTTGAGCGCGGTCTGGCCGCCCATCGTCGGCAGGATCGCGTCGGGGCGCTCGCGCTCGATGATCCGCGTGACGGTCGCCCACTCGACCGGCTCGACGTAGACGGCGTCGGCGGTGGCGGGGTCGGTCATGATCGTCGCCGGGTTGGAGTTGACGAGGATCACCCGGTAGCCCTCGGCGCGCAGGGCCCGGCAGGCCTGGACGCCGGAGTAGTCGAATTCGCAGGCCTGCCCGATGACGATCGGGCCGGCGCCGAGCAGGAGGATGGACTGGAGGTCGTCTCGACGCGGCATGGCGGGCTAGCTCCGGAGGGCGGCGACGTCGCGGGCGAAGCGGTCGAACAGGTGGTCGATGTCGTGCGGGCCGGGGCTCGCCTCGGGGTGCCCCTGGAACGAGAAGACCGGGCGGGCGGCGTGCTCGACGCCCTGCAGGGAGCCGTCGAACAGCGAGACGTGGCTGACCCGGAGGTCAGGCGGCAGGGTGGCGGGGTCGACGGCGAAGCCGTGGTTCTGGCTGGTGATCAGGACGCGGCCGGTGGCGAGCTCGCGGACCGGGTGGTTGGCGCCGTGGTGGCCGAACTTCATCTTGAGCGTGTGCGCGCCGAGGGCCAGGCACAGCAATTGGTGGCCGAGGCAGATCCCGAAGACCGGCAGGCCGGCGGCGACGAGCGCGCGGATCGCCGATTGCGCGTAGGTGACGGGGGCCGGGTCGCCGGGGCCGTTGGACAGGAAGATCCCGGCGGGGCGCAGGGCGAGCGCCTGTTCGGCGGGGGTCGTCGCGGGGACGAGGGTGACGCGCAGGCCGCGATCGACGAGCAGGCGGAGGATGTTGCGCTTGATCCCGAAGTCGTAGGCGACGACGTGGGGGGCGTCCTCGGGGAGCGCGCGGGCGGGGCCGCCCTGCCATGGGACCTGGCCTTCCGACCATGTCCTCGGGGAGGGGACGGTGACCTCGCGGGCCAGGTCGGCGCCGACGAGGCCGGGGAAGGCGCGGGCGGCGGCGACGCAGGCGGCCTCGTCGAGCGCGTCGGGGCCGGCGGCGACGCAGCCGTGCTGGGCGCCCTGCTCGCGCAGGAGGTGGGTGAGCCGGCGGGTGTCGACGCCGGCGACCGCGACGACGCCGTGGCGGGCGAGGTAGGTGGGCAGCGGCTCGCGCGAGCGCCAGGACGAGGCGCGGCGGGGCAGGTCGCGGACGACGAGGCCGGCGGCGCGGGGGCGGTCGGACTCGGCGTCGTCGGGGTTGGTGCCGACCACGCCGACGTGCGAGGCGGTCAGCGTGACGATCTGCTGGTGGTAGCTCGGGTCGGTGAGGATCTCCTGGTAGCCGGTCATCGCCGTGTTGAACACGACCTCGCCGCAGGCGCGGCCGGGGGCGCCGACCGCCACGCCGCGGAAGACAGTGCCGTCGGCCAGCGCGAGCAGGCCAGGGGTGGTGTCGACATCGAGGACCCTCACGCGGGGGGGTGGTAGCGCGTCTCGCCGGAGAAGGAAAGCGCGGCGTGTCGCCCCCGGCGGACGGACAGGTCCGGGGGACCATGGCCGACGAGACAGGATGCGAAGGTGGCCCGTCCGGCCGGGCCCCCGGGCGCGTGAGATCGATCGCTCCGGCGGCCGCAATTTCGGACCCGAGCGGCGCGCCGCGCTGTAGTAAGGGGAGCGCGTGCGCCACTTCCTCTCGACCCTCGACTACTCCCGCGCCGAGATCGAAGCGCTGCTGTCCGCGGCGCGCGCGCTGAAGGCCGGGCCGCACGCGCAGACGCTGGCGGGCAAGTCGATCGCGCTGCTGTTCTTCAACCCGTCGCTGCGCACCCGCACGAGCTTCGAGCTGGGGATGCACCAGCTCGGCGGGAAGGCGATCGTGCTCGAGCCGGGCAAGGGGGCCTGGCCGATCGAGTTCGAGGAGGGGGTGGTGATGGACGGCGAGCCCGAGGAGCACGTGCGCGAAGTTGCGCGCGTCCTGTCGCGCTACGTCGACGCGATCGCGGTGCGCGCGTTCCCCAAGTTCCAGCGGTGGGAGATCGACCGCGAGGACCGCGTGATCCAGGCGTTCGCCCGCCACGCGACGGTGCCGGTGATCAACATGGAGACGATCACCCACCCGTGCCAGGAGCTGGCGCTGGCGCTGACGCTGCAGGAGAAGCTCGGGCGGCTCGACGGCAAGAAGATGGTGCTGACCTGGACGTACCACCCGAAGCCGCTCAACACGGCGGTCGCCAACTCGGCGCTGATCATCGCGGCGAAGCTGGGGATGGACGTCACGCTGCTGTGCCCGACGCCGGAGTACGTGCTCGACGGCCGCTACATGGACGCGGCGCGCGAGATGGCGGCGGCGCAGGGGCGCAGCGTGACGGTCAGCCACGACATCGCGTCGGCGTACCGCGGGGCCGACGTCGTGTACGCGAAGAGCTGGGGCGCGCTGCCGTACTTCGGCCGGTGGGACGAGGAGAAGCCGATCCGCGACCGGCACAGGCACTTCATCGTCGACAGCGAGAAGATGGCGCTGACGCCGAACGCGGTGTTTTCGCACTGCCTGCCGGTGCGGCGCAACGTCAAGGTGACCGACGCGGTGCTCGACTCGCCGGCGGCGATCCACATCGACGAGGCCGAGAACCGGATCCACGTGCAGAAGGCGCTGATGAGCGCGCTGCTGCGGGGCGAGCTGTAGAGCGAGAGAGCGAGAGAGGTGACGTCGATGTCGAGTGAGACCAAGCGCGCGGTGCTCGCCTTCTCGGGCGGGCTCGACACCAGCTTCTGCGTGCCGTACCTGCGCGAGCGCGGGTACGAGGTGATCACGCTGTTCGTCGACACCGGCGGGGTCGACGCGGCGGAGCGCAGGTACATCGAGGACCGGGCGCGCGCGCTCGGGGCGGCCGAGCACGTCACCGAGGACGGGGCGCAGGCGATCTGGGACAGCGTCGTCGTGCCGCTGGTGATCGGCGGGCAGCTGTATCAGGACGTGTACCCGCTGCTGGTGTCGGATCGCTACATCATCGTCGAGAAGTCGCTCGCGCTGTGCGACGCGCGCGGCACCAGGGTGTTCGCGCACGGGTGCACCGGCATGGGCAACGACCAGGTGCGCTTCGACCAGACGGTCCGCTCGCTCGGCGACTACACGATCGTCGCGCCGATCCGCGAGATCCAGCACGAGCACACGGCGGTGCGCGCGTACGAGGCGGAGTACCTGCAGGCGCGCGGGTTCGACGTCCGGGCGAAGACGGCGAAGTACAGCATCAACGTCAACCTGCTCGGGGTGACGGCGTCGGGCTCGGAGATCGACGAGTTCGAGGCGCCGGGCGAGGAGACGTGGCAGATGTGCGCGCACCCGTCGAGCTGGCCGAAGAAGCCGCTGCGGGTGACGCTCGACTTCGAGCGCGGCGAGGCGGTGAAGCTCGACGGGGAGGCGCTGGCGGGGCCGGAGATCCTGCGGCGGCTCAACGCGCAGCTCGGAGCGTACGGGGTCGGCCGCGGGATCTACACCGGCGACACGACGATCGGGCTCAAGGGGCGGATCGTGTTCGAGTGCCCGGGGATCGCGGGGCTGATGACGGCCCACCGCGCGCTCGAGGAGGCGATCCTCACCAACCAGCAGAACGGCTTCAAGCCGCAGGTGGCGAAGAAGTGGGTCGACCTGGTGTACCGCGGGTTCTTCTTCGAGCCGCTCAAGGACGACCTCGAGGCGTTCTTGCGGCAGAGCCAGGAGCACGTCAGCGGGAGCGTGGTGCTCGAGACGTACGGCGGCTCGGTGCTGCCGGTGGCGATCCGCTCGCCGCACATCCTGCGCAACAAGGGCGCCGTGTACGCGCAATCCGCCGACTGGGGCGCGCGCGAGGCCGAGGGCTTCATCAAGCTCTACGGGATGAGCTCGACGCTGTCGGCGCGGGTCAACCCGCGGCGGCGGCCCGGGGAGCCATGAGCGACGCGGTCCTCGCTCGCACGCTGGGGCACCTCGAGCGGCTCGTCGGGTTCGACACGCGCAACCCGCCGCGGGCGATCGACGACGGGGGGATCTTCGCGTACCTGCGCGAGCAATTGAGCGCGGCGGGGCTGCGCTGCGAGCTGGCCGACCTCGGCGAGGGGTGCGTGTATCTGCTGGCGACCCGCGGGGCGCCGCGGCTGGTGATCAATGTCCACATCGACACCGTGCCGGCCGATCCCGCGTGGACGCGCGATCCGCTGCGGCTGGTGGTCGAGGCGGAGCGCGCGGTCGGGCTCGGGGCGTGCGACATCAAGGGGGCGGCGGCGTGCCTGCTGGCGGTGATCGGGGAGACGCGCGGGGACGCGGCGCTGTTGTTCTCGTCGGACGAGGAGGCGGGGAGCAGCCGGTGCGTGCGCGCGTTCCTGGAGCGGCATCGGTTCGCGGCGGCCCTGGTGGCGGAGCCGACGCGCTGCGCGGCGGTCGGGGAGCACCGGGGGATCGGGACGGCGACGGCGAACTTCAGCGGGATCGGCGGACACGCCTCGGCGGCGCGGGCGCTGCAGGACAGCGCGGTCCACGAGGCTGTCCGATGGGCCAGCCGGGCGCTCGACCACGCGTCGGCGAATGTCGAGTGTGGGGACGGGGAATTGCGGGGGCTGCGGCTCAACCTCGGGGCGATCGAGGGGGGGCTCAAGGCGAACATGATCGCGGCGGCGGCGACGGTGCGCTTCGGCGTGCGGCCGCCGCCGGCGCTGCCGCCCGAGGCGGCGCTCGAGCAATTGTTCGCGCTCGCGCCGGACGCGGGGCGGGTGAAGTTCACGCCGGGGTTCCTCGCGCCGCCGCTGCCGGCGGGCGGGCCGGCGCGGCTCGCCGCGGCGCGGGCGGAGGCGGTCGCGCTGGCGGGGCGGCTCGGGCTGCGCGCGGGGCCGGCGGTCGATTTCTGGACCGAGGCGGCGCTGTTCTCCGCGGCCGGCATGACGGCCCTGGTCTATGGGCCAGGTGACATCGCCCAGGCGCACACGGCGGGCGAGTGGGTGGCGCTCGCCGAGCTGGCGACCGCGGCGGCGGACTACCGCCGGATCTTGTCGTAGGAGGCTCCCAGGCCATGCTTTCGCCGCGCGAACTGATCGTCAAGCTCCTCAGCAACCTCGGCGGCCGCAAGGAGGTCGAGCAATATTTAAAGCAGTTCTCGCGGGTCGAGCAGAAGCGGTTCGCCGTCATTAAAGTCGGGGGGAGTCTGCTCGCCGACGACCTCGAGAGCCTGGCGTCGTCGCTCAACTTCTTGCATCAAGTGGGATTGGTTCCCGTCGTGGTACACGGGGCCGGCCCGCAGGTCGAGGCCGGGTTCTCGGCGGCGGGGATCGACGCGCGCGCGTGGGAGCAGCGGACGAGCGCGCGCGCGCTCGAGGTGGTGCGGCGGGTGTTTCGCCAGGAGAACCTGCGGCTCGTCGACATGCTCGAGGAGATGGGGGCGCGGGGGCGGCCGATCGTCGGTGGGGTGTTCGAGGCCGAGCTCGAGGGCACCGGAGCGCGGCTGGTCGGGGTCCACACCGACGCGATCGAGTCGAGCATCCGCGCGGGGTACATGCCGGTGCTCGCCAGCCTCGGCGAGACGGCGGGCGGGCAGATCGTCGATCTCGGGCCGGATGTCGCGGTCAAGGCGCTGGCGGCGGCGCTGCAGCCGTACAAGATCGTGCTGCTGCGCGCGGCCGGCGGGCTGCGCGACGAGTTCGGCGACCTGATCAGCGCGCTCAACCTCGCGGAGGACTACGAGCCGCTGCTCGCCGAGCCGTGGCTGACGCCGGCGATGCGGCACAAGCTCGAGCTGATCCACGAATTGCTCGAGCAGCTGCCGCGGACGTCGTCGGTGTCGATCACGTCGCCGGACCTCCTGGCGCGCGAGCTGTTCACGCACAAGGGGTCGGGCACGCTGGTCCGCCGCGGCGAGCGGATCGTGCTGCACGACTCGCTGGAGACGGTCGAGCGCGCGCGGCTCGCGGAACTGCTGACGGCGGCGTTCGGGCGGCCGCCGGTCGCGGATTACTTCGAGCGCAAGAGGTTCTGGCGGATCTACCTCGCGGACTCGTACCGCGCGGCGGCGGTGCTGACGGAGGGCGGGCCGGTCGCGTACCTCGACAAGTTCGCGGTCACCGGCGAGGCGCAGGGCGAGGGGATCGGCGGGTCGCTGTGGCAGCGGATGGCGCGCGACGTGCCGCAATTGTTCTGGCGGGCGCGCGTCGACAACCCGATCAACCCCTGGTACTTCCAGCGCGCCGACGGCAGCTTCACCAGGGGGCCGTGGACGGTGTTCTGGACGGGGATCGACGACTTCGACACGATCAAGACGTGCGTCGAGAAGGCGCTCGCGGAGCCGCCGACGCTGGGGCCGGCGCACTCGCTCGGAGGGGCGGAGTGATGCGGTCGGTCGGGCTGGTCGGCGCGCGGGGGTACGTCGGCGGGGAGCTGGTGCGACTGCTGGCCGGGCACCCGGGGCTGGCGCTCGCGCGCGCGGCGTCGCGGCAGGGCGTCGGGGCGACGCTGAGGGAGCAGATCGGGGCAGGTCCCGAGGGGCTTGTCGTCGAGGACATGTCGCCGGAGACAGTCGCGGGGTGGGGGGTCGACGTCGTCGTGCTCGCGCTGCCGAACGGGCTGGCGGCGAGCTACGCGGCGGCGCTCGCGGGCGGGCCGGCGATCGTCGATCTGTCGGCGGATTATCGGTTCGACGACGGGTGGGTGTACGGGTTGCCGGAGCTGCACCGGGCGCGGATCGCCGGGGCGCGGCGGATCGCCAACCCGGGGTGCTACGCGACCGGGATCCAGCTCGGGATCGCGCCGGCGCGGGAGTTGCTCCATGGGGTGCCGCAGGCGTTCGGGGTGTCGGGGTACAGCGGGGCCGGGACGTCGCCGTCGCCGAGGAACGATCCGGAGCGGCTGCGCGACAACTTGATGGCGTACTCGCTGACCGGGCACGTGCACGAGCGCGAGGCGTCGCGGCACCTCGGGTGCGCGGTGCGGTTCATGCCGCACGTGGCGAGCTTCTTTCGCGGGATCTCGCTGACGATCACGCTGCCGCTGGCGCGGGCGGAGACGGCGGCGAGCCTGCTCGCGCGCTATTGCGAGGCGTACGCGGGCGAGCCGCTGGTGCGGGTGGTGGCGGAGATCCCGGAGGTGAAGGCGGCGGCGGGGCGGCACGGGGTGACGATCGGCGGGTTCGCGGTCGACGGGACGCACGCGGTATTGGTCGTGACGCTGGACAATCTGTTGAAGGGGGCGGCGACGCAGGCGCTGCAGAACATCAACCTCGCGCTCGGGCTGTCCGAGCGGCTCGGAGTGCCGGATGACCAGGCCGCTGTGGGATAAGGGGCAGGCCGCGCTCGACGCCGACGCGCAGCGGTTCTGCGCCGGCGACGACGTCGTGCTCGATCGAGCGCTGCTGCCGTACGACATTCGCGCCTCGAAGGCGCACGTCGCCGGGCTGGCGCGGATCGGGGTGCTGACCGAGGACGAGGCGGCGGCGCTGGTCGCCGGGCTCGAGGCGCTCGGCGAGCTGGTCGCGCGCGGCGAGTTCGTGCTCGACGAGCGGTTCGAGGACGGTCACTCGGCGATCGAGCACTTCTTGAATGAGCGGCTCGGGGAGGTCGGGCGCAAGGTCCACACCGGGCGCAGCCGCAACGATCAGGTGCTGGTGGCGATCCGACTGTACGTGCGCGAGCGGCTCGAGGGGCTCGCGCGGGGCTGCCTCGAGGTCGCGGAGGTGTGCCTGGCGCGGGCGCGCGAGACGACGGAGGTGGCGCTGCCGGGGTACACGCATTTGCAGCGGGCGGTGCCGTCGTCGTTCGCGGCGCTGCTGGCGGGGCACGCGGAGGCGATGCTCGACGATGTCGAGGTGGCGCGCGCGGCGAGCCGGGTGCTCGGCGGGTGCCCGCTCGGGACGGCGGCGGGGTACGGGGTGAACCTGCCGCTCGACCGCGACGGGGTGGCGCGCGAGCTCGGGTTCTCGCGCGTGCAAGTGTCGCCGGTGTACGCGCAGAACAGCCGCGGGAAGCTCGAGCTGCTGGCGGTGCAGGCGCTGCACCAGGCGCTGCTCGATGTACGGCGATTGGCGTGGGACCTGTCGCTGTTCGCGACCTCGGAGTTCGCGTTCGTGCGGCTGCCGGACGCGTATACGACCGGGTCGTCGATCATGCCGAACAAGCGCAACCCGGACGTCGTCGAATTGTTGCGGGCGCTGCCGGCGGTCGCGGAGGGGGCGATGAGCGAGCTGTCGGCGATCCTGTCGCTGCCGAGCGGGTATCACCGCGACCTGCAGGCGACGAAGGGGCCGGTGCTGCGGGCGTTCGAGCGCGGGTTGCAGGGGCTCGCGCTGGTGCCGGCGTTGATCGCGAGCTTGCAGCTCGATGCCGGGCGGATGCGGGCGGCGATCGATCCGGAGCTGCACGCGACCGACCGGGCGATCGAGCTGGCGCGCGCGGGGGTGCCGTTCCGCGACGCGTACCGGCGGGCGGCGGCGGAGATGCATGACCTCGCGGACAGGTCGCCGGAGGACAGCCTGCGGGCGCGGGTGTCGCTCGGCGGGGCGGGTAACCTCGGGCTCGAGCGGCTGGCGGCGCGGCTGGCGGCGCTGCGCGAGTGACCCCGGGGACATGCCCGAAGGGGCATGTCTTCCTCAAAGAATGCCTTCGTTCCAGCCCTCGTCGCAGACGACATTCGGCGGACCGAACGGGAAATCCACCGCGCAGTGGAAGCGCTGCGCGTCCCCGCTCTCGGTGAGGCACTGCTCGAACGTCGCCGGTCCGGGCAGGTCTCCGGCGAGCGCGGGCCCGATGATCGGCCCGAGATCGGTATCGCCCCAGCTGCGCCGGACGGCCGTCCCGTCGGCCCGGATCAGCACGTAGCCGTCATCGTTGAACTGCCCCGCCTCGGTGGTCGAGGCCCAGAGGACGATCCCGGGCGTGCGGTCGCGCAGGGCGGCCACGATGCACTCCAGCGCCTCCGGGTTGTCGATGACCAGGGGATTGAGGCCGTCGGACTGCGCGGTGAGGATCGGGCACAGGGTCTTGCCGCAGGTCGGCAGGGACGGCATCAGCCCGCCCGGCGGCTCGTCGACGATGCACGCGCAGGCCGCCTCGCTCGCGTCGCCGGTGGTGGCGACGTCGGTGGTGGCGACGTCGGTGGTGGCGAAGTCGGTGGTCGCGACGTCGGTGGTCGCGGCGTCCGTCGTGCTCGTCGGCGCGTCGGTGTCGCCCGTGCCCTCGGTCGGGCCGCCGGTCGCCCCGTCCTTGTCTTCGCTCCCCGGGCAGCCCAGCGGCCCCGCGAGCGCGGCCAGCAGCGCGAGCCCGCGGAGTCCCCGCGTGTTCATCGTGGCATCAAGCATAGGTTTCAAGTCCTCTGGAGGTCATCGTGGGCCAGGCTCGGCGTCGAGGCACGAGAACTTCGCCGAGCGCCGGCTCCGTCCGTGCCAGTGACGCGCGGGGGTCCGACAATTGTCCGTGCGATCGCCGCGGCTCGTGAGGAAGAGCGGAGCGCGGAGCTCGCGGGACGCGCGTGTCCGCGCGGGACGTGGCGCCGCGTGTCGGATGTCCCCGGGGTCAGCCGAGGACGCGGGCGAAGATCGAGACGGCCTCGTCGATCTCGGCGGCGGAGACGATCAGCGGCGGGACCATGCGGACGACGCGGGGGCCGGCGGGGACGACGAGGAGGCCGGCGGCGAGGGCGGCTTTGGCGAGCTCGGCGGCGGTGCGCGGCTCGGCGTCGTCGAGCTCGGCGCCGACGATCAGGCCCCAGCCGCGGATCTCGCGGAGCTTGCCGGGGCGGGCGGCGGCGATCGCCTGGAGGCCGGCGCGCAGCTGCTCGCCGCGGACGCGGGCGTTGTCGATCAGGCCGTCGCGCTCGAGCGTGCCGAGGACGGCGAGGGCGGCGGCGCAGGCGAGCGGGTTGCCGCCGAAGGTGCTGGCGTGGTCGCCGGGGACGAACACGTCGCAGTGGCTGCGGCAGAGCATGGCGCCGATCGGGAGGCCGCCGGCGAGGCCCTTGGCGAGGGTGAGGACGTCGGGGCGGACGCCGAGGTGCTGGTGGCCCCACAGCGCGCCGCTGCGGCCGACGCCGACCTGCACCTCGTCGAACATCAGGAGGATCTGGCGCGCGTCGCAGAGGGCGCGGACCTGCTGGAAATAGGCGGGGTCGCCGGGGCGGATCCCGCCCTCGCCCTGCAGCGGCTCGAGCAGGATCGCGGCGACCTGCGGCTCGTCGCGGTCGAGCGCGTCGACGGCGGCGGCGAGCGCCGCGAAGTCGTTGAACGGGACGTGGTGGAAGCCGGGGACCAGCGGGTCGAAGTGCTGCTGATAGCGGGTCTGGCCGGTCGCGGTGACGGCGGCGAGGGTGCGGCCGTGGAAGCTCGAGAGGGCGGTGATCACGGTCGGGCGGGCGACCCCGCGGCGGGTGTGCGCGTACTTGCGGGCGAGCTTGATCGCGGCCTCGTTGGCCTCGGCGCCGGAGTTACAGAAGAACGCGCGGTCGCCCGCGCCGCGCTCGACGAGCCAGGTGGCGAGCGCGCCCTGCTCGGGGACGTAGTAGAGGTTGGAGACGTGGTGCAGCCGGCCGATCTGGCGGGTGACGGCCTCGACGAGGGCCGGGTGGGCATGTCCCAGGGTACAGGTGGCGATGCCGGCGGCGAAGTCGAGGTAGGCGCGGCCCTCGGTGTCCCACACGCGGCAGCCGGCGCCGCGGGTCAGCGCGATCGGGTTGCGCGCGTAGGTCGACATGACGCAGCGGTCGAAGGCGGCGGCGTCGAACGGGACGTCGAGGGACAGGTCTGTCATGGCGCGCAGGGTGTCGCGCATTCGCGGGGCGATGTCGAGTACGGCGATCACGCGGGGGGCGGGCCGACGTAGCGGGAGGCGGGGCGGATCAGGCGGCCGGTCGCGCGCTGCTCGGCGACGTGGGCGCACCAGCCGGCGACGCGGCCGACGGCGAAGGTCGGCGTGAAGGCGGCGCGGCCCAGGCCGAGGGTGTCGAGCAGGACGGCGGTGTAGAACTCGACGTTGGCGGCCAGCGGGCGGCCGGGATACTTGGCCTTGAGGGCGCCCTCGGCGGCCTGTTCGACGGCGCGGGCGAGGGCGAGGCGGCCGGTCGAGGCGCCGTGCGCCTCGAGGCGGGCGATCGCGCGCTCGAGCACCGCGGCCCGCGGGTCGCGGACGCGGTAGATCCGGTGGCCCATGCCCATGATCCGGCGGCCGGCGGCCAGCTCGGCGTCGATCCACGCGGCGGCGTTCGCGGGCTCGCCGATCGCGTCGAGCATGTCGAGCACGGGTCCCGGGGCGCCGCCGTGGAGCGGGCCCTTGAGCGCGCCGATCGCCGCGACGATCGCCGAGACGAGGTCGGAGCCGGTCGAGGTGACGACGCGGGCGGCGAAGGTCGACGCGTTCATGCCGTGGTCGGCGACCGTGACGAGGTAGGCGTCGAGGCCGGCGGCGAGCGCCGGCGCGGGGTCGCGGCCGGTGAGCATGCGCAGGGTGTCGGCGGCGTGGGGCAGGGCGGGGTCGGGGGCGAGCGGCGCGGCGCCGTCGCGGCGGCGGCACCAGGCGGCGGCGAACACCGCGACGGCGCCGGTCAGGCGCGCGGGGCCGTCGAAGCCGCGGTCCGCGGAGAGGTGGGCCGTCGCGGCGCGCAGGGCGTCCATGCCGCCCGCGAGCGCGAGCGCGTCGCCGAGGTCGTCCAGGCGGGCGAACGCGTCGACGCGGGCCGCGGCGAGCTCGCGGCGCAGCTCCTCGCGGGCGGCGGGGGTCGGCAGGGCGCCGGACCACAGCAGGGCCGCGACGTCCTCGAACGACACGGCGCCGGTCAGGCGCTCGATGTCGTGGCCGGCGACGACGAGCCGCCCGCGCTCGCCGTCGACCTCGCTCAGCCGGGTGTCCGCGACCACCACGCCCTCGAGCCCGCCGCTCGGGGAAGTCTTCGTCGTCATCGTGTCCATCGTGTCCATCGTGTCCTCTCCTCTCCTCGCGGTGAGCTTGATGCCGGCGTACAGGTTGATCAACGTTGATTCGACAATCCATGTCGACTATCCTCGCGGGCGTGAGCGAGGGCGAGCGAGAGGACGAGGCGGGCTACGTGACCGGGCGCGAGGCGGCGGCGCTGCTCGGGGTCAAGCGCGAGACGCTGTACGCCTACGCGAGCCGCGGGCTGGTGCGCAGCGAGCCGGGCGGGGCGGGGCGGGAGCGGCGGTACAGCCGGGAGGACCTCGAGCGGCTGAAGGCGCGCCGCGACGCGCGGTCGGGGCACGGGCCGGTCGCCGCGGGGGCGCTGCGGTGGGGCGAGCCGGTGCTCGAGTCGGCGCTGACGGCGATCGAGCCGGCGGGGCCGCGGTACCGCGGGCGCCCGTCGGCGGAGCTCGCCGCGGCGGCCTCGTTCGAGGCGGTCGCCGAGCTGCTGTGGTCGGGCAGCCTGCCGGAGCCCGGGCCGCGCTGGCCGGTCACGGGGCTCGGCCTGCGCGGGGCCTCGCTCGCCGCGCTGCTGCCGGACGACGCGCCGCCGCTGGTGACCCTCGCGCTCGCCGTGCCGGCGCTCGGCGCCGCCGATCCGGACCGCTACAACGTCGGGCCCGAGGCCGAGAGGGCGCGCGCGCGCGCGCTGGTCCTGCGGATGGCCGCGCTCGCCGGGGCCGGCGGCGACGCGGCCCGGGCGAAGGCGGCGCTCGCCGAGGGGGCGGTCGCGCGGGCGCTGCTGGTGTCGCTCGGCGTCCGCGCGACGGCGCGCGCAGAGGCGGCGATGTCGCGCGCGCTCGTGCTGTCGGCCGACCACGAGCTCAACGTCTCGGCGTTCGCGGTGCGCGTCGCGGCGTCGGCCGGCGCCGATCTGTACGCGTGCGTCAGCGCCGGGCTGGCCGCGCTGTCGGGGCCGCGCCACGGCGGGATGGTCGACCGCGTCGAGGCGCTGGTCGCCGAGGCGGGCCGGCCGGAGCGGGCGCGCGCGGTCGTGCAGGAGCGGGCGCGCCGCGGCGAGGAGGTGCCGGGCTTCGGCCACCCGCTGTACCCCGCCGGCGACCCGCGCGGGGCGCTGCTGCTGGCGGCCGCGACGGAGCTGGCGCCGCGCAGCCCGGCGGTGCGCACGATCGAGGCGATCGCCGAGGCGATGCGCGAGGCCGGGCGCGAGCCGCCGAGCCTCGACCTCGGGCTGGCGGCGATCGGCGCGGCGATCGGGCTGCCGCCGCGGACGGCGGTGGCGATGTTCGCGATCGGGCGCGCGGCGGGCTGGCTGGCCCACGCGTTCGAGCAGCGGGCCGCGGGGTTCCTGCTGCGGCCGCGGGCCCGCTACGTCGGGGCCTGAGCGGCTCGGAGGGTCAGGGTCAAAGGGTCATGTCCTGGAGGACTGGCGGGCGGCGTCGGCGAGGGCGCGGGCGAGGTGGCCGAGGATGTCGGTGCCGCCGCGGGCGTCGAAGCCGAGGAACATCGGCGAGGCGTTGAGCTCGAGGAAGCGCGGGCGGCCCCCGGCGTCCTCCTTGAGGTCGATGCCGGTCCAGCGCAGGCCGACGGCGCGCGCGGCGGCGACGCACTGCCCGGCGAGCGCGGGCGGGAGGTCGACCTGTTCGATGGTCTCCTCGTTCTGGCGGTAGTCGAGCGCGGCGGCGACGATCTTGAGGGCCGCGACGACGCGGTCGTCGAGGACGTAGACGCGGAGGTTGTCGCCGGGGAGCAGCTCCTGGAAGGTCACCGGGGCGTGGCGCAGGGCGGCGAGGCGCTCGTCGGTGAGGTCGGACAGGGCGAGCTCCTGGGTCGCGGCGCCGCCGTAGACGGGCTTGTAGATCAGGCGGCGGCCGGCGGCGAACCGGCGCAGCGCGGCCGGGTCGTTGGTCCACAGGGTCTCGGGGACAGGCAAGCCGGCGGCGCGCAGCAGCGCCAGCTGGCACGGCTTGTCGGTGCGCCAGTCGGCGCTCATCGGGTTGTAGATCGGGACGTCGAGCGCCTGCCAGCGGCCGAGGAGGCCGCGCAGCAGCGCGAACTTCTCGCGGAAGGCGACGAGCGTCAGCTCCCAGCGCGAGGCCATCGCCGCGCGCGCGTCGACGCCGAACGCCAGCGGGTGGCCGTAGAGGCCGCGCACGTAGACGGCGCCGGGGCGGCCCAGCGGGCGCCCGTCGAGCGTGATGTCGTCCGGGGCGGCGCCGAGCTCCAGGCGCGGGCCGTCGGGGAAGGCGAGGGTGTCGAACACGACGACGTCGACGCCGTCGGCCCGCAGGCGGCGGGCGAGGGCGTCGACGTGGGCGTCGTCGGCGGCGCCGACGAGGACGACCGGCGCGTCAGGACAGGTCTTTTCGGTCATGGTGCGCCGGTCCGGTGGGCGTCAGCAGCCGCTGCAGCCGTTGGCCTCCTCGCCGCAGGCGAAGGTGGTGATCTGCGGGCACTTGGGCTTCCGCTCGCTGTCGCCCGGGGCGGCGAGGTCGCCGATGAAGAGCGACGGGGCGGCCTCGGACTGGCGGACCTCGGCGGCCTGGGCGGTGGGCTCGGTGGCGGCGCCGGCGGTGATGGCGACGGCCAGGGCGGCGCCCTGGAACAGACAGAAGGTGGTCATCTTGCTGGTCATGGTGATCGATTCTCCCTCGCGGATGTCCCTGCACGTCTCGCAGGTTCCGACGTCCAGAGAACGTCGTGAGGGGGAGAAATCCGCAGAGAAATTTTCGCGCGTCCCACGGCCTGCCCGAAGTGCGGGCGTCCCCTCCGTCGCCGGACCCGCCGCGGACGTCCGCGACGGTGCGGGGCGCCGGCGAGCGTGAGATGGCCTGAGAGATAGGTCTTATGAATCGCGGTCCGCCGGCCCGGGTGCCCGGCCGAACGAGCTTGGACAGACCGGCGCGTGGCCGTTCCAAACGCGGGTCTGATGAACGCTGTTTCTCGGCCGTGGGGTGCCCATCGTTGTGTCCGCGCGGCGGCCCGTGCCAAAGTGTGGGTTCGAGGAGCACTGATGCGTAGACACGCTGGGATTCGTGAGACGGCCTTCGTCGGTCTGTGCGCGCTGCTGAGCGCGTGCGGTGATTCGACGGCGACGAGCGAGAGCTTCGGGAATTCGGCGTCGGCGACGGCGACGGCGACGGCGACCGGCTCGACCGGCGGCGGCTCGGCGACGACGACGGCGACGGAGACGACCGCGGACGCCTCGGCGTCGGAGTCGGGCAGCTCGGGCACGAACCCGCCGACGACCGGGGTCGGCAGCTCGGGCGGGGTCGAGACGGGCAGCACGAGCGGCGCGGAGACGGGGAGCACCGGCAACGTCAGCGTCAGCGTCAGCGGCGACCCGGGGACCGGCGGGACGACGGGGATCGACCAGTGCGCCGGGTCGGTGGTGCTCGCGGAGCCGATCCCGCTCGACATCTACGTGATGCTCGACAAGTCGGGGTCGATGACCGAGAAGACCGGGATGAAGGGCATGGGGCTGCCGAAGTGGGACGCGGTCACCGGCGCGCTGACGAGCTTCTTCGAGGATCCGCAGTCGACGGGCATCGGCGTCGGCCTGCAGTACTTCCCGCTGCGCGACGACAAGGCGCCGGCGAGCTGCAAGTCGCAGGCGGACTGCGGGATGTTCGGGCCGTGCCTCCTCAAGGTGTGCAGCGCGAACACGGGGATCGTGTGCACCGCGAACTCGGACTGCGGCAACCAGGGGCCGTGCACCAACCTCGGCCAGTGCGCCAACGACCCGGCGACCCTCTGCCTGCCGATCGGCGCGCAGTGCCCCGGCAACAAGGGCCAGTGCGTGCAGGTGACCACCAGCGTGTGCCTCGGCGTCGACTCGTGCGTCGCGGACGACTACGCGACCCCGGCGGTGCCGGTCGGCGTGCTGGGCGACGCGGCGCCGGCGCTGATCGCCTCGATGAACATGACCACCCCCGAGGGCGCGACGCCGACCGGGCCGGCGCTGCAGGGCGCGATCGACTACGCGCGCGACTGGGCGACCGCGAACCCGACGCACAAGGTCGTCGCGCTGCTGGCGACCGACGGCCTGCCGACCGAGTGCGCGCCGCTCGACAATGGCGGCCTCGCGCAGATCGCCGCCGCCGGCCTCGCCGGAGACCCGAGCATCCCGACGTTCGTGATCGGCGTGTTCGCCGGCAACGACATGGCCGCGAAGGCGACGATCGACGCGATCGCGGCGGCCGGCGGGACCGATCAGGGCTTTTACATCGACGCCAACCAGAACGTCGACCAGGCGTTCCTCGACGCGCTCAACGCGATCCGCGGGGCCAAGCTCGCCTGCGAGTACCAGATCCCGCCGCCGCCGATGGGCGAGTCGCTCGACTTCGACAAGGTCAACGTGCTGTACAAGCCCGAGGGGCAGAACCAGTCGGAGCCGATCTTCTACGTCGGCAGCGCCGACAACTGCGACCCGGTGACCGGCGGCTGGTACTACGACGTCGACCCGATGATGGGCGGGACGCCGACCAAGATCATCGTCTGCCCGGAGACCTGCGCGGCGTTCGGGCTCGGCGGGCAGGTCGACATCCAGCTCGGCTGCGAGACGGTGATCCCGGGCTAGTGCGGGCTAGCGCGCGGGGCTCACCCGCGGCGGCGGCGGCGCAGGAGGGCGAGCGCGAGCAGGGCGAGCGGCGGCGGGGCGTCGCCGCCGAGGTCGCAGCCGCCGCAGCCGCTGGCCTTCGGCGGGGCCGGCGGGGCGGGCGGCGGGGCGGGCGGCTCGGGGGCCCTGGTGGGCGCGGGCGGGGCCGGCGGGGCGGGCGGAGCGGGCGGCGGAGACGGCGGCGGGATCGCGTTCGCGTCGCCGGGCGCGGGCACGACCTCGCCCTTGTCCGAGAGGTACTCGGTGCGCACGAGGGTGGACGAGCAGGTGCTGCCCCTGGCGTCGATCGTGGCGCTCAGGGTCCAGCGGAGGCGGGCGGCGGGCGAGTCCTCGGGGATCGTGCGGACGCCGGCGATCGGCTGGCTGCACACGACGCCGGCGTCGGCGAGCCGCCTGGCCGCGTCGCGCTCGAGCTTGTCGCGCGCGGCGACGATCGCGTCGACCTTGTCGGCGGCGACGAGGCGGAGCTGCATGTCGCCGGCCATCGGATGCCACTCGATCGTCTGATCCTCGCCGGGCTTGATCACGTCGGCGCCGCGGAAGGTGCCGGTCAGCACGAGCGCCTTGCCGGCCGGGACCTGGGCGTCGACGCGGATCGCCAGCTCGAGCGACTTCTGGCCGGGCGGCATCATGTCGGCGTGGGCGAGCGTCGGGGCCAGGCAGACGGCGGCGAGGAGCAGGGGCGAGGGTCGCATCTCGGCGCAGGATGCCACACGGCGCGGCCGCGCGGCAAAGGCCGCGGGCACGCGCGAAGCAGGGCCGCGGGCGGTCACACGGGCGTGCGCGGGCCGGCGAGGATTCGCGCGCGAATGCGAAGAGCGCAGGCCTTGCGGGCCTGCGCTCCGGGGTGAGGTGCCGGCGCCTTTCGGCGCCGCGGGCTCACTTGGCCTTCTTCTTGTCGGCCTTCGGCGGCATCAGGACGGTGTCGATCACGTGGATCACGCCGTTGGTCGCCGCGAGGTCGGCGGTGACGACCGTCGCGGTGCCGTTCAGCTTGACGCCGCTGGACGCGTCGATCGTGATGTCCGAGCCGGCGAGGGTCGCGGCGGTCGGCATGCCGCTGACGTCGGCGGCCTTCACCGCGCCCGAGACGACGTGGTACTTGAGGACGGCCTCGAGCTTCTTCTTGTCCTTCAGCAGCTTGTCGAGGTCGGCCTTGGGCACCTTGGCGAACGCCTCGTCGGTCGGGGCGAACACGGTGAACGGGCCGGCGCCCTTGAGCGTGTCCTTGAGCCCGGCCGCCTCGACGGCGGTCAGCAGGGTGGTGAAGGAGCCGGCCTCGGCGGCGAGGTCGACGATGTCCTTCGTCGGGGCGGGCGGCGGCGGCGGCTCGGCCGGCTTCTCCGGCTCGGCGGGCGTGGCCTCGGCGGGCGCGGCCTCGACCGGCTTCTCCTCCTTGGGCGGCTCCGGCGGCGGCTCCTTCTTGCAGGCGACGAAAGCGATCGCCATCGCGGCGACGGTCAGCTTGGTGAACGACTTCTTCATGTCGGTACGGGGTCCTCGCGGCGCATGGTAGTCGCTCGGCCCGGCGTTGAATATGCGCGAAACCGCGCATCGACGGAATTTCGCCCGAATTCGCGGTGCTCCGGGCGAATGGAAGACCTGTCATCCTCAACATTGCGAATGGTTCAGGTCGTGAGGGTCCTGAAAGTTCGTGCAGGTTCCTCGCCGGCGGGGGTCTACTGCCCCGAGAGACAGGCCGAAGCGTGCGGCCGGGCGGCGTCGCAAGCGCCGGCGGAAGAGGGGAGCGCCGGCCGGTGGGCCGCACGGTCGAGCCTGGTGGATCGTGCACGGGGACGGGCGGGCGGCCGGTTCGGGCCGGAGGCGGCGGATCGGCGGGGGCGTGCGGCTGGACGGCGTGTGCGGGCCCTTGCGGCCCAAGGGGGCGTGCGGCCGCAGAGTCCGCGTGTGAGGAAGTCCAGGCCCGTTCCGATCGAGGTCGGATCACGGACCGCGATGAATGTTGGTATTGTGAGGGCAGGTTCGTGCGAACTCTCATGCCTTCCCTCCACGCCACGCCCCAGCCCGCGCGAAGCTGCGCAGCGCCCGAGACGAGCCGGGACTCCGGGGAGTTCGAGGCGTACCGCGGCGCCGGGGAGTTCGAGCGGATGTACGTCGACGCGGCGAAGGGCTCGGTCGCCTACGAGGCGGCGGCGGCCGAGGCGGCGGCGGTGACCGAGGCGGAGCCGTTCCGGGCCGGGCGCTACGTGATCTTGAAGCACCTCGGGCACGGGGCGATGGGCAACGTGTTCCTCGCCTACGACCCGGACCTCGACCGCAAGGTGGCGGTCAAGATGCTGCGCGAGTCGTCGCGCTCGCTGCTGCCGGCCTCGCTGGTGCGCGAGGCCAAGGCGATGGCGCGGCTGACCCACCCGAACGTCGTCGCGGTGTTCGACGTCGGGGTGTGCGAGCGCGGGGTCTACGTGGCGATGGAGCTGGTCGAGGGGGTGACCCTTCGGGCATGGCTCAAAGAGCAGGCTCGGCCGTGGCGCGAGGTCCTCGAGGTGTTCGTGCAGGCGGGCCGCGGGCTGGCGGCGGCGCACGAGGCGGGGCTGGTCCACCACGACTTCAAGCCGGACAACGTGCTGATCGGGGCGCGCGCGCGGGCGATGGTCAGCGACTTCGGGCTCGCGCGGGTGCACCAGGCGACCGGCGCCGACCTGAGCGGCGAGATCTCGGACGCCGGCGCGACCCGGCGCGGCAGCGGCAGCGGCAGCGAGATCAGCTCGACCGTCGCGTCGAGCCGCGGGCCGGTCGGCACGCTCGCCTACATGGCGCCCGAGCGGCTGATGCTGCGGCCGTCGGACGCGCGCTCCGATCAATTCAGCTTCTGCGTCGCGCTGTACGAGGGCGTGTACGGCCGGCGGCCGTTCGTCGCCGAGGACGCGGCGGGGCTGCGGCGGGCGCTGCTGCACGACCGGCCGCAGGAGCCGCCGCGCGGGACCGCGGCGCCGCCGCGGCTGTGGAAGGCGCTGCGGCGCGGGCTGCAGCGCGACCCCGAGGCGCGCTGGCCGAGCATGGACGCGCTGCTGGCCGAGCTGGCGGCGATCGGCGCCGAGCGGCCGATGCGGCCGTGGCGGGCGCTCGCGGCCGCGGCGGCGCTGTCCGCCGGGCTCGGGGGCCTGGCCTATCAGACAGGTTCGGCCGACCGCTGCGCCGCGGCCGGCGAGGCGCTCGCCGGCGTGTGGACGCCGGCGGTGCGGGCCGAGCTGCGGACCAAGTTCACGGCGAGCGCGGCGAAGTGGCAGCGGGTCGAGTCGGCGCTCGACGACTACGTGGCGGGCTGGAAGATCCGGCGCGAGGACGTGTGCGCGCGGGCGGCCCGGGCCGACGCGGCGGCCTCGGAGGAGCTGCGGGCCCGGGCGACCTGCCTCGAGCACCCGCGGATGCGCGTGGTCGCGCTGGTCGAGCTGCTCGCCGGGTCGACGCGGATCGACGAGGGCGACGCGGCGCGGGCGGTCGCGCAATTGCCGGCGCTCGCCGACTGCGACGACCGGCGATTGCTCGCGCTCGGCCTGAAGCCGCCGGACGCGCATGTGCGGCCGCGGATCGAGGTGCTGCGCGCGGGGCTCGAGCGGGCCCGCGTGCGCGAGGTGTCGGGCGAGTACGCGGCGAGCCTCGAGATCGCCGCCGAGGCGGTCGAGACGGCGCGCGGGCTCGACTACCCGCCGGCGCTCGCCGAGGCGCTGTACCAGCGCGGGCGCGTCGAGCACTACCTCGGGCGCAGCGAGGAGGCGGTCGCCAGCCTGTCGGAGGCGGTCGACGTCGCCGAGGCGAGCCGGCACGAGGTGCTGGTCGCGGAGGTGTGGCAATTCCTGGTCGAGGTCGGCGCGCTGCACTGGCGGCCGGGGCTGCCGGTCGCCGAGTGGGCGCGGCGGGCCCGGGCGAGCGCGGAGCGGCTCGGGCGGCCGGACGCGGACGCGCGGGCGCGGGCGCTGCAGGCCGAGGGGCTGATCGCGCGCGGCCGCAAGGACCCGCGGGCCGCCGAGTCGGCGTTCCGCCGGGCGCTGTCGCTGTGGGCGCAGAGCCCGGCGCCGGACGCGGTCGCGATCGCCAAGCTGCGGCTCAACCTGGCGACCGCGCTGGTCGACCAGGACCGCGGGCGCGACGCGGCGCCGCTGTACCGCGAGGCCGAGCAGGGCTTCGTCGCCGCGCTCGGGCCGCGGCACCCGTACGTGCTGGTCGCGCTGTACAACCTCGGGCTGCTCGAGGAGCAGCGCGGGCGGCTCGACGCGGCGCGGGCGGCGTTCGAGCAGGGGCTCGCGGTCGCACGATATGTCTTCGGGGACAGCCACGGGCGGGTGCTCGAGCTGCACCTCGCGCTCGCGCGGATCGACCTCTACGAGGGGCTCGCCTCGTCGGCGCTGGCCCACGGCGAGGCCGCGCGGCAGATCTTCGACGAGCTCCGCAGCGCCGACGAGGAGGTGTTCGCCGTGCTCGGCGAGGCCTACCTGCTGCTCGGCCGCCACGCCGAGGCGCTCGCCGCCGCCGAGCGCGAGCTCCAGGTCGCCGCCGAGCTGCACGGCGCCGAGGCCGAGGTCGTCGCCCGCGCGCACGCGAAGGCCGGCGAGGCGCTGCTCGGGCTGCACCAGCCCGACGAGGCCGAGGCGCGGTTCCTCCAGGCGCAGGCGTTGCTGTCGCGGATCGCCGACGCCGACGCCGACGCGACGGGCTTCGTGCTCAAGGGGATCGGCCAGGCGCGGCTCGTCCGCGGCGACGTCGCGGGCGCCGCCCAGGCGCTGCGCCAGGCCTCCGCCGTGTGGGCGAGCGCCGGCAGCGACTTCCGCGAGGTCGCCGACACCCAGTGGTGCCTCGCCGAGGCGCTCGTCGCCCTCGGCGAGCGCACCGCCGCGGCCGAGCGCCGCGCCGCCGCCCAGCGCTTCTACGCCCGCTTCGGCGAGGCCGGGGCCCGTCGCCCCGCCGAGCTCGCCGGCTGGCTCCGTCCGCCCGCTTAGTCGTTTCGAGACAGGTCCCAAGCAACATGTTCGGAGGTACACCCATGTCCCGCGCCCGCTCGTCCGCCCTCACCCTCGCCGCCTTCGCCCTCGCCGCCGCCGCCGCCGGCTGCGACCCGCTCGTCCAGCAGACGGTCGGGCGCCAGGGCGTCACCGCGCTCCAGCAGGCCGACACCAGCCAGGAGGGGGAGTGCGAGAGCTGCCTCAAGTTCAAGGCGCGCCCGCCGGCCGGCATCAACGCCCCGCCGCAGATGCCGTAGCCCGTCCGCGCCGGCCCGGGGCGCCCCGGGCTCGTCCGTATCGTCGTATCGTCGTGTCGTCGCGTCGTCGCGCAGCAGGAGGAGGTCCGCCGTGATCCAGGGTCGTTACATCCCGTTCGTCCGCTTCCGGCTGCCCGACGGCCGGACCGCGCAGGTCGCCGCCGGCGCGCTGATCGGCCGCGCCTCGACGGCCGACCTGCGGATCGAGAGCCCGGAGGTGTCGGAGGCGCACGCGTTCATCAGCATGCGCGGGCGCCACCTGCAGATGCTGTCGCTGCGCCGCTGGATCATCGAGGGCGGCGAGCGCCGGTCGTCGGTGATCCTCGCGCCCGGCCAGCGGATCCGGCTGTCGCAGAACGTCGCGCTCGACGTCGAGGCGGTCGAGCTGCCCGACAGCGTGATGGTGCTGTACGGCGACGGCCAGGAGCTGTGTACGCTCAGCGAGTCGGTGTACTCGCTGGTCGTCGCCCAGGGCGGGCCGTCGCAGACGCCGAGCTACAAGCTGCACCCGGAGTACGTGCCGGGCGCCGAGGCGTACATCTGGGGCACGTCCGACGGGTTCACGCTGCGGGTCGGCGACAGGGAGCCGGTCGAGCTGGCCTCGGGGACAGCCTGGGACCTGCGCGGCCACCACTTCTCCGTGCAGTCGCGCCCGCTCGGCGAGGGCGCGATGAGCACCCGCAGCATCGGCCAGAACGACCCGCCGCTGACGATCGTCGCCCGCTACGACACGGTGTACGTGCGGATGCCCGGCCGGCCCGAGTGCGTGATCGCGGGCCTGTTGGCGCGGATCGTCAGCGAGCTGGCGACGATCGGCCGCCTGGTCTCGTGGGAGGCCGTCGCCCGCGAGATCTGGGGCGACGAGACCGACCGCGGGATCATGCGCCAGAACTGGGACCGCAACCTGCGGCGCCTGCGGGCGCAATTGCGCGAGGCGGGGATCCGGCCCGACCTCGTCCGCCCGGACGGCAAGGGCAACGTCGAGCTGTACCTGCTGCCGCAGGACACGGTGGTCGACGAGAGCTGAGCTCGTCCGGGCGTCGCGTCCGGACCTGGCCCGAGGGCCAGGTCCGTGCGTCACTGGCAGGGGCAGATCGAGCGCCGGCCCTGCGGGCTGCAGGGCTGGCCGAGCTGGTCCATGTTGTTGATGTGGTTGGCCGGGCAGCCGGCGAACGACGAGCACAGCAGCGGCCCGAGGAACAGCTGATTGGCGTGGTCGCCGGCGCTGTCCTCGAGGCATGCGTAGGTGTAGCTGGCGACGTTCGCCCCCGGGATCCCGAACGCGTTGGCGAGCACCTGGCACTCGGCGAGGGTGTCCTGCGCCTGCAGCCACGTCGTCTGGTTGGCGAGCGGGACGAGCCCGTAGGTCGCGCAGACGGCGGCGCACGCCTGGCCGCAGGCGGCGGGGTTGTAGCACCACAGCAGCCCGGCGACCTGCTTGCAGCCGGCGCCGCAGCTCGGGTCGCAGCCGTCGTTGGGCAGCAAGTTGCCGTCGTCGCAGGTCTCGCCGATGCTCGGCTGGACGAAGCCGTCGCCGCAGGCGGGCTTTTTGCACATCGTCGTGCACGCGTCGGTGTTGACCTGGTTGCCGTCGTCGCACGCCTCGGGCGGCTGGACGAAGCCGTCGCCGCAGGCCGCGTTCTTGCACGCGTTGGTGCAGGCGTCGTTGTTGTTCTGGTTGCCGTCGTCGCACTGCTCGTTGTTGCTCGGCTGGGTGAACTGGTCGCCGCACTTCGGCAGCTTGCACGCGAGGGTGCAGGCGCCGGTGTTGCTGTTGTTCGCGCCGAGGTCGCACTCCTCGCCGGGCTGCTGGAAGCCGTCGCCGCAGGTCGCCTGCTTGCAGACGTTGGTGCAGGCGTCGTTGTTGTTCATGTTGCCGTCGTCGCACGCCTCGCCGGGGCCGACGAAGCCGTCGCCGCAGACGCCCAGCGTGCAGTCGGCCTTGCAGGCCTTGTCGTTGCCGTTCATCGCCCCGTCGTCGCACTGCTCGACGTTGGCCTGGACGAGGCCGTCGCCGCACTCGGCGGCCTTGCAGGCGAGGGTGCAGGCGCCGGTGTTGCTGTTGTCGCCGCCGAGGTCGCACTCCTCGGCGAGGCTGGCCTGGACGAAGCTGTCGCCGCAGGTCGGGGCCTTGCAGACGTCGGTGCAGCCGTCGTCGTTGTCGCCGTCCTTGCCGTCGTCGCACTCCTCGCCGGGGTCGACGACCGTGTTGCCGCACTCCTCGAGCTTGCACTCGGCGGTGCAGCCGTCGCCGCCGAGCATGTTGCCGTCGTCGCACTCCTCGTCGGGGCCCTTGTCGACGTCGCCGCAGACGTTGAGCTGGCAGGCGGCGTTGCAGGTCTTGCCGGGGCCGTTGTCGGGGCCGTCGTCGCAGGCCTCGACGCCGCCGTCGGCGAACACGAAGCCGTCGCCGCAGACGTTGGCCTGGCACTGCAGGGTGCAGGCGCCGCTGTTGCTGTTGGCGGGGCCGTCGTCGCAGGCCTCGCCGTCCTGGACGAAGCCGTCGCCGCAGGCGGCGAGCGTGCAGACGTTGGTGCAGGCGTCGTCGTTGTTCTGGTTGCCGTCGTCGCAGGCCTCGGTCGGGGCGACCACGCCGTCGCCGCACGAGGCGAGCGCGCAGGCGTTGCTGCACTCGTCGTCGTCGACCGCGTTGCCGTCGTCGCAGCCCTCGCCGGGGCCGACGGCCCCGTCGCCGCAGACGTTGTCGGTGCAGTCGGCCTTGCAGCCGTTCATGTCGCCGTTCATCGCCCCGTCGTCGCACTGCTCGCCGGGGCCCTGGTCGCCGTCGCCGCAGGTGTTGAGCGTGCAGTCGGCCTTGCAGGGCTTGCCGGCGCCGTTGGCGGGCCCGTCGTCGCAGGCCTCGCCCGCGTCGACCACGCCGTCGCCGCAGCTCGGCGTGACGCCCGTGGTCGGGTCGCTCGTGCCCGTGGTCGGGTCGCTCGTCGCGCCCATCGTCGTCGTCGTCGTCCCGGTCGCGGACGACGTCTCGGTCGCGGCCACCCCCGAGTCGCCGCAGCCGATCGCCCACATCAGCGCGCCGACCAGCCCCGCCGCGCCGCGCCACCGCCGGCTCCTTCGCCCCACCTCGCCCGTCGACCGATCCCTCATGTCCGACCCTCCCCCGCGCCGACTGTACCAGCCCGGCGGCTTCGCGCTCCGCGCAGGTCTCACGCCGACGTCTCGCCGGGCCGCGCGAACCGCGTGTCTTCGCCGAAGGTGGAGGGCCGACGGGGTCGGTGCGCAGGCGCGCGCGAGGCGGCGCGCCGACGGCGTTCGGCGGGCGGGCCGCTTGCCGCGGGCCGCGGAGATCGAGCACAGTGGAGCGTGGAGGCCGAACGATGACGCGGAGCATGACCGGGCTGTTGCTGGCGCTGGCGCTGACGCCGACCGGCGGGTGCGACGAGGCGTTCTCGAGCGGCGGCTCGGCGACCGTGACGCCGATGTACGCGACGATCACGGCCCGCGACCTCCGCGGCCTGGAGGACGGCGAGACGCTGGCGATCGAGCTCGACGGGGCGTACCCGACGGTCTTCGAGTTCGACGGGCGGTCCGGCTCGATCGACTTCTCGCGGCTCGAGATCACCGCGCCGGGCGAGACTTCGATGTCGATGCGGCTGTGGCTCGCGCGCCAGGTCGCGGCGCACGGGGTCGACCTCGAGGCGCTGCCGAGCCGGCGCTTCCGCCTCAGCAACGACCGCCAGGCCGGGGTCGCGGGGCTGCAGGAGGCGGGCGACGCGCCGCCGACCCAGTCGGTGTTCCGCAGCTGCTCGGCGATCGATGTCGTCGAGCTCGACGCGGTCGTCGCGGTGCTGTTCGTCGACGGCGGCTGCTGAGCGCCGGCTCAGGCGCGGGGGCGGCGGGCGAGCAGGACGGCGGCGAGCAGCGCCAGGCCGGCCGCGAGCGCGGCGAGCAGCCACGAGGGGGTGGACGGAGAGGCTGACTCTTCGGGCATGTCCGAAGGGTCATTCATGGCAGCGAGCTGCGCGGGCGGCGGCGCCGCGGGCGCGGGCGCGGGCGCGGGCGCGGGCGCGGGCGCGGGC
>ERZ1066117.444-NODE-444-length-32830-cov-42.537513_pt1 | contig 32830 bp, 26 predicted proteins | sample MGYA00382764_ERZ1066117 | MGnify/ENA primary metagenome ERZ1066117 (study PRJEB33369, sample SAMEA5778347) | biofilm metagenome | biome: Industrial cooling water; feature: Water cooling tower basin; material: Biofilm | place: United Arab Emirates | collected...
CCCGCAGGCCGCGCCCGACCCGGCCCCGCCGCGCCCCGCCGCGCCCGGACCGGCGCCGACCCTCGCCCCGGCGCCCGCGCCGACCGTCGCGACGCCGGCCGACCCGCCCCTAAGGACAGGCGCGAAACACCCTGTTCCGAAGGCCATCCAGCCCCCTCCGTCCGACGACCTCGCGGCCGAGATGCAGGCGATGCGGCCGGCCCAGCGCGCGCTCGCCGAGGACCGGCCGGCCGACGCGCTCGCCGAGCTCGAGCGCTACGCCGCCCGCTTCCCCGCCGGCCTGCTGCACGAGGAGTACCGCGCCCTGCACGCGATCGCCCTGTGCGCGGCCGGCCGCGCGCGCGAGGGCCGGGGCGAGGCGCGCGTGTTCCTGCGCGACCTCGGCGCGTCGATGTTCGCCGCGCGCGTCCGCCTCGCCTGCGACCTCGCGGACGGACCAACGGAACCGGCGAGCGGCGGACATCCACCGGGCGACGGGCCCCCGCGGCCCTTTTAGCCCGCCAACCCTTACCCTTCGGAACTTCTCCCATGTCCATGCGCACCCTGACCGCCTCGCTCGCCCTGCTCGCCCTCGCCTGCGAGCTCCCCGGCAAGACCCTCGGCGACCCGATCCTCGGCGAGGAGTCGACCGGCGCCGACACCGGCGCCGACACCGGCGCCGACGCCTCGACCGGCGGCACCGCGGCGACGACCGACGAGGCGATCCAGTGCCTCGCCGACCCGCCGATCTTCCCCAGCTTCGACGAGCAGTGCGCGACCGTCGACGACTGCGCGGTCGTGCTGCACCAGACCGACTGCTGCGGCAACCACACGGCGATGGGGATCGCCAAGGACGAGGTCCCCGCCTTCGAGGCCGCCGAGGCGATCTGCTCCGCGCAGTACCCCGGCTGCGGCTGCCCGACCTCCGGCGTGACCGCCGAGGACGGCACCGTGGCGACGCTCCCGTCCGCGATCATGCTCGGCTGCGTCGAGGGCCTGTGCCAGACCTTCGTCGACGACTGCGCCTTCATCGTCGGCAAGACCTTCAAGAGCGACGACGAGCTCGAGTGCGGCCTCGGCCCCAACGGCGTCGAGCTGTGCCAGTGGACGCTGTCGTTCACCGAGTCCGTGTTCGACTACCAGCACTCCGACCTCGGCGAGTCCGGCGACTACGTGTGCCAGGACGGCGCGATCAACGCCGGAATCTACACCGGCACGATCGACGCCGCCAACGGCAAGCTCGTGTGGGACGGCGTCGCCTTCTCCGTCGTCCTCTGACCCGCGGCCGCGCGGCGCCCGCGACGGACATGTCCTCCGGGACATCGACCGGGGCGCGTGTCGACGGCCGGGCGGCCCGCCCTCGGGACATGTCCGCGCGACCACCTCCACGCAGGACGCCGGCCGCGCGCCTCCCCGCGTCGGCCCCGCAGCGCCGCTGCCGTGGCATCGTCTCGCGCACGCACGGGCGGCCGTGGGCCCGACGCGCGCGCGCCGGCCCTCGCGTCGCCGATCACGCCGCGCCGCACGCCACCTCGCCCGCGCCGACGCCCGGCCAGCGGGCCCAGGCGGCGCGCAGGCCCGCGCCGCGGCGATCCGGGCGCGCCTCGGCGCGGTCGATCACCACCGCCGCGCGTCGGCGTCCCGACCGCGAGCCGCCGGGCCCCGCTTCGACGAGCCTCGACGTCCGCGCTCGGTCCCACGCCGCGGCCGCGCTCGCCCACCGTCGCGCGCGCGGCCGCGAGACGCGCGGCCGCTCTCGCGTCACGAATACGCGCGAGCGGTCTGCGATGGTTGCTGCATACGAGGGCAAGGTGTTCCTCATCGAGGACGACGATCTTCTGCGCGAGTCGGTCTCCGAGGTGCTGGAGAGCGAGCACTTCCTCGTCCTCCCCGGGCGGCACGGGCGCGAGGCGCTCGCGCGGATGCAGGGCACGCTGCCGCCGCGGGTCGCCGTGATCGACCTCGTCATGCCCGGCATGAACGGCTACGAGCTGATCGCCGCCATGAAGGCCGACCCCAAGCTCAAGTCGATCCCGATCATCGTCGTCTCGGGCGAGCGGCGGATCTCCGTCCCCGACGCCCAGTACGTGCTCACCAAGCCGTTCGACGTCGACAAGCTCGTCGACGCGGTCCGCCGCTGCTGCGTTCTCGACGCCAGCGCCGAGCACGGCGCGCGCCTGTGAGCGCGTCACCCCCTGAGATCCGCCGCGCCCGCGGCGTATACTGGCGGCCGTGACGCCCGCCGTGACCCTGACCGGCAAGGAGGCCCGGATCCTGCTGCACGTCGCTTCCACCGGCTGGAAGCCGCCGCCGCCCGACGAGGTCGTCACGGCCCGCGAGCGGACCCCGCGCGAGTACCTCGCCGTCCGCCGCGCGTGGTGGTTCGTCATCGCCGGCATCGTCGCCGTCGGCCTCGCCAGCGCCTACATGCTCGCGCAGCAGCAGCCGGGCGCCACGCCGTCCGAGGCCGAGCTCGCGGCGCAGTGGTTCGGCGTCTCCGGCGCGATCCTCCTCGTCGCGTTCGTCCTGTGGAAGGCCTACCGCGCCGCCAAGACGATCGAGTTCGGCCCGCTCGACGTCCCCGGTCCGACCTTCCGCGCCGAGCCCGACGCGCTCGTCGTCGAGGCCCCGAACGCCGCGCCCCGCCGCCTCGCCTACGCCCACGTCCGTCGCTGCGACGTCGACGGCTGGCGCGCCAAACAGGGCTGGATGCTGACCGCCCTGACCCTCGACGACGGCGCCGGCCCGCTGCACCTGCGCCCCGAGTGGCTGACCAGCGAGCGGCTGCTGCACGCGCTCGCCGCCCGCCTGCTCGCGTCCGGCTCGGTCGCCGCGACCCCGTGAGCCCGCCGCGCCTCAGATCCCCGGCCGGACGAGCAGCACCACCCCGAGCGCGACGACGATGATCACCAGCATCATCAGCATGATCGACACCGGCCAGCGGAAGATCGACGCCTGCGCCCGCTCGTCGAGGTCGTGACCGGCCCACCACCACCAGCGCCCGATCCGCGGATCGTCGGGCCGCGGCGCCAGGTGGTCGTGGGGATCGGGCGGGGCATAGGTCGACTGCGGCATGGTATGCACATACGGGAGGTTGGCCGCGCGGCAAGCCGGCCTCCGTTCGCACCTGTCCCCAGGACCATCTCCCCGCGGCCGCGCCCGCCGAAGCTCGCTGGCTCGGCGCCCTGCGCGCCCGCGCGCCCGCGATCGGAGTACACTTCCCCGCGTGCCCAGCCAGAGCGCCGGCATCCTCCTCTACCGCCGCCGCGGCCCCGACCTCGAGGTCCTGCTCGTCCACCCCGGCGGCCCGTACTGGGCGGCGAAGGACGACGGCGCCTGGACGATCCCCAAGGGCGAGCTGCAGACCGGCGAGGAGCCGCTCGCCGCCGCGCGCCGCGAGTTCGCCGAGGAGACCGGCCTCGCGCTCGCCGGCCCGTTCCTCGCCCTGTCGCCGATCCGCCAGCGCGCCGGCAAGCTCGTCCACGCGTGGGCGTGCGCCGGCGACTGCGTACCCGAGCAATTGCGCAGCAACACCTTCGAGATGGAGTGGCCGCCGCGCTCGGGCAAGCTCGTCCGCTTCCCCGAGGTCGACCGCGCCGCCTTCTTCGCCCTGGCCGCCGCGCGCCGCAAGATCAACCCCGCCCAGGTCGCCCTGCTCGACGAACTCGAGCGGCTCGCCGGCTGACCGCGGGGACAGCCGGGCGCGCGCGGGCGCCCCGCTTGCGCCCGGGCGCGCGACGCGATAGGCCACGGAGCGTGCGCAGCGACGCGGAGCTCCTCGACGCCTGGCGCGCCGGCGACAACCGGGCCGGCAACGAGCTCGTCGACCGCCACTTCGCCGCGATCTCGCGGTTCTTCCGCAACAAGGTCGCCAGCGACGACGACGCGACCGACCTCGTCAGCCAGACGTTCCTCGGCTGCACCGCGAGCAAGGACCGCTGGCGCGGCGAGGCGAGCGTCCGCCAGTTCCTGTTCTCGATCGCCCACAACGTCCTCTACAAGTACATCCGCGGCCGCTACAAGCGCAGCCGCGAGCAGCTCGACTTCGCCGAGGTGTGCGTGCAAGACAGCTTCCCGGCGTCGCCGAGCTCGATCGTGATGCACCGCCGCGAGGCCCGCAGCTTCGTCCAGGCGCTGCGCGAGATCCCGGTCGACGACCAGGTGGTGCTCGAGCTGATGTACTTCGAGGGCCTGTCCGGCGCCGAGATCGCGGCGGTGCTCGGGCTGCCCGAGGGCACGGTCCGCGGCCGCGTGGCCCGCGGCAAGCAGCGCCTGCGCGACAAGATCGCGGGCCTGCTCGCCGGCGCCGGCGTCGAGGCCAGCGTCGCCCCCGAGCAGCTCGACGCCTGGGCCCGCGAGGTCCGCGTCGCTCAGGGCTGGCAGCGCTGAGGCGCACCGGTCAGCGGCGGGCAACTTGCCGAAGGCGGCTCACAGCGGGTCGGGCATGCGGGGTCGCGCGCGTCGTTGGCGGGATGGAGTCGACTTCGTCGCCCCCATCCCACCATCCGATACGCGCGACCCCGCATGCCCGACCCGATGCACGCCGACTTCGTGATCTGCGTCGTCGCCGGTCCGTCGCTGCGTTCTGGATCGCGGTGACGCGAAGGCCTCAGCCGCGAGACGGTCGCTCGTCCCTCGCGCCCGGCTCACGGCCCTCCCGACGACCCAGCCGGCTCCTCGATATCGGACCGCGCCGCTCGTGGCCCACCATTCCGACGACCCCACCGGCGCTTCGCGTCGTCTGTCCTCCGAGCCAGCATCACTCGCGAGGGCCCTCGGCTCCGCTGCCGCCTGTTTTTCCAAACACACGACCGCCGCCGCACGGGCGCGAGAAACGAGCGTCTGGCCCGCGGCGCACCTGTCCTAGCAACAGCCCCGGACGCGCGCGCCCGGGCCTCCACCGAATTCGCACGACTCTCGCCGCGGTCCGACATCGAGGAGCCGGCTGGGTCGTCGGGAGGGCCGCGAGCCGGGCGCGAGGGACGAGCGACCGTATCGCGGCTGAGGCCCGCTCGAAGAGACAGCCTGGAGCGCAGCGACGGACCGGCGACGACGCAGATCACGAAGTCGGCGTGCACCGGGTCGGGGATGCGGGGTCGCGCGTATCGGATGGTGGGATGGGGGCGACGAAGTCGACTCCATCCCGCCAACGACGCGCGCGACCCCGCATCCCCGACCCGCTGCGAGCTGCCTTCGGCAAGTTGCCCGCCGCAGCCCCGCCGTAGCCCCGCCGCCCTACCGCCCCGCCGAGTCTCACTCCCCGCGGACGGTCCGCAACCGCACCGGCTGCCGAGCCCGCAGCCGGTAGCGCCGCTCCGCGTACGCCACATCCTCGACCCACAGCCGGGCCGCCCGCCGCTCGATCATCGGCCGGAGCAGCCGCCCGATCCCGCGGGCCAGTTTGAATCCGGCCCGCTCGGACGTCGCCAGCGTCGCCTCGATCACCGCGCTCCGTCCCGGCCCGATCGGCGTCGCGTGCGTCTCGACCACCGAGCCGACGCCTTCGCCGCCGACGATCGTCATCACGATCGTCCGGGGATCCGGGCAATGGAACGTCGCATCGACCTCGACCGCCAGCGGACCGACCACGCGGTACGCCACGCGGACCAGCAGCACGTCCTCCTGGTCCGACAGCACCTTGAGCCGCGCGAACGAGTGCGGGTGGAAGTGCGCCCCGTGCCAGGGGTCGAGCCGGTTGGCGATGATGTCCGAAGGGTCACACGTCGCCTCCATGCGGACCACCCCGGACACGAACCGTTCCGGCCGCGGCGCCAGGATCGGCGCCGCGGTCGAGCCCTCGTCGTCGACCAGCTGGACCCATACCAACACGCCGTCGTCGTGGGCCCGCACCGGCCGCCACTTCCCGTGCGGCCGGTCGCCGAGCTCGAGCCCGTGCCACGGGCACACCAGATCGTCCCCGCGGACGCACGCCCCGTGCAGCGACGCGCCCATGTGCGGGCACGCCTCCGGCGCCGCGCGGACCGACCCGTCGAGCGCGCGCCACAGCACCAGCTCGTGCCCGTCGACCGTGTACGCCCGCGGCGTGCGGTCGATCTTCTCGCGCGCGTCGACCACGAACCACCCGCCCGACGGCAGCGCCAGCGCCCGCGCGAGCGCCTTCTCGATCCGGCTCGGGTTCGCCTGCACCCAGTCGGGCGCGTCCGCCGGCGCCGCGCCCGGGGGCGGCTCGGTCGAGGGTCTGGTGCCGAACGTATAGAGCCGCGTCATCGTGCCTCCCGGGTCCGCATCCACAGCGCGCGCGAGCGTAGCACCGCCCCGGTCATCTCGAGAAGCGGCGACGCCAGCATCACGCGCGGGTAGTCGAGCAGGCGCGCCTCGTCGCTGAGGAACCGGCACAGCAGGTCGGCGGGCAGCCGCTCGAACAGGTCGACGAAGATCTGCGGCCCGCGCTCCGGGTGGCGGTGCAGGTGCGACAGGAGCACGCGGTCCATCGCCTCCGCCGGCGCCGGCCGGGCCGGGGGCACCCGCGGCGGCGCACCTGGCCGATCGAGCAGCTCCGTCGCCAGCGCCGTCGTGTGGGCCTGGATCGCCTGGAACGCGTAGCCGGTCGAGCCCTTGGCCAGCCCGCCGCGCAGCCCGAGGTGGACCACCCGCGCGCTCGTCCGCGGCACCGCCGGCCGCGTCGTCATCGGGATCGCTCCGCGCTCGACGAACTGCACCGCCGGCTCGGTCACCCCGTAGCGCGCCGCCAGGTACTCGCGCAGGTCGGCCTCGTAGGCGGCCGCCGGCAGCGTCGCCTCGGTGATGTACGTCGTCTCGACCAGCGCGCGCGTCGGCGAGAACGGCAGCACGTACAAGAAATGCAGCCCGCGCGCCTGCGACACCGCGAAGTCCATCAGCACCGGCGTCTCCGGGTCGAACACCGCGCGCGGCGCCTCGACCTCCCAGCCGACGAAGTGCTGCAGCAGGTCGACCTCCGCGCCGCCGGTCGCCGGCGCCGCCGGCCGGCTGTCGAACGCCAGCGCCGCGCGCACCGTCCCCGCGCTCGTCTCGACCTCCACCCCGTCCGCGCGCTCGACGATCGCCCGCACCTCGCAGCCGAGCCGCAGCTCGACCTCGGGGAACTCCGCCAGAATCCGCCGCGCCAGCGCGTAGAACGCGTCGACGGCGACGTGCTCGTACGGGTGCGCCGGCGTCCCGCGGACGACCTCGCGCGCGCCCTCGCGCACCAGCCAGCGCGTCCACCGGCGCGTCACCGCCTCGGCGAACGGGTGGTCGACGAAGCGCCAGTAGCACCACGTCCGGTCGCGCACGTACTGCGTCCGCGGCTCGACGAGCACGATCCGCGGGCACGGCTGCCCGCGCCGCCTGGCCTGCAGGGCGAGCTGCACGGCCAGGCTGAGCCCCGCACAGCCGGCCCCGGCGATCACGTGGTCCGCCTGCACGGCGCCCTTTTTGGCCCACCCCGCCGCCGAGCACAAGCGACCCCTGCGTTCTCCCGCCCCCGCGCGCCGTGGCGCGCCCGGCGTGGCTCGCGCGGCCCGGCCGTCGCGGCGCGCTGCTGCCGCGTCACCTGCCCGTTGTGCCAGGTCCCTCCGGCCACGCGCGCCCGCACCCGCGGCACATCAGGGGGATCCCCCCGGCACCGCCCCGGGGCTTCGTGCTAAGGTCGCGCCCATGCGCGACCTCTGGCTGCTCCGCACCCGCTTGCACACCGCCCTGACCTCCGGGCTCCTGCTCGCCGCCTGCGGTCCGACCCCGCCGCAGCCGCAGCAGGTCGCCGCCGCGCCGACCAAGGCGACGGCCAGGGCGAACGAGCCGGTCCGCCTGCCCGCCGGGGAGCCGCGGCCTGCCGCCCCCACCCCGGCCCCGACCCTCCCCCCCGAGCCGCAGTACCCCGAGCGCACCGGCCAGGACCCCTACGACCCCGACGGCATCGAGGAGGACGGCTGCCCCAACGGCGACTGGTGCGGCTCGCCGAAGGCCGCCGAGGTGTTCAAGGCGGCCCAGGCCGAGGTCGAGCTCGGCTGTCCGACCCGCCTGATGGGCAAGCCCGACGCCAACATCTCCCCCAACGACAGGACCTACAAGGGCCTGTCGATGAACCCGATGATGATGGGCCGCCTGCGCAAGATCGCGACCGCCGAGAAGCGCCAGGCCACCGGCGACGACAGCGTCTGCTGCTACCACTGGTTCGACTACTGCTCCGGCCGCCCCCTGCTCGACGGCGACGACGCCCTCGCCGCCCCGGTCCGCCCCGGCGGCGCCTGGCTCGGCGCGCAGGTCCCCGAGGACAGCCTCGGCGACCCGCCCGCGGACCTGCGCCCGGCCCTCGCCGCCGCCTGGCTCGACGACGCCCGGATGGAGCACGCCTCGGTCGCCGCGTTCGCCCGCGCCGCGCTCGAGCTGCTCGCCGTCGGCGCCCCGGCCGAGCTGCTCGCCGGCTGCGCCCAGGCCGGCCTCGACGAGGTCCGCCACGCCCAGGCCTGCTTCGCCCTCGCCGCGGCCCACGGCGCGGCGATGGAGCCCGGCCCGCTGCCGCTGCTCGCCCCGCGAGCCGGCGGCCTGGTCGCGCTCGCCTGCGACACCTTCCGCGAGGGTTGCGTCGGCGAGACGATCGCCGCCCTGTCGGCGATGCGGGCCGCGCGGGTTTGCCGGGCGCCGGCGGTGACCGCCGCGCTCGCACAGATCGCCGAGGACGAGACCCGCCACGCCGAGCTCGCGTGGGCGACCCTCGCGTGGGCCGTCCGCACCGGCGGCGCCGAGGTCGAGGCGGCCGTCCGGGCCCTCGCCGCCGAGCTGCGGGCCGAGGCCTTCGCCGGGGACCCGCAGACGTCCACAGACGAGCCCGACCTCGCCGCGTTCGGCCGCCTGGGCCCCGAAGCCCGCGCCGAGGCCCGCCGCGACGCCTGGACGGGGATCCTCGACGCGACGCTGGCGCTCGTCTTCGGTTCGGGTGAGGTCGTTGTACCTCACGAGAAAGATTGCCGGGGCGACGCCGACGATCCTACGATGGGGGAATGGCTTACCGCCGCCGCGCCGCGCTCCTGATCGCCTGCCTCACCGCCTGCGCCGGCGGCGAGGAGACCTCGTTCACCTCCGGCTTCGGCTCCCTGCCGACGACCACCCCGCCGCCGCCGGCCGCGACGAGCACCGACGGCAGCTCGTCGGACCCGACGTCGGGCACGACGGAGCTGATCCGGCCCGACATGGGGGTGGACGCCTCGGGGACGACCGCCGAGGGCTCGACCGGCGTCGACCCGACCGCGAGCACCGGCCCGGCGACCTCGGCGACGACCGACGCGACGACCGGCTCGACCGGCCCCGCGATCGTCTGCGGCGACGGGATGATCGAGGGCATGGAGGAGTGCGAGGGCGCCGACCTGGCCGGCCAGTCGTGCGCGACCCTCGGCTTCACCGGCGGGACGCTGTCCTGCGCGCCCAACTGCATCTTCGACAAGTCGCAGTGCGTCAGCGAGTCGTGCGGCGACGGCACCAAGAACGGCGGCGAGGAGTGCGACTGCGGCCAGCAGGGCGCCCCCTGCTCGCAGGCCCAGCTCGGGCTCGTGTCCTGCCAGAGCCTCGTCTCGCCCAACGGCGGCAACTACCACGGCGGCACCCTGACCTGCGGCAGCCCGCAGAGCTGCCTGTTCAACAAGACTCAGTGTCAGTACTGCGGCGACGGCGTCCGCAACGGCCCCGAGGCCTGCGAGGGCGGCGACCTCGGCGGCCAGACCTGCCAGAGCCTCGGCTTCAGCGGCGGCGGGACCCTCAAGTGCTCCGCGAGCTGCACCCACGACACCTCCCTCTGCCAGAACATCGTCTGCGGCAACGGCCAGTGCCAGCCCGGCGAGGACTCGTGCAGCTGCCCGGCCGACTGCCCCGACGACCCGAACAGCTGCTCGCCCTGCCAGTGCGGCGGCCTCGGCGGCAATTGCTACTGCGACGCCGCCTGCATCACCTTCAACGACTGCTGCTTCAACGGCCCCTGCTGACCGCCGGGCGAACGCCCCGCACCGACGATCCGGGCGCCTCCCCCGTGCTTCCACCCTGAACGCGCCGGGCCCCTCCCGGCCCCCGCGCGCGAGGGTCTCCACGAGCCTGGAGCGACGGCCTCGCTCGCGCGACCTGGCGACCGTCGTCGAGGATCCTATCGCCCACGACAGGTCACGGGACCGACCCGGATCCCGCGATCGATCGTGACGCGCGGTCCCACGATCGGCTCCTGGATCCCTCCTGAACGTCCGCTCCGGCGATTCCCTTACAGCCGCGATCCGTCGCGCCGTCCGTCGATTCGTCGCATTGCCTGCGGTCGCCCCGATGCTATCGTCGGCCCACCCGAGGATCCTCGTCATGCGTTTCGTGCTCGCCCACCTGACCTTCGCGTCAGCCGCCCTGCTCGGCCTCGGCACGGCCGCCGCGGCGCCCGCCGACGCGTGCCTCGCCAGCTGCAGCGATCGCTCGCTGTCGGCCGACGACCAGGCGACCTGCCGCCTCACCTGCGCCCGCGTCGAGGAGGTCGCAGCCAAGCCGCCCGTCCGGTCGAGCACGACACAACCGACCGCAGCGCAGCCGACCCAGCCGAGCACCACTCGACCGAGCCCAGCGCAGCCGACCCAGCCGAGCACCACTCAACCGAGCCCGACCCAGCCGAGCGCCGCGACGGCCCACCAGCGCGCCCTGTGCGAGTCGCAGTGCGACGCCGAGCCCGTCGCCAGCGACCGCGCCACCTGCCGCCTCCAGTGCGCCCAGCAGACCAGCGCGCCCCCGCCGGCCGCGAGCCAGCCGAGCCCATACGGCGCGGCCCAGCCGGCGATCGACCCGGCGCGCAAGCCGATCACCGGCCCCGTCACCACCTACACCTTCCCCCCCGGCGGCGGCCCCCCCGTCCCGACCTCCACCCTTGCGAGCCCGCCGGCCGCCGACACGCGCAAGCCGATCACCGGCCCCGTCACCACCTACACCTTCCCCCCGGGCGGCGGCCCCCCCGTCCCGACCTCCACCCCGGTGAACGCTCCGCCGTCGCCCAGCGCCGCCTGCCTCGCCACCTGCGACCGCGAGCCCTCGGCGACCGACCGCGCGACCTGTCGCAACAACTGCCTCGCCGTCGGCACGGTCCTCGGCCCCGCCGCGCCGAGCCAGTGGGTCCTCGGCCCCGCGCCCGCCAGCTCCGCGGCCGCCCAGCGCGCCGCCGTCATCCGCTCCTCGTCCGGCGTCGCCGGCTCGACCCCACCGCCGCAGCCGACCGCCGCGCCGCCGCAGCCATCCTCGACCGCCGCGCCGCCTCCGCCGTCCTCGACCACCATGCCCGCGCCGATCGCCGCCCAGCCGGCCAACGCGGCCCAGTGCGCCGCCCAGGCCCAGGCCTGCGCGCTCCCCTGCGCCGACCAGCAGCAGGCCTGCGTCACCGAGTGCGACACGGCCCGGATGTCGAGCACCGACCGCGCCACCTGCAAGCTGACCTGCGAGAGCAACGGCGACATGTGCCGCGACGACTGTCGCCTCAAGGAGGCCGCCTGCCGCGGCCCGACCTACCGCTGACCCTCGGCTCGCCCGCCGGACCTCGCCGCCGCAGATGCGCGGCCCTGCACGCCCCTGCGCCGCGCCCAGCCCCGCCCTCGACTCCCGCTCGCTCCCCGCGCCGCGCACAACCCCGCGCTCGACTCCCGCTCGCCCCCTGCGCCGCGCCCAGCCCCGCCCTCGACTCCCGCTCGCCCCTCGGTGATCCTGCGCCCGTGCACCCCGCAGCGCTCCGTCTCACCGCGCTCGCGGCCACCCTCGTCGCCGCGGCCCCCGCGGTCGCCGACGCGTGCTCGTGCCGCACGCAGGAGCGCGGTCGGTTCTTCCTCGGCGCAGGCGGCCTGCTCCCGCCCGACGCCGTCGGGATCCCCTGGGACGGCCCCGACCTCGCCCCGCTCAAGGCCGGCGATCTCCCGCGCGTGACGACCTTCGAGCGCCATGACGGCGCCTACCGGACCCCCGTCCGGTTCACGCTGAAACGCGAGGGCGCCCTCGAGTTCATCGTCCCCGAGGGCGGCCTGCGACCCGGCGACCGCTTCACGATCACGGTCCTGGCCGACCGCGCCGGCTCCGTGTCGACCACCGCCACCGTCACCGTCGGCCCCGCACCGATCGCGCTCGACGGCGCGACGCTCGTCCTGTCGAAGCGCCGCAGGGGCACCGTCGCGCTCCGCCCGGAATTCTCGCGGGGCCAGTGCAGCGACGACGTCGAGGCCGACATCGTCCAGGCGACCGTCGCGCTCCCGCCCGCGCTCGAGCCGTACCGCGAATATCTCCTCTACACGACCCTCGTCGACGGCCAGCCCTACCGCACCGCGCCGAGCAGCCTGTGCGCGCAGCGCGGCCCGCCGCGCGGCCGCAGCCAGCGCGGAGGCCCCGGCGCCGACGTGCTCTTCACGACCTGCGACGGCGCGGCCGGGCTCGCCCCCGGCGTCCACACCGTCGCCATCCAGCTCGCGACCCCCGACGGCCGCAGCTTCAGCGCGCCTGCTCAGCCCTTCGAGCTCGACTGCGCGACCTCTCCGCCGCCCGAACCTCCGCCGCCGGTCCGACCGCCCGAGCCCGCGCCGACGCCCGCCCCGTCCTCCGCCCCCGCCGGCCCGCCGCCGGTCGCCCGGGGCTGCACGCTCGCCCCGCCCGCGACCTCGTGGCCGCTCGTCCTCCTGCTGCTCGCCCTCCGCCGTCGGACCTCGCGTCCCCGGCGCTCGCGTGGGCGCGCGCTCGCGCAGGACGGCGCGTCCGAGGGTGTTGCGGGCCGAGTCGCCCGCGAGCGTTCGCCGTGAGCCCTCGTGCCGTGCCCCTCTCCGGCGTCCTTCTCGATACACGGGCTCGTGCACGCGCGTGCCCCCCTTCTCCGGCGTCCCTCTCGACACCCACGGGCTCGTGCACGCGCGCCCGAGCCCCTCGACGATGGACGGGGCACCTCCCCCGCGCGCCGTCGCGCCCGCCGCTGCAGTACCCTCGCCGCGGCGATGCTCGAGCTCTTGAGATTCCTCGGACTCGCCGCCCTGCTGCTCGGCTTCGGCGTCGCCGCGGCCGTCGGCGGCGTCGCCGAGCTCCGCGGCGACGACACCGGGGCCGGCGTCGTCCTGCTGCTGCTCGCCGCCCTGTTCCTCCTCGGCCTCGCCGGTCACGTCCACGAGCTGCTCGATCGCCGCCGTCCGCCGCGCACGCCGCCCGCGCCTGCGCCCCGCGCCGCAGGGCTCCCCGCCGGCACCCCGAGCAACCAGGGCGACACCCCCGACGCCTTCTTCGTCACGCGCCACGGCAGCGCGACCGGCTATCACTTCACCGACAAGCTGACCCCCGACGGCGTGCTCGCCGGCTACCGCCACGACGACTTCGCGCCCGGCTTCGTCCAGACCTACGGCGTCCGCGTCCCGCCCGAGCTGGTCGCCCGCGTGTTCGACCGCGTCCGCTCGCCCGAGTACGCCGCGCTGCCGGACCGGATCGAGGACCCGCGGATCCATGACGGCCACGTGCTCCGGATCGTCGCCCGCACCGCCGGCAAGGACCGCGTGATCTGGCTGTCGAACACCACCGACCCGCTGCTGACCCCGTTGATCGAGGCGCTCCACGCCGCCCGCCCACCGGGCCCGCACGGCTGACGCGGGCCCTGGCCGCGGCGCGTGATTTTTTGCACCGCTCGTGCGAAGCCGCTCCGGACGCCCCGGCGAGTCCGGGCGAACGGGCGACGGGCGCGGCGTTGTAGAAGGTGGGCGATGCGAGTCCCCGAGATCCTCGCGCCGGCGGGCGACGACGACAGCCTCGCGGCGGCGCTCGCCGCCGGGGCCGAGGCCGTCTACTTCGGGCTCGACGGCGGCCTCAACGCGCGCGCGCGCGCGACCAACTTCTCGCTCGCGCGGCTGCCGGAGCTCGCGGACCGGATCCACCGCGCCGGGGCGCGCGCCTACGTCACGCTCAACACGCTGGTGTTCGAGCACGAGCTGAAGGCGGTCGAGGCGGCGATCCGCGGCTGCGCCGAGGCGGGGATCGACGCGCTGATCGTGCAGGACCCGGCGGTCGCGCTGCTCGCCCGCGAGGTCGCACCGACCCTCGAGGTCCACGCCTCGACGCAGATGACGATCTCGAGCCCCGAGGGCGCCGCGTTCGCCGAGCAGCTCGGGGTGACGCGGGTCGTCGTCCCGCGCGAGCTGTCGGTCGACGAGATCCGCACCTTCGCGCGCGGGACCTCGCTCGAGCTCGAGGTGTTCATCCACGGCGCGCTGTGCATGTCGTGGAGCGGGCAGTGCCTGACCTCCGAGGCGTGGGGCGGCCGCTCGGCGAACCGGGGCCAGTGCGCCCAGTCGTGCCGGTTGCCCTACGACCTGGTCGTCGACGACGAGGTGCGGCCGCTCGGCGAGGTCGCCTATTTGCTCAGCCCGCTCGACCTCGCCGGCGTGCGGGCCATCGCCGCGCTGACCGACATCGGCGTGGCGAGCCTGAAGATCGAGGGGCGGCTCAAGGGCCCGGCGTACGTCGTGTCGGCGGTCGAGGGCTACCGCCGCTGGCGCGACGCGGTCGCGGCGGGGCGCGACGCCTCGGTCGAGGCGCAGCAGCAATTGCGAGCGGACCTCGGGCAGATGGCGGTCGCGTACTCGCGGGGCTTCTCCGACGGCTTCCTCGCCGGCTCCGATCACCAGACGCTGGTCGAGGGGCGGTTCCCGAAGAACCGCGGCGCGCTGCTCGGCGAGGTCGTCGAGGTCCGCGGCGCGCGGGTCAAGGTGCGGCGGAGCGAGCGGAGCGGGTCCGGCGGGATCGGCCTGCGCACCGCCGCGGGGCCGCTCGGCGCGACCCGGGTGGCCCTGCCGGTGATCGGCGGGGCGAGCCCGGAGGACGCGCGCGGCGTGCCGTTCTCCGCGCCCGAGCCGGCGCCGGGCTGCGGCGTCGGCTTCGACACCGGCCGCCCCGAGGAGGCCGAGCCGGGCGGCCCGCTGTTCGGCGTCGAGCCGACCGCGGGCGGGTGGTGGCTGACGTTCGGCTCCCCCGGGCCCGACCTCTCGCGCGTGCAGCCGGGCCACAGGGTGTGGCTGTCGAGCGACCCGCGGCTGAGCGCGCGCGCGCGCGCAGCGGTCGAGCTCGGCACCGAGGGCGCCGCGGGCCGGATCCCCGTCCGGCTCGACGTCGCGGGCGCGGCCGGGACGCCGCTGACGGTCCGCGCGACCGCCCTGGGGCACGTCGGGCGCGGGCAGACCGTCGCGCTGCACAGCGACGGCGTGCTCGCGCCGGCGACCCACGGCGGCCTCGGCGTCGAGGTCCTGACCGACAAGCTCGGCGCCTTCGGCGGGACGCCCTTCAAGCTCGAGGCGCTGACGACCGACGGCCTCGCGCCGGGGCTGCACCTGCCGGTGTCGGCGCTCAAGCGGCTGCGGCGGGCGCTTGTCGAGGCGCTCGAGCCGGCGGTGCTGCAGGCGGCCCGGCACGCGATCCGGACGACGACGGGCGCGGAGGCGGTGGCGCGGACCTCGGCGGCGCTGCCGGCCCGCCGCCCCTGGCACGCCCCGGAGGCCCCGCGCGTGATCCCGCTGGTGCGCACGCCGGAGCAGCTCGAGGCGGTGATCGCCGCGGGCCTCGGCGAGGTCGAGCTCGACTGGATGGAGCTGGTCGGGCTCGAGCGCGCGGTCCAGCGCGCGCGCGCGCGCGGCGGGGCTGACGGTGGTGATCGCGACGACGCGGATCCAGAAGCCGGGCGAGGACGGGATCGATCGCCGGATCGCCCGGCTCGCGCCCGACGGCGTGCTGGTGCGCCACTGGGGCGGCCTGATGCACTTCTCGCGGGCGGACGCGCCGGTCGCGGTGCACGGCGACTTCTCGCTCAACGTGACCAACTCGATCACCGGCCGCCACCTCTTGCACCTCGGCTGCGACACGATCACCGCGGCGCACGACCTCGACGAGGCGCAGCTGCACGCGATGCTCGCGTCGCTGCCGGCGGAGCGGGTGACCGTGACCGTGCACCACCACATCCCGACGTTCCACACCGAGCACTGCGTCTACGCGCACACGCTGTCGCGCGGGCGAGACTATCGCACGTGCGGCCGGCCCTGCGAGCAGCACCGGATCGCGCTCGCGGATCGGCAAGGCAAGCGACACCCGGTGGTCGTCGACATCGGCTGCCGCAACACCGTGTTCAACGCGCAGGCGCAGAGCGCCGCGCGGGCGGTGCCGCGGCTCGTCGCGGCGGGCGTGCGCCGGTTCCGGGTCGAGCTGGTGTGGGAGGACCGGGCGACCGCGGCCGCGGTGCTCGCGGGCTGGACGGCCCTGCTGGCCGGGCGGGCGACGCCGGCGGAGCTGCAGGCCCGCGTGGGGGCGCTCGAGCAGTTCGGCGTCACCGCCGGGACGATGCGGACGCTGTCGTCATGAGCCTCGCGGAGCTGCGCGCGGCGCTCGACGAGGTCGACGCCGAATTGATCGCGGTGCTGGCCCGACGAGCGGCGCTGGTGCGGGAGATCTGGGCGTGGAAAGCCGCGCACGGCCTGCCGCGCTTCGACCCGGAGCGCGAGCGGGCGCTCCGGGACAGGCTCGTGCGCCAGGGCGTCGAGCTCGGCCTGTCCGCCGAATCGATCGAGGCGATACTCGCCCAGGTGATCGGCAAGGCGCTCTGAACGGCCCTCTCCGCCCCTCGAGCGCGGGGCCTCGCCGCTGTCAACACCTCGCTCATCCTACCGCCGCAATCCTCGCCACCCCGCCACTTCGACGGCCGTACCTCGGTCGTTCGCGGCGCCGCTTCGATCGGGCCCACGCCGGCACCAAGGTCCTTGCGGACAGAAACGCGGGGCTCACCCGGACCTTCGGAGCGCGTCCCCGGGGCGGCGCAGCGGGACGCCGGCGGGGCGGAGCCCATGGCGCGCGCGCAGGCGGCCTGTCTGGCACTCGGGACATTCCTCTTGAAACATGACCATCGAGCCACCCAGACCGCGTCCACGCGAGCCGCCGAGCACGGCCATGGGGGGGAGCCCGCCGGAAGCGAGGGACCCGCGGAGCCGCCCCGGGGACGCGCCCACCAAGCCCTCCAGCGCCCCGCGTCCCCGATCGGAGCCGCCCCCGGGGACGCGCCCACCAAGCCCTCCAGCGCCCCGCGTCCCCGATCGGAGCCGCCCGATCGAGTCCTCCCCGCGTCCCCGGCTCACCCGGGGATCGGCACATTGCACCCGAACACCACGTCGACATCGACCACCGCCCCCGACTTGAGCGCATCGCAGGCCGCCCCGTGGAACGTGATCGTGTTGGTCGCCGGATCGTACGTCCAGCCGTTCTGCGGGTCGTTCGGGATCCCCGCCGGGTCGTCGTCGAAGAACACGTACACCTCGCCTGGATCCTCGGGCGGCGCGTTCAGCACGAAATCGCACGAGATCACCGCCGAGCCGATCGCGTCGAGCGCCGCCTCGAGCGACATCGGGTCGGTCGCGTTGTACGGCATCTGCGTCCCGCCGTTGGTCGCCACCTCGCCGAGCGACCCGAGCACCCCGTCGGAGAACCCGACCGCGAACGTGCGGACCGGGACCGCCTGCTGGAACAGCGCCCCTGCGGCCATCGCCGCGTCCGTGTTGTCCTTGCACTCCGAGTTCTCGTTGCCGTCGGTGATCAGGATCACCGCGTTGGTGTACATCGGGTCCTGCAGCGGCCCGTAGCCGACCAGCGCCTGCAGCGTGTTCCCGGTGCTCGTCTCGGGCATCCCGCTCTGGCACAGGTACTCGAGCCCCTTCGGCCCGAGGAACCCCTGGATCGGCCCTGCGTTGAGGTTCCCCATCGGCACGACCACCTTCCCGGCCGTACACTCCTTGAACGGCTCGCACGCCGAATAGGTCACGAGCCCGAACCGGATCGCTTGATCGTAGTTGTTGATCAGCTTGAAGATCGCGTCCTTCGCGACCTCCCAGCGCGTCTTGCTCGAGTTCTGGACGTCGCCGTCCATGCTCCCGCTGCGGTCGAGCACGATCATCGCGTTGACCGGCTTCTGCGTCAGCTCGAACGACTGCTGCCCGCACTCCCCCCCGATCACGCACGTCCCGCCCTCACACACCTTCCCGCCCTCGCAGTCCTCGTCGAACACGCAGCCGCCCTCCGGCACGCACTGGCTCGACCACTGCGCGCACTCCTGTCCCGCGGGGCAGTCCTCGTCCTTCAGGCAATCGATCGGCGCACCCGTCGTCTCCCCCGCGCTCGTCTCGCCCGCCGAGCCGGACCCTGCGCTCGTCGACCCGTCGGTCGCGCCCGTCACCCCCGTCACGGTCCCTGCGGTCTCCCCCGTCGCCCCCGTCACCCCCGTCACCCCCGTCACTCCCGTCACCCCCGTCACCCCCGTCACTCCCGTCGCGCTGGCGGCACGTCCGCCGTCGTCACCGCACGCGCACACGAGCGCAAGCGCGCAGCCGAACCGCTGCGCCGATCCGATCGACATCTTCATCGCCGAGGTCCTCCTGAACGGCGCCATCTGCGCCCTTGTCCTGGCTCCTACAGGAGCGGAAGCGAGCGTGTCAAGCCGTACGACCCCTCTCCGCCCCCAAACCGTCCGCACCAGCTCACTCGCGGGAGATTCTTGCCGCTCCCTTCCTGTCTCCAAGGCCAGCCCAACCAGGGGCCCTCCAACCACACGCCCACATCCATGGAGGTCCACCGGCAGACCAGCCGGCGCCCCGCGCTTGCGCGACTCGCCGCCCCGCCCACCCGATCCGGCGCGCCAGCCCGACCGCCCGCGCCCTCGCCCGCCGGCGCCCCACACGCAGCCTGCCCCTGTCTCTTCGACCCTGGCTTTTTCGCCCTGTCTCCTAGGCCATCCCCGTCCACCCCCACCCCGGACCCGGCCCACCGGACCTTCGCCGCGCCGGTCCTCGTCTCGATCGCGCGCGCCGCCCCGCCGGCGTGCGCCCTCGTCGGATGCATCCCACGATCCCTCGTCGGCGCGCCGCGCGGCGCGCCGGGGGAGACGTGGGAGACGTGGGAGACACGACGCAGCGACGCACCGAAGAGGGCCGGCCGGAGGTCGTCCTCACCGTCGCCGCCGAGGTCGACATCGTCCGCGCCCGCCACGCCGCGCGCGACCTGTGCCGCCGCCTCGGCACCTCGGCGGTCACGCTGCAGCGCGTCGTCACGATCGTCAGCGAGCTGACGCGCAACATGCTGCGCCACGCCGGCGGCGGCGAGCTGACCCTCGCGCGGGTCGCCTCGCGGGCGCGCCGCGTCACGATCCACGCGCGCGACGCCGGCCCCGGGATCGAAGACCTCGCTGCGCGCCTCGCCGGCCGCGGCCGCGGGCTCGGGCTCGTCGGCAGCAAGCGGCTCGCCGACGTCTTCGACGTCCAGACCGGCCCCGGGGGCACCTCGATCCGCGCCGAGGTCGGCGACGGAGGTGGAGCATGAACATGGACTTTCAGACAGGCGCACCGCACCGCCCGCCGGTGATCCAGCTGTGGGGGCGGATCGTCGTCCCGCTGCAGGGCGACATCACCGACGACACCGCCGCCGCGCTCGTCGACGACGTCCTGCGGACGATCCGCGACGCCGCCGCGGCCGGCCTCGTCCTCGACGTCACCGGCATGTGGTCGATCGACAGCCACCTGTGCCACGTCATCGTCAGCCTCGCCGGCGCCGCCCGGCTGATGGGCACCCCCACCGTCCTCTGCGGCATGAGCGCGACGATCGCCGTCACCCTGCAGACGATGGGCGTCGACCTCCGGACCCTGCGCACCGCCCTGACCCTCGAGGACGCGCTCGGCCGCCTCGGCGTCGCCGCGCAGGTCCACGACATCGAGCCCGACGATCCCGACGAGCCCCTCACCTGACCCGGAGATCCGCGCATGGACACCTCGACCCCTCGCCCCCCCTCGGCGATCCACCACCTCGAGATCGGCGGCCTCGAACACCGCTGGGACCTCGACCGCGGCAGCTACACGATCGGCGGCGTCCCCTGCCTCGCCATGTTCCGCGACAGCTCGTTCGCGCGGATCCTCGTCGGCTTCCTGACCACCCTCGGCCCCCGGCGCTTCTCGCTGATGATGCAGGCCGAGGGCCAGCGCAGCATCGACGAGGACTGGGCGATCATCCGCGCCGCCCCCAGCTTCGCGGCCGGCTTCGCCGAGATCGGCAAGTACGCCCACGTCGCCGGCTGGGGCCGCTGGGAGCTCGTCAGCCTCGACCAGGACGCGCGGACGCTCGTGTTCCGGATCCACAACAGCTGGGAGGGCGCGATCCAGAGGGCGACCGGCCTCGCGTACGGCGTCGGCCTGGTCGCCGGCAAGTTCGCCGCCTACGGCGCGCGCCTGTTCGGCGCCCCGTGCTGGCCGCGCCAGACCCGCTTCCTCGCCGACGGCGACGCCTTCGACGAGATCGTCGTCGAGCCCTCCGATCGCACCGTCGAGGACGAGCTCGCCGCGCTCGCCGAGGCCGGCCAGGCGACCAACATGGACCTCCAGCGCCTGCTCGCCGACCTCAAGACCAGCGCGGTCGCCCGCGAGCGCGCGCTCGCCGAGCGCGACACCATGGTCGCCGAGCTGCAGGACAAGCTCGGGATCATCGCCGAGCAGCAGCTGGCGATCCAGGCGCTCTCGACCCCGATCGTCCAGCTGTGGGACGAGGTCCTCGCCGTCCCGATCGTCGGCGCGATCGACGGCGAGCGGACCGCCCGGCTGATGGAGAAGCTGCTCGCCGCGATCATCGACACCAAGTCACGGTTTGCGATCCTCGACGTCACCGGCGTCGAGACGATCGACACCACCACCGCCGACAACTTCATCCGCATCATCCGCGCCGTCCAGCTGCTCGGCGCCCAGGGCGTGATCTCCGGCATCGGCCCGCTCGTCGCCCAGACCCTCGTCGACCTCGGCGTCGACCTCACCGGCGTCCGCACCTTCTCCAACCTGCGCGAGGCCCTCAAGGCCTGCATCGCCGCCCCCGCGAGGACCCGCCGTGGCTGACCTCCACCACCGCTTCTTCAGCCTCACCGACGAGCTGCTGTGCACCGCCGACGAGGCCGGCAACTTCCTCGACCTCAGCCCCGCGTGGGAGCGCGCCCTCGGCTGGTCGCTCGATGAGCTGCGCGCCCAGCCCTTCCTCGACTTCGTCCACCCCGACGACCGCGAGGCGACCCTCGCCGCCGCCGCCCGCCTCAGCGGCGGCTCCGACCTCGTCCGCTTCGAGAACCGCTACCGCTGCAAGGACGACGCCTGGCGCCGCCTCGCCTGGGTCGCCCGCGCCCCGCAGGCCCGCGGCGAGCCGATCTGCGCGATCGCCCGCGTCGTCGCCGAGCCCGCCGAGCCCGAGCTCGACGTCCTGCGCCGCGAGGCGTTCGCCGCCGCGATGTCGACCCCGATCATCCAGATCTGGGACGAGATCGTGACGATGCCGGTCGTCGGCCTGGTCGACAGCGTGCGCGCGGCCGACATGAAGTCCGCCCTGCTCGCCGCCGTCTCGCGCACCGGGGCCAAGTTCGCCCTCGTCGACCTCACCGGCGTCGAGACCGTCGACACCGCGACCGCCGACCACCTGCTGCGCGTGATGAAGGCCGTCCAGCTGCTCGGGGCCCGCTGCGTGATCACCGGGATCCAGCCCTCGGTCGCGCAGATCATCATCGGCCTCGGCCTCGACCTCCCCGGCATCACGACCCTCCGCAGCCTCCGCGAGGGCCTCCGCTTCTGCCTCCGCCGCCTCGGCTTCCGCGTCACCCGCGAGCCCGCCCCTGCGCGCGCCCCCTGATCCGGCGACGCGAGCCCCGAACATCCAGGCCTTCGAGCCCCGCGTCCCCGCCTAACGCCGACCCGCCGCCCCCGCATCTCCACCCAAGGCCCCGCGCCCTCGGCCGCCGAGCCTACGAATCCTCGCGACCCCGCCTGAGAATCTTCGCGACCTCCACCCGCGCCGCTCGCGCACCGCCCTGAAAAGCCCGAGATTTCCGCCCTGGCCCGCCGCGTGCTTAAACCCTCCGCGTGCTGCGCGTCCTCGCCCTCGCGGCCCTCGCCCTCGCCGGCCCCGCCCCCGACGACGCGGCCCTGCGCGGCTCCTTCGACATGGAGGCCGCCGTCGCCGTCGCGCTCGCGCGCAGCCCCGGCCTCCAGGCCGAGGACCACCGGGTCCGCGCGCGCGAGCTCCAGGCCGACGCCGCCCGCCGCCCCGAGCCGACGCGCCTGACCTTCGACATCTGGCAGGTCCCGCTCGCCCGCCCGTGGGCGTGGAACGACTCGCCGATGGTGATGCTCGGCCTGCGCCAGCCGGTCCCCGCCGCCGGCAGCCTCAAGGCCCGGTCCGCCGCCCTGCGCCGCGAGGCCGCCGCCGACGCCTCCGGCCGCGACGCGCTCGCCCAGGACCTCGCGCTCGCCGTCCGCCACGCCTTCATCGACTACGCCGCCGCCGTCGCGCGCCACCGGATCCACCTCGAGCACCGCACCGTCACCGAGCGCGTCGTCCAGCTGACCCGCTCGCGCCAGGCGACCGGCAGCGCCGTCTTCGACATCGCCCGCGCCGAGACCGAGGTCGCCCGCGCCCACGCCGACGTCGCCACCGACGCGACCGCGATCTCGGCCGCCCGCACCCGCCTCAACACCCTGATGGCCCGCCCCGCCGACGCCCCGCTCGGCCCGCCGCAGGACACCCTCCCGACGACGATCTCCGCCGACGCCGCCGCCCTGATCGAGAAGGCCCGCACCACCCGCCCGGAGACCCGCGCCGCCCAGGCCCGCCGCGAGGCCGCCGCGCTCGAGCTCCGCGCCGCCCGCCGCGAGGCCAGCCTCCCCTCCGCGATGCTCGGCCTCGCCTACTTCCCCGCGACCCGCCCGATGCCGATGCACGGCTACGGCCTCATGGTCGACCTCCAGCTCCCCTGGCTCACGGGACAGGCGCGAAAGCGCAGGGACGCCCAGGCCGCCCTCGCCGCCGCCGCCGCCCGAGACGTCGCCCAGGTCGAGCTGACCGTCGCCGGCGAGGTCTCGACCGCCCTCGCCACCGTCCAGGCCGCCTCGCAGCGCTACGAGGTGCTCGTCCGCGAGGCCCAGCCCGCTGGCGCGCGCGCCCGCGAGGTCGCATTGACCGGCTACGAGACCGGCCGCGCCGACCTCCTGTCCCTGCTCGCCGCCGAGGCCGTGTTCGTCGAGATCGCCATGGACCTGATCGAAGCCAAGTCGACCCTCGACCACGCGCTCGTCGACCTCGACCGCGCCGCCGGCGCCCCCGTCCCGCGCGAGCGCCTGTCCCAAGGACCCTCCGCCCCGTGACCCCCGCGCACCCCGACGAACACTTCCACGAGGGCGCCGAGGCCCCCCCGCCCGGCGTCGCGGCGATGGCCGTCGTCCGCTGGCTCCTCCTGCTCGGCACCCTCGCGGCCGCCGTGTTCGCCTGGTGGTCGTACGCCCACGCCGACCCGACCGCGGAACATGCCCCCAAGTACAGGTGCCCGATGCACCCGCAGATCACCTCGCCCGACCCCGGCGAGTGCCCGATCTGCCACATGGCCCTGGAGCCGATCCCGGGCGACGCCCAGGCCCCGCAGGGCGCCGTCTACCGCTGCCCGATGCACCCGCAGATCCAGCAGGACACCCCCGGCACCTGCCCGATCTGCAAGATGGACCTCGAGCCCGTCCAGCCGGAGCCGCAGCCCCAGACCGTCTACCGCTGCCCGATGCACCCGCAGATCCAGCAGGACACCCCCGGCACCTGCCCGATCTGCAAGATGGACCTCGAGCCCGTCCGGCTCGATCCCGCCCCCGCGACGACGCTCTACCGCTGCCCGATGCACCCCGAGGTCGAGCAGCACGAGCCCGGCACCTGCCCGATCTGCAAGATGGACCTCGAACCTGTCCCGCAGGCCATGCCCCCCGGGACCGCCCCGCTGACGCTCTCGCTCGACCGCCTGCAGGCGATCGGCGTCCGCACCGCCGAGGCGACGCGGCACACCTTCGCCCCGACCCTGCGCACCGCCGCCGTCGTCGAGTTCGCCGACCAGGGCGCCGCCCGCGTGCACGTCCGCGCCGCCGGCTTCCTGGAGAAGATCCACGCCGACCAGACCGGCGTCCGCGTGCGCAAGGGCCAGCGCCTCGCCGAGTACTACAGCCCGGAGATCTACCAGGCCGAGACCGAGCTGCTCGCCTCGCGCGGCTGGTCCGGCGGACAGGCGCTCGCGCTCGCCCGCCAGCGCCTCGAGCTGCTCGGCGTCCCGGGCGCCGCGATCGACCGCGTCCTCAAGACCGGCAAGCCCGACCGCACCGTCGACATCCTCGCCCCCGCGAGCGGCGTCGTGGTCGCCCGCGAGGCCGTGCTCGGCGCCTACGTCACCCCCGAGACCGTCCTCTACGAGCTCCGCGAGGACCGCGAGCTCTACCTCGTCGCCGAGCTGCCGGCCGCCCGCGCCGCCGCGATCACCGTCGGAACCAGGGGACAGGTCACCTTCGCCGGCCGCCCGACCCTCGCGCAGGAGCTGACCGTCGACCTGCTCTACCCGTCCGCCGACCGCGACAGCCGGACGATCCGCGCCCGCATGCCGCTCGCCAACAAGGACGGCACGCTCGCCGCCGGCGAGGTCGCGACCGTCACCTTCGCCCTGCCGACCGTCGACGGCGTCGCCGTCCCGCGCGACGCGATCGTCGACACCGGCGCCCAGCCGCACGTCTTCGTCGACCTCGGCGGCGGCCGCCTCCACCCGCGCCTCGTCACCCTCGGCGTCCGCGACGACGCCCACGTCCAGATCACCGACGGCGTCGCCGCCGGCGAGAGAGTCGTCGCCGGCGCGACCTTCCTCGTCGACGCCGAGAGCCGCCTGCGCGCCGCCCTCATGCCTCCGGACCATCCCTGATGCCCGGCCCCTCGCACGACCGCCTCGACCCCGCGGCTCGCCGCGCGCCGCGACCCGCCGCCCCGGCCCCCCGGAGGACGCCCCGATGACGAACGCGATCGGCGCCCTGATCGACGCCTGCGCCCGCCACCGCGGCCTCGTCGTCCTCCTCTACGTCGTCCTCGCCGCGCTCGCCGTCCGCGCCCTGCAGCGCGTCCCGCTCGACGCCGTCCCCGACCTCTCCGACCCGCAGGTGATCGTCTTCACCGAGTGGCGCGGCCGCTCGCCGACCCTCGTCGAGGACCAGGTCACCTACCCGATCACCTCCGCCCTGCTCGCCGCCCCCGGCGTCGAGGCCGTCCGCGGCTACTCGATGTTCGGCATGTCCTTCGTCTACGTCCTGTTCGCCGAGGACGTCGACGTCTACTGGGCCCGCTCGCGCGTCCAGGAGTACCTCTCCGCGATCTCCGCCCGCCTGCCCGACGGCGCCGACCCGACCCTCGGCCCCGACGCCACCGGCATCGGCTGGGTCTACGAGTACGCCCTGGTCGACAGGACAGGTCAGCGCGACCTCGCCGAGCTGCGCGCCCTCCAGGACTACAACCTCCGCTACGCGCTCGAGAGCGTCCAGGGCGTCGCCCAGGTCGCCAGCGTCGGCGGCTACGAGCGCCAGTTCCAGGTCCAGCTCGACCCCGAGCGCCTGCGCGCCCACGGCCTCGGGATCACCGACGTCGCCGACGCGGTCCGCCGCGCCTCCGGCGAGTCGTCCGGCCGGATCTTGGAGCTCGGCGGCCGCGAGGCGTTCATCCGCGGCCGCGGCTACCTGAGCGACCCGGCCGAGCTCGAACAGGCTGTCCTCAAGGCCAGCCCCGACCTCGGCGCCCCGGTCCGCCTCGGCGACGTCGCCGAGGTCCGCTGGGGCCCCGACATCCGCCGCGGCCTCGCCGAGCTCGACGGCGAGGGCGAGGTCGTCGGCGCGATCGTCGTCGCCCGCTACGGCACCAACGCGCTCGACGTCATCGGCCGCGTGCGCGACAAGCTCGCCGAGGTCGCCCGCGGCCTGCCGCCCGGCGTCGAGATCGTCCCGACCTACGACCGCAGCCGGCTGATCGAGCGCGCGATCGACACCCTCGAGCACGCCCTGCTCGAGGAGGGCCTCGTCGTCGCCCTCGTGATCCTGATCTTCCTGCTGCACATCCGCAGCGCGCTGCTCCCGATCGTCGGCCTCCCGCTCGCCGTCCTGCTCGCCTTCCTGCCGATGGCCTGGCTCGGGATCCCGGCGACGATCATGAGCCTCGGCGGGATCGCGATCGCCATCGGCGCCACCGTCGACGCCGAGATCGTCATGGTCGAGGCCTGCCACAAGCGCCTCGAGCACGCCCCGCCGGGCCTCAGCGAGGCCGAGCGCCGCGCGCTCCTGTCCGAGGCCGCCCGCGAGGTCACCCCCGCGATCTTCTTCTCGCTGCTGATCATCGCCGTCGCCTTCATCCCCGTGTTCGGCCTGACCGGCCAGGCCGGGCGCCTGTTCAAGCCGCTCGCGTACACCAAGACCTTCGTCATGCTCGCCGCGGCGCTGCTCAGCGTCACGCTCGCCCCGGCGCTGCGCGACCTGCTGGTCCGCGGCAAGATCTACAGCGAGGAGCGCCACCCGATCTCGCGCCTGATCCGCGCCGTCTACGAGCCCTTCGTCTACATCGCCCTCCGCCGCCCGCGGACCACCCTCGCGATCGGCCTGTTCGCCGTGCTGTCCGCGGTCCCCGTGTGGCTGCGCCTCGGCACCGAGTTCATGCCGGCGCTCAACGAGGGCGACATCCTCTACATGCCGACCACCCTGCCCGGGATCTCGATCGAGGAGGCCAAGCGCCAGCTCGCGAAGCAAGACGCGCTGCTCGCCGAGCTGCCCGAGGTCGAGCGCGTGTTCGGCAAGGTCGGCCGCGCCGAGACCCCGACCGACCCCGCCCCGCTGTCGATGGTCGAGACCGTCGTCATGCTGCGCCCGCAGAGCGAGTGGCCGACCGTCCGCCGCGAGCGCTGGCACAGCGGCTGGGCCCCCGAGTCCCTGCGCGGCCCGCTCGACTACTTCTGGCCCGAGGAGACCCCCGAGACCTGGGACGAGCTGATCGCCAAGCTCGGCGCCACCCTCCAGCTCCCCGGCTGGATCAACGCCTGGACGATGCCGATCCGCGCCCGCGTCGACATGCTGACCACCGGCGTGCGCACCCCCGTCGGCGTCAAGGTGTTCGGCCCCGACCTCGCCGCGATCGAGCAGGCCGGCACCCGCCTCGAGGCGATCCTGCGCGACGTCCCCGGCACCCGCAGCATCCTCTACGAGCGCTCGCTCGGCGGCACCTACGTCGACATCGAGCCGCGCCGCGACGACCTCGCGCGCCACGGCCTGCAGGTCGCCGACCTCGGCGAGTTCATCGAGACCGCGATCGGCGGCGAGGCGATCGCCGCCACCATCGACGGCCGCCGCCGCTACACCGTCCAGCTCCGGGTCGCCGAGGACTTCCGCGCCGACCTCGCGCGCCTGCGCGACCTGCCGGTGACGCTCCCCGGCCCCACCCCGCCGATCGCGCGCACCGTCCCGCTCTCCGAGCTCGCCGACATCGCGCTCGCCGAGGGCCCGCCGATGCTGCGCAGCGAGGCCGGCCTGCTCGTCGGCTACGTCTACGTCGACATCGAGCCCTGGCGCGACCTCGGCGGCTACGTCGCCGACGCCCAGGCCCGCGTCGAGGCCGCGCGCGCCGCCGGCGAGCTCGCGCTCGGCCCCGGCATGTACCTCCGCTGGACCGGCCAGTACGAGGAGCTGCAGGCGATGGAGGCCCGCATGCGCCTCCTGATCCCGCTCGCGCTCGTCCTCGTCGCCCTCCTGCTCTACCTGCAGTTCCGCGACGTCACCGAGGTCCTGATCGTCCTCCTGTCGATCCCGTTCGCCCTCGTCGGCAGCGCCTGGCTGCTCTACCTGCTCGACTACCGCCTCTCGACCGCCGTGTGGGTCGGCATCATCGCCCTCGTCGGCCTCGCCGCGCAGACCGGCGTCGTCATGATCGTCTACATCGACCAGGCCTTCTTCCGCCGGCTGCGCGCCGGCAAGATCCGCGACCTCGACGACATCATCTGGGCCCACATGGAGGGCACCGTCCTCAGGGTCCGCCCGAAGCTGATGACCGTCTCCACGATGATGCTCGGCCTCGTCCCGCTCCTGTGGGCCTCCGGCAGCGGCGCCGACGTCATGAAGCGGATCGCCGCGCCGATGGTCGGCGGCCTCGTCACGAGCGCCTTCTTGACCCTCGAGCTGATCCCCGTCGTCTACACCTACTGGCGCTACGCCCAGCTGCGCAAGTCTCAACGGACAGGTCGCCCCCTGGCCGAGATCTGCGGGCGCCGGCGCTGAGCGCGATCGCGGACGCGCGCCTGCGAGCGTCCGCGCGCGCGGGCGTCCGCGCCGCCGCGCCCGACAGCCCGTGATCCGCCTCCGGCGATTTTTCGCTACAGTCGCTGCAGTGTCCACGGCCATGACGGATGGAGCGAACCCCGCTCCTGCGCCGAGGCGTGCGGCGGCGTCCGCCTCGCTCGCCGAGGCACGGATCCGTCAGATCCGCTTCGCGGTCATGGCCGCGATCGGCGTCACGACGACCCTCGTCGGCACCTCCGCGCTGATGACCGTCGGCCTCGAAGACAGCTGGGAGCGGCTGTCCGGCCTCGTCTACATCGGCATCGCCGCCGGCTGCTTCGCCACCTGCTCGCTGACCCGCACCCGCTTCACCCGCGCCTCCGAGCTCCTGATGCTGGTGACCGCCTACGGCGGCACCGCCGGCGTCATCATCACCGGCAACAGCGACACTGGCCTGCTGGCCGGCCTCGCCGCCCTCGCGCTCATCGTCCTCCTGCCCGGCATCGCCATCCGCCGGGCCCCCGGCGGCGGCACCGGCCACATCGCCACCGCGACCGCCGTCTACATCGTCGGCGTGCTCGTCCGCCTGTGGCTGCGCACCGACGACCCCGCCTTCAACGCCCCCGAGCTGGCGATCCGCCTGCTCGTCCCGCCGACCTCGTTCGGCCTCGTGTGGCTGATGGCCCGCGCGCTCAACCAGCGCCTCGTCGAGGCGCTCGAGGAGTCCGAGCGCTCGCGCAGCGCCCTCGCCGTGTCCAACCAGCTGCTCGAGCTCGCCAACCGCAGCCTCGAGACCGCCCGCGTCGAGGCCGAGCGGGCCCGCGACGGCGCCGAGGCGGCCAACCGCGCCAAGAGCATGTTCCTCGCCAACATGAGCCACGAGCTGCGCACCCCGCTCAACTCGGTGATCGGCTACACCGAGATGATCATCGACGACGCCCGCGACGAGGGCGAAAAGCCCGTCGCCGAGGTCCTGCCCGACCTGCGCAACGTCGTCCTGTCGGCCAAGCACCTGCTCGGCCTGATCGGCGGGATCCTCGACCTCTCCAAGATCGAGGCCGGCCGCATGGAGCTGGTCCCCGAGAAGTTCTCGCTCGGCGACTTCGTCCACGAGCTCGAGCAGACGATCCTCCCCGCCGTCCGCCGCCGCAACAACCAGCTGATCGCCCGCTGCGAGGGCGACCCCGGCGTCGTCGTCGCCGACCGCGGCAAGCTCAAGCAGGTCCTCCTCAACCTGCTCGGCAACGCCGCCAAGTTCACCAGCGACGGCGAGATCCACCTCCGCGCCCGCCGCGACACCGACCAGTCGCTGATCGTCTTCGAGGTCCGCGACACCGGCATCGGCATCGACGCCGACAAGCTCGGCCTCATCTTCGAGAAGTTCACCCAGATCGACGCCACGCCGACCCGCCGCTACGAGGGCGCGGGCCTCGGCCTGGCGATCACCCGCGAGCTGTGCGCCATGATGGGCGCGACGATCGAGGTCGCCAGCACGATCGGCGCCGGCACGACCTTCACCGTCACCCTGCCGGTCCAGCCGACCCAGCCCGAGCGCGCCGCCGCCGCGTGAGCGCCGGCTGGCCCAAGGACCAGCCGCACACGCCCCCGTCCGCACGCGCGGATCCGCGAGCCCTCGCCGGGCCCCCGCCGCAAAGCCGCGGCACCGCCGTTTCCCCGGCGCCGCCGCGCACCCGCGCCGCCCTGCTGTATAGTCTCGGCTCGAGGAGGCGCCGGCTCGAACATGGGCAAGATCGATGACGCGTGCAAGGGTGTGGTCGACGAGATCTCCGGAGCGCTCAGCTGCGGCGTCGTCGACCTCCGCAGCGGCCTCCTGCTCGGCATCTTCAACCGCTCGCAGTACACCGAGTCGCTCAACGAGATCGTCGCCGCCGCCGCGATGGACTTCTTCCGCGGCCCCAACCTCTCCCGCATCGAGCAGCTCGTCCGCGCCCACCGCCGCGTCCGCGAGGACGGCGAGCACTACTTCGAGGAGATCCACATCGCCTCGAAGCACAACTTCCACTTCATGAAGGTGATCAAGCACGGCCGCGCCGTGCTGGTCGTCGTCACCGACAAGGGCACCAACGTCGGCATGGGCTGGGTCCAGCTGCGCACCCACGTCGCCACGATCGAGCCCTTCGTCCCTTAGCAGGCCAGGTCGCCCCGCCCCCGAGCGCCGCCCCGACCTGGCCCGAACCGCAGGCGCCCCCGCTCGACCCGCGCGCCTGGCTCGCCGCCTGGCCCGACGACGCCGCCCCCACCTTCCGCCCGCCCGCCGCGCCCCCGCGCCGCCGCGACGACCTGCTCGAAGAGTCAGCCTCCGACCTCGTCCTCTTCGAGGTCGGCCCGCTGTGCCTCAAGACCGCGCGCCGCCGCGCCTTCCCCGACCTCGACGCCGCCCGCGCCGCCCTCGCCGCCGCCTCCAGCGACCGCGCCGTCCTCGGCCCGCTCACCCCGCCCGACCTCCGCCTGGTCCTCGCGCCAGGTCCCGGCGGACAGGTGTGGATGTGGAGCGTCGGCCCCTGGCTGACCACCCTGCGCGCCCGCTGCGACGCGGCGGCCGCCGCCGGCGACGCGGACGGCCTCGGCGACGCGCTCGCCGTCTACGCGCGCGCCGCCGCGGCCGCCCTCGACCTCGCGCTCTCGCGCGGGCTCGTGCTCGACGTCAACCCCGGCAACTTCGCGGCCGACGCGACCGGCCGGCCGATCTACCTCGACGACGACCTCGCCCGCGGCGACCGCCTGCCCGGGCTCGCGTTCGCGGTGCTGCGCCGGATCGACGAGTACGCGGCCGTGCCCGCCGCGGTCGCACGCTACGTCGCCGCCCTCGCGGCCGCCCTCCGCGCCCGGCCCGCGATCGCGGGCGCCGACCTCGACCTCGCCGGCGACCTCGTCAGCACCACCAGCCTCCTGCGCACCGACCTCGCCCGTCGCGCCGCCGAACACCTCGCCGCGGTCTTGCGCTACAAGTAGACGGTGCGGATCGGTCTGATCGCCGACATCCACGCCAACGCCCCCGCGCTCGCGGCCGTCCTCGCCGCGCTCCGCCGCGAGGGCGTCGACGAGATCGTGTGCCTCGGCGACGTCGTCGGCTACAACGCCGAGCCCGACGCCAGCGTCGACCTCCTGCGCGCCACCACCGACCGCGTCGTCTTCGGTAACCACGACTTCGCCGTCCTCCACGGCGACCGGCTCGACGGCACCAACTCCGCCGCCCGGACCGCGATCGCCTGGACCCGCGCGTGCCTGTCCCCGGCCGCGCGCGCCTGGCTGGCCGCGCTCCCGGCCCGGCTCGTCAGCCCGGGCCGCTACGTCGCCGTCCACGGCTGCTTCCTCCACGACGACCACTACCACGGCTACGTCACCGGCGCGGCCGTGCGCGCCAACCTCGACGCCGTCGCCGCGCGCCCCGACTGGCCGACGATCGCCTTCTGCGGCCACACCCACCTGCCGATGTGCGGCTGGCTCGAGGGCCAGATCGTCCACTCGAACCCGCTGCTGCGCGCGGTCCGCTGGCCGGCCGAGGCCCGCGCCGTGCTGATCAACCCCGGCTCGGTCGGCCAGCCGCGCGACCGCGACCCGCGGGCCGCCGCCGCCGTCGTCGACCTCGAGCGCCGCGAGGTCACCCCGATCCGCTGCGACTACGACCTCGCCCGCACCACCGCCGCGATCCGCAGCGCCGGCCTGCCCGGCGCCCTCGCCGAGCGCCTGCGGCTCGGCGTCTGATCGCCTCTCAACGCAGCGGCGCGGGCTTGTCCGACGGCAGCTCCTGGCCCATGCCGGCGAGGAAGTTGCGCGCCGTCCGGTTGCCCGGGTCGATCGCCAGCACCTGCTCGTAATAGAGCGCCGCCCGGTCGCCGCGGTTGAGCATCTCGTTGGCCTTCGCCACGCCGAGGTAGCCGATCTTGTTCCTCGGGTAGTCGGCGATCAGCTGCAAGTAGTAGCTCTCGGCCGCGCGAAACTCCCCGATCTTGTACAGCCCGTCGGCGAGGCAGGTCAGCAGCTTGATGTCGTGCGGCCTGTCCTCGCGGACACGCCGGAGCACCTGCACCCCGCGCTCGGCGTCGCCGACCTTGACCTGCGCGCAGCCGTCGTCGATCTGCTCCGCGCTCGACGGCCCGACCCGCTTCGTCTCGACCTTGGTCGCCGCCCCGGTCGTCGCCTCGGCCTCGTCGCCCGTGTCCCCGGCCGCGTCGTCCGTCGCCGCGTCTCCCGCCGTGATCGCGTTCTCCGGCGGCACGCCCGCGGTCGCCGAGGCGATCTCCGGCCGGTCCGGGAGGGCGCCCTTCGTCGGCGCCGGGTCGCTGCGCCCGCCCGTCTCACCGACGACCTTCTTGTCACCCGCGGGCTGCGCCTTCGGCACGACCTGCAGCGACTCGGAGCGTCCCTTATCGCTCATCGCCAGCGTGTCGCCGGCCGGCGCGGACCCGCCGGGCCCGACCACCTTGATCGTCAAGAGCACCAGCGCCGCGCTCGCCAGCAGCCCGAGCGCCGCCAGCGGCCAGCCCGGCCGCACCTTCGCCGGGCTCGCGCCCTCACCCACCGCCTGCGCCGGCGGCGGCGATCCGGACCTGTCCTGAGGAGCAGGTGCCACCGCGGCCTCGGCCGCCGGCGCCGCGACGCTCCCCGCCGCCGGTGCGGCCGGAGCTGCCAGGCCCGCCGCCGCCCCCGCCGGAGCTGCCAGGCCCGCCGCCGCCCCCGCCGCGACCGCCTTGCCC
>ERZ1066117.445-NODE-445-length-32788-cov-7.258394_pt1 | contig 32788 bp, 51 predicted proteins | sample MGYA00382764_ERZ1066117 | MGnify/ENA primary metagenome ERZ1066117 (study PRJEB33369, sample SAMEA5778347) | biofilm metagenome | biome: Industrial cooling water; feature: Water cooling tower basin; material: Biofilm | place: United Arab Emirates | collected...
GTAGCACTCCGAGAGCCGTTGGAACCGGCGTCAATCCTTGTTCGTTTTTTTAAAGAGGTAATCATGTCAGACGCTCACTATCTACAATTTAAAGACAACGCAGTTCGCACTGATTCGGCGGTGCTTGTGGATTTAGAACACTATCAGCCGAGTCCCGGTGAAATACTTATAGAGTGGCAGATCCAGAATGATGATCGCATTCCCTCGAACTATCGACGCAATGGTTACTTTATAGTTTACGATCCACCCGCGCCGCCCGTGGTGGCGAACAGACCCGATGCCGACGCCATGCTCACCGCCATCTGGGACGATCCGATCTGGCAATCAGTGCCTCAAGCTCGACCTATTCGCCCACAGCTGGCCGCAATGAAAGATGTCCTTAAGATTTATATTCAGCGCGGCGAAATAGAGCGAGTGTATGAAGCCTGGGAAGATATGAAATTCGGCATTCCGGCGCCTATCGCCCAGCTGGTAGAAGGCTATGCGGCGGCTTTCAACGTGCCGCTTGTGAGACCGTAAAGACACCACCACTGATACCAGGAGGTATTATGCAACAGAGAATCATTGAACTACTACAGGACGCCGCCATAGCTATTGCACTGGCAATACTTGCCGGTGTCGCGGTGATATCACCGGTGGTGGATAGCATAAGGCAAATTATCACGAGGTAGGAATGGACAAGGCTAGTCTGACTGCAATCGGCTTCATCGCCGTGATTACAATTCTGTTTCTTGCTTTTCTTTTTGATGCAGTCGGACAGTTCCGCGCCTCGGGGGGATACAAGACACCAGATTACGTTCTGGAATATGCGAAGCTGGCGCTTCAATTCGCTTTTGGTGCCGGTGTTTTCGCAGCAATCAAAGACATCAGGAGAGTGCAACGTGAAAAGAAAACTAAATCTATTGATAGCTCTTCTGATATCAGCGAGTGCGCTGGCGACGACTCCCGCCCGCGCAGGCGAAGCAAGAAGGAAGACTCTTAGCGCGATCCACGCTTTCTTGACTCCGATTAGAGTAGTCAGCCAGGCTGTTTTTGTCGGCACTGCAATGATACAAGACATGCTTGTCACTCAGATTCAGCGCGACTTGGACAGAGAGCGAAACAGAGAACTTATCTGGGAGATAGTCCCGCTGCAAGCACCGCCCGCGCCACCAGTGCAGGAGCCAGAGGAAGAGCCGAAGAGAGAGCCGATACAACCGGGGGACGAGGATACATGAATCAAATATCTGAGAATGGACACAAGCTCAACGCTCTCTTCGAAGGACGAGCGAATAAGCCTTACCTTTGCTCTCGTCAAGTCGTGACTATAGCGCAGGGTCACGCTGTCCGTCCAGGCGAAGAAAAATTACTGCTTGGCGGCTTTTCGATTGAAGAGACAAAGCGGCAGCTTCAGACAAACAAAGCGGCGCATCTTGCAAGACTGAAGCCGATATCCGAAGCTCTGATTGACGAGCTGTACAGAAGAGACACGGCCAGCGCGACAGCTGCTCTAGATAAGCGGCTCAGAGACTGGAAAGTAAAGCCGCTGACAGACGACCAGTACACACTATTCCACGACCTCGCATTCAATGGGGGTCCTGGTTTTCTTGACGGGTCGATTCGGCGGTTTTTGGAAAATGGGCAAGTCTTAGATGCTATTTTGTTCGCGCCGATGTTTTGCGGTGTCGTTAATAGTGCTCAATTGCTGGTCCCGATCCCCGGCCTGACATTCCGCCGATATAGCTACGTCTGGCTCGCGATCGCTGGCGAAGCCTGGCGGATCGGCTCAGAGGGTGGAGCGGATAAAGACTGGGCGGAAGTGCAGCTGTTTTTAAGTAAATTAACCGCTGAACTTCAGAAACGAGGCAGGTCTAACCCGCTGCCGTATGTGCGGAACACCAGGGCAGCGCAAAATAAACCGCTGCCAAAAGGCGTCAAATAGACTTGCCAGAGCGCCGTCCATCCGGCGATTAGTCCCGTTGAGAGAGAGCACAAAGCCCCGGCGATTAAACCGGGGCTTTGTGTGTGGTGGTGTCGTATGTGGTGGCTAGTCGCTTTTAAAGATTCGGCAGAGTGATCGGAACCGGCTTTCTGTGCACCTTCGCCAGATAACTGCGCCTGATTCGCCATTCGTCATTCCAATACTCTGCGCCTGCGATATCTTCCCAAGTCTCTTCCGAGTCTTGGTCATAAGCAAAGCCAATGCTGGTCAAGAGTGGCACCCAGGGTACAGTGACAGAAAAGTCTTGACCCTTTAGCTGGACAAAGCCGACCGGCACACCCAGCCGTTGCGCGGCAGGCAAGCTGTGATCAATGGATGGCTCTAAAACTGTGATCTCTGTGCAGCGCCCAAGCAGTCCCGTCATGTCCGGCTCGCCTGTTATCGATGGACCAAAAACAATCCGTCCGCTGAAGTTGCACTTGAGCGAAGGACTAAAGCATTGGTAGATGTCCACCCATTCGTCTGTCAGCTCATAGTCGTGATCAAAGGTCGCGTGACGAGCGACAGCATGACCATCTTCAAACAGATAAAAATATCTCAGTGTCTCGAAATTGATTTTATACATCGCTCTAGCCCTCGCCTACAACGTCCCAAACTTTGTACCCTTGCGCGTCTTCGCGCTCGACTTTAATCACGTACCGGCAATCAGGCTCGTAGTCAGTCCGCCGAACTTTTGCCTCGCGATGAGCGCCTTTCAGAGTGCCGTTGTAATAGATCGGCGGGTGCTGTGTGCTGTCAGTCGCAAGGCAGATCATATAAGTGCGCTTCGGCTCAGGCGGTCTGCCGCCCTTCTTGCCGTTTTCTCTGACTGCCTGAGCTTTGGCTTCGCTCTTAGCAGCGCCGCCTCTCTTGCCTCCTTTTAACCAGCCTCTGAGAGCGGCGGCAGCATTCAGGATTAGAGCTTTGGCCGCTTCTTCTTCTGAGGGATTGACAGCCCTGAAAGCGTTAAACATTCTGAAGAGTAGCAGCTCGTCGGCTGTCAGAAATTCTGACGGCGGCTCAACTGTGATTTCTTCTTTGCTGCCGACCCAGACCGGCACGTTTTCGGTCGGTCTCACCGGCGCTTTGAAAATATAAGGAGCTGAAACGCTGTAGACTTCGCCAGACTCGTCTTCTTGAGCCTGAGCCAGAGCGTCCTCAATTGACATATACAGAACGTCGTCAAATACAGACTTAAAGCCGGCTTCTTTCAGCTCAAGAACTGCGTCGTATAGATTTAGCATAGTAGTCTCTCCTATATAATTGATTCGGCGGTCTCTCCGCCGGTCAGGAGTGCTTCAACCGCTCCTGACTCTTTTATTATCCTAAACTAGGTTAGGTTTGTCAACTCCTAAAAATAAAAGGTCTCGATTTCTCAAGACCTTTATAAAATCGCCTGTCGGCGTCTTTGAATTCGGGCAGTGATTAGTCAATCGTTAATCAATGCTCAACGCCTGTCGGCGTCATCGAGTGTTCAGTTGAGCGGTCGTAAAGCAATGCTCAACTCCTAACGGAGTCACCGAAAATATATATTGTTGATCACTGCTCCGGGAGTGTCAACCCCCGGCGTCTGTCCGACCGTCTCGACTGGATCGAGCAGCGGTATAAGCAGAGGATTGATTCTCTTCTTGATCTTGGGCCGCCGATTCTCGATCCAGTTGTAGACAAAGAGGCAATGAGCCGGACCAAGCTCATAAGAATAGTCAGGCAAGTATGCCACTGTGAGCGGTATCATTTATTCACCAGGTTTTCCCACGCTTTTTGTATAGCGTGTTCTAGTGTGTCGGCATGATACCAGTCGGTGTAAAGGTTAAGCCAGACGTTATAGTTGCCACAGTCGTCTTTTTCTATCTCGACTGACGCCACGTCCAGCAGCTCTCGCAGCATTTGCAGGTATGATTTTTTATTGTTCACCGGTCTGACTCCTTTGTTCTTCTCGGATCGATAGCGTTCACGTAGCTCGTCCAGCTTTGCCTTGTATTTACGCGCTTGCTCCCTGATCTTTTGTCGCTCTGCTTCTAGATCTTTGAGATACTGCTCAATGTCGATATCTTCAGTGCTGATCTTCTCCTTCCGGCGTCCCATTTCTTGCCTCCCCTCCTTTAGTTTCTTCTCCTTCTCCTGTCATAAGCCAGATGATGCCGCTGGCACATCGCCATCAAGTTCGAATACTGGCAATTCATGGGATTCTCGTCTTCTAAATGCGCCGTTGTCAGAACTACTTTAGAGCCGGTTACAGGGTGAGGTTGCCCATTGATTGCACCACATCTGGTGCCGCCCTCTATCCATTCACATTGGTCTTGAGCGCGACCTTTGATGATTCGCTTAGATATCAAGTCCCAGTGTGGTGGATAGAGAGAGCGATCCATTGGCATTGTTTCTACCTCGCTTGTGATTATTTGTCAGTTGCTATTAACCGCTGTTTTACTTCTTCTTGAAATGCCTCTAGAAATCTTGCGCATGTTTGCATCACTTCGATATTCGCGGACAAGTCTTTTATGTCGCTGGAATCTGACTCTAGATGCTCTTTAGCTATATAGCATTTGCTAATTGCGCGTTCTAGATAAAAAGCAGCGTTATTCACTGCACTCGTTAGTCGTAATTTGTCCATTGTTTTCTTACTCTCCTATTTGTCAGTTGCTGAGTAGTTCTTTCACTAGCTCTATGGTTTCTTTTGCTCTCTTTTGGTCCTCCGCTCCATCAGCATTTTCGCTGATTTCTTCGGCAAAGTGTGCCAGCGCAAAAAATGCTTTTGTGTACTTTCTGCCGACCTGCAAGAAGGCATCCATGCTCTTATCGATGTCCTCCATGCTTGCTAACAAGCCATCCATTTTCTATCTCCTATTCGTCAGCCAGCTTGCGTAGAGCCCCGCCGATGCCATCTAGTGCTTGCTTCGCTTCGTATTCCGTGTCGAAGATGCGCGACATATGCCTATCGCAGTAATGTATTTTTTCGCTCATAGCTGCTTATCCTCTATTACTTGCTCTCTAGATAAAACACGGCTTTACAGTTGAGAGCCCTGGCTAATTTCACTATCGATACTAAGCCCGGCGACTTCGTTCCTGTTTCAATTTCGCTAATGCAAGATTGCCCGGTGCCAACCTTCTCAGCCAGCTCTGCTTGCGTCATAGACCTAGCGCGGCGAAAGTTGTAAATCATTCGCCCGATGTTATGCTTCAATTCTTCAAGCTCGAAAGCCTGCCTAAACTCTTCATCCGTCAGCTCCGAGGCTAAAGCCTCTTCAAATGTTGTCATAACTGCTTACCTCAAATTAGTTGCTAGCCGTAAAATGCAAACATGCGCCAGCCAAGCGGGCCATCTACTTCAATACCGTGTTTGGATACAAATTTCTCAAGCGCTCCAATTTTTTTTGAGTCAGGAGTGACAAGCGTTTCGCTCAAGTCTAGAAACTCTCCCCAATCAACAGATTGCCCCTCTCCTGGCACAGCCAAGAAAGTGAGGCTGTAGTCATGCGAACCGGTAAAGCAAAGTTCTACCGGTATAGGGTTTTTCTTTTCCCATTCCCTTTTGTGGTCGTAGTACTCATCTATAATTTTTTCCTCTGGCTTTTTGCCGTTCAACCAGTTGCCTGTCTCGTCAAAGATTTCAAAGGGCGGCTTATAGCCGTTTATCTCTCGCCACCACTGCTCTATATCATCACCCCAGGGTAGTTCTGCATCCTCTGCACACGGATACCCATACGCTATTTCCGCTCGTGCGTCCATTCCCATGTTTGTTATCTCCTTATAATTCCTTATCAGTTTTAGTTCTGTTCTTCTTTGTGCAGCTCAAAATAATCAGACTCAATTGCCTCAGCATAATCAAGCACATCTGAAAAGCTCATTTTCAGCCGCTCCGCTGCTCTCTTCCAGACGTGCAAAGGCGCTCTCTGCTTGCCACCTTCCATGTTTGCCAGCGATGTTCTGGTTATGCCAAGATCTGCCGCCATCTGCTCTTGAGTGATGCCGCGCTCAGCTCTGAGTTTTTGAAACGCTCGACCAACCCAAAAATAAAAGCGGTCCGTCTCGTCTTGAGGTATTCTCAGGCTTGTTGAAAGCTGCTCAACGTCTTGCTGTAGGCGTCTAATTTGGTCTTTTAGCTCTTTGATTGTTTTAGATTCATTCATAACTGCTTACTCCTTATCAGTTGCCTTTATCTCGTGCACTGAGAGCGTTCTAACCTTGTCGCTGTGTTTGTACTTACTGAAAAGGGCTTTACTTAGCCAATACTGAATAGCCATTGCAAAGCCCTTTTCCTCCGCCTCCTTTGCGCTATTTGCTTCGACTTCCCAAGTCCTGGTAGCGCTAAACTTTGTTCTTACTTGATAGCGTTTCATTCTCTTCCCCCAGATACTTGACTTTCAACTCTTCCAGGCTCAAGCTCTGCCACTTGCTGGGATCGTCTCCCATAGCGGCAAGGCGTTCTTCTATCGAGCGACAGAGAGCGAGATCTTCGGCGCGTAGAAGTTTGCGCCGTAGAGTTTTTACTATGCGCGAGGTCATTTATTTTTTTCCTTTCTTAACTGTTCATCCCAGTCTTTACAGTCGAACGAACAATAGGGGTAATGCTCTTTTGTCGGTCCTACTAGACAATCACAAAACGTCTCGCAACATCGACCAATGCCATAGGATTGGCAGACCACGGCTTCCGTTATTCCAGAAATCTTGCCACCATGGGCAAGGGCTTTCCCTGATTTATCCAGCTTCGGAAAATTATGGTTGAAATCAGATGTACCGATGAGCTTAAGAAGCTCGGCTGGGAGATGCTTGTTATTCCCTAACGGTCTCGGCAATTTAGGCAGTTTTTGTCCCATACTTTCTCCTTCTAGCGGCCCGGTCCATACCATAGAATCAGACCTCCTTTTGATGGGTGCTGGCGGTTTAGGTTTTACCGACATTGAGCTATTCCCTTTAAAGCAGCGCGCATCCTAGCCATCGCTTAAAACCCTTGGTTAAGTGCCAGACATTGCACCGGACACGATTATTCAGAATAAAAAAGTGGAGCCTGAGTAGTCCGCCTTCTTCTGCGCTGAGAGTGCATCTAGCTTCGTTAATTCCTCCAATTTGACGAAGATGCAAAAAGTAAGAATTGGCAACCGCCTGCCAATTTTCGACTGAGCATTTGTACATTTTTAAAGGTCTCAACTTCTTTTTCTCCCGCCGTATTGAAGCCAACATGCCACCGGTCCCAGTATCACTCCCTGAGCTAATGCCAGCCAGCGTCCAACTGTCCAGAAGCTGTCATCAGTACTGGTCGCAGACAACCACCAGCAAAACAGTACAAGGAGCATCCCTGACTGGACGGCGCTCAGGTGCATTCCAACATCTTCCCTGACTGTTCTAATTTTTATGATGTCTGTTCTCTCTATTTCCATCTATTTCCCGCTCCTTTTCTTCGCTGGCAGCATCAAGACCTTTTGCTCAAAAGTCAGAAGCCGCGCTTGTAGTGCCGATAGTGTGCCGTGGATCTTGTCGATGTCGTCGAGCAAAGACGAGCAATTATCTTTCTCTCGGAGCATCTGCTTTGTCGTCTGCTCAAAATGCAGAGTGTCGAGCTGGGAGGCTCTGACAAGAGTTTGGAGCTTGTCTTCAAGATCCTTCGCGCCGAATGCTGTCTGTTGTTCTCTCATTGTTCACCCCCATCAAGCCAGTCAGCGATTATGTCGCCGTGGCAAGCATCAGGCTTACAGAAGCAACCAAGCCGCTTGCCTTTCAGCTTCAGCACTTCCTCTCTAAATTTCGCATCAGTAGCCACGCGATCAAGAAAGTATGTCTTGAATCGCTCAATGCAGCCAGCTCTGCCGTGGTCGCGGACAGTAAAAGGATTGCCGAATATCTGTCTATAAGATGTTCCGAACGCGCTGGAAGGCTTGGAACCAGGTCGCCCTATGTAAACGTCATAAGGCTCTTTCCGGCAGTGCACAACCGTAGTTTTCAATCGTTTATCCTCCACATTACAATCAGAGACAAGCTCAAGATTGTTAGTCCTATCGCAAAAGCCAGAGAGATAGTCTCAGGCGTCGTTATGTTCATCGTCTTTCCCTCTCTTGACCAGGCTCTTGCTCTCTTTCTCTTCCAGCATCGCCCTAGCTGATATCCAGACAAGTAGAGCGAAAATCCCGCAGGCACCAGCAATGGTGCCCGCTATGAACGCGATAATCAAAAATGCAATCTGCTCTGTCATACTGCCACCGCCTTTGCGCTTTCCAGGCTCAGGCATTTGCCATCGCCTAACCAATACGTTCTACCTAGCCCCTGTGCCTCCAAGTCTGGTGCCTGCTCCATCCGAACATTCCAAAAACACACAGACGGAATCGGGCAGTTCGCCAAGACCTGGAATAGACCAAATCTGCCGAGATGATCCATTAATTCAAGAGCATCAAATACAAGCAAGTGAGCGCCTTCAATCTGAGCAAAAGCTATTTGAAGGAACGCATCAACTCTGTATTTCTGCCCATCGGAAGCAGCTCTATATGCGCCACCGTTAAACCAGATCTCTTGAGCGCGATCTATTTTGATTTCGGGGAAGCCGGAATCTTCACAGAACACTCTCAAATAGTCGTCATTGAGCTTTTTCAAAGCGTCTGTAGTGAATGCACTCCGCCAGCCGTCCGGCTCAAACAGTGACTGTAGAGCGGCGTATTGTGCAACGTCGGCAACCTTAGCATCAGCAGATGTCTTGAGCTTGAAAGCTTCAAGTCTTTGCTTTGCAATTTCAACTTTCCGCTCAGCTTCTTTGATAGACACTTCCGACGGTCTCTCGCTCTGAGACTTCTCTAGCTCGCGCAGTTTCGCCGCTGCGCGTTCAGCTGCATAAAAGTTTTCACGCGCCATGAGAGCCGAATTTCTAGCTAGATCTAGGTCAATCCCTAGCTTCCTAAGCGCTTCGTCGGCGGTGGCAATGGTTGCTTCTATCGCTTTGACTTCTTCGGCTGTCTGCGCAGCTGGCGGCACACGCCAGGCAGCAACGTCAATCGGTCTCTCGCACTCTGGGTGCGGGCAATTTTTTGTCTGGACTTTTGCTGCCGGTCTGGGTAGTCTCTTGAATTTCTCAGTCTCTTCTTTGTACTTCTCTTCTGTCTCGTCCGCTTTTATAATCGCCGCATCTCTGAGCTTTGCAAGCTCGCGCATTTTCTCAGCTTGCTCTCTCAGTGCCTCGATCTCTTGCTCTTGGACTGCATCAAAGCGGTGCATTTCGTGCAGCAGATTTTCAGCGTCTTTGACTTCTTTCTCTAGCGCTTCAAGCTGCCTGCCTTCCAAAGTAGATTCGTAGTTTTCCGGCGTCCACGCTGAGGCATTAACCCTCGGATAAGTGCCGACGCCAGTTATCTGCCGCCACTGTGCTTGCGCGTCAAGGCGTCTTTTGTCATAGTCTTTGCAAGCGCCCGCCCAGCCTTTGCGCTCTTTGTTGTCCCAGATCTGATCAACAAATTTCTTAGCTTCTTCAACAGAGAGATTAGACACTAGACCGAGTCTTTTGACCTCTTTTGCAAGATCTATTTTTGTCGGCTCAGTCTTCAGAAGAGCCTGAAGATAGGCGGCTTTCGCTTCGGCTTTCTCTTGCGCGAATACACCGAGACCGCAAGCGTATTTAGACGCTTCTGGCCAGCCCGTCGAGACCGGTTTGCCGGGTAGTGTCATCTCATAAGTCTGAGTATCAGACTTAATCAGTATTGAGCCTTGAGTCGCGCCAATTCGCAGGTATTCTTTCTGCTCTTTTGCATCCGGCCAGGTGCCAGTCAATACCCGCCGAAGCAGATCAGCATGTGTGCTCTTCCCAGCACCATTCCAGCCGCAAATGAGCGCGACTGGTGCGGCTTCATCAATTTCAATTCTAAAATCGTGACAGCCTCTTATATTTTGCGTTTCTATAGATATCATGGATAGTCCTTCGTTGAGAGAGTTGTGATTAGATTCCGACGCCGCGCTTCATGAGCCAGACAGCCAGCCCGAGAGTGATAACCCGGACAACTTTCTTCAGAAAAGCTTTCTTCGGGTGCTTCTGTTCATACGGTCTTTCGTCCGGTATCTCTGGATTTTCAATTGGCTGGCTGAGAATCAATTCTTCGGGTCGGTCGTTCAGTGTGTAGTGCCAGCGTATGCCGGTCCTGGGCACCTCTAAGCGCTCCGATTTTATGAGTGCTTTGACATCATACTTAGTGTCGTTAATTAGCACGTTCACGGCGCTCACAGGCTGGACAGAGACGGCAATCAGACTGGCAGCAATTAGATATTTCATAGTCACCTCAAAAATTGTCAGGGTTTACTTTTTTCTGCGCCCTGGGCGGGGCAGGTTTCGAAGCTGCAACCGGCTCAGGCTCTGGCGCCGGGGGAGTCTTCAGGACGATCTTTTCCTGCTCCGGCTCCGGCTCTCGCTCTGCCGGCGGCTCTGGATTGCTCACCGCTGCCGGTGCTGGCGCCTGCTCTGCCGGCTCCTGCGTTTCCGGCTCAGGCTCAGCCATTGCGTCAAGGTCAACAGCGCCTTTAGCTAGACCGGCGAAGACTTTATCAGGTGTCGTCTGCCCGGATTCGATTGACTTGTACAGCCCGGTCAAGCGGCGAATTTGCCAAGGCTTGAGAGCTTTCGGGTCACTGATTGACAAAAACTTCAAGAGCTGTCCTAGATTGACGCCGAACTTTTCAGCGAATTTTTTCAGCGTCTCAGTCGGGTTTTTCATTGCTTCTGTAGATGAGCGGTCGAGCGTCTTCAGGCACGCTTCTTTGCACTTCTGAGTCAGCGCCGGATTGAAGATGTCTAACAACACATTTCGCTCAAGAAAAGACTTCTCTCGACTGACAGCCAGCCTTATTTGATCGGGGTCGGTGATTGTCTTGATCGTGTCGCCCGCTTTTCTTGAGTGCAAAATGACGATAGTCTCAGAGCGCGTCGTGTTGTGCTCTTGGTCCCAAGCCACTACTTGGACTTGGCTTTGATGTGTCGAAGTGCTTTTGCTGTGCTCGATTGTCTCAACTTCTAAGTTGCCATAAATTGACGATAAGTATTTAGCGAAGTAATGGCTAAGCCCTTCGACAACCGTCCCGTTGCGATCAATCGGCTTCTCATAGATAGCTTGCTCTGCGAAAAATCTATCAGCGCACAAGCCTTCTTTGTCGCCCAGTCCGTTCTTGCCCAGCAGCGCCAGGGCGATTCGTTCCATATCCCTTGGCACTTCCCGTGCCACCATTACTTTACTGAGTTGCTTAGCTGCCTCGCCGTGCGCTTTTATAACGACTGAGGCATTCTGATCGCCAAACAGATTCATTCTGTTTGAGCCCATTGTTGCTATCGCGTCTTGTCGCTCGGCGCCCTGGACTTCGTTCCCGTCTATATCTAAAACTGTTATTTCGTTCACTGTAGGTCTCCTATTTTTTATCAGTCCATTGATTGCACAGGTCCGATCCCCAGGCTCTACACGTCGTTTTTGTGCAGAGCTTTGAGTTCGGATTCATCCTGAAAATTTTGAAGCTCTTCTTTTCCTCCCAGACTGGCAGCTTCAATTTGATTTCTCTGATAGCCTGCAAAGCTGCATCAAGGCAGGCTTCCCGGTCGTACTCAATAATCTGAAGTTCTGACGGCGCAGAGCTGGCGCTGACTCTCTTCAAGCCGAGAATTCTGAAGCCTTTTGCTTTGACTCCTGCTCTGCCTTCGCGCCCTAGAACATAACTCCCGGCTTGCGCTTTGTAGTCAGAGAGCTGTCTGAATGTTTTGAAGTCATCAATGAAACCCTCATTGACTACAACATCAGGACGATAAGACAACGCCAGCCAGTCAGCGCCCCGGATATCGATCAGGTCTTCCGGCTCGACCTCGACGGGATTAGCGAATCTGACATAAGACCAGAGCGCTTCTCTGATAAGCGATGAGAGTTGATATTTCGCTTCAAGCAGATTCCTGGTGACTTCGTCCGGCAGGACGCCATCACCTTTGCGATACGCTTCTATAAGAGCGTGCTCCGCTTCTTCTGCAAGCTCGTTAAAATCGAGCACTAGCCCTAACTCCATCTTTGCCAGCAAAGCGCGTTTCATCGCAGCGTGAAACACTGTTCCGATAACGCTTGCCGCCGAGGTCCGCCCGCCATGGAGGCTGTTTCTGAGGCTTCTGATATTCGAAGCTGCCCAGCGCCCTTCGCAGTCGTTCCACGTCGGCAGAGATGATGAGTGCAAAATGAATTTACTTGTCATTTCGAGACTCGTCCGTGAAGAAGCTAGAGCGTAGTGGCACGGGTGGTGGCGGGGCGCTTTGGTTTCTTTTGAATTCTTGTAGATAGAGTCTCAGTGCCTCTCTGACCAGATCTGAGCGTGTCCGGTGCTCACACTGAGCGGCAAAATCAATTTGTTCCAGCATCGCTGGCACTAGCGCTATAAGTATTTTTTTCGGCATATTTTTTCTCCTTTAGTTTCTTGTCGCCCACTCGCTGACAGCAATATCCAATCTCGCCCGTTTTCGGTAAGCTACGTTTATATCCAACCCTTGATAAACTCTCTCGCCGTCGCCATTCTTGTACTGAGCGAAGCCTCTATTAGCCAGCTCCATACCAACGCGCTTTCTTGACCAAGCGTGTTGATGCCCCTCGTCTTTTGACCAAATTTTGAAGACTGTATAAATGTCTGAGAACTTCGTCTCACCAAACTTAAGAAAACACTCTTCAACGAACTCGCCAAATATGTCTTGCTCATTGATGTATTCAGTTTTCGCGGCGGTAAATGCTGGATGTGGCGCCGGTCCTATCGCTGCAAGATCCATGGCGGCAATAGTGAGTATTCGCAAGATTCCGCTGAGCTGCTTCTGAAGTTTTTCGTCTAGCTCAAGATCTTGCTCATGCTCTTCGAAGTGACGAACAAACTTGATAAGAATCAAGCGCTCCTGGGCGGCGAGGTCGTCGCCGACATCCCAGCGCGGCTTTTTGTTGCCGAAGCAATAGATTGTGTGAGTCGGCAGAAAACCCTTACCGTCTTGATACAGCCTCGATCCTTGAATCGGTTCATTGCCGGTCAAGCTCTTGATCTTCTCGTTGTCTAACTCGTCCCGCTTGCCGACCTCATCAAGAATGTAAGCTCGCATCCCTTTTAGATTGCCTGGATCTGAAAACTTACTTTCATGATCAATCCGACAAATGAGCGCTTTCCGCCCGGAGTCGCACATTTCAGCCGGGTTCAGAATCCAGTAAAGAGGCTTAACAAGGGTGCTTTTACCCTCGCGCCCTTTGTCGCCCTGGAGCATGACCCATTTACGCCAGCGACAGTCACCTGTTAAGCCCATTGCCACCAGGCGCAGTACCGCTGGAATCTGAGATTTGTCGTGCTCGAAAACGGAATTGAGGTACTTGATATAGTCTGGTGCGGCGGCTTCCGGGTCTTCCGAATCAATCGGAAACCACTTCAGATGATCGAGGCAGTAAGTGAAAAGATACTTCGGATCGTGGTCTAGGCGCTCTCCGGTGTCGAGCTTTGAGACACCATTTGATAGGTTCAAATGCCATTTGAGCTTGTTGAAATTGTCGTACTTATTCTTCAGCCAGCCCTTGGCCAGATTCAAAAGATTGTTCTTACCGCTGGCGCTGAGAGAGCTTTGCCGCCACTTCGGTATTCTGTCCGGCTCAACAAGCCCAGTTTCGTACCAGGACTTTATCATCTCATTGATGCTGTCATTTACGAGCTGCTTAGCTTTCTCGCCCTCGTCGAGCAAGAAATGAGTGCCGCACCAAATAGCCCATTGCTTCTTATCGGTGAGCCAGTAGACCTGCCCTAGATACTTGCGAACAAAAAATTGAGCATTGCCTTCTTCTGTGAGTGCGTACTTCTCAGGATTTAGCTCTGTCAGGCTCCTGGGCGGTTGCTCTGTTTTCTTTGGCTTCACTGGCTCGGCTTGGACTGGCGGTCTCTCAATGACTGCCTCTTCGACAAGATCAATGTCGCCCTCTTCGGGCTGCCAGAAATCAGCCAGCTCGGCACACTCAATCAGCTCCTGGGCGGTGCCATTATATTTGGTGCACCAGTCGTCAAAGCCTTGCCCGTGTGATTCTTCTAAAGGCTTCTCTCTGTCAACAATTCGCGGCAGCCAGAGGATCTTAACTGGGATCTTGTGCTTGAAAAAATAACGAGCTTTGAAGAGAGCAAATGCCATGCCCGGCATATCGTAGTCTGGAATAATCGCGACATACTGAGCGCCTTTGCACACTTCTTCAGGCTTGCCGTCCATAAAGCCTTTTGCGTTTGAACAACCAAGAGCCTGAGTGAAGCCAGCAAAATTACTATTGAGTTCTTCCAGGTGGTCAATCTTCTTCTCGCCTTCCAGGCTGAAAATAACCTTGCCAGCCTTGGCTTTCTCTATGCATTTCTCTTTGTTGTAGAGCGGCCACTTGAAAGAATTACCGGCATTAGTCCACTTTTGATCGTTGGTTTTGCCGTTCTTGTTGTACTTCTTAGCTGAGAAGCTTTTCTTTACGAACGTGCCTTCTTCTGTGAACAGGTCAAAGCGATAGACACGACCTACCCACTCATATTGACCTGTGCTCGGATTTAGATCGGTGTAGTACCAAGGCTCTTGCCCTTTGCCAGGGCGCTTGAAGATCTTTCTGATTAGGTCTTTGTCTTTGTACTTAGCCTTCCTTTCTTTCTTTTGGTCCCAGAACCAGTGCCCGTTCACTCGCAAGACAGCAATGATTGCTTCCTGGCTGCATCCTGCCCAGCAGTGGAGACCTGGCTTCAGGCTCGGGTCCTTTGAGTTGGGCGTGATTGCAGCGCTCAAGCTGTCGCCAGGGTGAGCGGGACAGCAAATCATCCAGCCTTCTTTGTACGATTTCGGGCTAGAGCGCCCGCTCGGCTGGTACTTCTCGGCTATCTGTTGAATTGTCAGCGGTGGTATAGGACGGGACATTTATTACCGATTTCTAAATACGTTCAGGGATTCCAATTTCTCTTCAGCGGCTTCAAGTCTGGCTTTCAGCGCTTGCAATTCTTTGTGTTGGTCAATAGTGGCGTAGAGTATCCACTCTTTCAGCCAAGCTCTACGAACGTCAGAGACTGCTTTTGCAATGCCGGATACGTCATGAGTTTTGAAGTCGAGTGACAAAAATTTGTCAACGCGCTTCTGATAGTCAGAGAGAGCTTCTTCAATAAATTCGTCAGTCATTGCCGGGCACCAGCATTAGGCACTACGCATGGTGTCGGGTGGTAGCGGTGAATAAAGCGGCGGCTTGCAGTTTCGTAGTCGTCTAGGACTGTATTCAGCATTAGTCCGCAAACCGGGCAAAGGTCTGGATTGTCACCGCCTGGAACAAGACTCATAAGGCTCTCTTTTTCTACACCGGGAATAGGATCTAGAATCAGCCCCAGTGGCTGGTGAGTGCCATCACCAAATAGAACCTCTAGGTGTTTTTCAACAGTTAAAGGAATGCACACAGACATTATGTAATCCGTCAATCGTCTTTCAAAAGTGGAAGTAATCTCACGCCTAACACCTTTGTAGTCCAACCAACAAAGCTTAGAAAGCCGCCGTCTCTCGGTCTCTCTGTCAAACTTATTCATCCTTTTCCCCTCTGTGCATAGAAAATCTAAGAAGCACCGCGCCACCTTCCCTGGTGCGCTTTACCTTCCAGCCAACCTCTGTATAGTCGTCATTCACCTGCTTGATCACTTTGTCGTGATACTTCGTGACCTCAATACAGAGAGGTGCGCCTTTGTAGCGCGGTATCAGCTCTTCGGCTAGCTTTTCGTGCAACTCTTCTAGTTGTCGCTCATACTCTTCTTTAGCTATCTCAGGCGATCTACTGGTCTGCTTGACGGCATTCTGAGACACGCATTGATCAGGTGTTGGTATCTTTCTCACTGTTCAATCCTCTGTAAAAGTTGCCTGGTGATTGTCAGCTCTCAGCCGACCCCGAACGCGCAAACCAGGGACCGCGCCCTTCCTGTGATATTGACCGGCTAATTGTCCCTACTCAGTTGAGCGCCGGTCGCGGGAAACCTCACTTCTGTTTGCTTTTCGAGCGCCCAGGACGCTTCTTGTCTCCGGCGTCTTTCTTGCCGCCCGGCACAGCTTTCAGATCAGGCTTCTTCTCTGCTTTTGCTGGCTCTTCTTTCTTTTCTTCTGTCTTGGCCGGCACTTTGTTAGAGTCGATCTCTTTGATCTTCTTCTCGGCTTCTTCGCCCTTCACTGTCGTGCAATCGCTTGCAGCCTCAGCAGTAGAGCCATCGTCTTTGGTTTTTGAAGCGAAGTCGATCTTCTGTTGTCCAGGCAGCTCCTTCGGCTTTGTGTATTCAGCTGGCGCGAATGCATCCGGCTCTCGATCTACTTTTTTGAAGTTTCGATCAATGATTGCCCCGACATCTAAGTTAGGATTCTCAGCCTGAATGTCTCTGAGTGAACCGATCAAGACTCGCATGTCAGCCTCTGAGTTTCTTGAAGCTTCGCGGTAGTTCTTGCTGTGCTCTTTCCACTCTTTGTCGAAGTCGCTCTTGTCGTCACTATCGTTCAGTGCAGGTAAGCCCCGTCTTTCGTGCCAAGACATAGAGATGTCGCTTCTCTTCCTGGAGTTCTCTTCAATCTGGCTGAAGTAGTAGCTCATGACCTTCTCTGGAAGATTTCTATTTGAATCTATGTTTTTGCACTGGTGATAGACAAACTTCTTAAACTCAAGACCAGAGACGAGCCGGTCTTGAAACTGCTTGAAGCGGCCAGCAATAAGAGGCTCAATTTTCCGCTCGTGCCTGGGTTCAAAATCAAACATTTTCACTATGACTTTTGCACTGCCAAGCACTGTAGATTGCCAGTCTTCAACGATCTTCTTACCGGCGGCACAAGCAGAAAGCACTTTAAGAAACTCAGTCTCTAGCCCCCAGGCTTTGTTAGGGTCAAGCTTGTCAGTGACACCTTTTGCTTCTTTTAGTCCGAACTCAGCCCGAATCTGATTGCCGGTAAGTTCACCAGCCTTGAACTTTTTCTTCAAGTTCTCAAACTTCAGCTCAAGATCTGAGATGGGCAGTTCTTCACCAGCCACAGATTGCGATTGCCCAGTTGTCGGCGCCGCAGCTGCCGCAGGCGTACCAGCCACAGGGGTCAGAGTCGGTGCAGACATCTTTAGGACAAAGCCAAGCTCTTTCTTGACCTGGGCGACAGTCGGCTTGTCTTTCTTTTTCCAAACGAGATTGCAGAATGTGATTTCGTGCGCTACCTGCCCCTCTTTCTCAGGCTTAGAATTACCTTTTATCTCCTGCCACAGCCAGCATAGAGCCAGGCGTCTAGCTGTTTTGGCAACGTCGAGCTGTTTTGCTTTGTCTGCGGGCTGAGGTATTTTCTCAAAGCGTCCTTCTTTGCTCAGATAGTCCACAGCCTCGTCTAAAACCGGCGTCCATGGCGTCTCTAGCATACTTGCCGCAGCATCAAGCAAAGTGCCGATCTCAGTATCAGTAGTGCTGTCAGATAGCATCACAAAGAGACTATCCTCATGTGTTAACTGCTCCAGCGGTGCACGATTCTTTACTGTCGCCTGTTCACCTTTGTTCACTTCCTCAGCCGGTTTGTTCAATTCTTCCGGCTTTTGTTCAGCTTCCGGCGCCTTTTGTTCACCCTCAACCGGCTTCTGTTCACTCTCTGTCGATTCAGACAGTACCTTTTCTATTTCCTTTTCTTCTGTTGTCGTCACGATTTCAACTCCCGTTCAAAGTCACTAATCAAATCTAAAAATTCTTCAACGCTATCTACTATTCCAGCGATGCCACCGGCGGCGGTGACACGGTCGCAGCCCCTTTGTTGTGCTGCTTCTCTTTCTTTCTCCTTGCCTTTTCCTCCTTCTCTTTTGACTTCCGGCCAGAGGATGACGGCAACCGTTTTGCCTACCATTTCTGGCGTGATTTCAATCGAATGAAAACCTATAAAATCTGGTGCTTTCTGGTCGCCCTCTGCGCCGCATCCATAGCTGACAATCGCCCGCCCATAAAAAGCCTTGCCGCTCGGATTGGCATACAGCCTGGTTCTGCCACTGTTTCCAGCAAGCTTGATGCCTCGCTTGACCTCGTTCTCTTTCTTCTTAGTCAATTGACACCTTCCGCTTCCCGGCTGTGACAATCAAATAACGCTTGAAAAGATACAAGCCAAACGCCTCATCTCGCCCGGCTTCTAGAGCAAGGTCAATAAAGTCTTGCTTCTTCCGGCACTTGTAGATATTTTCGGAAACAAAGCGCTTTTGCTTCTCGCGAATCATCGCTTCCTGAATCGCCTTCTCATCAGTCAGAAGCACCAGCTGACCGGCGACTTCGATTATCTGGCGCTCTTTCTTCTCGATAGCGGCGCCGCACTCCGGGCAATGCTCAGGACCTGGCTCGAAAACGTGGTGGCATTTTTTGCAGCGCACCAGTCCGCTAGCTTCGCCTTCTTCTGTCTCTCTCTGCCGCTTCGCTGGCGGTGCTATCAGGTCGTAATACCTGTCAGCGTGTGGCGCTCCGTGCCGATAGATATTGCCGACGTGATCGAGGATATAGACAAAAGTCTTGCCTTCGCAAGCCCGCATCCCTCGCCCGTTGCCTTGGCTCCACACGTTCTCTGACTGAGTCGGACGGCGCCAGATAACACAGCGAATATCAGGGATATCAACGCCCTCTAGAAATAGATTGACGTTGACTAAGCCTTCCAGAGAGCCGGTCTCGTACTCCCTTAGAATTATTTCGCGCTCGTCGTCCGACATGCTGCCGTCGATATGTTTGAAGCGATAGCCAGCGGCTCTGAACGCTGCCGCTGTCTCAATAGCGTCAGCTACAGTGATATCAAACACGATGGCTTTGGCACCAGGGCAAATCCGGCTGTAGTGCTCGACCAGGTCTCCGGTTATCTTCGCTTGCTCTAATCTCAGACTGGTTTCTTTCTTCTCAAAGTCGCCGTCAGAGCCTTTCTTGATGCCCTTCAGATCCAGCTTGTTTTCAGGGTAGTAGACAATTGGCCTGGCTAGTTGTCCGACTTCGATCAAGTATTTCCGCTGAGGCCCGTGGACCATATGATCGAATCTGAGAGCCAGGGGCTTGCCGTCTGCTCTCGCTGGCGTGGCGGTGCAGCCCAGGACCTGAGAGCCAGTCGCCCATTCTCTTATCTTGCCCCAGGTGCTGGCGGTTGCGTGGTGGCATTCATCCTCGACAATCCAGTCTGGCTGGCGCTGTGAATTAAGCCGGTGAACGACTGTCTGAGCCATTACCAGTTTGATCGGGTTATCGCCTTCTGGAAGACCTGAAGCGATCCAGTCGAACTTGATGCCAAAGTCTCTGAAGCGCTTCGCCACCTGTTTTCCGATCTCTTTCAAATGGAAAACAACCCAGCCAGAGCGCTCTAGCTCTTGTGTCCGCTGGAACATATAAGTGAAAGACATAGTCTTTCCAAAGCCGGTGGGCGCCTGAAACAACACGCGATCGTATTCGCGCATTGCAAGCCTTACTTCCTCAATGTAAGGCGTTTGCCAGTCGTACGGCTTGACTCGTTTCACTTTATTCTTGCCGCCAATCTAGTGAGAGCGAGACCAATAGATTCAAGCGCCAGGGCTAGCAGTGAGCGCAGCTGATAAGACGCTCTCGCCCTCTTTTGGGCTGCAGCATAGGCAGCCTTTTCAAGCCTGTTCTTTTCCAGCATCAAGCACATACGGCACGGCTGGCTGATTTCATGCGGATATAGTCCACTGCATTTATTCATGCTTCCACCTCTTCTTTCCTTGCTTCGCAGACTTCAGCGACTATCTGAAGTTGTGCATTGATTTCAACCTGTTTGCCGTCTCTCTGTTTGAGAAGAGCTTGCCGTGCGTCGTTGACGATTGCGCAGACAACATGCGGATTGTCGTCATACTTGATAGTCACTCGCTCTCTTTTCGAGTGCAAAGTGCCATCGAATTTCTGATTCTCAATTTCGACCTCGACATGCACAGCCTTGATCTGAGCAAGAAGGTTGAAATAATTTCGAAGTCTGTTGTCCAAAGCATCAAGCTCGGCAGTCAGCAGAGCAAGACGATCAATAGAGTGCTTTCTATCGCTCAAGTGTGAGCCCTCCATCTAATACGGGATGGTCCGCATGTTTGTAAGCCAGCTCCTGAAGGCGGTTTTCGTCGGCGACTGGCTTAGCAGTAGCAAGACGATTCAGAATAAGCTTTTGATAGCGGACCATCTGCTTGCAAGCTTCATCGTGTCTCTTTTTCAGCTCCGCACCATAGACTTCACTCTGTCTTGCGGCTGCCAGTTGAGCCCTCGTAAACTCCCGCTCTTTGCGCCCGGTTACTCCGATGTTCGTGATCGTAGACTCAATCAGATTCTTTGAGCACCAGAGCCTTAACACTGATTGCGGTATGCCCAGCTCACGGGACGCCACCAGCATTGATACCATATCTGACATTAACAAGCACCTCCTGTGCGATGGCGAAGAATCGCGTCATAAGCCGCCATCGCCGTATCTAAATCTATTTCACCGTGCTCGTATCTATACGACACAAGCCTCAATTGCTCTTCAAACGCCTGTTGAGGCGTCTTGTCGAAGCATTTTTCAATGTGTCGAAGCCAGTAACGAGGATTTTCTATGATCAAGTCGTCTACTGTCTCGAAGAAACCTTTGTCACCGTAAGCGGTGGCGGCTTCCTTAGCTTCATCGGCGCAACCGACAAGTAAAAGGTCCGGTGCACCAGGACCTATGCCGCTAAATCTTCTTCTCATTTTCTTCTTCAATCCTCAGAAATTTTTTGTGACACTCGTCGAAGGTGCCCAACTCGATCAGCATCCAGACGCCGCTTCTCTTCTGCTTTAGCATGTAATTTTCAGAGTACTTGAGCCTCTGAATACGCCACGTCGGATAGCCCAGACACTGTCAAAGCAGGGGGGCGATTCTTTTGAATGATGTTGAGTTTTTCAGCACAGAGACCACCTCTCAAAACGGAATGGAGCCATCGTCTGTATAAGAGTCGATGATCTGATTCAATTCAGCAGTCACCTTCTCTTCCGTCTGAATCGCTTCGCGCTCAGTCTTCAGCTCACTGTCAGCGTTCATGGCTTTCAGCTCGACAACGAGCGCTTCTATTGCTGTCGCCAGCCTGTGACCGGCGCTGGCCAGTTTCTTCACCAGCACGGCATCAATGCCTGTGCCGATATGGTTGTGGATTGCGAAGTCAGGGAGTTTCTTTTCTTTCTTTTCACCGCTAGGAAAGCAGTGCGCTGGAATCTCTACTCTCTCTGAATCAGTAAGAAGGCGTCTCGATTCCGGCGTGCTGTTGCCGTCAACAATCTCGACCTTGCCGCCTTCCGGTTCGTCCCAGAACCAAAGACCTTTGGCTCTGAGAGCGTTCTGCATCGCCTCTTCGGAACAGCCAGAGTCGCACATTAAGGACGGGTGTCCATCGTAGAAACGCCTGCCAATCACAGCTGAGGCGGTACCCGGATAAACAGGACAATGGATGTAAAAACCCGTGGAGTCGGGCACGGGATGTATTTTTCCGTCTTCCCCAAACGCTGAAGCTATGCGCAAAATCTTTTCTAAATCGCTCGACATAAATCTACCGTCACCGTCAATGGTGGCGCCTCCTTTTTTTTACCCTCGTGCGAGGGTGTACCGGGGTGGCTTGCGCCACCCCAATACGCTTTTGTAATCTGTACACCCTGCCACCACTAATGGTGCTTAGGACCATTTCTCAGTGACATTGATAGGGTACCGCGCAAGAGGGCTTTATGCAAGCGCGAAAATAGATATCCGGTTTATATATCGATCAGGCTGTCAATTCCGCTATTTCAGAACCGGTAACAAGTTCCGAAACATTACACTTAATTGAACGTGCTAAGTGCACAAGAGATTTAAGCGCATTTAATTTGCCGCTGTTTTGTGATAAACCTCTTACTCTGAGGACGCTCTATGTATAGTTTGCCAAGCCCTTACAACGTCGCCCTTGAGCGCAATTCAGTAATTGAGAGAGTTAGAGAAGCGCTGGAATTAAAAGACTTTGTCATTCTCGATACTGAGACAACCGGACTTGAGCGTAACGACGAGATTATTCAAATTGGAATAATAGACCCAGACGGCAATACTCTCTTAGATACTCTGATTCAAACCACGCGAAAGAGCATTCCCAGTGCTTCAACAGCAATTCACGGTATTACCAAAAAAGATCTCAAAGACGCGCCTCGTTGGGTGCACATAAGAAAGAAAGTGGAAAGTATCTGTGAAGGAAAACGAGTCTTTATCTACAACGCAGACTTCGACACACGCTTAATCAATCAGACTTGCGACAATCACTCCGTTCCTTATCTGAAGCTCAACACTGTTTGTGTCATGAAGCTCTGGTCATGCATTGTCGGAGAGTGGAACGACAGCAAGGGCAACTGGAAATGGCAAAGATTGCCGGATGGCGATCACAGTGCTATAGGCGATTGCATAGCCACTCTAAAGGTGCTTCATCGCATTGGTTCTACTGAATTGATGCCCGTACCTGAGCCTGAGCCAACCGAAAGCCCAGAGGTTGAAAATCTAAGGAGCACTCTACAGATAACCGGCATCTTGATAGCCATCTTCATCATTCTATCAGCGCTTTCTCAGTGCGCGAAACCAACCCCTTAGCCAACTCTAATCTTCGCTCAACGTGAAGTTTTTTGCTCTTTGCAGGGGGGGGGTGATCCCCCCTCCCTCCCCATAATTGTTTGATTTTTGGGTGGGGAGGGGTAAATTCGGTCTTTTTCACCCCCTCTACCCAAAAATTGAGCCGGGTTTTCGCCGCTTTCCCTTGCCTGGTCAAGACATTCAAGCTCACTATCCGCTCAACTATATCTAAGGCTTATATCCAGAAACCGGGCTAAATCTGCTGTATCTGCTGTAAAAATACAAAAACCAACCCTCGCCCCGTGGGCGTTTCCGGTTCTCAAGAGAAATCTGCTGTAATCTGCCGTCTCGAAAACCTTTATCCCTATTGCCTTTTCAGTCTTTTTATACTTTTTACCCTCTAAAACTATTTTGTAAGAAAAAATAGTTGTATTAGATAGTGATTTCAGTAGGTATAGAATGTATTGAGATAGCTCTATACAGTGAAGGAAAGGGATCGATCTGCTTTTCTGCAAAAGCCTTCAAACCCTCACTATTTCGGCAAACCTTTACAGCAGATTACAGCAGATTTCATATGACAACTCGGTCAAACGCCCAATCGACGTTCTGATTTACAGCAGATGTACAGCAGATTTTTTCCCTCACCCATTACACATGCACCATATCTAATACCGCATATATCACCCCCTTGACACAAACCTTAAATCACCCCCACGATTAACCAAGGTATCAAAGGGATCTAATCGTGGACGACATCGCTATTCAGTACGAGCTGAAATCAAATCAATTGTTTCTCTGCCATGCCTGCTTTATGGAGCACCAGTCCAACAGTCCAGAGCTGCTGCCTCTCGTACCCTCGGATGATACCTATCCATGTGGCACTGCCCTAGTCCAAATCACGGTGCACTACCCAGGCGGCTGCCAGCACACTGATATCTCTGAGCACTGCAATGCTATCGAGACAGACTGTACACAGCTGAGTACCTGGTGTCTGGAATTGGCGGGTGAGTAAAGATGGCGACAAAACCAAGGCGTAATTGCTGTTACCCTGGATGTAGAAGCTTGACTCTTAAACGCTATTGCAAAAAGCACAGCTCGCAAAAGACGAAATGGTCAAAGCTCTATACAACAAAGCGTTGGCAAAATTTTAGAGATTCCTATCTTAATGCGCATCCAATCTGTATGTGTCGGAATCCTGATTGTTCACATCAAGAGTTAGATTGCGGCTCGCCCTCAAATGAGGTGGATCACATTCTTCAGAGATCGAGAGGTGGAGAAACTTTTGAAGAATCAAATCTTCAAGCTTTGTGCAAATCGTGTCATTCTAGAAAGACTTACTCCGAAACTTTAAAGCTAGTTCGAGACCTGGTGCCAAAGAACGTCAGGTCTTAGTGACCCCGGAAGGGAGGGGGTGGGTCGGACGAAAGCTGGCATCGAAAATGCCGCGCGCCAACCGGGAAAAAAATCCCGCATTTTTTCAAAGGGTGGGGGTTCGCCACCATTCATGGTGATAGACAATGGCTAAAAAAACTGAACAAGAAAACGAGCTTAGAGGCAATCCTGGACACAGGAAATCAAAGCCGTCAAAGTCAATCAAACCAATAGCTCCTTCAATGCCGCATTGGCTAGATAGTCTGGCTAAGGAGCACTGGCGAGAGATAATGCCTGTACTGCTACGGTACGGAATGGTCACTGAGCTTGATGGTCCTACGCTTGCTGCGATGTGCGCAGCTCACGGAAGAGCGATTGCTGCAGAAAAAGTCCTAAGCCAAAAGGGAAAAAACGGAGGTTCGACCTTTAGAAGTCCAAACGGACATATCTGCCAACGCCCTGAAGTAGCAATTGCACAAAACTCCTGGAAAGCCTACTATCAGTACGCTGAGAAATTTGGAATGACTCCGAGTGCAAGAGCAAAATTAGGTATCGTGCCGGAAAACGCTAATGGCGGCGAAGACGCAGAAGAAAACGACTACTACGAAGAGCTGGACGACTAGTTTTCTGAATGAGGCCGAAACCCGAGCCTTAGATTTTAACTTGCCACCAAATCACGATCCTCTTATCCGTTATTGCAAAAATCAGATCAAGTTTCTTCAGCGAAGAAAGAATCTTGAAGTACGAATTGATCACGTAAAGAATCAACGAACTGGCGCAAAGGAACCAGAGCCAGTGGTTTTAGCTGATGCCACTGTTTGGGTTGACCATAAAGGTGAAGTGAAGTACTACTTCGACCCACAGGAAGCGGACCGATGCGTCAACTGGATTCACCGAATAGGTAGGCACGTTTTTGGGCCACAACGAGGGCAAAAATTCAGATTGAGCCACTGGCAGGTCTGGATAGTAAGAGAGCTTTTTGGCTGGCGAAGACTTGGAACAAGGTTCCGGCGATATAAGTATCTGTTTCTATTCATACCTCGAAAAAACGGCAAAACTCTCTTTGTTGCGCTCTTGACACTTCTTTGTCTCTTGATAGACAGAGAGAAAGGACCTCAAATATTTAACATTGCTTCGACTGGCAAGCAGTCAGAAACAATGTTCGAGATGGCTAAAGCGCTTTGCGGCGGGACAAAGAAAGTTCCTTTCAGATACGCACACAAGGACCTGACCGAGAGAACTGACGTCCTTGAGAAAAATATCTCTTGTCCAAAAAACGGCGGCTATATAGTGCCTCTGAACTGGAATCCGGGTGCGTTTCACGGAAAGAATCCATCTCTTTTGATTATCGAAGAATTCCACCAGCACGACGACAACACTATGCGCTCAGTCGGCGAAAAAGGAATGGGAGTAAGACCACAACCATTAGTTATTCTTGACTCTACAGCACCGGAAAGGCATGACAGTGTTTGCGGAAAGGAACTGGCTTTAGCCGAGAAGATTATTGATGGTGTTTTGGAAGTTCCAAATTATCTGCCGATCGTCTATCAAGCAAAACTAGACCCGAAACGTGGGCGAACTTGGGATTCTATCGAAGTAGCGGCTGAGTGCAATCCTCAATTTGGATTATCACTAACCAAGGAATTCTTTGAGGATGAGATAAGGAAAGCCAAGGACGACCCTTTGGAAGAGCTTGAGTACAAGAGACACCAGCTCTGCCTGATAGTCGACAAACCGAGCTTAATGACGCCGTATCACTTTTGGAGGCAAAACAAAAAAGCATTTGACTTTAGGAAATTTGTCGGGAAGCCTATCTATATGGGATTAGACCTCGGAGACGTTGACGACTTAACTGCGCTGGCCATGGTGCACCCAGGACGACAGCCAAACGACTACTGGTATGCGTTTGCGCAATTCTTCTGCTGTGAATACACGATGAAACATAGTCGTAATGCCGCATTGTATCAGACATGGAAAGACCGAGGTTATATCATTGTGACCCCTGGGAATGCCACGGACCAAGGCTATTTGTTAGACAACATAGTTTCCTTTTCGGAGTACTTTGATATACGACATGGAAAGGCTGACCCTTGGAACTCCGGTGAAGTCATGCGGCAATTGATTGATGAACATGGCTTGCCATTTTCTCTTCACAGGCAAGGATCACTATCAATGACTGAACCTATCAAGCTGATGATGTCTCTTATAAGAAATGGCAGATTGCTGCATAATAATCCAGTGCTTGACTGGATGTTTCTAAATACGGTTCTGAAGAAACACTCTCATGGACTTGTATCACTTGAGAAAGTTACAGAAGATGCGAAAATAGATGGCATGGTGGCGCTGGCGATGGCAATTGCAGCTGCCCTAAATCCAGAAAATGACGACGAGCCTTTTGAATCACGGGGACCCAGAGTAATATGACGATAGAACCAGAAAAGCTAATTGAAGAGATCTACGAGAAGAAGCCGCAGGTCCTAAAGTCTCGGCAAATAGGATTGAGAGAAAAAGTCTCGAAGTGGATCAAGAAAGACAGAACTACTGACGAGATTCTTGAGCTTACCCTCTATTTAGCATTAGCCTCTTTGTTCATTGGGTGCTGGATTACTGTGCATATAGGAGTATCATTCTTGATATTGGGAGCTGTACTTTTGGCAATTGTTCACCGCGCAACCGCTACAAACACGAGGCAAGAATAGATGGGATTAATAAAAGCTCTAAGAGGCGCCAGTCTAGATTTTGGACCAATGCGCTCTTTGCGTAATCCTCAGTTTGGAGAAACCAACACTGGTGAGGAAATAACGCCTGAAGTAGCCTTGAAGATTTCAGCGATGTACGCAGCGCATAGAATTCTTGCCGGTCAGTTTGCCCAATTACAATTGAAACTCAACAAAAGAGTTGGAAACGGAAAGAAACTGGCAATACGACACAGCCTCTATCCATTAATCACGGTCAAACCAAACAAATGGCAGCATGTCTACCGGTTTAATCAGCACTTATTCAGCCATCTTTTTTTCAATGGGAATAGTTTCGTCTTTAAAGAGCAGGACAACGCTTTGCGTTACACAGCTTTGGTGCCGCTTCAGCCTTGGCGAGTTGAGGTCAAGCAAATAATAAAAACCGGAGAGTTGTTCTATCGATACAGAGCTGAAGATACAGCGCAGGCCGAAGACTTTAGAGCAGACCAAATTTGCCATTTCACTGGTCACAGCATTGATGGCATTATGGGCTTCTCCTTGATCGAAAAAATGGCAGCAACTATTGGCATAGCCAAGAAGCAGCAAGAGCACACTGAATTCACTTTGGAAAATAAGGCCATACCGGCTGGAACGTTAGAAGTACCAGGAAAGCTTCGTGACAAAGCTTTTAACAACGTAAAAAAATCAATGGAAGAATTGCACTCAGGCGCAGAGAATTCCGGAAAAATCCTTGTCTTGGAGAATGGAGCGAAGTTTCAACCTCTGACTATGACTATGCAGCAACTTGAGTTCATTTCAGACAAACGATTCACAGTGGAAGAAATTTCGAGATTTACTGGCGTACCTCTAACCATGTTGTCTGACAACACTCAGAGCACTTACGACAACGTACAGGGTCTAAAAGAACAGTTTTTAGAATTTACGCTATCGGACTATTTGAAAAACATTGAAAGCACTTGCAATGCCTCTCTTCTTGCTGAAAGAGAGCAAGAGGAATACTTTTTCAAGTATGACGTTGATACTTATTTGCGAATGGACAAAGAAAAAATGTCCATTTATGTCGCGAAACTCAGAGAGTGGGGCATTCTAAACGGTGACGAGTGTCGAAATGAACTTGGTTATGATCCGATGGACACTGATTTCGGCAAAACCTACTTTAGACCGGAAAACATGGCTCCGGCAGATGAGCCCTATCAGGCGACAAATAAAACAACAGAGAATGCCAAAGCAGAGCAAAATGCAGTCGGAAAAGAACCGCAAACCGACAAAAAAAGCAAGAAAAACGGCATAAAGACAGGCTTTTCAACGCTTTTGGAAGACGCTTTTTGCAGAATGGAATCATTGTTTCAAAACTGCTATCAGAGAGAATCAGAAAAGCTTCAAGGAGACGCATTGCTTGCCAAAATAGGGACCGAATTCGACAAGAAGCAGAAAGTCTTCCAAGAGATTTTAAAACCTATCCTCCTGAGCCTTGCAGACGTATCTGAAACAAAGCTATCTGAGCTTGCTGCTTTTTCTAGACTAAATGAGGAATCTAAAAATATATACTCTCAACTCACTAATTCCTGGGGCGAACAAATAAAGGGTGGAGCAGGCAAGCTGGGTCACGATCAAGGACTTGCCGGCCAAGTTTTCGATCAAATAACTCAAATTCTAGAAGGTGATGAGCATGAATAAGAAGATAGAAACCTTTAGCTGCAGTGGTATAGAGCTTTTCAGCAAAGAAGCTGGCAAAAGGGGTATAAGAGGCTATTTTGCGAAATACAATGTGTATTCACACCTTCGCTTTGGCTTTTTTACGATAATCGATCCTTCCTTTTTTGACGGTCTGTTTTCAAGAACGGATGTGGATATACATGCAACGTACACTCATGACACAAATCGAATGCTGGCAAGATATTGCCCCTCAAGAAATATTGAAACTCTGAAAATCAGTAGTGATTCGACTGGTGCCGAATTTGAACTTATTCCAGCTGATACTCAGCTCGCTAGAGACTGTATGGCCGACATTGAGCACGGCAATATTACAGGATGTTCCTTTGGCGTTTTAATCGAGGAAGACGATTGGAGTGGAGTGAAAGAAGGCTATCCTGTCAGGCGACTAATGAAGTATGCAGAACTAGACCACATTTGTTTAACTCCACGCCCAATGTTTGAAGATACCACTGCTGAAAAATTTTCTCTTTTGGCTTCAAAACAGGAAGAAGAGTATTATCTATCTATGGCGAAAAAAGCCGCACCAAATACGATGCATCTTCAAGCAATTAAAAATAAAATTCGCTTGATGGAGATTGACAGAAATATTTCTGCCCGGTAATCTCTAGTCCGACAACTGAATTCGGCGCCTGATTGAAAGAAGTCCATTGACTTGCTGAGAAATGGCAAAGAAAACGCCGCTCAAGCCTTAGCTGAGCCATGGTTTTCAAAATCGTCTTACGACGGTGTTGGCAATCATGGCTCTTTTGTTTGTCCATGCGATTCGCCCAACGCCGCAACTGGAAGGGTGAATCAAAATGACAATGGAAAAAATCAAAGCGCTGATTGATGAAAAGATGCAGTGCTTCTCGACTATGAAAGGGCTAGTCGAAGCCCAGGAGAAAGCAAAAAAAGAGAAACTTGATCCGCAAGAGCAAGAGCAATTCGACAAGGCTAGCCAGAAATACGACGAGCTATCAGTTCAGGCGGAAGCGCTCCAAAAGGACCTAGACAACAAGCATAAGCTTGAATCCTATGAGTTAGATCTCAAAACAGTGTCTAGGCAGGCTCCCTTTATGCGCCTGGCAGATAACGCTCAGAAACAGGCTGAAAACGAAAGCAAAAAGTCTTTCTCTGAATGTTCTGACGACGAAAAGTATGCTAGACAGATTGACCTCTTCCGCAAATACTTGACCTTTGATGCGGATCAAAGAGATAGAAGGTTTGACGAATACGACCTTCGTCAAGGTCTGCCGGTGGCTGGCGGCTATGTAGCCGCTCCCACAAGATGGGCTGTCGGTCTTCTTGAGCCGCTGAAGAAGAAAGTCATCATGAGACAAGTGGCAAACGTTCTTCCACCTTTGGCCAAGAAGGGTTCAGCCGCTGAAAATACTCTTGCGCCGATGGGGCCAGCGAAATGGTCTAACGAGCTTGATATAGCCGATTTCGACCAGGACATGGGCTTCGGAGAAGATGTTCTCTATACACATGCAATGTCTGGCGCAATCAAGGCTTCCGATGACTTCCTTAATCATTCAAGAGAAGGCGTCAATCCAGAAGCTTTGATCGATGCGGAATTTATCAGAATAGCAGCTGAGCTTGAAGAAGTAGCATTCTTCCTTGGCGATGGATTCAAAAAGCCGTTGGGATTGCTCACAAACTCACCGTATGGGATAGATTCAAGCCGCTATTACAACCTTCTCCATGCAAGTCCAACTGATATCGGACTGGACAACTTGATCGCACTTGAAGATCTCGTTCACGAGTCCTTTTTGCCTGGTGCAATGTATATGGTCAATCGCACCACCAGAACAAAAATGCGCTTGAAGAAAGACAGTCAAGGTCGATATCTGTATGAGCCAAGTCTACAAGCTGGTGTTCCAGACATGTTCAACGGTTATCCCGTGAGAGTAACTGACTCTATGCCGGGAACAATCGTTGCCAATGCCAAAGTGGCTGTTTTCGGCAACTTCCAAGAGTACAGAATTCTTGACTGTTCCCAAGTTCATTTCTCAAGGAATGACTCGCTCTTCTGGCTTAAAAACCAGGTAGCGTTCAAATTCAGAAGGTTTGTTGGCGGCAAGCCGCATAGAAAAGAAGCCTTCGCTGTATCGGTTATGCCTGCGTCCTAAGCGCAGAGCAGCATAGAAGTAGGCAAGAAAAGGGGTGAGTCTTCACCCCTTCTCTGAAACAACAAAGAAGGTAAAACAAATGAATCTTGCACCTATCGAAAGATCGATCTTGGACCAAATAATTGGTCCGCAAGCCGCTGGACAAACACTCGTCTCGCTAAACAACGCTCCTGTTGATGTCAGCGATTGCGAGGGCTTTGAGATTATTACACTCGTCGGCACCATTGCTACAGGCGGAACCGTTGACCAAAAGCTGCAGCACGGCGACTTGTCGGACGGTTCCGACCTTGCGGATGTTGAAGGTTCAGCAATGCTTCAAATGAACGATGCTGATGACAATAAAATGTGGCGGACAGGAGTTCTCAATCCGACAAAAAAATACATCTCACCGAACATCACTAGAGGCACCGCGAATAGTGATATTCGAGGCGTTCTTTTGATCAAATACGGACTCAAGCGTTCTGGAATGCCTCAAGAAAGCGAAGTGAAGCAAGCCAAAACTCTTGGAGCACCTCCTAGCGGCACAGCCTAACTGACTTTCTAAGTCAGTTTCATAACACGAGAGAAGAAAAATGCAAAAAGAATCATTCAAAGTGCATGTTTTGCGAACCTTTGCAGTAGGCGATGTCTGCGCAGCGGTAGGCGAAGTCGTGTGCTTGTCAGATATTGAACTAGCAAGGACCTTGCTTGAAGTCAAAGCCGTCGAGCCTTTTGAGGTTTTCGAAGAGAGGAAGAAGCAGGAACTTGCTCTTTCTAAGCGTGGAGAAGCTAAGTTTCCCAAAAAACTTGATCCCGAAGAGGACGAGATAGAAGACGAAGGCGACGAGCCTTCCATTGAGGCTATCTCTGAGAAGAAGGGTCTGGTGGGTTTCGACCACATCTTTGAAAAACAACAAGCGGGAATTGAAAGCGACCCGATTGCATCCACTCTTGATCCCGAAGAGGACGAGATAGAAGACGAAGGCGAGAGCGAAGCCGAGCAGGCACAAGAGTCCGTCGAAGCGGAAGAGAAGGCGCCTGTTAACAAGAAAGGCAAACGGAAGTAAGAGTCATGGAAGAGTTTCAGGTCGTTAAACCAGTTGAAGTCATAACTCTTGCTCAGGCTAAAGCTTGGTGCAAAGTAGACTACAGCGAAGAAGACGATCTGATCAATTGGCTCATCAGTTCAGCTCGTGCGCATTTAGAATCGCAGACAGGCCTGTTTATAGGCGAACAAATATGGGACCTTTTTTTCGATGGGTTTCCAAAGTATGACAGGCGAGTAAATCCACGAGCTGAACTGATTATTCCCAAGACTCCACTCATCTCAGTTGTTAGTCTTAAATATCTAGATACGGGTGTCATCGAAAGAACAGTCTTGAGTAATCAATACAGAGTTCTTAGAGGCTTTAATTCAAAGATACAGATCTTAGATACTTGGCCGGAAGCCTATGAAGGCGATCAAAGCGTTATTGTTCGAGCAAAATTTGGCTACAAGGTCAACGCGAATCCCGAAGTCGGAGAGCAAGAGTTGCATGATGACCTGTTTCAAGCAATGCGGACATTAATAAGCTTCTGGTTCAACAATCGCGATGGCATCTATACAGGCATGCAGCTCTACGAACTTCCAAAACATGAGTCTGTAGAAAGAATTTGCCAAGCTCACAATCGCGTCAATATTTAAACGAGGTAGAAATGAAAGTTCGTTGTTTGAAAGAAATGCGCATACCGCCCTATTCAGCGCAACCAGGCGACATTCTAGAAGTTGAAGAAACGGTGGCCATCATGCTTCTGGCTCACGGCACAGTAGAAAAGGTCAAAGGCAAAGAGCCGGCATTAAAGCTTTCTGAGCCTCTTGTAGAGGCGAATACGGAATCGCCGGCTGAAGTAACAAGCGCAAGAGCAAAATCAAGAAGTAAGTAAAGATGAACGGATGGAAGAGTTCAACAGGCAACCTAAATCGCAGAGTCAGCTTTCTCAGGCAGACTTCGGTGATTAGCGCTACCGGTTCGGTTGATTACTCTTCCTCTGTCTATCTCTCGACCTGGGCGGATGTAAGAGAGCTTAGAGGCAAAGAGATTCTAGCTCAAGGAAAAGAAACAGCAGTGGCTGAAGCAACTTTCTTGATTCGTTATCGCACGGATAAACAGATAACAAAGGACCTTGTTATTGATTACAACAGTAAGCGCTGGGAAATCCTTTCAGTGACGGAAATTGGATACAAAGAACGAATTGAAATTCATGCCATGGTGAGGAACGACCTATGAGCGATAAATACGTAAAAGGTATAGAAAAAGCCCTCTCCGAAATGGATCTTATGCATGACTTGGTAAGAGATAAATGCGTCAAGACTGCACTTGTTAATGGTGCGGCAAAGCTTCAAGAAGCCGTCAAATCAAGAGTTCCTGTA